>Ga0302235_10000463_pt1 | contig 32204 bp, 29 predicted proteins | sample II_Palsa_N3_3_FD_193577 | JGI IMG/M metagenome (GOLD analysis project Ga0302235, IMG submission 193577) | Peat permafrost microbial communities from Stordalen Mire near Abisko, Sweden - II_Palsa_N3_3 | ecosystem: Environmental > Terrestrial > Soil > Palsa > Peat permafrost | place: Sweden...
GTCTCCGTCTCCTGCTCCGGGGTCGTCGCCCGCTCCCACTCGGCCTCGGTGGGCAGGCGCGCGTCGTGCGCTCTGGCGAAGGCGTCGGCCTCGAACCAGGAGACGTGGCAGGCGGGCGCCTCAGCACGGCCCGCCGCGATCTGCGGGTGATGGACGATGTCGTACTCCTGCTTCCAGGCCCAGCCCTCGTCCGACCACCACTCGCGCCGCTCATATCCGCCGCCCTCGCTGAAGCGCATCCAGCTTGCGTTGCTCACCGGCCGGCGCGCGATCTGGAAGGCGGGGAGCTCGACCGTGTGGCATGGGCGCTCGTTGTCGTAGGCGAAACCCTCCTCGGGCGCGCCGATCGCGAAGGAGCCGGCGGCCAGCTCGATCCACTCGCGCTCCCCGTCGGCTGATGCAGGCAGTGGCTGATCGCGCTTGGCCAGCTCGCCGGCGGGCAGCAGCCCCGCGATCGCCATCGTCTGGCGCATCGTCTCGGAGTGCTGGAGCTCGTGGCGGAGCACCATCTCGTAGATCGTCCCGTCGCCGAGCCCGTCGCGCGCAAGCGCTGTGGCGGCGCGGGCGCGGACGGCTGCCAGGTAGTTGCGTGCCTCCGCTGGCCCGAGCGCCTCGATTTCCCCGCGCACCGCGCGCGGCGTCTCGAACGCGTCGTATAGCTCCGTCAGGTCTCCGCGCAGCAGCTCGAGTCCCGCATGGCGGTGGGCCAGCCACAGATCCTCGTATGCGGCGATGTGGCCGAGATCCCAGACGAGTGGGCTCATGATTGGCGAGTGCACGCGCTCGAGGTCCTCATCGCTGAGCCCGGCGACCAGCACGAGCGTGTTCGCGCGCGCTTGCACCAAGTCGGCGAGCGCCTGCTCGATGCTGGATGTCGAGCGCGCGGGGGCGGCGAGCACGGGTTCCGCGTCCCGGGGGGCGGCGGTTGCCGATCTGGCGTCGGCGTTCTCGAGGGCTGTGGTTCTCGACATGGGGTTGGCGATGCTCACGCGGCCGGGCTGCTCAACTGTAGGAGGTAGAACGGTAGCTGCCGACGCCGGGTTCGCATAGTTCGCAAATTAGTAATGACGCACAACGAGCATCGCCGCTACCCCAGGCCCGGAGGAGGGGAGGCAGCATCGTCGACGATTACCGTCAACCGCTCGCGCACCAGTAGGCTCGCCGGAACGTGGTTGGTCGGCTCGCCGAGCGCCGCCGCGATCGCGTCGGCCTTGCCGGCGCCGGTTGCCAGCAGCAGGCAGCGCCGCGCGGCGCGCAGTACCGCGAGGCTCAGCGTGATCCGCTCGGGCGGCGGCTTGGGTGATTCGTGCACGCCCAGACAGATCGCCTCGTCACCGGCGTCGAGCGTTGGCGCACCCGGGAACAGCGAGGCGACGTGGCCGTCGGGGCCGATGCCGAGCGCGATCAGGTCGAGCACAGGCAACGCGGGAGCGCTTGGCGGGCTCGTCTGAGCGGGCGCGAAGCTCGCCCGCAACGCCTCGGCGTAGCGCTGTGCGCCTTCCTCGGGACCGAGCTCGCCCTCCATCCTGTGAACCCGCGCGGGGTCGATCCCAGCCGGGCGCAGCAGCGTCTCGGCGGCGAGCCTGTAGTTGCTTTCCGCGTCCTCTGGCGGTACGCAGCGCTCGTCGGCGAACCAGATCTCCACGCCGTCCCACCCGTCCAAGGCGGAGGCGAGCAGTTCGTAGGTGCGCGCTGGGGTCGAGCCGCCGGAGAGCGCGAGGCGCGCGACGCCGCGCTGCTCACGGGCGCTCTGCAGCGCGCGGACGATCTCAATCGCGGCGCGCTCGGCCGTGGCCTCGGGGCAGGCGTTGGTCGTGATCCGTGTCATCGGTTGACTTCCTTTCTCATGGCAGCATCTGCTGGGCGGCCTGCAGCGCGGGCCGGTAGGTGGGGTCGCGCAACAACGCCTGGCGGATGCCCTCGCCGAGGATCCCGGCCTCGCCGCGCGAGGCTCCGAGAATCGTCCACTCGTGCTCTCTACCCTCGGCATCGCGCTGGTGAGCGCGTAGGCCGCCCGTGCCGCGGTCCAGGCGCAGCTGGATGCCGGAGGCGGTCTCGATGCTCAGCCCTGCCAGGCCGCGCACGAGCTGCTCGGGCGCGGCCTGGAGACGCAGGGCGATCTCCTGGCGCTCTGCCTGCGCGGTACCGCTCAGCACATCGCCCTCGGCCCGCATCGGGCTCAGCTGCCAGCCCAGCCGCGAGGCCAGCCAGCCGATCAAAAGCATTGCCGCGACCGTCGAGTCGGGGTGATGACGAATCGTGATCGACGTAATCTGGTCGAGCTCTCCGCGCAGCGCCGGTGGGTCGAAGGTGGCCGCGATCCGCTCGCGCCACGGGGTCGAGCGCAGCCATGCGAGGTCGACGACGTAGAGGCGATCCGAAAGCGTGTTGGCACGATCGATCGCCTCGTGCCAGACGGGCTCGTCGACCGAATCGAGCAGCGTCGCCTGGGCGAGCGGCAGCAGCGCCTGCACCGCCTCGGGGTGGCCGTGGGGGGACCAGAGCAGCGTCGGCAGGTCGCTGACGACGAGCGGATCGGCGATCGTCAACAGGTCGTCGAGGTGGCGATCGCCGAGTTCGACGATCACGGTCTCGTGCAGCAGCACGATGTCCCCGGGCTTGGCCTCGCCTTCGGCCGCCACGCTCGCGTGCGCGTCAAGGCGCGTGCGCTTGGGGTCGTAAGAGAGCACGACCAGGCGCGAGGCGTGGTAGCGGCCGACACCGCGCAGGCGGTTGGCGATCTCCCCGCTCCATTCGCTCTCGACGAACGCGACCATGTTGAGCACGCGCGCGGGCAGGAAGCCGCCGTCCTCGGAATGGCGCTCGGCGAGCAGCTCGCGCAGCGCCGCTTCGATCGCGTCCGGCGTCGTCCCCCGCTCGCTCCAAACCGCGTCGCTGACGGCCGGCATCAGATCAGATCGCGCGCCAGTGGTGGCCGTCGAGCAGCAGGTCGTTTGCCACCTCAGGTCCCTGTGAGCCGGCTTCGTATTGAGGCAGGGGGCCCCCCGCGCTTTCCCACGCCTGCAGGATTGGGTCGCAGATGCGCCACTGAGCCTCGACCTCGTCGTTGCGGGTGAACAGCGTCGGATCGCCGCGCATCGCGTCCATGATCAGCCGCTCGTAGGCCTCCGGCGACTGCGACATGAACGATGTGCCGTAGAGAAACTCCATGTTCACCGAGCGGATTCGCATGCGGCTGCCGGGGATCTTCGCACCGAGCTGCAGCGTGACGCCCTCGTTGGGCTGGAGCGTGAGCACCAGCTGGTTGGGTTTGACTCCCAGCGACCCGTCCTGGGAGAAGGCGAGATGGGGGACGGGCTTCAACGTGACGGCGATCTCGGTGATCTTGCGCGCCAGGCGCTTGCCGGCGCGCAGGTAGAAGGGCACGCCGGCCCAGCGCCAGTTGTCGACTTCCAGGCGCAGCGCGGCGAACGTCTCCGTCGTCGAGCCCTCGTGCACGCCCTCCTCTTCGAGGTAGCCGGGCACGTCCTCGCCGCCCGAGTGCCCTGGGGAGTACTGCGCGTGTACGGCGATCTCGGGGATCTCTTCGGGCTTTGGCGCGTGGATCGCATGGAGCACCTTGACCTTCTCGTTGCGCACTTCCTCGGCGGTGAAGCTCACCGGCGGCTCCATAGCGACGTGGCAGAGCAGCTGCAGCATGTGGTTCTGGATCAGGTCGCGCAGCGCTCCGGTCTGGTCGTAGAAGCCGGCGCGGGTGCCGATCCCGATGTCCTCGGCAGCGGTGATCTGCACGGAGTCGATGTAGTTACGGTTCCAGAGTGGCTCGAACATGCCGTTGGCGAAGCGGAACGCCATCATGTTCTGGACCGTCTCCTTGCCCAGGTAGTGATCGATGCGGAAGATCTGCGTCTCCTCGAACACGTCGAGCACCTGGCGGTTGAGCTCGAGCGCCTCCTGTAGCGAGGTGCCGAATGGCTTCTCGATGATCACCCGCACCTCGGCGTCGTCATGAGAGGACAGGCCGCGCTCGCCGAGTTGCTCGACGATCAGCGGGAAGAAGTTGGGGGCGGTCGACAGGTAGAAGGCGCGGTTGAGCGATTCCCCGGCCTCCCGGTCGAACCCATCAAGCACCTGCTCGAGCTCTGCGTAGACCGACTCCTCGTTGAATTCACCGGGTACGTAGTTGACGTTCTTGAGGAAGCCCTGCAGCACGTCCCCGTCGGGCGTGCGCCGCGAGAAGCGGCGGATCGCCTGCTCGCACTCCTCGCGGTAGTCGTCGTTCTCTTTCTCTTTCCTCGACACCCCGATGAGGTGGAAGCGCTCGGGCAGCGCGCCCTCGTGCGCAAGGTTGTAGAGCGCGGGCAGCAGTTTGCGCTTGGCAAGATCGCCGGTCGCGCCGAAGATTACGAGCGTCGTCGGCGCGACGGGCAGGCGCTCGAGCCCTGCGACGAGCGGGTTCTCAGCCTGCTCGACGGCGCTCACCGGGCGCTCACTTACCGCTCGACTTCACCGCGTGGCCGCCGAACTGGTTGCGCAGCGCCGCGAGCACGCGGTCGGCGAAGTCGCCGTTGCCGCGCGAGCGCAGGCGCGCGTACAGCGAGGCGGTGATCACCGGAGTCGGCACGTCGTGGGCGGTGGCATCCTCGATCGTCCAGCGGCCCTCGCCGGAGTCCTCGGTGTAGCCCTCGATCTTCTCGAGGCCGTTGCCGTCGGCTTCGAACGCGCGCGCGGCCAGTTCGCACAGCCACGAGCGCACGACCGAGCCCTGTCCCCAGAGGTGCGCGATCTTCGCGTTGTCGAGCTCGAACTCGCACTTGTCGAACAGGTCGAAGCCCTCTGCGTAGGCCTGCATCAGGCCGTACTCGACGCCGTTGTGGACCATCTTCACGTAATGCCCGGTGCCGGAGGGGCCGAAGCGCAGCCACCCGCGCGGGCCGATCGCGGCGACGCTCTGCTCATTGGTCTCGGGTGCGAGCACGTCGAGGATCGGCGCCAGCTGCCTGACGGCTTTCGGCGGGCCGCCGACCATCATGCAGTAGCCGACCTCCAACCCCCAGACGCCGCCGGATGTGCCGACGTCGACGTAGTTGATGCCGAGCTTTTTCAGAACCTTTGCGCGGCGCTTGTCGTCGGTCCACTTCGAGTTACCGCCGTCGACGATCGTGTCGCCGGCGTCGAGCAGCTTCGCGAGCTTGTCGACCGTCTCCTGGGTGGGATCGCCGGCGGGCACCATGATCCACACCAGGCGTGGCGCCCGCAGCTGCTTGACGAGCTCCTTCAGGGAGGATGCCCCCGCGGCGCCGTGCTTGACGGCCTGCTTGACCGCCCGCTCGTCGAAGTCGAAGGCGACGACCTCGTGGACGGAGTCGCGGCGGATGCGGTGGACCATGTTGCCGCCCATCTTTCCCAGTCCGACGAACCCGATCTGGGTCACGGCGTCCTCTGCGTCCTGCATCACAGCTTTCGGGGTCACAGCATCTCCTTGATCTTGGCGGTGAGTGCGCGCAGTGCCTGGGCGGGATCGTCTCCGTGCAGGCGCACACGCTCGGCGGGCAACTCCAGGGAGCGCAGCGTTTCCAGGTCGCCGATCGCCTGGGCGTTCTTCAACGTTGTGAACGTGAAGGGCTTGCCGGGGATCTCGACGTCCTCGGGCCCGTCGTGGATCAATTGCAGGAAGCGCCCGGTCTTCGGCCCGCCCTTGTGGAACTGGCCGGTGGAGTGCAGGAAGCGCGGGCCGTAGCCGAACGTGGTCGTCGCCTTCGTCGCGGCGCGAATCGTCTCGCGCAGCTCCGTGGCGGCCGTGTCGAACTCAGGGGAGGGTTGTAAATAACCCATGATCGCGACGTAGCAGGGCGGGGCTGCATCCCCAAGCAACGTGCGCAGCGCCGCATCATCGGCGTCAGCGATCTCGGGCAGCTCGTGCTCGGCTTCGTATCCGGATAGCACGCGGTTGGTGGCGTCCTTCGCCTGTTGCACGTTGGGCTGGTCGAAGGGGTTGATCTGAAGACCCCAGCCGACGACCGCGACCGCGAGCTCGGCGAGCAGGAACACGCGGCCGAGGTCAGGGGGTCCCACGGTCGGAATCGTGAACACGGGGTGGCCGTCCTGCGCGAGCGCCTGAACCTTCCGCTCGAGCTCGGCGTCGGGCGCATGGACATCCGGTAGGTAGGCAAACACGCGGTCCTCGCCGTAGACGGCGGGCTCGCCGAGCGGCTCGTCGGCGACCGGGAGGACGCCCGTGCCGTGCTTGCCTGTGGACTCCGCGACGAGCTGCTCGAGCCACAGCCCCAGGCCGGGCAGAGTCTCGGAGATGATGAACGTGAGCTTGTCGCGTCCGGCTTGCGCGAGGCCGCTCAGGGCCGCCCCCAGCCATACCGCCGCCGGCAGCCCACTCGAATCCGAGTTGCCGCCCGAGTCTCCCGAGCCCGTCTCCTGCTCGAGCCCGGTCTCCCAGGCGCTCGGCGCTCCCTCCAAGAGCGAGAGCACGGGGACCCCCATCAGCGCGCCCGGCACGACGCCGAAGGCGGACAGCGCGCTGTAGCGCCCGCCGATGTTCGGATCTCCGGCGAACGTCCGCCGGAAGGCGTGCTTGGCGGCGAGCGCTTCCAGGCCCGAGCCGGGATCTGTGATCGCGACGAACCGGTTGCCCTCCTCGACGAGCGAGAAGAAGTACGCGAACAGCGACAGCGGCTCGATTGTGCCGCCGGACTTCGACGAGACGACGAACAGCGTTCGTTGGAGGTCCACCGCGCTCTCGATCGCACGGATCCTGGTGGCGTCTGTCGAGTCCAGCACGTGCAGCCGCGCGCGGGGCTCTCCAGTGCCGGCGAACGAGCGGCGCAGGACCTCCGGGGCGAGCGAGGAGCCACCCATGCCCAGCAGGACGATGTCTTCCAGTTCGTCATCGTGCGCCTCCGCGGCGAACAGCTCTAGAGCGCCGAGCTCCCCGAGCATCCGCTGCGCGATCGTCAGCCAGCCGAGGCGGTTCGCGAGCTCCGGAGTGCCGGAGGGACCCCAGAGCGCGGCGTCTTCGCGGGCGATCCTGCCGGCCACGTCCTCCTCGGAGGCCCGCGCGAGCTGCTCCGCGACGGCGGTCTGGAGAGCGTCGGGAATGCGGGCCTCGACGGTGAGGGTGGGGTCGCTCACGCCAGGATCGTAGTCGGCTTGGGCGCTCGTGTAGGTTTCGCCGGGATATGAGCCCCGATCAACCCCAACAGCTGCCCGACCGCAACCTCGCGCTGGAGCTCGTGCGCGTCACCGAGGCGGCCGCCTTGGCGACGGCGCCGCTGGTCGGGATGGGCGACAAGCTGGCGGCCGACCAGGCCGCGGTCGATGGCATGCGTTACGCGCTGCGGTCAGTGTCGATGGACGGCCTGGTCGTGATCGGCGAGGGCGAGAAGGACGAGGCGCCGATGCTCTACAACGGCGAGCAGATTGGCGACGGGTCCCCGCCGCAGGTCGATATCGCGGTCGATCCCCTGGAGGGCACGACGCTCGCGGCACACGGCATGCCGAGCGCGCTTGCGGTGATCGCGCTGTCGACCCGCGGCACGATGTTCGACCCGGGGCCGTGTGTGTACATGGAGAAGATGGCGGGCTCGCCCGAGATCGCCGACCTGCTCGACCTCGACCGGCCGCTGGGAGAGACGGTGAAGCTGATCGCCGAGCGCAAGGGCACGCAGGTCGGGGACGTGATGGTCGTGGTGCTCGACCGCCCGCGCCACGAGGAGACCGTGAAGGCGATCCGCGAGGCGGGCGCGCGCGTCAGATTGATTGCCCACGGGGACGTCTCGGCGTCGCTGCTGGCGGTCACTGAGCGCTCGCCGGTCGACCTCTTGTGGGGTATCGGCGGCACCCCCGAGGGCGTGATCTCCGCGGCGGCGATCAAGTGTTTGGGGGGGCAGTTGTTAGGACGGGTGTGGCCACGCGACGAGCAGGAGCGCGCGGCCGCATTGGAGGCCGGGTACGACCTGACGCGGGTGCTCGACCGTGACGATCTGGTGGCCGGCGAGGATGTGTTCTTCTCGGCGACCGGGATCACCGACGGCGATGTGCTGCAGGGGGTGCGCTATCCGAGCGCCGGTGGCGCGACGACGGAGTCATTGGTGATGCGCACGCGCTCGGGCACCGTGCGGCGGATTCGCGCGCAGCACGACCGCGCGAAGCTGCGCGCGGTCAGCGGCGGCGACGATCGCTTCGGCTGATCAGCGTCCCAACGGCAGGATCTCCTCGTCCTCGGCCGGCGGGGCTGGGTCGGGCACGTCCTCGATGCCTCCCGCGAAGCGGCCGACGCGTGACTCGGCCAGGTCGAGACGGGCGAGCGAGCGCAGGAAGCCGTGGGTGACGATCACGTGGATGCGCGACTGGGTCTCCCGGTAGAACCAGCGCCCGATCCCGGAGGCAATCGACGGGTAGAAGTTCGAGACCTCGACCTCAATGTGCAGGCGCGCGCTGGCCTGGTGGGTTGGGTCCTCGCTGGGGCGGCGGCGCACGTCGATCTGCAGGTAGCCGTCCTTATGGCGTCCGGCCCGAGCGACGAGCAAGCCACGGGTGATGCGCCAGCGTACGACCCCACGTTGCTCGTCCATCTCGTATTCGGGTGCGCGAAAACTCAGCAGCTTTAACGGCGGCAGGAGCAGTACGACGAAGCGCTCGCGCTCGGTGTAGCGAACGCGGACCAGGCCAAGCGTTACACGTGAGAGAAAGCGCCAGTAGGTGCGCGCGAGCCGCTCCAGGTGCAGCGGAGTCCAGATCTGGCGAAGGGCGTCCTCGGGCAGGCATATGTCCGCGGCCTGCACTGAGTGCACCGCGCCGGTGCGCTTGTCTTCGGAGGTGTGGTCTTCGAGGTTGGCGATCGTAGCGAGCTTCATCGCCTGCAGGCTATCTCTGCGCCGGTGCGCGCCGTGTTGGATGGAATCGGAGCGAGTATCCGTCGGTAGATGCGGCAATTGAAAGGCTCGTGTCCGCGGTTGCTGATATCCAGGGTATGTGAGTGATGACCTTTTGGACTCGCGTCTCGCCGACCGTCTTACCCGAGCGGCGCGAGCGGCCCAGGCGTTGAGCGAGACGTTGTGGGAGGCGCTGCAGGAGGAGCTGAGCGACCCGTGTGGGCAGCATGTGGCGGAGCTGTCCGAGCAGCTCGGCGAGGTGGCGGCGATCCTCGTCTCGCTGGCGCGGATGGAGGTCCGCGGGCGGGGGTCCGGGGAGTCCGCAATGGCCGCCGGGCGGGGAGCACCGGCCGTAGAGTCCGTTGCGTCAGCGGGGCCGCGGTCGCGCGACGCGCGCGGCCTGGGCGAGCCATCCGAGCCGCGGGAGCCATTCCCGCCGAGTGGCCCGGCATCGCACGTCGCACGAGCAATGACATACGGCGAACCATCCTCGGAGGAGGAGGAGCTCGCACCGCCTGGCGAGCCGCCAGAGACCCAAGCGTCGCCCTCCCCGGCTGTGCTCATCGACGAACTGGCTTCAGCGGAGTTCGAGCCGCCCGCTTCGACGGCGCCCGAATTCTCGCGCGCGCCGGCCTCGCCCCCGCTTGAGAGCTCGCGGTCGGCTCACCGCCCTATCGCTGGAACACGGCCTCGCGAAGGCGATCCTCCGCGCAAGGTGAGACCGCAGATCGAGATCAGAGACGTACGTGGAGGTGAGGAGGGACCCGCCGCCTGGATCGGCTCGATCGGGCGCCGGCTGGAGCGCCGCGAGCAGGATGGATTGCCGTTCGCGGTGCTGCTTGTCGAGCTTGTCGACCTCGAGCGCCTGCATGATCCCGAACCCTCGGGCGAGGTGTCCCGCCTGACGGGACATGTGGAGGACGCGCTCGCGCGAGAGCTGCGCCCGGCCGATTCGCTTACGCGTGAGGGTCCGGGCAGGTACTGGCTCCTGGCGCCACAGACAGACGCAACTGGCGCCCAGATACTGGTGGAGCGAATTACGCGCGCGGTGAGATCCTCGGCGAGCCATCGCGGGACGCCACTGGAGGTGGCGGTCGGCGTCGCGGTATGCCCCGATGACGGACGACGCGCATCAGAGCTGGCCGCGCACGCGGATGTCGGGCTCTACGCCGCCCGCGCCGCCAGCCGGTCCTCGACCAGGTAGGCCATCCGCCTCCTCGAGAATGCTTCAGCCGGTGCTCTGCAAGGTCCCGGCCTCGGCGGCGGCTGGCTCGAGCACGCTCCAACCCACGCGCCAGGCCAGGTAGGCGGCGGTCCAGCAGAGTGCGAGCGCGACCAGCGCATGGAGCAGGCGGGGGTGGCGCCCCCACCAGGTGCCCCAGCGTGTTGTTAGGGCACGACCCGAACCGTTTGTCGCATTCGTGCGAGCGGCCATGTGCAGCGGCAACCCGAGCAGCACCCAGGCGAGCAGGTTCGTCCAATTGCGTGGACGCAGCGAGCGGGCGGGTTTGCTTTCCATGCCGCTTCATCGGCGGCGAGGAAGAGGAGATTGAGCGGTTCAGCCCGCCGCGGCTGCGCCGCCGGTGAGGGCGGCGGCGGGCGAGACAGGGGGCAGGCCGAGGGTCGGCGTGTTGGGGACGGCGCCGACGATCGCCGTGGCGATGTGGACGGTTTCTTCGATCCCCAGCGCCTGGGCGGCGGCCGCGGTCAGATCCCAGTCGGCGCCGTTGGCGTAGGGCCCGCGATCCACCACCGGCACGGTCAGACCCTGGCCGTGGTAGGTGACCTTCACAAGCGTGCCACAGGGGAGCTTGCGGTTGGCCACCCCGACGGTGGCAGGGGTCAGGGTCTGCCCGCAGGCTGTTTGCTGACCGTAGAAGCCGGGTCCAAACCACGTCGCGAGCGCGGTCTTGTGGCCCTTTGTAACCGGCGTGGGACTAGATCCTGGGGTCGCGTCGGCCGACGGACCGGCGGCGCCACCGGTGCTCGCGAAAGCGCCCACGGTGAGCACGCCGGCGCTGAGGAGCGCAGCGAGCAGGGCAAGAAGGATCGTTGTGAATCGAAATCGCATCGTTATCGAGCGCCTACGGGGTGAGCTGACGGGCTCGCGCGGTCAATTTCGACGGCGCTACGGCCAAAAGAGGCCGATTCGCCCCAACGGACCTGAGCCGATCCGTAATTGGGTCCCCCGTCTTCCGCAACCTGGGTCACGGAAGCTCGGCGTGGGGCGGCAGTATACAGACAGCCTTGACGGACCTCTCAGTTGAGCGGCAGACGCGCAAAGACATCCTTGAGCAGGCGCCCGCCGGTTGAGAGACCTGACTTGGTGAGCTCGCCGGCAAGCTCGGCCGCGGAGCTCAACAGGTCGACGCCGCCCGGCGGCTGCACCGGGCCGCTGACGGGATCGCCCTCGGTCTCGAAGCCCTGCCGTGGGGCCGCATCTTGAAGGCGCTTGGCTTTGACCTTCGACTTCAACGGCTGCTTCTTAGCCAGAATCGGCTTAGGTGCGGGCGTGGGCTCCGCTTTTGTTGAGATCGTCGAGGGTGGCTTGCGTGCGGGGGCGGGGCCGGGCTGCGCCGTTGTGGAGGCCACCCGGCGAGGCTTGCGTGCGGGGGCGTCGGTGGGCTCCACTTTTACCGAGGTCGTCCGGCGCGCGGCATCGCGTCGCGCGCTGGAACGCTGAGGGCGGGTGCGAGGCAGGTTGGCGAGAACTCCCTCGGATGCGCGCGTATCCTTGCGCTTGGCTTTCTTCTTGGCGCTCTTCTTGGCCTTCGATCCCCCCCGACCGCTGGATGTATCGCTCATGGCGCGTTAGCATAGGGATCCAGAAAGATGCAGCTCCAGTTGTAACGTTGGGCAGGCTTCGGCCGTAGTGTCCGATGGAGTACGTCCTCAGCCAGAGTCCGGTGTGGTGCGCGCAGTCGCCCCCGGGTTGCCCAGCGACAGAAGAAACGGAAATCGATGTCAGTAGCAGAAATGCAGGAGCTCGATGAGGTAAAGGGTCTGCTGGCCAAAGGGCAGCAGGTGGGTGTGCTGACCTACGCCGAGATCACGACGGCGATGTCCGAGCTCGACTTGGACGAGTCCGACGTCGAGGAGCTGCACGGGTTCCTGGAGAAATCGGAGATCGAGCTCGTCGAGGAGATCGACCCGGCGACGGCGGCGGCCTCCCAGGTCGAGCGCGCCCCGGACAAGCGTGGCCGGCGCAAAGCGAAAGCCACGCTGGACCTGAAGCCGGATATGACGACCGACTCGCTGCAGCTGTTCCTCAAGGACATCGGCAAGGTGCGCCTGCTGACCGCCCAGGAGGAGGTGGATCTGGCGAAGCGGATCGAGCGCGGCGATCTGGACGCGAAGCAGAAGATGGTCGAGTCGAACCTGCGACTGGTGGTGTCGATCGCGAAGAACTACCGCAACCAGGGTCTGCCGTTCCTCGACCTGATCCAGGAGGGCACGCTCGGGCTCGTAAGAGCGGCGGAGAAGTTCGACTATCGCAAGGGCTTCAAGTTCTCCACGTACGCGACCTGGTGGATCCGCCAGGCGATCGCGCGGGCGCTGGCGGACAAGGCGCGCACGATCCGGATCCCAGTGCATGTGGTGGAGAAGCTGAACAAGATCGGCCGCGCCGAGCGCAAGTTGGTAACCGAGTTGGGGCGCGAGCCGACCGCGGCGGAGATCGCCGAGGTCACGGGGATCGACCCCGAGGAGGTCGACTCGATCAAGCGCTCCGCGCAGGCGCCGGTGTCGCTGGAGAAGCCGGTCGGCGACGAGGAGGAGTCGGAGTTCGGACAGTTCATCGCTGACGAGCGCGCGGAGTCCCCGTATGAGCGCGCGGCGGAGATCCTGACGAAGGAGGCGTTGCGCGAGGCGCTCGAGAACCTCAGCTACCGCGAACGGCGCGTGCTCGAGCTGCGCTACGGCCTCGGCGGCGAGCACCCGCGGACGCTCGACGAGGTGGGTCGCACGTTCAACGTGACCCGCGAGCGGATTCGCCAGATCGAGAACCAATCATTGAAGAAGCTGCAGTCTTTGGCTGAGGCGCAAAAGCTCCGCGACGTGGCGTAGCGCCGTCCAGCACCCCCCTGACCGCTAAAGCCCCGCGGGCCCGGTGCCGATGCGGGAAACATGTTCGACGTGCAAGAGGCCTTGAAGGAGCTCGTCAAGCGCGAGGGCTCGGATCTGCACCTGAAGGTGGGCAGCACGCCGCTGTACAGAGTGCACGGGCACCTGGCGGCCGAGCCGGGTGGGGATGTTCTGAGCGCGGAGGACACCGAGCGGACGCTGCACGAGCTGCTGCACGACGAAACGAAGCTGCACGAATTCGGCGAGGAGCACGAGGTCGACTTCTCGTTCGAAATCGAGGGTGTGGCGCGCTACCGCATCAACGCCTTCCGCCAGCGCGGAGTGATCTCACTGGCCTGTCGCGCGATCCCGCACAAGATCTCGACGATCGACGAGCTGTCGCTGCCGTCGGTCGTGAAGGACCTCGCCGACGAAGAGCGCGGGATCATCCTGCTGACGGGGACGACTGGCTCGGGTAAGAGCACCACCCTGGCGGCGATGATCGATCATATAAACGAAACGACGAGCAAGCACGTCGTGACGATCGAGGACCCGATCGAGTTCGTGCACACGGACAAGAAATCGGTGATCAACCAGCGCGAGGTGGGCATGGACACGGCCTCCTTCAAGCGCGCGCTGCGAAGGGTGCTGCGCCAGGACCCGGATGTGATCCTGATCGGGGAGATGCGCGACGAGGAGACCGTGCAGACGGCGCTCTCGGCGGCCGAGACCGGGCACCTCGTGCTCTCGACGATCCACACGGTGGACGCGCCCGAGTCGATCAACCGGATGCTCGACTTCTTCCCGCCGCACCAGCATGGCCAGGCGCGCAGCATGATCGCGGGCACGATCAAGGGCGTGATCTCCCAGCGGCTGGTCCCTGGCGCCGACGGCGGCCGCGTGGCGGTCTGCGAGATTCTGCGGATGACCGGCCGCGTGCGCGACATGATCGTCGACCCTTCGCAGACGGGCAAGCTGATGGAGGTGATCGCCTCGGGCAGCTACTACGGGATGCAGACCTTCGACCAGGCGCTGTTCGGACACGTGAAGGCCGGCCGGGTGACGTTCGAGGACGCGATGAAGGTCGCCTCGAATCCGTCCGACTTCAAGCTCTTGATGCAGGCCGATGGGCGCAGGGGGACGACGATGGAGGACGTGGCGGCTGCGGAGGAGCGTCGCGAGACGAACTCCGATCCGGCGAACGACCCCCGTCCCGTCCCGAGCTCACCGCTCACCGTCGCTTAGCTCGTCTTACTTCAGTTGGTAAAGTAACGGTTGGAATGGCCGTTGACGAAACATGCCCGGTGTGCCGCACGGCGGAAGTCGTGTGCGGCAAGTGGACGCTTTTGCTCGTCAGGGATCTAGCCGACGGCTGCTCGCGCTTCTGTGAGCTGGAGCGCTCGCTTCAGGGAATCAGCCCGCGCACGCTGTCGCTGCGGCTGCGGGCGCTGGAGGAGGAGGGGATCATCGAGCGGCACACCTTCGGAGAGGTGCCCCCGCGCGTGGAGTACGCGCTCACGGAGAAGGGTCGCGCGCTGTTGCCGATCGTCGAGGGGATGCGCTCCTACGGCGAAGAGTGGCTGGGCGAAGGCAGCTCGGTCGCGGTCGCGCTCGCGGTTGCGTAGGAGTCCGGCCTGCAAGACAGGCTGCGTCCGAGAACGTCGAGCAGGAGCTCCGAACGCGGGGCCGAAGTGTGCAGAGGATGCGTTCACGTCAGCTGGAGACAGCGCTCACGGAGTTCGTCGCGCAGGCGGCTGACCGGCTGCAGGCGGAGATTGACGGCGGCGTTGAGGTCGGCTTCGAGCTCTCAGAGAAACCGCCCCGTCGTGGCGAGGGCGCCGCGCGGCTCTACAGCTACCGCGCGCTGACAGGCGCGTTCATCGAGGAGCACGCGACGAAGCTCGCGAGCCTGCCCGCCCACGCCGAGGCGACGAGCCTGCTGGTGGACTTCGACGGGCTTGATCGTTATCTGGTGGGGATGGGCGGAGGCGCTGATCTCGCTCGGATGAAGGCCTACGCTCGCGCGGGCGCGGCGCTGAGACTGCTGCTGGAGGATGTGTTCGACGAACAGACCAACTTCGACCGCCGCTCGGCGCCGGCCCAGTACCAGGAGCACGTCGAGAAAGCCCTGGCGAGGCTCGAGCAGTCCGCGGGCGCGAGCGGGAGTGAGATGACGCTGCTTGCGACGCTGCATGGGCTGACGATCGCCTCCGAGGAGCTCGCATTGACAAAAGGCCTGACGATCGCCCAGCCGGGCGCTCTACGCGGTGTGCCAGACGGCGCTGGCTCCCCGGCCTTTGCCGCGGCCGCCGCCGGAGTCTCCGGCTCAGACCGGATGTCCTCCCACGCGGAGGCAGACCATCTGCTGGTCGTGTTCACGGCCGACGAGGACGATGTGGACGACGCGGTCGCGCGGGGGCGCGAGGTGCTGAAGGACCTGCTGCGCGCGCTGCGCCTGTTCGGTGACGGCCGCGTGACGCTCGGCGCGCTCGCATGGGCGCGGGTGGGCGCCGGCTCGTGGAATCCAGTGGCGCTCGGCGCGGGTGGCCGCCCGCACGGCATGCTGGTGGTGAGCGCCGAGCAGGAGGACGAGCTGCGCGCGTTCTGCAACCTCGTCTCCCGCCGCGCGCCCGACGGCAACGAGCTTGCCTGGGCATTGCGGCGCTTCGAGCTCGGCTGCGAGCGTGCGAGCGCGTATGAGGCGCTGAGCGACCATCTGCTGGCGCTGCGCGCGCTACTCGAGCCTGAGGGCCCGGCGAGCGGCCTGTTGGCGGGGCGAATCGCCGCGCTGTGCGCGACACTGGAGGACCGTGCGAAGCTTGCGAAGCGGATGCTCAAGGCGCAGACGCTCGAGCGCGCCGCGATCGCCGGCACGGCCGACGAGCACACCGCCGGGCTGAACCTCGCGCGCGAAGTCGCCGACCACCTGCGGGCGCTCCTGCGCGACTTGATCTGCGGCCACCTCGATCAGAACCTCGTTGCGCTCGCGGACGAGCTGCTGGCGACGCCCGAGCCCGCCGAGCCCGCCGTGGAGGAGACGGACGCGGTCGACATCCCCGAGCCCGCCCCGATCCCCGCGGGGCACCCGCTCGACCAGCTTACGCAGAGCGCGCTCCCCGTCTGAGACGCCGTCAGCTAAAGAGATAGCCCGCGATTCGGGCCAGGCCCGCGAGATCCTGGATCTCCTCGTCTAGATACGGCACGATCACGGGGTTGGGCTCGTCGAGCTCGCGGCCGAGGTGGGCGATCGTGTCGCGGTCGCGGCGCGCGAGCACGTCGAAGTCGGCCAGGTTGTGCGCCACCCTCCGCGCGAGCGCCTCGCCGAGGCCGGACGCGAGCGATGCCTCGACCGCCTCGGCGGAGTGCCCGCCGAGGCCGTGCAGGTGGACGCGGTTGACGATCGTCGCGTCGCACTTCATCCGCTCCCCCCGCAGCTGCTCGGCGAGGAACAGCGCCTCGCGCGCGGGCTCGTGCTCAGGGGATGTGACGATCAGGAAGCTCGTCTCGGGGTCGCGCAGCAGCTCCGCGACGCCGCGGATGCGCTCGCCGAAACCGTCGATCACGCCTGACAGCGATTTGAAGAAGGTCGAGAGCTCGCCGAGCATGTCGACGCCGGTCACGCGCGCGAAGATCGCGAACACGAGGCCCGTGCTGCGACCGAGGAAGCGCGCAGCCAGGCCGCCCGGCGCGAGGAACACCTTCAGGGCGCGACCTTCCAGGAAGTGCAGCATGTTCTCGGGGGCTCTCAGGAAGTCAAGCGCGTTGCGCGAGGGTGGCGTGTCGAGCACGATCACGTCGAATTCGTGTTCTGTTGACAGCTCATACAGCTTCGTCACCGCGCCGAGCTCCTGCACGCCCGAGACCGCCGATGACAGCTCTCGGTAGACGGGGTTTGCGAGGATCTCCTCGCGTGAGCCCTCGTCGGGCGCCAAGCGCGCGATCACGTCGTCGAACGTCCGTTTCACGTCGAGCGCCATCGCCCATAGCTCCCCCGGCTCGGCGACCCCCTGTTCCGCCAGCAGCTGCGGGTCGATCCGCCGCGGCTCGCCCGAGAGCTCGCCGAGGCCCAGCGCGGCCGCCAGCCTGCGCGCGGGATCGATCGTCACGACGGCGACCTTCGCCCCGCGCGCGGCCAGGCCGAAGCCGAGCGCCGCCGAGGTCGTCGTCTTGCCGACACCGCCGGCGCCGAGGCACACGACCACGCGCTTGCCCTGCAAACGCTTCGCCAGCTGTGGGGAATGCTTGGGCATGGGTTGATCCTAGATCGAGCATGCAGGAATCGCGCATCCCTGTGCGAATAACCCCGAGATCGGCTTTCCAATCGAGTAGGAGTCTCCTGTGGACGGTAAGGCCAGGGTCATCGCGTTCGCCAACCAGAAGGGCGGGGTGGCCAAGACGACCACCACGCTGAACCTCGCCGCCGCTTTTGCGGAGGAGGGTCATCGGGTGCTGTGCGTCGACATGGACCCGCAGGGCAACCTGACGATGTCGCAAGGCATCGATCCGGACACGCTCGAGAAATCGATGTACGACGTGCTCGTCCACAAAGTCTCGATTCGGGAGGTGATTCGCAAGCGCGAGATCGACATCGCCTGCGCCTCGATCGATCTGGCCGGGGCGGAGATCGCGATGTCGACGATGATCGGACGCGAGCGCTCGCTGCAGAAGGCATTCGAACCGATCCTCGAGGACTACGATTTCATCTGCATCGACACACCGCCGAGCCTCGGATTGCTGACGATCAACGCGCTCACGGCCGCCGACAAGGTGATCGTCCCCGTGCAGTGCGAGTATCTATCGATGCGTGGGCTCATCCAACTGCAGAACACGCTCGCGATGATCCGCGAGAACCTCAACCCCGGCGTCGACATCGAGGGTATCCTGCCGACGTTGGTCGATTCGCGCACGATCCACGCCAAGGAGGCGATCGAGATCCTCGAGGAGAACTTCGGCGACCGCGTGTTCGCCTCGCGCATCCGCAAGACCGTTCGCTTCGCGGAGGCCCCCGTCAAGGGCATGTCGGTGCTCAAGTACGAGCCCGACGGCGTCGCCGCCCAGTCCTACCGACAGCTCGCCCAGGAGGTTCTCACCAATGGCCAATCCTAAACGGGCTTCGATGCGCGAAGGGCCTCTGGCGGCGCTGTTCAGGAAGACCGAAGGCGAGGACGGCGAGCCTGCGTCCGCGAGCGAGCCGGCGTCCGCGCCCGAGGCGGCGACCCCCGCGGCCGCCGCGACTCTCCACCCGCGCGAGAGCGGCCTGCCGCACCCGGCGCTGCGAGCCTCCTCGACCAAAACCGACGAAGACGCGCGTGAGGACAGCGTGCCCACGCCGCGCGAGCGCCTGCGCCATGCCTTCTCCTCGGAGATCCCAGAGAACGTGATGGACCGTCCCGCTGCGCGCCCGGTGATGGACGACTACTCGCGCGAGCATCCCGCGAGCGCTCCGATGGGCACCACGGGAGCGGTCGGACAGCCCGTGATCCGCGTCGTGGGCGTCGGCGGCGCCGGCGTGAACGCGGTCAATCGGATGGTCGAGGCGGAGGTCGAGGGCGTCGAGTTCCTCGCCGTCAACACCGACCTGCAGTCCCTGCAGCAGTCGACCGCCGACGTCACGCTGCACATAGGCGCCGAGCTCACGCGCGGCCTCGGCTCGGGCTCGGACGCCGAGGTCGGCCGCGCGGCGGCGATGGAGGACTACGACCGTGTGAAGGCCCTGCTGAAGGGGTCGGACATGATCTTCATCACGGCCGGAGCCGGTGGTGGCACGGGGACCGGCGCGGCGCCGGTCGTCGCGCGGATCTCACGCGAACTCGGCGCTTTGACGGTCGCGATCGTGACCAAGCCGTTCGGCTTCGAGGGCTCACGGCGCGGCGAGCAGGCCGAGCGCGGCGTCGCCGCGCTGGCGGAGGAGGTCGACACGCTGATCGTCGTCCCGAACAACCGTTTGCTGTCCGTGCTCGACAAGCAGACCGCGATGGTCGAGGCGTTCCGCGTCGCCGACGACGTCCTGCGCCAGGGCGTGCAGGGCATCTCCGACCTCGTCACTTTGCCCGGTCTGATCAACCTCGACTTCGCCGACGTGCGCACGATCATGTCCTCCGCCGGCAACGCTCTTTTGGGGATCGGGATGGGCGCCGGCGGCGAGCAGCGCGCGGTCGACGCCGCGATGCAAGCGGTCGCCTCGCCGCTGCTCGAAACCTCGATGGAGGGCGCGCGGTCGATCCTTTTGTCGATCACGGGCGGGCGCGATCTGTCGCTGTGGGAGGTCAACGAGGCCGCGAAGGCCGTCTCCGAGGCCGCGCACCCCGACGCGAACATCATCTTCGGCGCGATGGTCGACGACAAGCTCGACGACCAGGTCTGGGTCACTGTCGTCGCCACCGGCTACGGCGAGCAGGGCCGGCGCAACAGCGTCAACCGCCTGAACGAGGAGCCAGCGGGCGAGCCCCGCGTGCGGCGCACCGGTGGCGGTGCGTCTCGTCCCCCCGCTCCGCGTCGCGGCGGCCTTGCGGTAGATGAACTAGAAGTCCCTGAGTTCATCCCGAATTTGTAAGCCTCGAGACCTCTAGGCTTCGCTTGATGGGCGCAGCTGAGAAGGGTGTGGTCGCCGCCGGTCACCCGCTGACTGCCGAGGCCGGTGCGAGGGTGTTGCGGGAAGGCGGCAACGCGGTCGATGCGGCGGTGGGGGCGATGCTGACCTCGTTCGCGGCCGAGCAGCTGCTGACCGGGCTCGGTGCCGGCGGGTACATGCTCGTGGCGGGGGGCGGCGAGGAGCCGACGTTGCTGGACTTCTTTGTGGAGGCGCCGTCTCGCAGGTCTTCAGGGGCCGATGAGGCTCATGGGGACGCTGAGGATGGACCACCCCCGGCCGAGCTGCGAGCAGTCGACGTGTCCTTTGGGGATGCCGCCCAGGTATTCCACATTGGGCCGGCCTCGTGTGGGGTATACGGGACGCCTGCAGGGGTGTGTGCAGCGATCGAGCGCTGGGGAACTGTGCCGCTGCAGGAGCTGGCGGCGCCGGCGGCGGCGCTCGCGCGCGAGGGCGTGCAGCTGAACTTCGGGCAGGCGTACATCGCGAAGATCCTCGCCGACCTGCTCACCTCGACGCCGGAGTGCGCGGCGCTGTGGGCGCCCTCCGGCCACGTGCTCCAGGAGGGCGAGCTGCTGCGCAACCCCGAGCTCAGCGAGGCGCTTTTGCTGCTCGGGCGGGAGGGCGCTGAGCCCTTCTACCGCGGCGAGATCGCGGCGACCGTGTGCGACTGGATGGCCGCGCGCGGTGCCGCGCTCTCCAGTGAGAACCTCGCCGGCTACCGCGCCGTGGCGCGCGAGCCCGTGGGCGTGCGCTACCGCGACCGCGAGGTTCTCACCAACCCGCCGCCCTCGGCCGGGGGCACGCTGCTGGCCTACGCGCTCGCGCTGCTCGACCGCGGCCCCACGCCGCCGGGTCTGGGAGATGTCGTGGCGGCGATGGACGCCGCCCAGGTGCAGCGCACGCCGGAGTTCGTCGAAGGGCTCAGCGAGGTCGGCTTTCTCGAGCGCTTCCTCGCGCGGAATCTCGGCTCGACGACGCACATCTCGGTGCTCGACTCAGACGGGCGCGCGTGCTCCGTGACCTGCAGCAACGGCGAGGGCTCGGGCGTCGTTGTCCCCGGCACGGGGATCCACCTGAACAACGTGATGGGCGAGCAGGACCTGAACCCACTTGGTTTCCATCGCCACCCGGCCGGGCGGCGGATGCCGAGCATGATGGCTCCCACGGTCGTCCTGCGCGACGGGGAGGTCGAGCTCGTGCTCGGCAGCGCCGGCTCCAACCGCATCCGCTCGGCGTTGCTCCAGACGATCGTTGGCGTCGTCGACCACGGGCTCGCCGCCCGCGCGGCGGTGCAGGCGCCGCGCGTGCATCCGGAGGACGGCACGCTCTACGCCGAGCCGGGGATCGATCTCGAGCGCCTCACGGGTCCGATCGTCGAGTTCGGAGACCTCAACCTGTTCTTCGGCGGCGTCCAGGCGGTGCTTCGTCGTGACGGCACGATCGAGGGCGCCGGCGACCCCCGGCGTGGGGGGGTGGCCGTGAGGGCGTGAGGGCGTGAGGGCTCAGCCGAAACGCACCTTGCCGTTGGAGCGTGCGCGGGCCTGGGTGCGGTCAACTAGCTCCAAGCGCTTGATCGCGGCGCGGAGCAGAAGCGCGAGCAGGCGCAGGCGGGCGTTCTCGGAGCGCAGCTCGATCAGCTCCTGCTTGGCATCGGGGCCGAACTCCACGGTGGCGGCCATCCGGTAGGCGTTCATCGCCTCCAGGTCGTCGTCCTCGAGCTGCTGGTCGGTGGCCTGATCGACGAGCTCCGCGTACAGCTCACGGGTGGCCTGAGCAGCCTCGGCGTCGGTCTCCTCCTCCTCATCGGTGAGGAACTCGATCATCCCGGCCGGATATTGCAGATCGTCATGGCGCTCGATCAGGCGGAAAGGGCGGGTGCCGTGGGCGAGGATGTTCAAGCGGCCGTCGTACATACGCTCCAGGACCTCCTTGATCTCGCACGCGCACCCCACCTGCTTGAGCTCGTCCTCGGAGCGCCACACGATTCCGAATTCCCGCTCGGTGAGCAAACACTCCTCGATCATCCGGCGGTAGCGGTCCTCGAAGACGTGCAGCGGCACGCTCTCGGTGGGCAGCGCGACGATCGGAAGTGGGAACAGGGGAAAGTCGAGGACGAGGCGATCGGGCATGCGCCCAGTCTAGGCGCGAGTTCTACGCCGCGGGCTTGTGCGCGGCGATCATCAGGTTGTAGAAGATCGCCGGCGGCAGTCGCGACTCGAGCAGGCGACGGTCGAGCTCTTGGAAGAAGAGGTAGCCGCGGTAGGCGTACTGGCGCCAGGCCCAGGGGACGTCGAACGGATCGGCGGTCGCCTCGAGCGTTCGGTTGGTCCAGCCGAACCAGTTGGCCAAGAGCTCCTCGCCGGTAACTCGTACCTGCTCAAAGCCGGCTCCGTGAGCCAGCTGGGAGAGTTCGGTGGGGGCAAAGGCGTGGACATCGACGACGCCCTCGAGCGCCGCGTCGGGCGCGCCGCCATCGGCCGGCGGCGCCGGGCGGGCGCCGATCGCGCGGCGCCATAGCGGCGCCAGCATGCCGGCGGCGCGCTTGGGCACGTTTGCCAGGCGGTCGCCGTAGCGGGATGGCTCGCCGGCGAACAGCAGCGTGCCGCCGGGTGCGAGCACGCGCTCGAACTCGGCGAACGCGCGCGGCAGGTCGGGGATGTGGTGGAGGATCGCGTGGCCGAGCACGAGATCGAAGCTCTGATCCGCAAACGGCAGCTGCTCTGCGTCAGCGGGGATGGTCCGCGCCTGCAGGCCCAGCCGCTCGGCGTTGGTGGCGAGGCTCGCGAGCATGCCCGGGGAGATGTCGCTGCAGGTCGCCTGCTCGATCAGGCCGGCTCGCATCATGTTGAGCGTGAAGTAACCGGTCCCCGAGCCGATCTCGAGCGACCGTGGGTAGTGGCCGGGCTTGTCTCCAAGGGCCTTGCGCACCTTGGCGAAGACCTGATCGCGGCCGAGCTCGCCGAAGTCGATCCCCCACTTGGAGTCGTAGTGATCGGCGGCCACGTCGTGGTAGCGCGTGTTGACGTCGCGGATCTCCTCGTCCGTGAGAGCGGGTGGCACGGAGCGGCACCATATACTCGCGCGCCGTGTCCGCGTCTTCCTACGAGCAGCGTGACCAGCCGGAGGGCGTCCCGCCGCTGGCGCTGACGGGGGAGCGCACGCTGCCCGATGTACCGGAGGAGAACTACTGGTTTCGCCGTCATCAGGCGGTGTATGAATGGATCGCCGCGCGGGTTGCCGGGGAGCGCGTGATCGACATGGCTTGCGGTGAGGGCTACGGCTCGGACGTGCTGGCTGCAAGCGCCGCGAGCGTGGTCGGTGTAGACGCCAACCCAGAGGCGCACGAGCACGCGCGGCTGCGCTACCGCCGCGGCAACCTGCGCTTCGAGCGCGATCTGGTCGAGAGCTTCGCCGAGCAGGCCGATGCGGTCGTGTTCCTGCAGACGATCGAGCATCTCCAGGACCCGGACGCGGTGCTCGAGCATTTCCGCTCACTCGTCGGAGAGTGGGGGACGGTTTACCTGTCGACGCCGAACGTGCGCACGCTCGCGCCGAATGGCGCCGAGCGCTCGGACAACCCGTGGCACGTGCACGAGTACCGCGCCGAGGAGTTCGAGCGGCTGTGCCGGAGGCATTTCGGCTCGGTGGCACTGTTCGGCCTGTTCCACGCCCGCAAGCTGCGTGTTCACGAGTTCGCGCTGCGTGCGGGCTGGGATGAGCTGCATCCTCGCCTCGGCCTCACCGAGCGCTTCTACGGCTGGTTCACACCGGCGATCGCCGCGCAGGACTTCGCCCTGCGCCCGCGAGGGCAGGCTGACCTGGAGCGGGCGCTGGACTTCGTCGCGGTGTGCCGGTAGTGAAGCCGCGCCAGGATCGTGGCGCGCTTGCGATCGTGCTGCACACGCACATGCCCTACGTCGAGGGCTTCGGCACGTGGCCGTTCGGCGAGGAGTGGCTGTGGGAGGCGATGGCCGGCTGTTACCTGCCGCTGCTCGACCTACTCGAGGCGGGTGCGCCGCTGTCGCTGTCGCTGACGCCGGTGCTGTGCGATCAGCTGCAAGCCGCGGGGGTGAAGGAGCGCTTCGAGGCGTTCGTGGGCGACGTGCGCCGCTACACGCACGAGGAGGACGCGAAAGGGCTGCGCGCCGGAGGACACGAGGACCTCGCGTGCGAGGTCGAACGCTCGTGGAGAGACTACGAACGGGCGCTCGAGCGTTTCGGTAGCCGCGGCGGGGATCTGCTGGGGGCGCTCGCCCCGTATGCCCAATGGACCTCCTCGGCCACCCACGCCGTACTGCCGTTGCTCGCCACCGATGCCGGCGTGCGCGCGCAGGTCCAGACTGGCGTCGACTCTTATCGAGCCCGCTTCGGCGAGGACGGCTGGCGGGGAGGCTTTTGGCTGCCGGAGTGTGCGTACGCGCCGTGGCTGATACCGGCCCTCGCAGACGCGGGGGTGCGCGCCAGCTGCGTCGAGCTGACCAACCGTTTTGAGTCGGGCGCGCGCGAGCACCTGCGGCCGCTCGTGGGCGAGGACGGCGTGACGCTCGTGCCGATCGACCGCGCGAGCATCGAGCTCGTCTGGAGCGATGGCGGATATCCGGCCGACGGCCGCTATCGCGACTACCACCATCACACCGTCCACCACCACACACCGTGGGGCAACGACGGAGAGGCCTACGACCACGCGCAGGCGGTCACGCTCGCCAAGGAGCACGCCGTGGACTTTGTGACCCGCACCCGCGAGCGCTTGCGCCGCGACGGGACCGGTCTGCCCGGGGGCGGCTTAGCGGTGTGTGCGTTGGATACCGAGCTGCTCGGCCACTGGTGGTATGAGGGCATCACGTGGTTGGAGGCGGTCGTGGAGGAGTGCTCGCGACAGGGGCTCGAGTTAATACGCCTCGACGACGCGCTTGAGCGATTGGAGCCGGCCCCACTCGGCGACGCCGAGGCGTGGCAGGCAAGCAGCTGGGGTCGCGACGGCGACCTGTCGACGTGGTCGGGACCGCGGGTCGCCGAGCTGGCGTTTGCGACGCGCGCGGCCGAGCTTGCAGTCGTGGCCGCGGGCGCGACGGCGGGGCCGGCCGCGGTGCGCGAGTTGCTGGCGCTGCAGGCGAGCGACTGGACGTTCATGCTCTCCCGCGGCCTGGCGGTCCCCTACGCGCGTGAGCGGTTCGAGGGGCACCGTCGGGAGCTTCAGCGCGCGCTGGCGGCGGGGCCGGCGGCAAATCCGGACAGCCTGCACAACCTTGCGATGCATGTTCGCCCGGCGTCGCTGCTGGCGCCATGAGGCGGTGCCGATCGTCCCTGCGTCGATCCCGGCTTTTTGAATGAGGAGCCTGGACTGACCTCAACGGCCGGGAGGTCTGGTAGCGTGCCAGCGCTGTAGGTGCTTGCATCAACGAGCGCCATATTCCATAGATGCCGTCTACCCACTGGGGGGTTTTCGATGAGAAGGTCTTTGTCCTCGTCGCGCCGCGACGCTACCGATCAGGTGAGCGCAGGGATGCGGCAGCCTCGCAGCAGACCGCGCAACGCCGCTTCTCGCCGGATGCTCGCCGTGCTGGTGGGGTGCATTGCGCTGTTCGCGGTCGCTCCGGTCGCCGCACAGGCCGCCACTGCGACGCTCGAAGGTACGGTGACCGCCGTCAAAGGCGGGGCCACCCTGACTGGGATCGAAGTCACGGCGACAAGCGAAAGTGGCGGCACGTTCGGCTCTGCCACCACCGCTGGGGGTGGAACCTACAAAATCATCGGGCTGTCGACTGGGGGATACAAGGTCAAGTTTCATGACCCCGCGAACAAATACGTCGATCAGGAAAAAGCGATCGATCTCGCGGCGGGCCCAAACACGCTCAGCGCCGCGCTGCAGGAACCCGGCACGATCTCCGGGAGGGTGACAAGCGCCGCCACCGGGAGTGGGCTGGGGAACATTCAGGTTCGTCTAAGGCTGAGCGGGACCGGTGAAGAAGAAAGCTCGGCGACCACCAATGGCGAAGGCTATTACACGGTGGGGGACCTGTCGCCCGGCGACTACTCGATCGACTTCTTTTCCTTTGAAAGCTCCTATATCTCTCAGAGCACTACGACGACGGTCGTAGAAGGTGAGGTGGACACGGTCAACGTCGCGCTGAAGGAAGGCGGCAAGATCTCGGGCACTGTGACCAGCGCCGTCACGCACGGCGGGTTGGCGAAAATCACAGTCGCTGCGTTCAATTCGAATCCTGAAGAGGGAGGATACGGCGAAGCGAAAACCAATGCGAACGGCGAATACACGGTGACTGGGCTGCCGAACGGCTCCTATAAGGTTCGCTTCGAATGGGAATATTCCGAAGCCGAAGTAAAAGAATTCGAAAAAGCAAAAGCACCTCGATTCATACCTAAATACATCACGCAGTACTTCAACGATCAGCCCTCGGAAGCGACCGCCAATGCGGTGGGGGCCAGCGAAGAGAACACAACATCGGGAATCAACGCGGCGATGGTGCCCGCGGCGCCGGCCAATACTGCTCTGCCGGTCGTGTCGGGGACGCCCACGGTGGGGGACCTGCTGTCGTGCTCGAGCGGATCGTGGACGGGAGAATCTGAACAGACGTTGGCGGTAGGCTGGCCGCTGACGACGCCGTTCGCCTATCAATGGCAGCGCGACGGCGTCGCGATCGCCGGCGCCACGTCACCCGCCTACCTCGTGCAGGCGGCCGACGTGGGACATAGCCTGGCGTGTGAAGTCGGGGCGACCAACTACGCCGGCCACTCAAGCGCCAAGAGCAACCCGGTCGCGGTGACGTTGCCGGCTGTGACGGTCTCGAGCGCCAAGGTCGTCGTGTCCGGCGGTTCGGCGCGGGTGCCGATCGCCTGCGCGAACGCGGCCTGCGCGGGAGCGATCGAACTGACCGGGCAGATCTCGGTCAAGGGCAAGAAGAAGGCTAAGAAGAAGACAGTGGTGCTCGCCAAGGGCTCGTACTCGCTCGCTGCGGGGAAGAAGGCGACGATCGTCGTTCGCCTGACGGCGGCGGGCAAGAGCGCGCTCGCCAAGGCGAAGGGCCACAAGCTGTCCGCCAAGGCCAGCGTGACCGTGACCGGTGGGACGACGGTGAAGAAGTCGGTCGCGCTCAGCCAGGCGGGGAAAAAGAAGTAAAGAGGACCCGCGTGGCCGCTGGCCTCGCGAGCGTGGCGCGTCATACAGCGTCGCGCTCGCCGGGGCCCTGGCGCCTACTCCCAGCGCAGCCGCCGCGGCGCCTCGCGCATGCGAATCAGCCGCGCGGGGGAGCCGCCGACGACGGCGTTGGCCGGCACTTCCTTCGTGACGACCGAAGAGGTTCCGACGATTGCGTTCTCACCCACCTCCACGCCGCGCAGGATGCAGGCGCCGTATCCAAGCCAGACGTTGTGGCCCACGCGGACGTCGCGCTTGTAGATGCCCTGCAGCCGAATCGGCCGCTCGACCTCGACGACGCCATGGTCGAAGTCGATCAGCATCACGCGGTCGGCGACGATGCACTCGCGACCGATCGAGACGTGCTGGAAGGCCGAGATCGTGCACTCCTGGCCCATCACGGTCTTCGCCCCGATCGACACTTCGCCCTCGTGGACGCGGATCTTGGTGCCGTGGCCGAGCCAGGCCCAGCGGCCGATGTGCAGCGTCGCGTGGCGGCCGATCTCGAGCTGCACGCCGGGACAGATGAAGCAGATGCCATCGGTCTGCAATCGCTTGCCGTGGCGGAGCTTGAGGAACAAGAAGCGCGCGAGCAAGTGCAGGTAGGCGCGGCTGAGCATGTGGTTGGCGCGCATGAACCGCAACAAAGCCAGCGGACCACCATGCGGCGACTCGGGCGCCCTGCGCACGGCCTCGGCGATCTCCTCGGCGGCCGTCGGGGTCGGCGGGTCGGCGACTAGGGGCTCCATCGCCGTCGAATCGTATTGCCCTGCGATGATTGCGCCCGCGATGAGCGAGGAGACCCTGGCGCAGCGACTGCTCGACGGCGACCGCCGCGCGCTGGCGCGCGCGATCACGCTGGTCGAGGACGACCGCCCGGAGGGTTGGGAGTTGGTGAAGGAGGTCTATCCGCACACCGGCAAAGCGGCTGTTGTCGGCTTCACCGGACCGCCGGGGGTGGGCAAGTCGACCTTGATCGGCGCGCTGACGAAGGCCCAGCGCGAGGCCGGGAGGACGGTCGGGGTGCTCTCGATCGACCCCTCGTCGCCGTTCACGCAAGGGGCGTTGCTCGGCGACAGGATCCGCCTCTCTGAGCACTTCCTCGACCAGGGTGTGTTCATCCGCTCGATGGCCAACCGCGGGGCGTTGGGCGGGCTCTCGGAGGCCGCGCTGCAGGCCGCGTTGCTGCTCGACGCGGCGGGCCGAGAAGACGTGTTCGTGGAGACGGTGGGTGTGGGTCAGGCGGAGATCGACATCATCGATCACGCCGACACGATCGTGCTCGTGCTGATGCCCGGCTCGGGCGACTCGATCCAGGCATTGAAGGCCGGGGTGATGGAGATCCCCGATGTGATCGTGATCAACAAGGCCGATCACCCGTTGACGGACACAATGGTGCGTGAGATCAGGGGGGTGCTGTCGCTGGCCAACCTCGACCGCTCGCCAGAGGAGGCGGCGAAGCGCTGGCGGGTTCCGATCGTGAAGACCGAGGCGACCCAAGGCGCGGGCATCGAGGAGCTGGTGGAGCTGCTGAGAGAGCACCGCAAGTACATCCTCGCCGCGGGCCAGCTCCAGGAAAGGCGCAGGCGCAACCTGCACAACGAGGTCCTCGCGATCGCCACAGCCCGCATGCGCAGGCGCCTGGAGGAGGAGTTGAGCGAGGACGCCGAGTTCAAGCGCCTCTTGGAGGAAGTAGTCGAGCGCCGCTTGGATCCGGCGAGCGCGGCTACGACTTTGCTGGAGCGCGGCGTCTAAGCCCCCAGCGCCCGCGCGATCACCATCTGCTGGACCTCGTCGGTGCCCTCGCCGATCGTGAGGATCTTCGCGTCGCGGTAGAAGCGGCAGACGGGGTACTCCTCGATGAAGCCGTAGCCGCCATGGATCTGCACGGCCTCCTCGGCGCAGCGCACTGCCAGGCGACCGGTCTTGAGCTTCGCCTGGGCGGCGGTCAGCGTGAAGTTGCGTTTCGCATCCTTCTCGCGGGCCGCCTTGTAGACGAGCAGCCGACCGGCCTCGATCTCGGTCGACATGTCGGCTAGCTTTGCCTGGATCGCCTGGAACTTTGAGATCGACTTGCCGAACGCCTTGCGTTGCTTGGCGTACTTCAGCGCCTCGTCGAGCGCCCCCTGCGCGAGCCCAACGCCCATCGCGGCGACGCCGATCCGGCCGATGTCGAGGATGTGCAGGAACTGCTTGAAGCCGGCGCCGCGCGGGCCGAGCAGGTTCTCCTCGGGCACGCGGCAATCGCTGAACATCAACGGGCGCGTATCCGACGCGTTCCAGCCCATCTTGCGATAGGGCTCACCCTGCTCGTAACCGGGCGTGCCGTTCGCGACGATGATGTTCGAGATCTCCTCATCGCCGGTGCGGGCGGTGATGCAGACCATCCCGGAGATGTCGGTGCCGGCGTTCGTGATGAACTGCTTGGCGCCGTTCACGGTCCACTCGCCGTCCGCCAACGTGGCGCGTGTCTTCACGTTCCCGGCGTCCGAGCCGGCCTCGGGCTCGGTCAGGCCGAACGCGCCGAGCCGCTCTCCTGCGCACAGCTGCGGCAGCCACTCGCGCTTCTGCTCCTCGGAGCCAAACAGGTAGATCGGCTGCGTGCCAAGGGAGGTGTGCGCGCAGAGCGTGATCGCCACCGAAGAATCGACGCGCGTGAGCTCCTCGACCGCGAGCGCGTAGGCGAGCGTGTCCCCGCCGCCGCCGCCGTACTCCTCGGGAAAGGGGATCCCCATCAGGTTCAGCGCTCCGAGCTGACGGACGATCTCGTAAGGGAAGGACTTCGTGCGATCGAGCTCCTCGGCGACCGGCGCTACCTCCCCCTCGGCGAACTCGCGCACCGTGCGGCGGATCAACTCGTGATCAGGAGAGAGATCGAAGTCCACGGGCGGCCATTCTCACAGATGGGCCGCCGCGGCTCTCGCCGCCGCGGGTACGAGCACGGTTGGATCGTCCAGGCGTTCGACCACCGCCGCCCAGGCCTCGCTGCGTGGGTCGAGGTGCGCACGGTGTCCCGCCTCGCCGTCGATCTCCACGAGCTCGACCTCGCCCCCGGCCGCGCGCGCGGACTCGGCGTAGCTGCGGCTGATCTCGATCGAGACGGTTTCGTCGTCTGTGCCGTGGATGATCACCACGGGCATGTCCAGTGGCAGCAGGCGAATCGGATCGCCTACTGCATAGCGCTCGGGGACCTCCTCGGGCGAGCCGCCCATCAGATCCCGTACGACTCCGCCATGCCAGCGACGGTAGGCGTCCCCGAGATCGGCAACACCGGCCAGTGAGATGACCCGTCGCGGACGCACCCGCGGCGGTCCGTCGAGGCCGCCCGGGGCGCCGTCCGGTAGGTTGGGCCGGCCGGCCGCCCACAGCGCGAGGTGACCGCCGGCGGAGTGGCCGATGAACGTCACGCGCTCAAGCTCCAGCCGGGGGTCTTCGAGCGTGGCGAGCTGGTCGATCGCCGCGGCCACGTCTGCGAATGTGTTCGGCCAGCCCCCACCGGCGCCGACGCGGCGGTACTCGATGTTCCACACGGCGAAGCCGCGCCGCAGCAGGTCGCCGGCCAGCCCACGCGTGAAGACCTTGCCGTAGCGCTTCTGCCACGAGCCGCCATGGATCAGCACGACCACCGGGTGCGGCCCGGGGCCGGACGGCACGTAGAGGTCGGCGTGCTGCGAGGCATGGGGCCCATAACGGTGGGAGCGTCCGCGCGAGAGAAAGTCGAGGATCAGGCGCGCAGGAGCCACGTGGCTCAATGCTAGAGGGTGGGAGGGGCGGTCCTACTCGACGCTGTAGGAGCGGGCCAGCTCGACCAGCAGCCGCACGCCGTACCCGGAGGCGCCCTTGCCGACGTAGGCGCGGCCGAGATCCCAGGCCGAGCCCGCGATGTCGAGGTGCGCCCACGGCGTCTCTGAGACGAAGTTCTGCAAGAAGGAGGCGCCCATGATCGTGCCCGCCTTGCGCGCTTCGGGCGCGTTGTCGAGGTCGGCGTACTTGCCCGCGACAAGCTCGTCGTACTCGGGGTGCAGCGGCAGCCGCCAGAGGATCTCGCCGGTGCGCTCGCCCGCGGCGATGAGGTGCTCGGTGAGCTCCTCGTCGTTTGACATGATCCCCGCGTAGGTCGATCCGAGCGCGATGATCACCGCGCCGGTCAGCGTCGCCAGGTCGACGATCTGCTCGGCCCCCAGCGAGACGGCGTGGCAGAGGCAGTCGGCGAGCACGAGGCGGCCCTCGGCGTCGGTGTTGTTGATCTCGATCGTCTTCCCATTCTTCGCCGTGACGATGTCCCCGGGCTTGATCGCGCGCCCGTCCGGCAGGTTCTCGGTCGCGCCGACGACCGCGAGCAGCTTCACAGGCAGGCGCAACCGCGCGATCGCCGCGATCGCCTCGACGACGGCGGCGCCGCCGGACATGTCGAACTTCATCTCCGCCATCTTCGGGCCGGGCTTCAGCGAGATGCCGCCGCTGTCGAATGTCACAGCCTTGCCGACGAAGCCCAGTAAAGGACCGCCTGCCTCCCCACCTTCATATTTCAGGACGATCAGCGCGGGGTCCTGCTCGGAGCCCTGCGCGACGGCGGCGAAGGCGCCCATGCCGAGCCCCTCAATCCCGGCACGCCCCTCGACCTCGACCTGCAGCCCGTCGATCTCCTCGCCGAGCGCTCGCGCGTAGTCGGCGAGCGCCGTCGGCGTGAGGTCGTTGCCGGGCCGGTTCTGTAGATCTCGCGCGGCGTTCACCGCCGCGGCGACGATCGCGGCGTCGGCGACCGCCGACTCGACGGGTCCGCCGCCCGAGACGATCAGGCCGTCGAGATGCTTTGGCTTGGAGTCTCCCTCTCGGCCGCCCGCCTTCGCGGACTTGGACTTGTGCAGATCGAAGCTGTAGTCGGCGAGGATCGTCCCCTCCACGAGCGCCCCCGCGACCGCGGCGCTCGCATCGTCGCCCCCGCCGGCGGCTGGGACCTCCCAGCAGAGCACCCGCGTGGAGAGCTCGCGTGCCCGCTCACGGGCGATCGCGGCCGCGATCCGCGCGCGCTCGGGCGTGAAGTCCTTGCGCGCGCCGAGCCCGACCGTCAGCCAGCGCTTGCCGTCGGCATGGGTCAGCGCGAGCGCCTTGAACGAGCGCTGTGCCTCGCCGCTCGCGAGCAGCTCGCCCACCGGATCGGGAACCAGCCCACCCGCGTCGGCGCGGGGCTCCTCGCCCTCGAGCAGGCCGACGACGACGGTGTCGGCCTCGGTTGCCTCGGGCGGGTCGGCTGTCCAGGAGACGTTCACGATCAGCGCACAATATCCGGACGGCGAGGAATGCGTCTACTAGCATTGCCGGCCTGTAGTCATTGCAACCCGAACCTAGGAGTGTCCGCAGACAATGCCCAAGACCGTGATCCTCGGCGCCGCCCGCACCCCCGTCGGCAAGATGGGCGGCAGCCTCTCCACGCTCGACGCCACCGAGCTCGGCGGCGTCGCGATCGAGGCCGCGCTCGAGCGCTCCGGCGTCGCGCCCGAGCAGGTCGAGCACGTCGTGATGGGCCAGGTGCTGCAGGCCGGCCAGG
>Ga0302235_10000465_pt1 | contig 32195 bp, 33 predicted proteins | sample II_Palsa_N3_3_FD_193577 | JGI IMG/M metagenome (GOLD analysis project Ga0302235, IMG submission 193577) | Peat permafrost microbial communities from Stordalen Mire near Abisko, Sweden - II_Palsa_N3_3 | ecosystem: Environmental > Terrestrial > Soil > Palsa > Peat permafrost | place: Sweden...
GGTTCTGCGGGTCGTAGAACGCGGCCATCGCCTGGGTGAAGTCGCGCAGTGCCTGCTGCTGGACCGCCTGGGAGCCGGCCGCCAGCCACGGGTGCTCGGCCCGCGCGGCAGTGAGCTGCCGGCACTGTTCCAGGTAGCCCGGGGCGCTGTTGCGGCCGGGGTGCCAGTGGGAGTGCTGTTCGACGGCGAGGTTCCAGATGTACCGGGCGTGGGCGCAGTGGTCCCGCAGCACTGCTTCCTGGGAGGGTGCGGGGATGAGCCGGTACCGGGACATGCGAACACACTATCGGGTACCGCTGACATTTCCGGGGAGGTGAAGCGGCGTTTCCTCCCCGGACTGAAGGCCGGGGTCTCCACGCCACGATCCTGATGAACGTGAACGTGACCACCACCGCGGTAGACCGGACGGTGCGGCGGGCCGCTGTACTCGGGTCCCCGATCCAGCATTCGCTCTCCCCCGTGCTGCACGGAGCGGCCTACCAGGCACTTGACCTGCACGGCTGGCACTACGAGAAGATCGAGTGCGATGAGCCGGGCCTATCGCGCCTGGTGGACAGCATGGGACCCGAGTGGGCCGGCCTGTCGCTGACGATGCCGCTCAAGCGGGTGGTCATGACCGTCGCCGACGAGGTATCGCCGCTGGCCGAGGCGGTCGGGGCCGCGAACACGCTGGTGTTCTCTCCGGCCGGGGGCACGCGGGCGGACAACACCGATGTGGCCGGCATGGTCTCGGCGCTGCGGGAGGCCGGACTGGCCCGGGTCGAGCAGGCGGTGATTCTCGGCGCAGGCGGCACGGCGCAGAGTGCTCTCGCCGCGGTGCGCGAGCTGGGGCACCAGTCGCCGATCGTCCTGGTCCGCAACCTGGCCCGTACCAGCGAGCTGCGCGAGACCGCCGAGCGACTCGGGATGCGGCCGACGATCTCCGACGGCCTGTTCACCGACCCGCTGCCCGCCGCCGACCTGGTCATCTCCACGCTCCCTGGCGGTGCCGCCGAGCCGCTGAGTGCTACCCGCTGGAAACCAGACACCATGGTGCTCGATGTGGTGTACGCGCCGTGGCCGACCTCCTTCGCCGGGTCAGCCCTGGCCGCCGGCTGCCCGGTGGTCAGCGGTCTGACCGTACTGCTCTACCAGGCGGTCGCGCAGGTCGAGCTGATGACTGGTCATCCCGGCCCGGTGGAGGCGATGCGGACCGCCCTGGTCGCCGCGGTCGCGGCCCGGCAGGGCTGAGCCGGCCGCCGGTCAGCCGGCCTGTGACTGGTGATGGAGGCCGTGGATGGCCAGGACGTAGCCGTGGACGCCGAAGCCGACGATGATGCCCGAGGCGACGGGGGAGATGAAGGAGTGGTGACGGAACGCCTCGCGTTTGTGCACGTTGGAGATGTGGCACTCAATCACCGGCAGGCTGGCACCCTCGATGGCGTCGTGCAGAGCGGCCGACGTGTGCGTGAAGGCCCCGGGATTGAACACCGCGCCGATCGACTCCCCGGCTTTGACCGCCGCTCCCGTTTCGTGGATCCAGTCGATCAGCTGGCCCTCGTGATTCGACTGCTTGAAGTCGACGTCAAGGCCCAGCTCGGCCGCCGCGTCAGTGCACAGCTTCTCGACATCAGCCAACGTGGTCGTCCCGTACACCTCCGGCTTCCGGGTGCCCAGGAGATTCAGGTTAGGCCCATTCAGAATGAGTACCGACGCCATGACGCGCTCCCTCCATCGACTTAGCCACGCCAGCCCGCGGACTAGTAGGGGTCCGGCCTGCCGGAGACTACCAGGCAACTCTCGCGGGAAGCCCGAGTCGGCTCTAGCACGTTTCCAGCTAGCGGGATGCCGGTGAATCAGGGATGCCGGTGAATCAGGGACGGCTGCGGAAGCGGGTCTAGGCGACGGCCGCGAGGCGGGCCTTGGCGTACTCCTCGCCAGACACCGGCTGCGCCCATTCCTCGCCGCAGTCGTTCAGGTGGATCATAAACGTCTCCTTGACCGTGAAGGCCGCGATCGCGGACAGGATGGCCAAGCCGAAGGTGAATACTGCCGACCACCCACAGCACATGGGTGTGAACTCCCAGGGCCAGATGGCTGCAGGTGAACCCGTTGACGATGGCGTTCGGGAGGAATTTCTTGTTCGCCACGCAGGCCGCCGGAGTGGGACCGGCGATCGCCGCGTAGGTGGAGGGCAGGAAGGCGGTGATCAGGACGCCGATGTTCTGCGCGATCGCGAACGAGCTCACCCGGGTCCGGGTCGGGAACATCTCCTGGAACAGCGACGGGAACACCGCGTTGTAGCCCTGGTATATGCAGCCCCACATCAGCACCGCGAAAAGGATCGTCACAGGGACGTTGTCGTGGCCGATGAAGTACAGGTACGGATACGCCAGAATTCCGGCGCCGAGCGAGCCGACGATGATGCACGGACGCCGGCCGATGCGATCGGAGAGGCTTCCGATGTAGGGGATGAGTACCATGGCGATGGCATTGCCGATGACCGGGATGAACAGGTACAGCCTGGTGTTCATGCCGACGCCGTACGCCGAGTTGGTAGCGAAGGTGCCGCCAAAGGTGGTCGCCAGTGTCGCCACGCCGTTCATCAGCGAGATGCACATGACGCGTACCATGTTCGGCCAGCTCAGCCGGATGGCGTCGTAGACGGGGTTCTTCGGGACCTCGCCGCCAGCAGCCTCTTCCTTGAACGCCGGCGTCTCGTCGACGTTCCTGCGGATGACGTAGCCGACGATTACCACGATCGAACTCAGGAGGAACGGAATCCGCCACCCCCAGCTGTCCATCGCGCTGGTGCTCAGGGTGAAGTACAGCGGCAGGAACACTCCCGCGGCAATGAGCTGGCCGCCCTGGGTGCCCTGCAACGTGTAGCTCGCGTAATAACCGCGCCTGCCGAACGGCGAGTTCTCGACGATCATCGCGCTCGCCCCGGACAGTTCGGCTCCGACCGCGAAGCCCTGGATGAGCCGCAGCACCACGAGCAGGATCGGCGCGAAATAGCCGATCGCGGCGTAGGTCGGCAGGAGGCCGACACCGAACGTCGCGCAACCCATCGTCAGCATGCACGCGACTAGGACGTTCTTTCGGCCGTGCTTGTCTCCCCATCTGCCTAGGAAGAGCGCGCCTAGCGGGCGCGCCGCGTAGCCGACGCCGTAGGTGGCCAGCGATTCGATGATGGCGAGCTTGGGGTTCCCTTTGGGGAAGAAGACATCGGGGAACACCAACGATGCCGCGGTGGCGTAGACGAAGAAATCGTAGTACTCAAGCGCGCTGCCGACCCAGCCGCTAGCTACCGCTCTGCGCGGCGCCTTCTTGAACTCGGTGGGTTCGTGTGAGCCCTCAGCCTCAGCAATCTCATCGTCCACAAGAACCCCCTCCTCGCGGGCCGCAGGCGCACGACACGATGAGACCGTGCCACTTCACCCCCCGCAAACAGACAACGGACTTCCGCTGATCGGGAAGCGAAACACGGGGGATATCGCGCCGGGCGCCTGTTATTTGCGGCGAGGCGACGATTGCGCAGCGTCGACATTCGGACACGCAGTGCAACTGCAGGGACGCGAAGTTCCGCCTCGCCCTGATCACCGCTTAGTGGCTGGCCCCTGGAACTTGACCGCGAAGCCGGACGCGAATCCGAGCGGCAGGACCCGCCGTAGCTTGTCTCCCTCCTGGAGTTCGATCACGACGTTGGTGATCGGGACGGCCCGGCAGCTGAGGCAGATGCCTTCGACGCGTTCTTCGTCGGTCAGCACGTTCTCCGCGATCGTCCGCTCGTAGCGGACCTCGCCCAGCAGGAGATGGAGCTTGCAGACTCCGCAGGCGCCGCGCCTGCAGCCGATCCGGTAGCCAAGGCCGGCCCGGCTCAGGGCCGCGAGCAGGGTTTCCTCCGGCCGCGCGACCACCTGTTCTCTGTCGGGGAGGATGGTGATCTCGGCACCCTGGTCCTCGCTGCGGGGCCCGGATCCGGTGTGGCTCACTGGCAACGCACCCCCACCGAGCCGAGCCCGTCGAACTCGGCCGTCGCGATGCTGCCGGCTTTCAGTGGCACGGAGGCGGTCAAGGCACCGGAAAGCACGATGGTGCCGGCGTCGAGGTGCTCTCCTCGGGCCGTCAGGGTGTTCGCCAGCCAGGCAAGGGCGGCGGCCGGGTGCCCCATGACCGCGCCGCCGGCCGCCGTGTACGAGCCGCCCTTCCAGCGGAAAAGGCAGCCGAGGACATGGAGGTCCACGAGTTCGCGCGGGCTGCGCCCTTGCGCGCCGAGGATTACTCTGGCCGCTCCCGCGTTGTCGGCGATCGAGTCAGGCTGCCGGAAACGTTCGCAGTACCGCGAATCGACCACCTCCAAGGCAGGGAATACCAGCTCGGTGGCGGCCATGACCCCTGCCAGGGTGGTGAAGGCGTCGATCCGGCGGCCGAGAAGAAAAGCGATTTCCGGTTCGGCGCTCGGGTGGATCAGCTCGTCAAGCCGCAGCGGCTCGCCGAACGGATGGATCATGCCCGAGGTCAGGCGGCCGTAGACCGGCTCACCGATGCCGAGGGCGGCCCGCTTCACCTTGCTGGTCATCCCCAGCTTGGCGCCGACGACGCGCTCGCCGCCGGCCAGCCGGTGCCCGACGAACAAGGACTGCGCCTCATAAGCGGTCCCGGTACTGAGGAATGGCTGCGCGCGGGTGAAGGGAACGATGGGCTTGCGCTCGCGTTCCGCGCTGACCAGGGCGTCCGCGATGGCCTGCGCGGCGCTCATGCGGCATCTGGATCGCTGAACTGGGCTGAGACCGCGCCGAGGTGGGCGAACTCGGCCCGGAAGACGTCCCCTGGCCGCACCGGCACCATCCGGTGCAAGCCGCCGGACAGCACGATGTCACCCCGGCGCAGGCCCGAGCCCTCCGCGGCCAGCTTGTTGGCCAGCCAGGCCACGCACCGCGCCGGATGACCGAGGGCCGCCGCCCCGGCGCCGCTGTCGATCGGCACCCCGTTGCGGTAGAAGAGCATCCCGGCCAGGCGCAGGTCAAGCCCGCTGACGGGGGTAACCCGTCCGCCCAGGACGACCCGGGCCGCAGAAGCGTTGTCCGCGACCGAGTCGACCAGCTTCAGCCGCCAGTCCGCGATGCGGCTGTCCCCGATCTCGATGGCCGCCAGCACGCCGTCGATGGCCGCGAGGGCCTGCGCCGTACCGACGCCGGGTCCGGACAGGTCGCTGCCCAGCCGCAGCGCGATCTCGGCTTCGGCCCGGGGCTGGATGAACTGGTCATAGCGGATCTGATCGCTCTCCTCGACGATCATGTCATCGAGCAGGACGCCAGCGATGGGTTCGGTGATCCCGAGCAGGTCCTGCATGGCCAGCGAGGTGAGGCCCAGCTTGCGGCCGCGGATGACCCGCCCGGCCGCCACCCGGCGCTCGATATTGCGGTTCTGGACGGCGTAGGCCTCCTGCGGCAGGAGGCCGGGCCGTTCGTCGGACAGCGGGCGGACCGGGGTGCGGTCGATTTCGGCGGTCCAGAGCCGCTCGGCCAATCCCGGCAGCGGTCCTTGCGCGACGCTCATTTCTCAGTCATGACCATGGTGAAACCGTGTCTCAGGTCAGGACCGTGGTGAACCGTTCGTTGAGCTCGCGCTGGATGTAGAAGATGGCCTTGCCCAGCTGGTCGGCCGTCCAGGTCAGTGGCTTAGAGTCGGGGAACATCAGGTAGCCGCCGCTGAAGACCTCGTTGCGGTTCCCTGACGGGTCGAAGAAGTAGATCGTCTCGCCCCGGGTGATGCCGTGCTGGGTCGGGCCGACGTCGACGGACACATCGTCCATGGCGAACAGGCCGCCCGCATGCTTGATCGCGTACCAGTCGGTCAGGGAGTAGGCGAAGTGGTGCAGCTTCCCCTGCGGCCCGGCCATGAACGCGATATCGTGCGCCGTGTTGCCGCACGTCAGACACGAGGCGATCAGGTGATTATCGTCCAGGTTGTCAACGACCCGCTCGGCCGTATGGAACCCCATGACCTCGGTGTAGAACCGCTCCAGCGTAGCGGGGTCCTCGGTGGTGATCATGGCGTGATCGACCCTGGGGACGCCGACCCCGACCAGGTGACGCGGGAACGCCTCGGGATTGACCAGCCCCACGTCCGTGCCGACGTATTCGGCCTCGGAGTACAGCTCGACGACATGATCCGAGGGCAGCACGAGCCGCACGCCGTCACCGATCGCGAAGTTGTCGCCCTTGCTCATCCGCTCGGTCAGGCAGCCGAACTGACGGGCCCGCTGCTCCAGTTCCTCCAGGTCAGTGTCCCGCTCGACCTTGTAGCCGAACTTCACCACGCCGACGCCGCCCTCCTCCAGGACGACGGAGTGGTGATCGAACTCATCCCACCCCTTGTAGTACAGCTTGCCTGGCTCCTCATGCACGAGCTTCATGCCGAGCGTCTCGCCGTAGTGCGAGCGGGATTCCTCCAGGTCCGTGACCCTGACGTGCACATACCCCATTCGCATGACACCCATTTGGCTGCGTCCCTTCGTTCGAAAGCCTGCGCGCACCCGGACGCTCTGTAGTCCACCGGACAACAAAGCGGGGAAAAGGGGAACCTGTCTTCTGCTCAGCGGGACAGGACCGGCCACCGGCCGTCCGCCTCGGCGAGGATGCCGCCGGGGCCGGCCATACCGTAACGTCAGCTCGACACGCGGAAGAGGTGCATCACGCGATGACCCAGCCGACGGGTGCTGCCGATTCCGGTGGCCTGCTGTCCGCTTTTTCCGTTTCGGCGGCGCTGGCCCAGCGGGCGATCAACGCCGCGCGCGAAGCCGCCAGCGGGCTGGCCGTGCCGGTCTGCATCGCGGTGTGCGATCAGGCCGGCCACCTGGTCGCATTCCAGCGCATGGACGGCGCGCCCCTGATGTCCGCTCAGCTGGCCCAGGACAAGGCGTACTCGGTCTGCGCATTCGGCGGCCTGCCGACCGATCAGTGGTGGCCGATGCTGCAGACCGAGGGCGCCCTGCTGCACGGAATCGTCAAGACCGACCGGCTGGTCATCTTCGGCGGCGGCGCACCCATCCGTTCCGGGCGCCACCTCGTGGGCGCCGTCGGCGTCTCCGGCGGGAGCGAGGAACAAGACGGTCAGATCGCGAAGGCAGCGGCGTCCAGCCTGTTCCGGTCCGAGTCAGGCGAGCCTGGCTGAACGCCGACGATTAAACTGCCGCGCCTGAGCCGACCGCAAAACCTGGCCTGCCGCACGCAGCACCGTCCGTTCGGAAAAAGGATCTTATTTATCCTGAACGGACCGGGTGTTACCGTCCCCGGTGCAGGTGGGTCAGACGAAGCGCATGGACACCATGCCCAGGTCATGGAAGTAGGCCGCGACGTGGTCGCCGACCTCGACGCGGATCGCCTCGGTGACGCCACCGGTCATGATGAAGGTCCCGGCCGGGATCAGCTGCCCGCGAGCGGTGCGGTGGTTGGCCATCATGGCCACGGCCGCCAGCGGGTTGCCGAGCACGGCTGCCGCCGTGGCCGTCGCGACGATCTCTCCGTTCTTCTCCAGCACGACGCCCAAAGTCCGCAGGTCGAGCGCTCCGACGTTTCGGGCTCGGCCGCCGACGACGAAGCGGGAGGAGGAGGTGTTGTCGGCGATGACGCTCTTGAGGTCGAACTTGAAGTCCCGGTAGCGCGAGTCGATGACCTCGACGGCCGGCAGCACGAAGTCGGTGGCCGCCATGACCGCGGCGACGGTGCACCCCGGCCCTTCTAGATCGGATTTGGTGACGATGCAGATCTCGGCTTCGACCTTCGGGTGGATCAATTCGCTGGTCTTGATCTCCCCGCCGTCTGGCTTGCCCATGTAGTCCGCCACGAATCCGAAGACCGGCGTCTCGACGCCCATCTGCTTCATCTTGGCGAACGAGGTCAGGCCGGCCTTCAGGCCGGTGATCTTGCTGCCCCGGGCTTCTTTACGCCTGCGGATCTCGTCCTGAATCGCGTAGGCATCGTCCCAGTCCAGGTCCGGATAATCAGCGGTAATCATGGTCACGTCGTACGCCTTAAGCTCGGCGTCCTCCAGCTGCTCGGCGAGCTTGAGGATCGTGCCGGTCTCCAGGGCCATGGCGGTCTCCCGTTCCAGATAAGTATTTGATCATCACATTGCGTAGTTCGGTGTAGAACTCGAGAGAATGGACGCCGCCTTCGCGGCCGATACCGGACTGCTTCGAACCGCCGAAAGCGGTGCGCAGATCACGCAGGAACCAGCTGTTGATCCAGCACAGGCCGACCTCGATCTGGACGGCGAGCCGGCTGGCCCGGGCGATGTCGGTGGTGAAGATCGACGTCGCGAGTCCGTAGCGGGTGTCGTTGGCCATCCGCACGGCGTCTTGTTCGGTGTCGAAGGGCTGGATGTGGCAGCACGGGCCGAATATCTCTTCGCGGACTACGGAGGCGGTCTCGGGCAGCCCGGTCCAGATCGTCGGCTGCACCCAGGCGCCGCCTTTGAGGTCATCGGGCATATCCGGGATGCCGCCGCCGGTGACGACCGTGGCGCCCTCGGCCTTGGCCTTGTCGTAGTAGGACAGGACCTTCTGACGGTGCTCATGGCTGACCAGGGGGCCGATCTTGGTTGCCGGGTCGTCCGGGCGACCGGGGGACATTCCCTCTGCCTTGGCCTTCAGCGCATCGACGAACCTGTCGAAAATCGCGCGCTCCACATAGACCCGCTCGGTGCCTAGGCAGACCTGGCCGCAGTTCTCGAACACCGAACGGGTGACGGTTTCGATGGCGGCGCCGAAGTCGCAGTCGGCGAAGACCAGCGCAGCGTTCTTGCCGCCGAGCTCGAGGGAGACAGGCCGGATTCCCTCCGCGCCGGCCTTCATGATCGCGGTGCCGGTGCGGGTCTCACCGGTGAAGGTGATGCCATTGACCCCAGGATGTGCGGTCAGGAACGCGCCGGCGGAGTCCGGCCCGAAACCATGGACCACGTTGTAGACGCCCTTGGGCACCCCGACCGTGTTCATCACCTCCCCCAGCAGAGTCGCGGTACTGGGGGTTTCCTCGGACGGCTTGACAACAACGGTGTTGCCGCACGCCAGCGCCGGGCCAACCTTCCACGTCATCAGCAGCAGCGGCAGGTTCCATGGGCAGACCACCGCGATGACGCCTCGCGGCACCCGCACGGCATAGCTCAAGGCAGTGTGCCCGTCGGGGGTGGCCATCTGAAACGACTCGGTTGAGGCGTTCTTGATCGTATCGGCGAAGATCTTGAAGTTAGCGGCGCCCCGGGGGATATCGACATGGGAGGCCAGGCTGACCGGCTTGCCCGTGTCGGCCACCTCGACCGCCAGGAAGTCGTCGAAACGGCGGATGATCTCCTCGGCGACGGCGTCCAGCAGCGCGACCCGGTCGCTGACCGGCATCGTCCCCCATGGCCCGCGCAGTGCCGCCCGCGCCGCCGCAACGGCGGCGTCGACCTCGGGTTCGCCCGCCTCGTAGACCAGACCGATCACCGAATTGTCGACGGGCGTGCGCTTCTCGAAGGTCTTGCCGTCCGAGTTGGTGACATAGGCGCCATCGATAAAATTCTTGATCTCTTTCATGTCACACTCTCAGGTTGTGCTGGCTCCGAGTAGAGGGTGGGCCAGGTCCGGCGCCCCGTCCCATGTGCACGCCGCGGATACGACCAGTATCACTGAACATAGGAAAGCTCATGGCCTCTCCGCGAGCCGACGGCAGCGTCAACACGTATGTCAGAGAACGTAACCTCAGCCGACGCCGGTCCCGCAGTCGGTTTCACTGCCCGGAAGACCGATGAGACGGTCCCGGAGGACATCTTCCGCGCGCTCCGGCCAAGAAGGCGAGCACGACCAGCTCGAATGTGATTGTGCTTGGACCGTCCGCGGTGATTCGCCGGGCAGCCGCTGCCTTGACCGCTCAAGCCTCCTCGGCTGTGGTGGCGCGCCGCTCGGCAAGCGTCTCGTCGCCTGCCGCCCAGTGCGTCGCCGGGATCTCGCGAATGATGACGCGGACACTAGCCGGCGACGCGCCCAGCGTCGCGACCGCGGCAAGATGGACCTGGTGCATGAAATCCCGCAACTGCTGAGCAGTACGGCCTTGCACAAGGGTCACCTGTCCCGGTGGACCCGCAGATAGCGGGATCCCTCACGATGCTGCCATAAGCAGGTGCAGAGCCAGGCCGCCGATCAGGATGCTGGAGGCTATCGAGGTCATGAGCCGCCCGCGGCTGCCTGTCAGCACCCGGCCGAGAAACGCCCCGCCGCCGGCCAGGACCAGCTGCCAGCTGGCGGAGGCGACGAAGACAGCCACGACGAACACGGCCTGACCCGCACGCCCCGGAGCGGCTGCCGCCTGCCTGCCGAGCACCAGCGCCGTGAAGTAGACCACGGTGAGCGGGTTCATCGTCGTCATCCCCCACATCCCCAGGTAGGCCCGGGCCGCGCCGGACGCCGCCCGGCCGGCCCCTGTACCATCCCGGCGTTCGCGATAACGGCGGACCGCCGCCACCGTCCCATGGACCGCCAGCGCAATCAGCACCACCGCCGACCCCCGCCGCAACGGCAGTGTGACCGGACGGAGCACGGGGGCCAGCGCCGCGCCGCCGCACACGGCGATCAGCGCGTACACACCATCAGCGGTCGCGACACCGAGCGCGGCGAACACGCCGGTCCGCAACGACGTCTGCGCCGTCAAGGCCACCAGATATGCCGCGACCGCTCCCACTGGCATGGCGATGCCATAGCCAGCCAGGAGCCCCGCGACCAGGACGGCGATCACAACCGGCCGAAGATCGGCCTCCGACCCCGGCCCCGCTGCTGCTGACCCCGCCCCGGCCGCGCGGTGACGGTCAGCGACGGGACAGCAGCAGTCATGCTCATGAGAAGATCCTGCGGGTTGCCCACCCGGCCGCGCAACTCAATTTCACCGGGGTGCCCAGCGAAGCAGATCCGCTGAGACAGCGCCTCGCGGCTCACCCCGGAACAGCACAGCCTCCGGCACGGATGTCCCGTCGCCGACGCAACGCCCGACAGGGACACCGGGCCTAACGCGTCGGTTGCATCACCTTTGCGACCAGTGACCGGATACCCCCGGTGCCGGTAGCCCCGACGAGGTCCCAACTAACGCGATCCGGCTCAATGGGCTGACTTACCCATCCACGTCGTCAGGTAGTCGCCGTTTTCCGACAGTTGGCTTTCGTGCGCGAGGTATATCCAGTTGCCCTCGAAGAGGTACTTCATCTCCAGGTCGAAGAGCTCCGGGCCGGTGCGGTATGGCATAAAGTCAGTTCTTCGTGGCATCGGCCCGTACCGGTCCCGCCGGTGCGATCATGCCCGCGCGCTCGATGTACGCAATGACGTCACCGGCCGTCACGAAACGTGACCAGTCATCGTCGGCGATCACCAGGCCGAACCGGTCCTCGGCCGCGACGACGACCTCGGCCAGCGTCAGCGAGTCGATGCCGAGGTCGTCGCCGAACCTGGCCTCCGGCGTGACGTCCGCCGGGTCGACGCCGGCGACATCACCGAGAACCTCGGTCAGGCCGGCGAGTACCGTGTCCTGTGGCATGGGCCGTGTCCTTCCTGCTGAGAACCCGTCGTTCTGTCGCTACGCCTGCGCTGCGTTACCGGCCGGGGCGGCGCCGGCGGCACGTAGCGCCTGCTGCACGTCGTACTCGTGGATCCAGGCGAAGTCCTCCGCGACCCTGGTCACCTTCTCGTCGCGGGCTCGCACGGCCGGGCCGTCGGGCAGGTGCAGCAGGCTGCTCGTCACCGACGAGCTGCGCTGGATCTTCCGGGTGCGGGCGCGGCGCATCTGCTGGAACCGGGCGAACGCCGGTTCCAGGCCGTCGGGCTTGGCCTCGGCGAGCAGCACCGCGAGCGCGAAGGCGTCTTCGATCGTGGTGTTCGCGCCCTGCCCGTGGTGCGGCAGCATCCCGTGCGCGGCGTCGCCGAGTATGACCACCAGGCCGCGGTACCAGCGCAGCAGCGGGCGGACGGTGAACAGCCCCCACCGGATCGGGCTGGCAGCCGCCTTGATCATCTCGGTCACGGCGGGGTGCCAGCCCCGGAACGAGGCGGGCGGCACCTCCTCCTGGACGGCCGCGACCGAGCCCTCGTCCAGCCAGATCGGGGGCGTGGCCACGACCGCGAAGAAGTTGACCGCCTCGCCGCCGGGCCCGATGGCGTAGTGCAGCAGGTGCGCGTCGGCTCCCATCCAGAACTGGATCGCCTGCGGGTCCGGTAGCGAGGGCAGGTTCTCGGCCGGCACGATGCCGCGGAAGGCGCTGGTCCCGGAGTAGACGGCGTCGTCAGCGCTACCCGTACCGGGATGCGTGGCCTTACGTGCAGAGCCTGATCCAGTCATTCGGTCCCGATTCGGTCGTGTGGGGATCCGACTGGCCGTTCCTGCGGGCCCCGGAGCGAATCGATTACGGTCCCTTGCTCAAACTGATCGAGCACCTCGTCCCGGAGCCGGCCGACCGGTCCAAGCTGCTGTGGCACACTCCGGTCCGGCTGTTCGGGTTCGCGGACCCGCTGCGGTGACGGTTTCGGCGTATAATTCGTCATAAGCCCCGGCTGTACACCTCAGCCGGTCCTGCTTACCGTCCGCGTCACTCCGGTCCCCGGTGACTTAGCCGCTCACGCGCGTGAGCGAGTACCCGGAGACGCCATGACTGCCTTTCCTGAAACCACATCTGCTCCGTCGCAGCCCCAGGGTCCGGGGGAGACTGTCCTTCATGATCGCCGGATCACGGTCGACGGAGTGGAAACCCAGTATCTGGAAGCCGGCGCCGGACCGCTGTTGCTTCTCCTGCACGGGCACGAGCAGAGCGCGACCAGCTGGCGGTGGGTCATCCCCGCCCTCGCCCGGACCCATCGGGTATTGGCGCTGAGCCTGCCCGGTCACGGCGAGAGCGGCCCCGCGGCCGACGGTCACGCTCCCGGCGCCGACCTGGCCCCGTTCGTGGCCGCGTTCCTAGTCGCCGTGGGCGCCGAGGCACCGCTCGACCTGGTCGGCCACTCCGCCGGCGGCGCGATCGCCCTGCGTCTCACGCTGGCCGACCCCGCTTGCATCCGCACGCTGACCTTGGTCGACAGCGCGGGCCTGGGCCGCGAGGTGCACCCGCTCCTGGCGCTGGACACTTTGCCGGTCATCGGCGAGCTGGCCGTCATGCTCAGCCGCATGCCCGGCGGCGACCTGGCCCGCACCACCATGTCCGCGGCCATGCTATTCGCACAGCCCTGGCGGATTCCGGACGAGTTCCTCACCGAGCAGCACGCGCTCGCCCGCCGGCCGGGCCAGCTCGAGGCCTCCACCGCGATGGCCCGCGCCCTGTTCGGGCCGTACGGACAACGTCAGATCCTGCTCGACCGGCTCCCCGCCCTCACCACGCCGACCCTAATCGTGTGGGGCGACCGCGACTACCTGCTGCCCGTCCAGCAGGCCCACGCCGCGGTGAACAGCCTGCCCCACGGTCAGTTGTCGGTGTTCCCCGACTGCGGACACCTGCCCCACGTCGAACACCCCGACCGCTTCGCCGCCGTGCTCGGCACCTGGCTCACCGCACCCCGCGACCACCCGCGTAACACCCCGTTCGCCCCCCTCGCCTTCGCCGGCACCCTCGAAGGACCAACGATGACGGCATCCCAAGCTCGCACCACATGACCCCCGCCGAGACGCCCCCGACGGCGTCGCCGGCGTCTGAGGCCTACCGCAGCCAGGCCGGTCACTATGACCGGCGCACCGACGCCTTCCGCCAGTGGCGGGAACTGCTCGTCGCGTCGCTGCCTCTCCGCCCCGGGGACACCGTCCTCGACGTCGGCTGCGGCACCGGGCTGTGTGCGCCACTGCTGCACCGCCAGGTCGGCCCCGCCGGCACCATCATCGGCATTGACGAATCCGAGCAGATGCTCGCCGTCGCCGCGCACCGCGTGACCGAACACGGCTGGGACAACGTCCGCCTGATCGTGGCTCCGGTGGCCACCGCGCCCATTGACGGCATGGCCGACGCGGCCCTGTTCTGCGCGGTGCACGACATCATGCAGTCCCGCGCCGCCTTGGACAACATCGTCGCCCACCTGCGCCCAGGCTCACCGGTCGGCGCGACCGGCGGCAAGCAGCCGGCGCCGTGGATGTGGCCGCTGCGGCCCTGGGTCACCCGCCTGCACCGGCCGTTCATCACCGACTTCACCGGCTTCGACCGGCCCTGGCGCCTGCTCGCCAAGTATGTCCCCGACCTGCAGGTGCGCGAACTCGCCTGCACCGGCGGGTACCTCGCCGTCGGCCACACCCCTGGCGTCCGGCAGGTGCAGTTGATCAGTCATCGCGCGGCTGACGGGCCTGGCGACGCATCACGAGCACGCCGATCGCCGCTACCAGCCACACCGGGTACTGCACCAACCAGGCCAGGCGGAATGCCTCCGGCGTGAAGCCGCCCAGCGCGGTCATGACCGCACCCATCACGGCGAGCACGAACAACGTGGCAGAAAAGCCGCCCATGTTGACCATGGATTGCGCCACGCCGAGGTTGGCGCGCGGGTTGGAGGTCCGCGCGATGTCGAACCCGATCACCGAACCCGGGCCTCCCGCGGACAGCACCAAGACGAGCAGCACGAGCAGCCAGCGCGGAGCGGGGCCCGGGCACGCGAGGACGGCGGTCCAGATCAGCGCGTCCGCGGCGATCACCGCCAAGAGCATCCAGGTCCGGCGCGCGGGATACCGCGACGTGAGCATGCCGACGACCGGGCCTATGCAGATCATGCCCAGGACGAACAGCGTCATCAGCGCGCCCGCGGCCGACGCCGACAGGTGCTGCGCCGATTCCAGATAGGGCACACCCCACAGCAGCGCGAACACCATCATCGAGAACTGCGTGCCCAGGTGGCCGAAGAATCCGAGCCGCGTCCCCGGCCGGCCCCAGACTTCGCGCAGCTGACGCCCGATTTCCCGTGGCGACATCGACGGCGCAGGTGACCAGCCGCCCGCGGGAGCGTTACGGACCACCGCGACCACGAGCAGGGCCGCGAGTGCGCTGCCCGCGGCGGCCAAACCGAACGCCGTGGACCAGCCCGCGTGATGCAGCAGAATCAGGAACGGCACGGCCGACAGAATCTGACCGAGCTGGCCCAGGATGGTCGTCAGCTGGGTGATCACCGGGACGCGCCGGGCCGCGAACCAGCGTGGGACGAGCCCGAGAACCGCCACGAACACTATGGAGTCCCCCAGCCCGACCAGGACCCGGGCCAGCACGGCCTGGGGCAGGGCGGTGGCGCTCGCCAGCACGAGCTGGCCTGCCGTCAGGAAGACCCCGCTGACGATGAGCATGATCCGCGGGCCGAACCGGTCGACGAGCAAGCCTGCCGGGGTCTGGGCGACGACGTAGACAGTGACCTGGATGAAGACGAAAGCCGCCAGCACTCCAGGAGTGATATGGAATCGCCTGGCCGCCTCCAGCCCGGCGACCCCGAGCGACGTCCGCTGCATGACGGTCAGGATGTAGGTCAGGACTCCGACGGCCCACACGGCCCACCCTCGTCCGCGGGTGATCAGTTCCCCGCTCCGGACCGCTGGCGCTGCTATCTCCGTTGCCGTCACCAACCAAGTATGGCAAAAATTGCCACTTTTGGCAAATATTTGCCATACTTTGCCAATGCTCGTAGCATTAGCCCGTGCATGCGATGGGCGCAGGAGCATGAATTCGCCAGCTGAGCCGGAAGTGGCCGCCGCCAGGCGGCGAGCGGTCACCCTGGCCGATGTGGCCGACGAAGCCGGCGTCGCCGTGTCTACCGCCTCGCGGGCGCTGTCGAACCCGGACCGGGTCAGCGCGCCGACACGACACCACGTGCAGAGTGTCGCGACGCGACTGGGCTACCGGCACAACCGGATGGCGACGGCCCTCGAGACGGGCCGCACGCCCATGCTCGCCCTGCTGGTGGCGGACGTCACCAATCCGCACAACTTCGGTCTCATCCGCGGCGCCGAGGCGCAGGCCCGGGCCGCGGGCTACACCCTCATCATCGGCAACACGCAGGAGAGCTCAGAGTTCGAGCGAGCCCACGCCGACCGGCTGGGATCCGCAGTCGCCGGATTCGTGCTGGCCAGCAGCCGCTTGCCCGACGATGAACTGCTCGAGCTGGCCGAACGGCGGCCCGTCGTGCTGTTCAACAGGCAGGCGGCCGGCCTGCCCAGCGTCGTGAGCGACTCCGCCGACGCCGGCCGGCAGATCATCGACCACCTCGCGGCCCTGGGTCACCGGTCGCTGACCTACCTGGGCGGTCCGGCGAACGCATGGGTCGACGGCGAGCGCTCACGCGCGCTGTCGGAGTTCGCCGAACGCGCGGGCATCAAGGTGATCAGGCGGGGACCCTTCGCCCCGACCCTCGAGGGCGGGTCGGCGGCGGCTGACATCGGCGTAGCCAGCGGAGCGACCGCGCTGGTGGCGTTCAACGACCTGCTCGCCATCGGGGTGCTGCAGCGATTGCAGCACCTGGGCATCGATGTTCCCGGTGACGTGAGCGTGGTCGGTTTCGACGACATCTTCGGCTCGGACTTCTGCCATCCGCCGCTCAGCACCGTCACCGCTCCGGTCGAGCAGGCCGGCCGTTCGCTGATCGACCTGCTGCTTGGCGCTCGGGACGACCGGCGCGCAGCACCACGCATCGTGCTGCCCACCGTGCTGCGGGTCAGGGATTCGACCGGTCCCGCGGCTAGCCGGTGACTTTGTACTCCTCTAGTTGGTCCCTGGGTCGGGCTCGGGACGGCCGGGCTGCGCGCCGCCGCGCTCCTTGATGTAAGTCTCGGTCGGCACCATCACCTTGCGGCGGAACACGCAAACCAGGGTGCCGTCCTGCTTGTAGCCGCGGGTCTCGACCTGGACGATGCCCCGGTCACTCTTGGACTTCGACGGCCACTTGCCGAGCACGGTGGTCTGGCCGTAGATGGTGTCGCCGTGGAAGGTCGGCGCCACGTGCTTCAGCGACTCCACCTCTAGGTTCGCTATGGCCTGGCCCGAGACGTCCGGTACCGACATGCCGAGCAGCAGCGAATAGATGTAGTTACCCACCACCACGTTCTGGCCGAAGTCGGTGGCGTGGGCGGCGTAGTTCGCGTCCAGGTGGAGCGGGTGGTGGTTCATGGTCAGCAGGCAGAACAGGTGGTCGTCGTACTCGGTGACCGTCTTCCCTGGCCAGTGCTTGTAGACCGCCCCGACCTCGAACTCCTCATAGGTCCGGCCGAACTGCATCGTGCTCGGTGTCCTTTCTCAGGCCTGCGGCGGCTCGAATTTGGAGGTGCGCTGCAGGCCGGCGGCCCTTCCCTTGGCCGCCATCACCAGGGCCATCTTGCGGGAGGCCTCGTCGATCATCTCGTCGCCGAGCATGGCCGACCCCTTGGCCCCGCCGGCCTGCGAGGTGCACCAGTCGTAGGCGTCCAGGATCAACTCCGCATGGTCGTAATCCTCCTGCGACGGAGAGAAGATCTCGTTGGCGGCGGCGATCTGGTCCGGGTGCAGCACCCATTTGCCGTCGAAACCCAGCGCGGCAGCCCGCCTGGCGACCGCGCGGTAGCCGTCGGCGTTGCGGATCTGCAGGTAGGGGCCGTCAATGGCCTGCAGGTCGTGAGCGCGGGCGGCGATCAGGATGCGCATCAAGATGTAGTGGTAGGCATCCGCCGGATAGCCGGGCGGCTGCTCGCCGACCACCAGCGACTTCATGTTGATCGAGGCCATGAAGTCCGCGGGGCCGAAGATGATGGTCTCGAGCCGCGGTGAGGCGGCCGCGATCGCGTCCACGTTCATCAGGCCCCTGGCGTTCTCGATCTGGGCCTCGATGCCGATCCGGCCGACCGGCAGGCCCACTGTCTTCTCGATCTGGGTGAGCAGCAGATCCAGCGCCTTGACCTGCTCGGCGTCCTGGACCTTCGGCAGCATGAGGCAGTCCAGGTTGGCGCCCGCACCCTCGACGACCGTGATCACGTCCCGGTAGGTCCAGTGGGTGGTCCAGTCGTTGACCCGGACGACCCGGGTCTTGCCGCCCCAGTCACCGGTGTTGAGCGCGTCGACGATGGCGTGCCTGGCGCTCTCCTTGACCAGCGGCGCGCAGGCGTCCTCGAGGTCCAGGAACACCTGGTCCGCGGGCAGGCTCTGGGCCTTCTCCAGGAAGCGGGGGCTGCTGCCGGGAACGGCCAGGCAGGAGCGGCGCGGGCGCAGCCGGCCCGTCGCGGCGGCGGGCGTGGTCGTTGCGGAAGTCATGTCAGTTGATGTCACCCTTCGATTGTCGCAGCGCTGACCGGGTGGGCCGGCCGCGGCTTGAGCTTGTGGGCCTGTCGTATCACCTCGACGATGCGGCCGATGATGGCGGTAATGTCGAAGTCCGCCGGCGTGAAGACGGCGGCTACTCCCTGAGTGCGCAGGCTGGCCGCGTCGGCCGGCGGGATGATCCCGCCGACGACGACCGGGATGTCCCCCGCGCCGGCCCGGCCCAGCCGGTGCAGCACGTCAGGCACCAGCTCGGCGTGCCCGCCTGACAGGATCGACAGCCCCACACAGTGCACGTCCTCGGCCACCGCGGCGGCCACGATCTGCGCGGGGGTGAGCCGGATGCCCTGGTAGATCACCTCGAACCCGGCGTCGCGAGCCCGGACCGCGATCTGCTCGATACCGTTGGAGTGCCCGTCCAGGCCAGGCTTGCCCAGCAGCAGACGCAGCCTGCCCGCCCCGATCTCCGCCGCCGCGGCGTGCGCCGCCTCGCGAACCGCAGCCAGCTCTCCGCCGGGTCCGGCGGGCGCCGCCGGGGCGCCGCCGACACCGGTAGCGGCCCGGTACTCGCCGAAGACCTCCCGCAGCACCGAGGACCACTCGCCGGTCGTAACGCCCGCCCGGGCGCAGGCCAGGGTCGCGTCCATCAGGTTGACGTCTGGGCGCGCCGCATCGGACCTGAGCCGGCCCAGGGCGGCAAGCACCTCCGCCTGGTCGCGCCGTTGGCGCCATTCCGCCAGATCAGCCAGCACCGCGCGCTCGTAGGCCGGGTCCACGTGGTGAACCGCGGTATCAGCGTCCGTGGTGAGGGGACTGGGCTCGGTGGCCTGGAAGCAGTTGACCCCCACCACCTTTTCCTCACCTGACTCGATGCGAGCGCGCCGGGCCGCGTGCGAGGCGACGAGCTGGGCCTTGAGGTAACCGGACTCCACCGCCGGCACCATCCCGCCGAGCTCCGCCACCACGGCCATCTCCGCCTCGGCGCCGGCCATCAGCTCCGCGGTCTTGGCCGCCACCACGGGGGAACCGTCGAACAGGTCGCCGTACTCAAGCAGGTCCGACTCGTACGCGAGCACCTGCTGGATGCGCAGGCCCCACTGCTGGTCGGCCGGCCGCGGCAGGCCCAGGGCCTCGTTCCAGGCGGGGAGCTGCACGGCGCGGGCCCGGGCGCCGGAGGACAGGGTGACGGCCAGCATCTCAAGGACGATCCGCTGGACGTTGTTCTCCGGCTGCGCCTCGGTCAGGCCGAGCGAGTTGACCTGCACGCCGTAGCGGAACCGGCGGCGCGCGGGGTCGGCGACCTGGTACCGCTGCCTGGTGATCGTGTCCCAGAGCTGGGTGAAGGCCCGTACCTTGCACATCTCCTCGACGAAGCGGACGCCCGCGTTGACGAAGAAGGACATGCGCCCGACGACCTCGCCGATCCGCTCCGGGGCGAGCTGCCCAGACTCGCGGACAGCGTCCAGGACCGTCATCGCGGTGCACAGCGCGTACGCGATCTCCTGCACCGGGGTGGCCCCGGCCTCCTGGAGGTGGTAACTGCAGACGTTGACCGGGTTCCACTTGGGCATCCGGGCCACCGTGTAGGCGATCACGTCGGTGGTCAGGCGCACCGAGGGGCCCGGCGGGAAGACGTAGGTGCCGCGGGAGAGGTACTCCTTGATGATGTCGTTCTGCGTGGTGCCGGTCAGCTTGGCGATGTCGGCACCCTGCTCCTCGGCGACGACCTGGTACAGCGCCAGCAGCCACATGGCCGTGGCGTTGATCGTCATCGAGGTGTTGGTCTGCTCCAGCGGGATCCCCTCGAACAGGGCCCGCATGTCGCCTAGGTGCCCGACCGGGACGCCGACCCGGCCGACCTCACCGCGGGCCAGCACATGGTCGGCGTCGTACCCCATCTGGGTGGGCAGGTCGAACGCCACCGACAGGCCGGTCTGCCCCTTGGCCAGGTTCCGGCGGTAGAGCGCGTTGGACTCCTTCGCGGACGAATGCCCGGCATAGGTCCGCATCAGCCAGGGACGCTCGCGGGCCGGGCGTAGGGTCCGAGGCGATCGCCCCGGCCCGTTCGGCTCGGTCATGCTCTGCCCAATCCTTACACGTCCCGGAATCGGTTGATCTCGGTCAGGTGCTTCTCACGCAGCTTGTGATCGCGCACGCCGAGACCCTCCTGCGGGGCCAGGCACAGCACCCCGACCTTGCCGTGATGCAGGTTATGGTGCACATCCAGGGCGGCCTGGCCGGCATCCGCCAGCGGGTAGACCGCCGACATGGTCGGGTGGATCATGCCCTTGGAGATCAGGCGGTTGGCCTGCCACGCCTCCCGGTAATTGGCGAAGTGCGAGCCGATGATGCGCTTGAGGCTCATCCACAGGTAGCGGTTGTCGTACTCGTGCATGTACCCCGAGGTCGAGGCGCAGGTCACGATCGTGCCACCCCGGCGGGCCACGTACACCGAGGCGCCGAACGTCTCCCGGCCGGGATGCTCGAAGACGATATCGACGTCCTCACCGCCAGTGAGCTCGCGGATCCTGCCGCCGAAACGCTTCCACTCCTTCGGGTCCTGGGTGTGCTCGTCCTTCCAGAACTGGTAGCCCTCGGCACTGCGGTTGATGATCAGCTCGGCGCCCATCGACCGGCACAGCTCGGCCCGGCGCTCGCTGGACACGACGCAGATCGGGATCGCCCCGCCCGCCAGCGCGTACTGGGTGGCATAAGCGCCCAGGCCGCCGCTGGCCCCCCAGATCAGGACGTTGTGGCCCTGCTTCATCGCCGCGCCGTTGTCCGAGACCAACTGCCGGAACGCGGTCGAGTTCACCAGACCAGGCGTGGCGGCCTCCTCCCAGGTCAGGTGCTTCGGCTTGGGCATCAGCTGGTTGGTCTTGACCAGAGCCAGGTCAGCCAGGCCGCCGAAGTTAGTCTCATAACCCCAAATACGCTGCTCCGGGTCGAGCATCGTGTCGTTATGACCATCAGAGCTTTCCAGCTCGACGGACAGGCAGTGGGCGACGACCTCATCACCCGGCTTCCAGGCGGTCACCCCCGGGGCGGTGCGCAGCACCACGCCCGCCAGGTCCGAGCCGACCACGTGATACGGCAGGTCGTGCCGCGCGGTGGGCCCCGACAGCTTCCCGTAACGCCGCAGGAAGGCGAAGGTCGAGACCGGGGAGAAGATAGAGCTCCACACGGTGTTGTAGTTGACCGCGCTCGCCATGACGGCGATCAGGGCCTCACCCAGGCCGAGCTCGGGGACCGGTACGTCTTCTACGTGCAGGGATTTGCGCGGGTCCCGGTCCCGGGTGTGGATGCCGTCGAACATGTGCTCCTCGTCCCGGTGCAGGGTGACTGCCCGGTACGCCTCCGGCAGCGGCAGCGCCGCGAAATCGGCAGGCTGGCTGCTGGGGCTGAGGATGGTGTCAAGGACTTCTTTCACGGCTGCCTCCTACCAGGCAGCACCCTGCGCTGACGAGCGCAGGACGCCTGGAGATACTGCGACGCCTCACCGGTGCCTGCTCGTCAGCCTCGGACTGCCGCCCACGGGCGGCTAGCGCCGAACGGCACCTAGTCACGGGACCAACGACCCTCTTGCCAGGAGGTTGGCGACGCTTGGAATTCGATCTTGCTTCACGATTCGGGCAAATATCACGCTCCGCTTGGCATAAAAAAGCAAAATAGGACATGTTTGGTAAAAATAGCGGTTCTTATCTGACGAACGACCAGTGGTGATGCGGGCGATCGGCTCCTCGTTCATGATCGTTTCAGCCGCCAGGCCGATCCGGGATGCTCTCGGCCGTTGAGACGAGCCGCTTGGCCCTGGAGCCGCGCCGACGGGATCACTGGCGCGAAACGCTATGAGGCTCCGGCGGGCAGCGGCGTGCAAGCGCCTGCAGTAGGCATTAACTTCGGGCAATCGGGAAGACTCGCCTGGTGGCAGCGGTTGCGGACCCTCTGGAAGGATTACGTCGATGGCTGACGAAGAGCAGAGCACATTCGGTGTGATTCCCGGCTTGGTCCAGGAATACATCAGTCAATTTTGGGCGGCCACCGAGAAGCTGCAGGACCTCGGCCGATCCGGCGGGGGTCCCCTGCCAACCCCCAGTTCAGTGGCGCTGCCTGGCGCCTTTTCTGTGGCGCAGATAACCTCGATCGCCGACGGCATCGCCGTCCAGCGACAAAGCATAGAGACACTGAAGGTCCAGCTGACAGCGTACGACGAGCAGCTTGCCCTGCTAGAGCAGGCCCTCGGCCCGTTCACCGAGTGGAGCAAGACATGGGCCGATTTCGAACAACAGCTGCTGAACATGGGCCGCAAGCCGGAGACCGGAAAGTAGGCCAGCGGTAGCGACCGGATGGCTAACGGTCGGCCCGGTGGCCCAGGAACGCGCTATTTCCGCTCCAGCCTCGCCGCGGCTGCTGCCAGCATGCTCCCTTAAGTTTCGGAAACAGCTTGCGGTTCTACCGAGCGGGACAACGTTGCCAACACGCACCGGTGATTCTTGCGAAGGCCATAGACCTCTCCAGCCCCGGCCGCCCCGCCTGGAACCGCCGCTACCCCCACCCGCCCCGGACCGGCCGCCGCGGGCCGCGCTGCCACCGCACCGATGGAACATCGGGCCGCATCGGACCGGCCAGATGGAACATCGGGCCGGTCCGATGACGAGGCGGCAGCACCCGGCTGCGCCGCTTTTAGGGGTATCAAGGTTAGTTTGACCGTTAACTGGATGGGTGCCGAGGGCCGACGGCCTGCCAGACTCGCCGGGGAACTGCCGCAGGGTGCCGCCAGCACCGCACAGGCAGCCGGGATCGGGGCCGCCCTGACCGCCGAGAACGGCGGACCCCACGCGGTCGTCCGGTGTCCTTATCAGAGGGCAAAGAATTCGGTCAGTGCTTGAGCGACCGCACTCGGGGACTCGGCTGGCGGCAGATGGCCGCACCCTGCGAATACCTGCAGTCGGCTGCCGGTGATGGCGTCGGCGTCCTGCTGAGCACGAGCCGGTGGCACGACGCCGTCGTGCTCGCCAGGTCCGAGCAGGAACGGAACCGTGATCCGGTCAAGGTCCGGGCGACGGTCGAACTCCGCGAGAGCCTCGCAGGCCAGCGAGTAGGACTCGGCATCGGTATCAGACAGGGTTTGCAGCAGCCGCCCGGCGGTGTCGCCGTCGCGTTCCAGAAAACCGGGGGCGAACCACCGCTGGGAGGAACCGGCCACCATAACCTGCGTACCGGCCTTGCGGACGAGTTCGGCTCGCTCTGTCCACGAGGACGTCTCGCCGATGCGCGAAGCAGCCGCCACGGCCGCGACGGCCCGGAACGGGCCAGGGACCAGACCGAGCTCGAACGCCACTGCACCACCGAGAGATACACCCGCGTAGCAGGCCGGCCGGCCGGCCGCGGCCGCGCTGGCCAGGGCCCGCACGGACGCGGCCAGATCCTTGACCGTGAATCCTTCCGTAGCAGGCCGGCTAAGCCCGTGCCCCGGCAGGTCCCATCCGACCACCTCGAAGCCGGTTAGCCACGCCGCGCACGGCCCCCAGAGCGTCCCGACAGCAGTGCCGAGCGACGGCCCGACGACGAGGAGCACCCTCTCGGCGGCGGTCCCCGCTAGCTGTGTCGCCGCGAGCTCAAACAGATCCTTGGGCTGTTTGATGGTGGTGCTCATCCGCCTCGCTCTCGCCCTTGCCCTCCGGTGGGTACAGCGTCACCCCGCACCCCAACTCAACCACAAAACAACCGGAATCACGGATGGAGCGGTTAATGGTCTGTCATGGCGGTCACCACTGAGGTGCGGGCGGCGCGGCGGGCCGGCATGATCGCGGCGAGCAGGCCGGCGCAGGCGCTGATCAGCGCGTAGAGCGCGAGCTGGGTGTACGGGACTGACAGCAAAATCCGGCCGTTCGCGCGGGTGCTGAGCGCACGCACCATGGCCAGGCCGAAGGCTGAGCCGAGACCGATGCCGAGCACCGCGGCCAGTGCGGCCATCAGCGCTGCCTCGCACAGCAGCATCCGGCGCAGCTGCCCGCGAGTCAGGCCGAGGGCGCGCAGCAGCGCCGACTCCCTGGTCCGCTCGATCACCGACAGGGTAAGCGTGCTTGAGATGCCGAACAGCGCGATCAGGATCGCCAGGCCGAGCAACGCGGCGAACATCTCCAGGATCGTATCGACGCTGTGGTCCAGCTGCGCCTTGTAATCGGCCGCGGTGTCCACCTCAAGCAGCGGATCGGACGCGATCGCGCTCGTCACGACGGCACGGGAGGTGGCGGTGCTGACACCGGATGCCGCGTCGACCACCACCATGTCCGGGCCGGAGGGCCGGTAGCCGCGCAGGTAGTCAGCGGCGGAGATGAGCACGGCGGGCAGCGGAGACTGATATGTCCCGGAGTTGTACACCGCCACCACGCGCAGCCGCTCAGGCCCGGCGTCCGGCGTGTGCACCACGATCGTGCCGGCCAGGGACGTGTGCAGCGCCGGCATCGCGCTGATGTCAACGACGGCGGTGCCCGGGCCGATGGCGGTCAGCGAGCCGGAGACCATCGCGGGCCTGACCGCGGTGCCGAGCGCGTCGCGGGAGTAAGCGCCGAGCGGCACCTTCGCCCGCCCGACGGTCGCCATGTCCTGGTAGACCGCGGCGACCAGGGCGAGCCGCGGCGAACGCTCGAGCGTGCCGACGATCCGCGGCGGGACCGGCTGGTCATGCTCGGTACTGTGCACCATGTAGTCGAACGGGTAATGGCCGTCGATGGCGGCGTCGGTGGACTTCTGCGCCGAGGAGACAACCACGGAGAACAGCGTCATCAGCGTGATGCCGACGGTCAGTGCCGCCGTGGTGGTGGCTACCCGGTGCGGGTTGCGCCGTGCGTTGGCCGTGGCCAGCTGGGCGGTGACCCTGGTCAGCCGCGCGGGCAGCCAGCCGAGGAAGGCGATGACCGGCGGGGCAATCAGCGGGCCGAGAGCGAGCAGCGCCACGAAGCACATGCAGCCCCCTGCCGCGAGCCCGACCAGCCCGGTGACGGATCCCCAGTTCATGCCTGCATAAGCGAGCCCGGCCCCGGTCGCGCAGGATGCGATCGCCACCGCCACCCGGCGCCAGCCGATCCGTGCGGTCACCGCGGGCTCGACCGCCACCGCCAGCGCCGCCAGCGGTGCGACCCGGGTCGCGGCCCTGGCCGGCAGCACCGATGCCGCCACCGTGACCAGCAGGCCAGTGGCGAGCGCGATGGTGACCGCGGCCGCGCTGATCACGAGGGGCGGATGGGTGCTGACGACATGCAGCAGCCCCCAGCTCACCGCGATCCCGGTCAGCACCCCGGCCACCGACGCGATCAGGCCGGTCATGACGGATTCCGCGAGCATGCTGCCGAACACCTGACCCCGGCTGGCACCGACGCAGCGCTGCAGCGCGAGCTCGCGGGACCGCTGCGCGATCAGGATATTGAAGGTGTTGTAGACGACGATGCACGCGACCACCAGGGAGATCAGCGCGAAGATGAGCAGTCCGGTGGTGAGCACCTTGCTGACATGCGCGGTGCTGCTCGCCTCATCGGTGGCCAGCTCGGCGCCGGTGATCACCTCATAGCCCTGGCCGGAGAGCTGTGCGCTGACCCTGGCGGCCAGCGCGGACTGGGACAGACCCGGGACGGCACTGGCCACGACGAGGTTGTAGCCATGCTGGCCGGTAACGGCGATCGCGGTGGCGGTCTGGAACGCGGTCACGCTGGCGTTGCCGAACTCGCTGCTCACGCCGAGGTCGATCGTCCCGGCGAGATAGAAGGTCCTGATGCCGCCGGCCGAATCGACTACCCGCAGCGCCTGGCCGAGGCGGAAATGCTCGTCGGCGGCCGTCGACTCGTCGACGTCGACTTCATCCGGCTTGCCGGGCAGGTGGCCGGAGACCAGCGTGAAAGGGTTAAGCGCCGTCACGTTAATGCCGAAGCCCGGGCCGAGCAGCCTGCCGTTGCTGCCGAGCAACGATGCCGGGCCGCCGAGCCGTCCGCCAGCGGCGGCGATACCGGGAACCGCGCGCACCGCGGCGAGTGCCGCGGCTGGCAGTACCTGGCCGCCGATCTGGCCGGGCGGATCAGCGGACTCCTGCTCCGCCACGGCGACGCTGACATTCCGCGCGCCCACGGAGAAGCTGCCGGAGTACGACTGGCTGATCGAGGCGGTCATCATCAGCGTGCCGGCTACGAACGCGACGCCCAGCACGATGGCGAGGGCGGACAGCGCGAGGCGGCCCTTGCGGTAGCGCAGTCCGAGCAGGGTTACCCGCAGCATCTAGGCCTGCCTTAGGTGGTCAAGGACGGACTGAGGCGTGGGCGAGGTCAGTTCGCTGTGCAGCTGTCCGTCGGCCAGGAAGATCACCCGACCGGCGTAGCTCGCGGCCACCGGGTCGTGCGTCACCATGATCACCGTCTGGCCGAGCTCGCGGACCGAGGTGCGCAGGAAGTCCAGCACCTCGCCGCCGCTGCGCGAGTCCAGGTTCCCGGTCGGCTCGTCCGCGAACACCACATCCGGCCTGCTGATCAGCGCACGCGCGCAGGCAACCCGCTGCTGCTGGCCGCCGGACAGCTCGGACGGGCGATGTGAGAGCCGGCCGGTGAGGCTGAGCGAGCCGATGACCTTATCCCACCAGTCTTGGTCCGGTCTGGTGCCCGCCAGATCGAGGGGAAGCCGGATGTTCTGCGCCGCGGTGAGAGTGGGCAGCAAGTTGAACGACTGGAACACGAAACCGACCCGTTGCCGTCTGAGCAGGGTCAGCTGCTTGTCCGACAGGCCGGACAGCTCGGTGTCGCCGATCCGTACCGAGCCGGCGGTCGCCTCCTCCAGGCCGGCCAGGCAGTGCATCAGGGTCGACTTGCCGGAACCGGACGGCCCCATGATCGCGGTGAACTGGGCCGTGGCGAACGTGGCGGTGACGCCGTCCAGCGCGCGGACGGCGGTATCGCCGGATCCGTACACCTTGACGAGGTCGGTGGTCGCGACGGCGCAGTGAGGCTGGGTACAGGGAAGCTGAGTACAGGGAAGCTGAGTAGATGTCGTCATGCCACGGACGCTAGGGATGCCTGGCCGTTTCCCGCGTCCGCCGGGGAGCGGGTCTTCGCGTCCCCCTCAGGACTGACGCGGCTTCACCAGACCGCTCTCGTAGGCGAGTACGACGGCCTGGACCCGGTCGCGCAGGCCGAGCTTGGACAGGATCCGGCCGACGTGGGTCTTGATCGTGGCTTCGGCGACGACCAGCCGTCCGGCGATCTCCGTGTTGGACAGCCCGGCGGCCATGTGGATCAGGACTTCGCGTTCGCGTTCTGTGAGCTCGGCGAGGTCGGGCGGGGCTTCGGCGCCCGCGGCGGGCAGCAGCGGCACGAACCGGTCGATCAGGCGCTTGGTCGTTGACGGGGCGACGACGGCGTCGCCGGAGTGCACGGAGCGGATCGCGAACAGCAGCTCGTGCGGCGGGACATCCTTGAGCAGGAAACCGCTGGCCCCGGCCTTGAGGGCGGCGAACGCGTACTCGTCAAGGTCGAACGTGGTCAGCATCAGCACCCGCGGCCGGTGCCCGGCGGCGCAGATCTGCTGGGTCGCCCGGACGCCGTCCAGGCCGGGCATCCGGACGTCCATCACCATCACGTCCGGCTGCGGCCTGCCCGCGGCGAGCGCGACGGCCGCGAGCCCGTCGGCCGCCTCGCCGACAACGGTCATGTCCGGCTGTGCCTCCAGCACCATCCGGAACCCCGTTCGCACGAGTTCCTGATCATCGACCAGCGCCACCCTGATCAAGCGGCGCCTCGGCTCAGCTGGGCTGCCATCAGCGGCAGCGTCGCCGTCACCTGGTACCCGCCGCCAGGTCGGGGACCCGCCGTGACGGTTCCGCCGTAAAGCTCGACCCGTTCCCGCATGCCGTCCAGCCCGTGCCCGGTGCTGTCGGCTGCGGCGCTTTTCGCTGGGGCTGGCTGGGCGGCCGCGCCGCGGCCGTCATCGGTGACGCTGACCGTCACGCCGTCCGCTGTGTACCGAAGGGTGACCGCCGCGCTGACCCCGGGACCGCCATGCCTGCGGACGTTGGTGAGCGACTCCTGGACTACCCGGTAGACGGCCAGGCCGGCGCCTTCGGCTGGGCTGGCCACGGGCGTGCCTTCCTGGCTGAACGTGACCGGTATGCCGGCCGTCCTGGTCTGCTCAAGTAGCGCGCTGAGCTGGCCGGTTCCCGGCACTGGCGCGAGCTCGGGGCCGACCGCTGGTGATCTGAGCATGCCGAGCAGGCGGCGCATCTCGGCTAGTGCCTGCCGTCCGGTCCCGCTGATCGCGCCGAGTGCCTCCTGCGTCTTGGCCGGGGAGTTCTCAAGCGCGAACGCCGCACCGTCCGCCTGGACCACCATGACGCTGACGTGGTGCGCGACGATGTCGTGCAGTTCGCGGGCGATCCTGGCCCGCTCCGCCGCCGCCGCGACTTGCGCCAGCGCGTCCCGCTCACGTTCCAGCCGTTGCGTCTTTTCCTCAAGCGCCGCGTAGTAGCCGCGCCGCCAGCGCACGGAGTCGGCGACCAGCCAGGTGAGCAGCGCCGGCGTGCTGACCAGCCCCATGACGAGCAGCACCTGCCAGACCGTGCCGTCCCCGGCCGCCCGCCAGCGCACGGTGGCCACCGCCGCGCCCAGCACGCAGATGGCCAGGCCCGGTGCGGAGGTCCGCCGTGGCCGGCTCACAGCCAGGGAGTAGAGGAGGATCAGAACGGACACGTCCGCGGTGGTCGGCCCCCTGAACACCACCACCTGCACCGCGCCGACCACGACGGCCGCGGCGAACGCCGCCGTGGGGTACTGGCGCCGGAACACGATCGGTACGGCTAGCGCGACGATGACCGGGATGAGACCCGGGTGCCTGGTCAAGCTCCCGTACACGCTGAGTCCGAAGCCGAGGACCAGCAACGCCAGCAGGCCGTCCACCAGCTTCGGGTGGCGGCGCAGCCAGGCGTAGAGTCCGTACACCGCACCAGGCTACTTCCGTGTCGGCGGCGATGTCGTCCCCCTGCAGGCTGAATCCCAGGTCAGCCACCAGGCTGACCGGAGCCGGGTCCTGACCGCGCCCTCGATACCCCGCGGGCACGGATGGCACCCTAGCTGCCCGGATTCCACGGCAGCCGGTAGGCGCGGTAGGTGGCCACGCCGTCGGGGAGCTTGGCGTTGAACAGCAGCTTTCCTGACGGGCTGAACTCGGAGAAGTATGACAGCCCGCCCCAGCTGACGAACAGGTCGCCGTTCTTGGTCGTCTGCGCGCTGCCGGTCGCGCCCGCCGTCAGGCCCTCCGGCTGGTTCACGGACTTGATCAGCGTCGCCGTGTCGGTGGCCAGGTCCAGGCTGATCGTGACCGCGCGGCTGGACGAATACAGGGTCGACTGCCCGTCGGACTCGTCGTCGAAGACCGTGTACACGTCGCCGCCGAGCGCCTCGGGGTCGTGCTGGAACGCGAAGATCTCGCCGGCCCGGTCCAGCTTCTGGCCGGGCGCGGCCTTGAGGGCGAACGTGCTGTGCTTGCCGCCGAGCTGCCACATCATCGCCCCGGTGCGCAGGTTCACCTTGTAGATGGTCCAGGTGAAGCGCGAGCTGATCAGCAAGTTGCCGTCGGTGTCGAGGTGAACGGCGTTGATGTGGAACCAGTCCCAGGGCTGGCCCGGCTGTGGCATCGGCGCGTGGCTATCGCTGTAGGGCACATGGTCCGAGCTCACCCACTGGAACAGCAGCTTGCCGGTCTTGATATCGATCTCCTGCACGACGCCGACCGCGACCTGCTGGTGCGCGGACAGGCCGAGCGAGGTCAGATTAGCGGTCCCGGGCTTGTCGGCGAGGATCAGCGCGGTGTTCCACGGCGTGATCAGGAACTCGTGGAAATCGGGTGCATACCCGTTCGCCGGCCTGACGGTGGCGATCTGCTGGTAGCGGGCGTTGTAGATAACGTCCTCGCCGCGGGTGCTGGTGCTCTGGAACCAGGTCAGCACCGGCTTGCCCAGGTAGGTCTGGGTGCGGAAGTCGGTGGCGAACGTGCCCGCCGGCAGCCGGTGGAACCAGAGCACCTTGCCGGTGATGCTGACGACCTCCGGGCCGGTGCCGTAGTGGCCGCCGCTCGGGGCCAGGAAGATGTCGCCGTTGCCGTTGTCCGCGCCCTTGGTCAGCACCGTGACCGGAGGTGCTTGCGTGCTCGCTGTCCCCGCCGATCCGGACGAGCACGAGACGACCGCGGCGCACAGCGCGGCAGCCTCCATTCCCGCGGCCACCTTGAACCTCACCAGGACCTCCTAGACAATTCCCGCCCCGCAGAAAACTCCCTCACGCCCTCTAACGAGCAACTCACCCCGCCGTTCCCGCTATGGGCGACCAGTTGTCGTTGACGGCTTGAGCGGGCATGTTGTGGTGATCGGGCCCCGGCAGCTCATCGACCGCGCCGTGGACCACGGCCTTCAAATAAACTGATCGCCGGTATCGGCCGGCGGAGGGACGAAGACGTGGCGGACAGCCCCGTGCGGTGGGGAATCCTCGGGACGGGTGGGATCGCGAGCGCATTCGTGACCGATCTCCGGCTGACCGATTCCGGTGTTGCCGTCGCGGTCGGGTCGCGCAGCCAGGGACCCGCGGACCGTTTCGCGGGCGAGTTCGGCATCGCGAACCGGCATGCCAGCTACTCCTCGCTCGTGGCCGATCCGGACGTCGACGTGATCTACGTGGCCACGCCGCACCCGATGCACCACGACAACGCGATCCTCGCGCTGCGGGCCGGTAAACACGTGCTGGTGGAGAAGCCGTTCACGATGAACGCCGCCGAGGCCCGCGAGATCGTCCGGGTGGCCAGAGAGCACGGGCTGTTCGCCATGGAGGCGATGTGGACCCGGTTCCTGCCACACGTGGCCATCATCAGGGACTGGCTGGCGCGAGGGGTGCTCGGCGACGTCGTCACCGTGACCGCGGACCACGGCCAGTGGTTTGCCGAGGATCCCGGGTTCCGGCTGTTCGCACCGGAACTGGGCGGCGGTGCGCTGCTGGACCTCGGCATCTACCCAGTGTCGTTCGCGTCGATGGTCCTCGGCACGCCAAGCCGGATCGTGTGCATGAGCGACCCGGCCTTCACCGGGGTGGATGCGCAGACGTCGATGCTGTTCGGCTACGACAGCGGCGCCCAGGCCGTGCTCACCTGCACCTTGCGGGCGAAGAGCCCGACGAGGGCGACGATCGTCGGCAGCGACGCGAGGATCGAGATCGACGGCGACTTCTACGCTCCCGCGGCCGTGACGCTCGTACCGAGGAACGGCGACCCGGTCCGCGTCGCGTCGGTGCACGAGGGCCGGGGCCTGCGCCACCAGGCCGACGAGGTCGCGCGCCGGCTGGCCGCTGGTGACGTGGAGAGCCCGTTGATGCCGCTGGACGAGACCATCTCGATCATGGAGACGATGGACACAGTGCAAGCGCGGGCGCTCACGGGATGATTCTGATCGAGAGGTGCGTTGAGTTAGGAGACACGACATATCGTGTTAGTGATGGGCCTGGAGCCTCGAAGAGCTCCGGGCCTTGAGAGAGGTGAGCATGATGACCGGTTGGTACGCCGAGCGGACGCCGGGCAGGTCGGCCAAGGCCTTGATCGCCGTGACGCTGCTCGCGCTGCTTCTGGTAGCGGCCGTGCCGGTGGCTCTGCTGGCCGGAGTGGTCATGATGCTGCTGGGACACGTCGCCGGCGGCCTCGCGCTGTTCGGCGGCTCGGTCCTCGCCGCCGCCATAGCTGTCGCGGTCGCAGGCATGAGCGGGATGCGGCACCTGCGCAAGCTGGTCGCCGGGCGCAGCTTCCGTGTCGTGCAGCTGGACGGCAGCCAGTACACCGACGCCGCAGAGCCGGAGGGCATCGACGACACCGGCGTCGTGCAGTTGGACCGCAGCGAGTACACCGAAGTCCGCTGACCGGTGCGGAGGTCCGGGTCAGGCGGGGTGTTCGAGCAG
>Ga0302235_10000468_pt1 | contig 32140 bp, 28 predicted proteins | sample II_Palsa_N3_3_FD_193577 | JGI IMG/M metagenome (GOLD analysis project Ga0302235, IMG submission 193577) | Peat permafrost microbial communities from Stordalen Mire near Abisko, Sweden - II_Palsa_N3_3 | ecosystem: Environmental > Terrestrial > Soil > Palsa > Peat permafrost | place: Sweden...
GCCAGGAATTCGTGCACGCTCTCGGCGATCACCGGACCTACATCGGGCACCTCGAGAATCTCTTCAGCCGATGCGGCCTGCAGCGAGCTAAGCGATCCGAAATGATCGGCGAGGGCCTTGGCGGTGGTCTCTCCCACCCCGGGAATGCCGAGGCCGTTGAGCAGCCGTGGCAGCGTGGTTTTGCGGCTGTGATCGATCGCGGCAAGCAGGTTGGCCGCGGACTTCTCGCCCATGCGTTCCAGGCCCGTCAGTGTTGCCGCGTCCAGCGCGAAGATATCGCTCGGTCCCTGCAGCAGATCCTGGTCGACCATCTGCTCGATGAGTTTATCGCCCAGTCCCTCGATATCGAGCGCCCGGCGGCTGGCGAAGTGCCGCAGCGATTCCTTGCGCTGCGCCGGGCAGACGAAGCCGCCGGTACAGCGTGCGGCGGCTTCCCCCGGGGTGCGCACCACCGGCGATGAACACACCGGGCAGCGCTCGGGGAGCTTGACCGGGTGTGGTGCGTGCTTGCCGGTCGGGCGCTGCTCGAGGACCACGCGCACCACTTCCGGGATCACATCACCAGCCCGTCGCACCACCACGGTGTCGCCGCGCCGCACATCCTTGCGCTCGACCTCATCCATGTTGTGCAGCGTCGCGTTACTGACGACCACGCCGGCGACATTGACCGGGTCGAGCCGCGCCACGGGCGTCAGCACCCCGGTGCGGCCCACCTGGAATTCGATCTCGCGCACCACCGTGAGCGCCTCGTCGGCGGGAAACTTGTGCGCAATGGCCCAGCGCGGCGCGCGCGAGACGAAACCGAGGGTCTCCTGTTCGCGCCGCGAATTGACCTTATAGACCACGCCGTCGATCTGGTAGGGCAGTTCGGCGCGACGCGCGCCGATCGAGCGGTAGTAGGTAAGGCAGCCTTCGACGCCGCGCACCAGTTCGATTTCGGGGCAGGTGCGCAGGCCCCAGGTACCGAGCTGCGCGATCAGCGCGCCCTGGCTCGGTGGCGGCTCACCACCCTGCCACTGTCCAACCGCATAGAAGAAGGCGGCCAGCGGACGCTTCGCGGTGATACGCGCATCGAGCTGACGCAGGCTCCCCGCCGCGGCGTTGCGGGGGTTGGCGAACACTTTCTCGCCGCTGGCGGCAGCCGCGGCGTTCATCCTGCGAAACCCCTCGAGCGGCATGTACACCTCGCCGCGCGCCTCGAGCAGTGTGGGTGCGGCGCCGCGCAGGCGCAGCGGAATCGCCTTGATGGTGCGGATGTTCGCCGTGATGTCCTCGCCGGTGGCGCCATCGCCGCGCGTGGCGGCCTGGATGAGGTTGCCGTCCCGATAAGTCAGCGAGACCGCGAGCCCGTCGAGCTTGGGCTCGGCGTCGTACTCGAGCGTGTCGGTCTTGATATCGAGCTTGGCGCGCACGCGGCGGTCGAAGTTGCGGATGTCCTCATCGCTGAAGGCATTGTCCAGCGACAGCATGGCCACGCCGTGGCGCACCTCCTCGAAGCCCGCGGCCGGCTGGCCGCTGACGCGCTGGGTCGGGGAATCGGGTGTGACCAGCTCGGGATGCGCGCCCTCGAGCTCACGAAGTTCCAGCATCAGCCGATCGTACTCGGCGTCGGGCACCGAGGGCTCATCGAGCACGTAGTAGCGGTAGTCGTGCTGGGCTATTTTTTCGCGCAACTCGGCGACGCGCCGGCGCGGCGCCGCGGTCATGCGAGATTTTGCATGCGCTCGCGCAGGTCCTCGAGCCGTTCGGCATCGAGTGGATGGCCCGTTTCATCCTGCACGCGCGCCGGCAGGCGCTGCGAGAGCTCGCGCGCCGTGTCGAGCAGATGATCGAGCGCCGCGCCCGGGGAGAGCGGTCCGGGCAGCACCGTGAACAGATTGATACCGGCGAGGCGCTGGAAATCCATGTTGATCGGATCGAGCACGCCCGGTTTGCTGAGGCTGGCCACACTTAAAAGCGCGCGGCCTTCGCCGTCGGCCTGGTGATAGATGCCGAAGCGGCCGTGTACGAAGCCGCAGGCCGTGATGGCCAGGCGCACCGCGCGGCCCGAGAGCCGCTCGTTCGCCGCCGGCACGATTCGCAGTGCGACGATGTGCCGCTCGCCTTCCGGCGGCCAATCCAGCGCCACGGGCTGTGTGCCCGCTGGCGCCGGCACTGCCGCCTCGGGCACGCTGATCCCGGCCTCGACCGGCTCGCTCCGCGTGGCCGGCCGCGCGGCGGCCTCGGCCGTGCTCGGCGTGGTCGCAGTTGCCGGCGGCACGCCCAGCGGTGCGGCTTCGTTCGCCCGCGCCGCCAGGGCGTCGGTCGCGCCGTGATTCAGCGTCTCGAATGCGTGCATCGCATCGGCGTCGGCAAGAATGGATTCGGCGCGCATGGCTTCCATTGCCGGCAGGTCCGGCATATCGATGCGCTGCGGGGCGACGACGGGCCGGCGACCTTCATGCACCTCGGCAGGCGAGTCGCCCATTGAACCCATCTGCGGCTCGCTGCGCTCGTTGCGCCGGCCACCGCGCGCTGCGCCCTGCTGCGCGCCGTCTCGCATGGCGGCATCGCCCTGGGCCTGGCGGGGCTTGCGCAATTCCCAGGCCGCCAGCACCACCAGGAACGCCAGCCCGGCCAACAGCAAAATGAAGCGCAGTTCTCCCATTTGGATTACACGGCCGCTAGCTTGACGGCCTCATCGATATCAACCGCGACCAGGCGTGACACCCCCGGCTCGTTCATGGTCACGCCGATCAGCTGCGACGCCAGCTCCATCGTGACCTTGTTGTGCGTGATGAAAATGAACTGCACGCGCCCGGACATCTCGCGCACGATGTCGCAGAAGCGGCCGACATTGTGCTCATCCAGCGGCGCATCGACCTCATCGAGCAGGCAGAATGGCGCCGGGTTCAGATCAAAGATCGAGAACACGAGGGCCACGGCCGTCAGTGCCTTCTCGCCGCCCGAGAGTTGCGAGATGGTGCTGTTGCGCTTGCCGGGTGGGCGGGCCATGACGGCCACGCCGGCCGCCAGCGGGTCCTCGCCGACCAGCTCGAGATAGGCGTGACCACCGCCGAAGAGACGCGGAAACTTCTCCTTCAGACCGACGTTGATACGGTTGAAGGTGTCATCGAAGCGTGAGCGCGTTTCCTTGTCCATGCGCCGCATGGCCTGCTCAAGCGTGGTGAGCGCGTCGCTGACATCGGTGAACTGCCGGTCCAGGTACAGCTTGCGCTCGCTCTGCTCGGCCAGCTCATCGATGGCCGCAAGATTCACCTGCCCGAGCTTTTCGAGATCCGCCCGCAGCTCGGTGAGCTGCTGCTCGTGCTGCTCGATGCCGGCCGCAGGGTCCAGCGCCGCGATCACCGCGGCCAGGTCGCACTGCGTGGCCGTGAACTGATCGACCAGCGCTTCGCGCCGCACGCGCGATTCCTGCGCCGCCAGCCGCGCCTGCTCCATGGTCTCGCGCGCCGTGGTCACGCGCGACTGCGCGGACAGCCGCCGCTCATCGAGCGAGCGCAGCGCGTTATCGCTGTCTTCCTGCGAGCGTCGCGCATCGGCGAGCTCGGATTCCACTTCCAGGCGCCGCGCCAGGTGATGCTGCAGGCTGGCTTCATGTGCCGCGATCGGCGCATCGGCACTGGCCAGCGTCGCATCGAGCGTCTCGCGCTGCGATTCCAGTTGCGTGCGCTGCTCGTGCAGGCGGCCGAGGGCCGAATCCACCGAACTGTGGGCGGCGCGACGGCTCTCGAGCCGGATCAGGCTGTCGCGCAGTTCCAGCTGCCGCGCCTGCGCGTTGGCGCGCGCGGCGGCGGTCTCGTCGCGCCGCTGCTCCCGTTCGGCTTCGAGCTCAAGCCGCGAATCGTCCAGCCGCGCCATCGCCTCGGTAGCCGATTCGTGCGCCTCGCGGGCGCGATTGAGGCTGGACTGCGTGCGCTCGCGCTCGATCTCGACTTCCGCCTGCTCGGACTCGATGCGCGCGCGGCGCAACGAGCCTTCCTCGAAGCGGGCGCGCCGCGCCTCGAGGCGCCCACGAAGCTCCGCGTGCTCGCGATGCGCGGCCTGAATGCGGACCTGGATGGCATCGCGTTGCTGTTCGGCCGCGCCGACCTGTCCGCGCAGCGCCAGGATCTCCTGTTCGAGAGTCCGTACGCTCGCATCGGCCGCGGTAAAGCGCTCGCGCAGTCCCTTGGCGCGCTGCTCACGTTCGATGACGCCGGCATGGTGGTCGCCGCCTCGGCTGATGCGCAGCCAGTCGCGCCCGATCCATTCACCATCGGCTGTGATCAGCGACTCGCCCGGCGCCAGCTGACGGCGCTGCTCGAGCGCGCGGGCCAGCGAAGGACTGGTGCGCACGCCATTGAGCAGCGTCAGGATGCCCTCGGGACCCTTGACGTGCGCGGCCAGCGCACCGACCGCCGCGGTGCTGCTCGCGGCGGCGGATTCGAAGAAGCCGACGCTGCCGTCGGTGAGCGTGCGCAGCGAGGATTCCAGCTGCTCGAGTGAATCGACGCGCACGGCCTCCAGATAGTCCCCGAGCACCGTCTCCACGGCGCGCTCCCAACCCGCCTCGACCTCCAGCAGTTGCGCCAGGCGGGGGGCTTCGGCAATCGAGCGGATGCCGGCAATCCAGTTGGCCGCCTGGGGGTGTTTCTCGCCCAGCGCCGCCTTCTGCAGGGCTTCGAGCGATAGCAGTTCGGCCCGGATCTGATCGCGCTCGTGACGCTGCCGCTCGAGCCGGCCATCGTTGAGCTGCTGCGCGGATCGCAGCGCCTGAAGCTGCGAGAGCACGCCGCTCAACTCCCCGGCCAGGGCTTCGCCCACGGCGCGAGCCTGCGCTTCCTCATCGCTGAGGGCCTCGAGCGGCGAATCGGCCTGCGCGGCCCCCAGTTCATCGAACTCGAGGCTCAGGCGGTCCGCCTGGGCATTCAGCCGCAGCGCCTGGTTCTCGAGCTGCTCGATGCGGGCGGCCTCGACCTGGGCGCTCTGCCCTGCGGCCCCCAGGTCGCGATTGAAATTCTCCCAGCGCTGCTGCCAGGCGATCAGCTGTTCCTCGGCCGCCGCCAGCGCGGCGCTGGCCAGCGCATCGGTGCGCGTGCGGGCCGCAGCCTGGGGTTCGAGCTCGGCAAGTTCCGCGGCCACAGCGCTCAGCTGCTGTTCGTCGTGGGCGATCTGCGCTGCGTTGCCGGCCAGGTTGGCGGCAACTTGCGAGAGATCGTTGCGCGCCCGATCGCGCAGTTCCCGCCCGAAGCGGATGCTCTCCTCCGCGCGGGTGACCTCGGCGCCATGCTCGTAGTAGCGGCCCTGCACGCGCGTGACATTTTCGCTCAGCTCGGTGTGGAACTCGCGCTGTCGCTCGAGCGCCGCTTCAGCCGAACGCTGGTCTGCCAACGCCTGCTGCATTGCGATGTCGCAGGCGCGCACCGCGCTGTCCTGCAGTTCCGCCCCGCTGTCGAGTTCGCGCAGCTTCAGCGCGATCAGCTCGGCCGTCAGCGTGCGCTCCTGTCCCTTCAGGTCCTGGTAGCGCCGCGCCACATTCGCCTGGCGCTGCAGGTGGCGAATCTGTTTATCGACCTCATCCCGCAGGTCCTGCACGCGCGCCAGATTCTCGCGGGTGTCGGCAATGCGGGATTCGGTTTCGCGCCGCCGCTCCTTATAGAGGGAGATGCCGGCGGCCTCCTCGATGAAGGCGCGCATGTCGTCGCTGCGCGCCTCGATGACGCGCGAAATCATGCCCTGCTCGATGATGGCGTAGCTGCGTGAGCCCAAGCCGGTGCCCAGGAACAGCTGCGTGATGTCCTTGCGGCGGCAGCGCCCGCCGTTGATGTAATAGTTGGAGGTGCCGTCGCGCGAGACCGAGCGCTTGAGCGAGATCTCGTTGTAGCCGGCATAGGCGCCGCCGATCTTGCCGTCGCTATTATCGAATACGAGTTCGACCGAAGCGGTGCCGATGGGCTTGCGCGCGCTCGAACCGTTGAAAATGACATCCGCCATCGAATCGCCGCGCAGGTGGCGCGCTGACAGCTCGCCCATGACCCAGCGAACCGCGTCGATGATGTTGGATTTACCGCCGCCGTTGGGGCCGACGACGCCGATGAGATTCCCCGGCAGGGTGATGGCAGTGGGATCGACGAAGGATTTGAAGCCGGCGAGCTTGACCTTGTTGAGCCGCATTGATCCCTACCTGTGTGCCAGGGCGCTAGTGTAGATGATTGTAGATATCATGGCAGCGCCGCTTTCGATGCGGCTCCACCAAAGAATTGCGCCATGCCGAGTCAACCCGCCGACACCATCGAGACTTTCGCCAATCCCTCGCCCGATCACGACTACACCATACGCATGAGGATTCCGGAATTCACCTGTCTGTGTCCGCGCACAGGGCAGCCGGACTTCGCGACGCTGGAACTCGAGTACGTGCCCGATCGGCTGTGCGTGGAACTGAAGGCGCTGAAGCTCTATATCTGGTCGTTCCGCGATCGCGGCGCCTTTCACGAGGCGGTGACCAACGACATCATCGATTATCTCGCGCGCGCCGTGCGGCCGCGCTTCATGCGCCTGACCGCGCGCTTCAGCATTCGCGGCGGCATCAGCACCGATGTGATCGCGGAACGCCGCGCCGGGAACTGGCGCGCCACCGAGCCGGTGCTGCTGCCCTGACGGAAACCGCTCGAGCGGCCTGTTTCGTAACATTTTCAGCGCTCTGTACAGCTGAAATCGCGCCGGTATAATCGCGCGTTCTTTAAACGACCGGCGATCAAGTCAGGAGCGAGGCGATGCCCGCCAAGAAGCCCGTATCCAAGGCTGCAAAGCCCAAAAAAACCGCGCCGGCCAAGCTGGCACCGCGGCGTCCCGAGCCGCATCGCGCGGCCGCCGCCAGCCGCAAATCGGTGGCGGCCACCACGGCGAAGCCCGCCGCCAAGGCCGCCCCCAAGCCCGCGGCCGAGCGCAAGCCCGAAGCCGCAGCCACCACGCACGCGCCGCGCGCCGCACAGGCCGCGCACGCGCCGCCGACCCGACCCTCGCATACCCCCTCCCGGGGCAGCCCGGTCGCCCATGCTGTGCCCGCAGCGGCGAGCGCATCGCTCAGTGCGCGCATCGTCACGCTGCCGGACGCCGACGAGGCCGACGGCCCGGAGGCCAGCAGCCTTCTGGCGGGCCCGCGCAACGTCAAGCCCTACGTCGCCAAGCGCGGCGAGCAGTACATGAGCAAGGAGCAGCTCACGCACTTCCAGCAGATTCTGAGCAACTGGAAGCGCGATCTGATGGAGGAAGTCGATCGCACCGTCTCGCATATGAAGGACGAGGCGGCCAACTTCCCCGACCCGAACGACCGCGCGACCCAGGAAGAGGAATTCAGCCTGGAGCTGCGCACGCGCGACCGCGAGCGCAAGCTGATCCGTAAAATCGAAGAAGCCCTCAAGCGCATCGAAGACGGCACCTACGGGTACTGCCTGGAGACGGGTGAGGAGATCGGCATCAAGCGGCTCGAGGCGCGCCCGGTGGCGACGCTGTCGATCGAGGCACAGGAGCGTCGCGAACGCCGGGAACGCCAATACGGGGACCGGGACGACCGCTATCGGTAAGAGGGGCCCCTTAAGTTAAAGATTTGGGTTTCTAGGGGCGCTTGTACTATGGTAGGCGCAAGGCGCACTAGAGGACTTCCGCATGAGCGAGATTCGCGTCATCAAGAAGTACCCAAATCGGCGACTCTACGACACGGTGGAGAGCCGCTACATCACACTGGACGATGTCCGGCGGCTGGTACTGGACGGGGTTGAATTCAGCGTTGTCGATAAACGCAGCCAGCAGGATATTACCCGCCCCGTGCTGCTCCAGGTCATCGCCGAACTCGAGCAACGCAGCGGCACGGTACTCAGCCAGGACTTCCTGGCGCAATTAATCCGCAGTCACGATGCCGGCCTGGAAGGGGTGCTCTCGATGTACCTCGAACAGAGCCTGCGGCTGTTTCTGCGGGAAAAGCCGCCCGCCGGCGATTCAGCCGCCGCGGCCACCCAGCTGGCCGCCCAGAACCATCAGCGCTGGCACAGCGCCCAGGAAGAGATCTTCCGCACCCTGATCCGCAACACCGGCGCGGCGACCGGCTAGGGACTAGGGGCCGTCGACGTTGCGCATCGACAGGCGCACGCGCCCCTGCCGATCCACTTCCAGCACCTTGACGCGGATCTGATCGCCTTCCTTGAGCTTGTCGGAGACGCGCTCAACGCGCTCGTCCGAGATCTGCGAGATATGAACCAGGCCATCACGGCCCGGCAGGATGGTGACGAAGGCGCCGAAGTCCATGAGCTTGGCGACCCGGCCCTCATAAATACGCCCGACTTCGACGTCGGCCGTGATCAGCTCGATGCGCCGCTGGGCTTCACGTCCCGCCGTGCCCAGTACCGAGGCAATCTTGACGGTGCCATCGTTCTCGATGTCGATCGTGGTGCCGGTCTCCTCGGTGATCTGGCGGATCACCGCGCCACCCTTGCCGATGACATCGCGAATCTTCTCCGGATCGATCTTCAGCGTGATGATCGACGGCGCCCACTCGGACATCTTCTCGCGCGCCGTGCGGATAACCTTGCCCATCTCTTCGAGGATGTGCAGCCGGCCTTCGCGCGCCTGCGCCAGGGCAACCTTCATGATCTCGGGCGTGATGCCCTCGACCTTGATATCCATCTGCAGCGCGGTGACGCCCTCACGGGTGCCCGCCACCTTGAAATCCATGTCGCCCAGGTGATCCTCATCGCCGAGGATGTCGGTCAGCACCTTGAAGCGCGAGCCCTCGAGTACCAGGCCCATGGCTACGCCGGCCACGGCGGCCTTGATCGGCACGCCCGCATCCATCATCGCCAGGCTGCTGCCGCACACACTCGCCATGGAGCTTGAGCCATTGGACTCGAGGATCTCCGAGACGATGCGAATGACGTAGGGGAATTTCTCCATGTCGGGCATCACCGCGTGCACCCCGCGGCGCGCGAGATTGCCGTGGCCGATTTCGCGGCGCTTGGGCGAGCCCATCATGCCGGTCTCGCCCACCGAGAACGGCGGGAAGTTGTAGTGCAGCATGAACGGTTCGCGGCGCTCGCCCTCGAGCGCATCGATGATCTGTGAATCGCGCGTCGTGCCGAGGGTGGTCGCCACCAGCGCCTGGGTCTCGCCGCGAGTGAACAGCGCCGAGCCATGCGCCCGCGGCAGCACGCCCACTTTGACGGTGATCGGACGCACGGTGGTCAGATCGCGCCCGTCGATGCGCGGCTGGCCTTCCAGGATGCGCTCGCGGACGATCTTGCTCTCGAGCTTGAACAGTTCGTTGACCACGGCGTCGGACTTCCACTTGCCCGCCTCGCCCGTGGTCGTGGCCAGTGCGGCGACCAGGTCCTTTTTGATTTCGGACAGGCGCGCGGTGCGCTGGGTTTTCTCGGTGATGCGATAGGCCGCCGAGAGCGCTGACTCGCAGCGTGCGGCCACGGCCTCGGCCAGCGGCGCCTCGAAATCGGGCGCCTTCCAGTCCCAGCGTGGCTTGCCGGCTTCGGCGGCCAGTTCGCGGATGTTCTTGATCGCGATCTGCATCTGCTCGTGACCAAACACCACGGCGCCGAGCATGACCTCCTCGGACAGGATCTGCGCTTCCGACTCCACCATCAGCACGGCGGGTGCGGTACCGGCGACCACCAGCTCGAGCTGCGAATCCTTCTGCTCCGTGCGGCTCGGGTTCAGCAGGTACTTGCCGTCCTTGTAGCCCACGCGCGCCGCGCCGATCGGTCCGTTGAACGGCAGACCCGAAATCGACAGTGCGGCCGAGGCACCCAGCAGCGCCGGGATGTCGGCGTCGATATCCGGGTCCAGCGACACCACGGTGGCCACGACCTGTACGTCGTTGTTGAAGCCATCCGGGAACAGCGGCCGGATCGGGCGATCGATCAGCCGCGAGGTCAAAGTTTCGCGCTCGGTCGGCCGGCCTTCCCGCTTGAAGAATCCACCCGGGATGCGCCCCGCGGCGTAGGTCTTCTCGATGTAGTTGACGGTCAGCGGAAAGAAATCACGGCCCGGAACGGCGGATTTCGCGGCACAGGCGGTCACGAGCACCACGGTCTGGCCCATCGAGGCCAGCACGGCCCCATTGGCCTGGCGCGCGAGCTCGCCGGTTTCGAGCGTCACGGAATGCGAGCCATACGGAAAAGTCTTCTTGAAGACAGTCACACTTCAGTCCTCGGAATTTATCGGTTCGGAATGAAAAGGGCCGCGCATTCCAATCAGGAGGTGCGCGGCCCGTGCAATCAGCGGCGGAGCCCCAGGCGCTCGACCACTTCTTGGTATTTGGTAGGCCGGGTCGCTTTCAGGTAGTCCAGCAGCTTCCGGCGTTGGTTGACGAGCTTGACCAGCCCGCGGCGCGAAGAATGATCGCGCTTGTGCGTCCCGAAATGTTCTCCGAGGCCATTGATGCGCTCCGAGAGGAGTGCGATCTGCACTTCCGGCGACCCGGTATCTTTGGGGTCGCGGCGATACTGTGTCAGCACCGCGCTTTTCTGTTCCGTCGACAAAGCCATTCGTGGGAAACCTCTAAACTACTCGAACTTGTAAAGCGGCCGTCATTTTGAAGGCCGCGCATTCTAACCGCAGACCCCGCCTGCCTCAAGCGGAACAGGGAGTTACACCGGCAGCGGGGCACTGAAAAGGCGCTGCACCCGAAGCTCCCCGGCGCTGGAGCTCACGCCCAGCCCGAGAAAACCACCTTCTTCGTCATACAGTCGCCAGCGCCCCTCGGGGGGTGGCTGCGATCCGGCCGCCGCCAGCGCGACGATTTTCCCGCAGCGCAGTGCCAGCGCATCCGCGGCCCCGAGGCGCAGCGGCGACAGATGGGCGACCGCCCGATCGGCATGCAGCAGCGGCCAATGGCCGCCGGCGGCCTCCAGTTGCTCGAGGGTCACCATGCACTCCTCGGCGAACGGTTCGACATATTCACGTCGCAGGCTTACCAAGTGCCCGCAGCTACCCAGAGCCGCGGCGATCTCCTCGCCCAGCACCCGTACGTAGGTGCCCTTGGAGCACAGCACCCGCAGATCCAGCCGCTCTGGCTCGATCGCGCGCAGTTCCAGCGTCTCGATGGTGATGTCCCGGGCCTCGCGCGGCACGCTGATCCCGGCGCGGGCCAGCCTATACAGCGGCGTTCCCTCGCGCTTGAGCGCCGAGTACATCGGCGGCACCTGGCTCTGCGCGCCCAGGAAGCGTGCCAGCGCGGCATTGACGCTGTCCGTGTCCAGCGCCGGCACCGCGCACCGCTCGATCACATCGCCCTCGGCATCCCCCGTGGCGGTGCGCTCGCCGAGTTGGAGCACGAAGCGGTAAGCCTTGCGGCCAACCAGCAGCTCACCGGCCAGCCGCGTGGCTTCGCCCAGGCAGATCGGCAGCATGCCGCTTGCCAGCGGATCGAGGCTGCCGCAGTGCCCGGCCTTGATGCCGCCGCCCAGCCAGCGGACACGCTGCAGGGCGGCATTCGAGGAGAGTCCTACTGGTTTGTCGAGCAGCAGCAGGCCCGCCGGCGGGCGCGTCACGACTCGTCGTCGTCGGCCGGTTCGCGGGCGCGATCGGAATTGACGGCGCGATCGATCAGCTGCGTCAGGTGCGCCGCCTGCTCGATGTTGGTGTCGACCTCGAACTCCAGCCGCGGCGCGTGCCGCAGCTTCAGCTCGCGCCCGACCTCGCCGCGCAGGAAACCCGAGGCGCTGCGCAGCCCGGCCAATACCTCATCGGCCGGATGGCCGCCTGCAAAGGGCAGGAAATGCACGCGCGCCACCGAGCGGTCAGCGGACAGATCGACCGCCGTGATCGTGACATTGCCGACGCGCGGGTCCTTGACGCCCCGGCGCAGCAGCGCCGCCAGCGAGCGCTGCATCTGCGCTGCGATGCGTGCGCCGCGGGCGTTGCTCACTGGATCGTGCGCGAGACTTCCACGCGCGAGAAGCACTCGATCTGATCGTTGACGCGCACGTCCTGGTAGTTCTTGACGCCGATGCCGCACTCGGTGCCGGCGCGGACTTCATTGACGTCATCCTTGAATCGCCGCAGCGATTCCAGTGCGCCCTCGAAGATCACGACGTTCTCGCGCAGCACCCGGATCGGGTTATTGCGCTTGACCGCGCCTTCGGTCACCAGGCAGCCGGCGACCACGCCGAACTTGCTGGAACGGAACACTTCGCGCACCTGCGCCACGCCGAGGATCTGCTCCTTGATCTCGGGCGCCAGCAGGCCGCTCATCTTCTGCTTCACGTCATCGATGGCTTCGTAAATGATGCTGTAGTAGCGCACTTCGACGCCGAATTCCTTCATGGTGTCGCGTGCGGCCGCATCGGCGCGCACGTTGAAACCGATCACGAAGGCCTTCGAGGCAGCCGCCAGCTGGATATCCGAGGCGGTGATGCCGCCCACGCCGCTGGCGATCACGCGCACCTGCACCTCTTCGGTCGAGAGCTTGTTGAGCGCATCGCTCAGGGCCTCGGCACTGCCCTGCACGTCGGTCTTGATGAGCACGGCGATGATGCCGGCCTTGACCTCGCCCATCTGCGAGAACACATCCTCGGCACGCGTCGCCGCGCGCGCGAGCTTCACATCGCGGAATTTACCCTGACGGTAGAGCGCGACCTCGCGCGCCTTGCGTTCGTTCTCCACCGCCAGCAGCTCATCGCCCGCGTTGGGGGCGCCGGACAATCCCAGCACCACCACCGGCATCGATGGCAACGCCTCGGAAATCGGCTGGCCGTTCTCATCGAACATCGCCCGCACGCGCCCGAACTCGGAGCCCGCGAGAATCGCATCCCCGGCCCGCAGCGTGCCGCGTTTGACCAGTGCGGTCACGACCGCGCCCCGGCCCTTCTCCATGCTGGCCTCGATCACCACGCCCGAGGCCAGGCCGCCGCGCGGCGCCTTGAGTTCGAGTACTTCGGCCTGCAGCAGGATGGCCTCGAGCAGCGCATCGATACCCTGGCCGGTGCGCGCCGATACCTGCACGAATATGTCCTGGCCGCCCCATTCCTCCGGATTTACGCCCTGCTTGGCGAGCTCGGTGCGCACCCGATCCGGATCGGCGTCCGATTTGTCGATCTTGTTGACCGCGACCACGATCGGCACATTGGCCGCGCGCGCGTGCTGGATCGCCTCGATGGTTTGCGGCATGACGCCATCGTCCGCGGCCACCACCAGCACTACCACGTCGGTGGCACGGGCGCCGCGGGCGCGCATGGCGGTGAAGGCCGCATGACCCGGGGTATCGAGAAAAGTGATCGATCCGCGCGGGGTCTCGACGTGATAGGCACCGATATGCTGCGTGATGCCGCCGGCCTCGCCGGCCGCCACCTTGGCGGTACGGATGTAATCCAGCAGCGAGGTCTTGCCGTGGTCGACGTGACCCATGACGGTCACCACCGGCGGGCGCACCTCGGACAGTTCGGCGGCATCGACACCCTGCAGGCCTTCCTCGATCTGGTTTTCCTTCAGCAGCTTGGCACTGTGGCCCAGCTCCTCCACCACCAGCACCGCGGTATCGCGCTCGATGGGCTGATTGATGGTCGCCATGACGCCAAGATTCATGAGGACCTTGATGACCTCGGTGGCCTTGATCGCCATGCGCTGTGCCAGCTCGGCCACGGTGATGGTCTCGCCGAGCGCGACCTCGCGCTTGACCGGCGCCGTGGGCATCTCGAAGCCATGCTTGGCCTCGGAACTGGCCGTGGTCGGCCGCGCCTTGAGGCGCTTCTTTTTCTTGTGCCGTGCGCTGACATCGCCGGCGATGTGCAGCTCGACCCGACCGTAGCGTGTGCGCTTGTCATCCTGCTCTTCGCGCGCGGCCGGTGCCGGGTGCGCGGCATGCGGCGGATGGGCATGCGCGGGCGCCGGGTGGGCTTCCCGGCCTTCGCGCGCCGGCTCGGCGGCACGGCGTGCGCGTTCGCGCTCGGCCTCTTCCGCAGCGCGCTGCTCGGCGACGCGGCGCGCCTCTTCCTGCGCCTTCTTGCGGGCCTGTTCCTCTTCGACGCGGCGACGGTTCTCGGATTCGAGCCGCTCGCGTTCGCGCCGCTCGGCCTCCGCCTTCTCGCTCTGCGCGCGCTGGGCCTCCTCGGCCTCGCGCTTCTGCGCATCGATCTGCTCCTGCTGGGCACGTGCCTGGCCTTCGAGCACATCGCGTTTGATGTAGGTGCGCTTCTGCCGCACTTCGACGTTGACCGTGCGTGCGCGGCCCTGGTTGCTGGCGAGCTTGAGCTCGCTTTGCGTCTTGCGCCGCAGCGTGATGCGGCTCGGGGCGGAGCCCTCGCTGCCATGGCCATGGCTGCGACGCAGGTGCGTGAGCAGCTCGAGTTTGGCTTCCTCGCTGATCATGTCTTCCGGGCTCGAGACCGTGATGCCAGCCTGGTCGAGCTGTGCAATCAGGCGGTCCACCGAGACCTTCAGGACATCCGCGAATTGAGCGATCGTTACATCAGCCATGTGTTCTTACCTTAGCGCCGTGCGCCGTACTTGCCTCGCCGCTGGCACCTCAGTGCTGCGCCTCGAACCAATGCGCACGCGCCTTCATGATGAGGGCGCCGGCTTCTTCGGACGACAGTCCGTCGATGTCCGATATGTCGTCGATGGCCTGCTCGGCGAGTTCATCGCGCGTGCGCACGCCGCGGCGCGCGAGCGCCAGGGCGAGATCCGGCCGCATGCCGTCGAGCGTCAGCAGATCGTCGGCCGGCATCGACGCATCGAGCGATTCCTCGCTCACGATCGCCTGCGTCAGCAGCACGTCGCGCGCGCGATTGCGCAGTTCCTTGACGATGTCCTCGTCGAACTCCTCGATACCCGCGAGCTCGGCCTGCGGCACGTAGGCCACTTCCTCGACGGTGGAAAAGCCTTCCTGCACCAGGATGCTGGCGACATTTTCATCGACGTCGAGCTGCTTCATGAAGGTCTCCACCAGTGCGCGGGCCTCGGTTTCGCTCTTGGCCTCGGCGTCCGACTCGGTCATGACGTTGAGTTCCCAGCCCGTGAGCTGGCTGGCCAGGCGGATGTTCTGGCCGCCGCGGCCGATGGCCTGCGACAGCTTCTCCTCCGCCACAGCGATATCCATGCTGTGCGAATCCTCATCGACCACGATCGACTGCACTTCCGCCGGCGACATGGCGTTGATGACGAACTGCGCCGGGTTCTCGTCATAGGGAATGATGTCGACACGCTCGCCCGCGATCTCATTGGAAACCGCCTGCACACGCGAGCCGCGCATGCCGACGCAGGCCCCGACCGGATCGATGCGAGGATCCTGGCTGCGCACGGCGATCTTGGCGCGCACGCCCGAATCGCGCGCGGCGCCGAGAATCTGGATCAGGCCCTGGCCCACCTCGGGCACCTCGAGCTTGAACAGCTCGATCAGGAACTCCGGCGCGGTCCGCGTCAGGAACAGCTGCGGCCCGCGCAGTTCTGCGCGCACCTCGCGCAGGTAGGCCTTGACGCGATCCTGCGGCTTGAGCTGCTCGCGCGGAATCATGTCGGTACGCGGCACGAAGCCTTCGGCGTTGCTGCCCAGGTCGACGTAGATACCATTGCGATCGATGCGCTTGACGACGCCATTGACCAGCGTATTGACGCGATCCTTGTAGGCATCGACGACCTGCGCGCGCTCGGCTTCGCGCACCTTCTGCACGATCACCTGCTTGGCCTGCTGCGCGGCGATTCGGCCGAAGGCCACCGATTCCATCGGCTCCTCGACGAAGCCGCCCGGCTCTGCATCGGCGGACAGGTCGCGCGCGTCGTCCATGCGCAGTTCAGCGGAAGGATTCTCGAGATCCTTGGAGTCATCCGCGAACACCTTCCAGCGACGGAAAGTCTCGTAGTCCCCGGTCTTGCGATTGATGGCGACGCGCACGTCCCAGTCCTCGCCGTGCTTCTTGCGGGTAGCCGAAGCCAGCGCTGCCTCCAGCGCTTCGAAGATGATCTCCTTATCGACGCCCTTCTCGTTCGAGACGGCATCGACGACCATCAGAATCTCTTTGTTCATGATCACAAGCTCCTGTGGGTCCCGTCAGGACCACTGCGGCGCAAGTCGCGCACGCCCTATCTCACTGAATCTCACCGGTACGATGGCGCCATCCACGCTCAAATCAATGCCGTCCGGGCCGACGGTCTCGAGCCGGCCAGTGTAGCGCCGCCTCCCGTCCCGAGCGATCTTCAACTCCACCCAAACACGTTCCCCGACGAAGCGCTGAAAATGCGCCGCCGTGCGCAGCACGCGATCCAGCCCCGGCGAGGACACCTCCAGCGTGTACGCCGTCGGCACCGGATCCTCGACATCGAACAGCGCCGCCAGCTCATGGCTCACGCGTTCGCAATCGTCGACCCCTACTCCCTGCGGCTGATCGATAAACACCCGCACTACGGCGTGCGCGCGTCCTGGCGCGTACTCCAGGTCGACGAGTTCATAGCCGAGGCCCTCGAGCAACGGCTCGCTGAGCGTCATCAGCTTCTCGCGTACCAGCGCCGTCATATCAGTGCCCGACCGTCCGGATCCGTGACGCAAAAAATAAAAGCCCCATGTGGGGCTTCATAATCAAGCACTTGGCCGCAGTTCCTGCGGCTTTACGGAACGCGGACCAAGGCCCGCGCCGTCCACCGGCGGCGTGATTCTAGTGCCGAAGGTCCAGCAAATTCAACCGTTGGCGCGATTCGCGGCGGCCCGGCGCAGCGCCGAGGTCAGCGCATCGATGTCGCCGGTCTTCAGAACCACCTCATCCGCGCCCGAATGCAGGCAGCGCTGCTCGAGCGCATCGCTGTTGTACCCCGTGTGTACCACGATCACGGCTCGCGGTGAGCGCTCTCGCAGCGTCGCGATCAGCGGCAGGCTGGAGCCGTCATCGAGCGACAGGTCGAGCACAAAACCATTGGGTGAATGCGCCTCGAGCGCTGCGAGCACCGCGGCCCCGGATGCCGCGGTCGCGACGCACTCTATTCCGGGCTCGGCATCGAACAGCATCGTCAGCGTCGTGGCCAGATCAGCGTTGTTCTCGCCGATCACGAGGCGCAATGTCGGGTACGGAGCCGGTCGCCCCCCCGCTCCCACCGAATCAGACATATACGCGCAAGTAGAGCCCGCCTCCATCCCTTCCCGATTCCACGGATAATGGCGTGGCCGTCGCGCGCTGTAAACGAGTTGGCATCGATGAGGCTGAATCGGCAATCGGATCCTGATGCATCCCAACGCCTCCGGCTGGCGCCCGCTGCGGGACTGGCTGTGGCAATGGCCGCGGCAGGGGTCGCGATCCTCACCGGCTGCGCGCAGGTGCCCACCATGCCGGAACCGGCCTCGACCGGCTCCGCCACCCCGATTGCGGTCACAGGGCCGCGCGGCCCACTGTCGCAGCGGCAGACCAACGCGGTCATCAAGCGCCTGGTCGCACAGGCGCCGGATGCCGGGGCGCTCGAGCGCCACCTGTCGATCGAACAGCTGGTAGCAGGTACGCCGCTGTCGGCCGGCAATCAGGTGACCATCCTGCACGACGGCCCGGACACCTTTGCAGCCATCTTTGCCGCGATTCATGCCGCGAAGCAGTATCTGTACCTGGAGTACTACATCTTCGAGGAGGTGCAGTACAACGGCGAGCAGCTCAGCGAGCTGCTGCTCGCCCGCGCGCGCGAAGGCGTGCACATCGTGATCATGTACGACAGCGTGGGCTCGCTCTCGACGCCGGGCGCATTCTTCGATCGGCTGACCCAGGCCGGCATCCCGGTGAAGGCCTTCAATCCGCTCAATCCCTTGACTCGGCACTTCGCCGTCAACGACCGCGACCACCGCAAGCTGCTGCTGGCCGACGGGCGCGTCGCCATCATCGGCGGCGTAAATCTGAGCGCCGATTACGAAAGCGGTTTCCTGGGCGGCTCCGACAAGCCGGCCAAGGCCGCGCCCGCGCACGAACCCTGGCACGACACCGACCTGCAGATTGGCGGACCCGCCGTCAGCGATCTGAAGCTGCTGTTCGAGCAGCACTGGCAGCAGCAGGGCGGGGATTCGGCGGCGCTGGCCGGGGACGGCGGGGACGACAGCTCGGCTGCGCAGGGCGATCAGGTGGTGCGCATCATCGGCAGCCAGGCCGGCCAGCGTCTCTCGCCTCGCTACTACGCGACACTGCTATCGGCGATCCGCAGCACCGAATCGCGCATCGACGTCACCGCTGCCTACTTTGCTCCCACTCACCAGGAGAGCCGCGCGCTGCTGCGTGCCGCGCGGCGCGGCGTGCAGGTGCGCCTGCTGCTGCCCTCGCACAGCGACTCGTCCCCGGCGCTGGCCGTGCAGCGCTCGCATTACAGCGCACTGCTGCGTGCGGGCTGCCAGGTCTACGAGCGCCAGGATGGGATCCTGCACTCCAAGACCGTGGTGGCCGACGGGGTCTGGTCGATCGTCGGGTCTTCGAATTTCGATCATCGCAGCGTGCTGTTCAATGATGAGATCGACGCGGTGGTGATCGGCAGCCGCACCGGTGCTGAGCTTGAGAGTTACTTCGATGAGGGCGTGTCACACGCCCGGCGCATCGACGCCCAGAGCTGGAACCAGCGGCCGTTCTCGCAGCGGATGCGTGAGAGATTCTGGCGGCTGTGGGAAACCCTACTTTGATCCCGGTGCCGGCGGCGGCGCGAATACCTGCATCTGCAGGCTGAAGGGCCCGATATCCTCGTGCGGAACGCAGGTCAACTTGAGCTGCTGATCCCGCGTCGCGAACAGCGGCAGCACCTGGTCGCGAAATTGCTCCATGAGCTCGCAGTCGCCATCCTCCAGACTGAAGGGGCGATGCGGCGCCAATTGCACCGCGCGCCACACCCCCGGCACGGTGGTGGCCGGAGTCGCTGCCGCCGCGGCATTGCCGGCGTCGGCCGGTTGCAAGGTGGCGAACTTCATCGTGGCGCGCGGAAATCGGCTCGGCGTGCCAAAACCGCGATCGCAACCGAAGGCGCTGACTTTGGCATCCGCGCGCGCGCCCAGCTGGCGCAGCAGCAATTGGAGCTTCGACTGCAAGCCATCACAGGAGTAGTGCGAGGTGAAGCCCATGTAGGCCAGCTCGACCTGATGCTCCTGCCAGACCCCAGGCTCGGCACTGCTGCCGGTGCCGGGCGTCGCTTCAGGTTCGGCCAGTGCCGTGCCGGCCAGCAGCCATCCCGCCAGGGTCGCGACCGCCATCACGCTTCGAATCGACATGGCCCGCACTCCTTATCGTCTCATGACCCTAACGGCTGCACTCTCGCGACGGTTGACCCGGTGTCACGCCGCCTGCGAACTTGCGGCGCGCTGCAATGCGGAGGCCAGGTCCGCGCGCAGGTCTTCGAACGCCTCGATGCCCACCGACAGGCGCAGCAGTCCATCCGTTAGTCCCGCCGCACGGCGTGCGGTTTCATTCATGGCCGCATGGGTCATCGATGCCGGGTGCGCGATCAGGCTCTCGACTCCGCCGAGGGATTCGGCCAGCGAGAAGCAATGCAGGCCATCGACAAAGGCCTTGACCGCGGGAATTCCACCCGCGAGCTCGAAGGTCACGATGGCGCCGAATCCCGATTGCTGGCGCCGCGCCAGTTCGTGCCCCGGGTGCGTGGGCAACCCCGGGTAATACACGCGCGAGACCTGCGGCTGCTGTACCAGCCAGTCGGCCAGCAGCTGGGCATTGCGGCCGTGCACGTCGAGCCGCGCATGCAGCGTGCGCAGGCCGCGCAGCGTCATGTAGCTGTCGAAGGGCGAGCCGGTCAGCCCCAGGCAGTTGGCCCACCAGCACAGCGACTGATGCAGCTCGGGGCGCGCGGCGATCACAGCGCCGCCGACGATATCGCTGTGGCCGTTGATGTACTTGGTGGTCGAATGAACCACCACGTCGGCGCCGAGCCGGATCGGCTGCTGCCAAGCCGGCGACAGGAAGGTATTGTCGACCGCCACCAGCGCGCCGGCTGCATGGCCCAGCCGCGCCGTGGCGGCGATATCGGTCAGGCGCAGCAGCGGGTTGCTCGGGGTTTCGATCCAGAGCATGGCCGCCGGCTTTGCCAGCGCGGCGCTGACCGCCCCGGCATTGGCAAAATCCACAAAGTCGACTTCGAGGTCACCGCGCCGGTGCAGCGCTTCGAATAACCGGTAGCTGCCGCCGTAGCAATCGTACGGCGCCAGCACGCGCGAGCGCGCCGGCAGCACCTGCAGGCACAGCGTTACCGCGCCCATGCCCGAAGCCGTTATCACCGCACCGGCGCCGCCTTCCAGGTCGGCCAGTGCGTTGCCGAGCAGATCGCGCGTGGGGTTGCCGGAACGTGAATAGTCGTAGTCACGCTTGTCGCCATAGCCGCGGAAGGCATAGGTCGCGCTCAGGTGGATCGGCGGCACCACCGCACCGGTCCTGTCATCGCACTCCAGGCCGGCGCGCACTGCGCGCGTAATGGGATCGTCGAACTCGCTCACACAGACTCTCCATACAGACATTCGAACAGGGGCTTGAGCTGCGCCGCCTCTTTGAGAAAGGCGTCATGACCGAAGAGGGACGAAATCTCGTGCAGGCGCGCATGCGGCAAGCGCCCGGCCAGGGCCTGCATGTCGCCCAGCGGCACGAGTTGATCCTCGCGCACCGCCACCAGTGTCACGGGTACCGTGATGCGACTGGCGTCCACCTCGTGCAGGTCGATCGATTCCGACAGGCACAGAAACGATTCAGGCAGATAGCGCGCCGCGTAATCGCGCCCGCGCGCCATGAGGTATTGCTCCACCGGGAACTCGAAGCGGCCATCGCTCGCGGCCGGTGCGAAGGCGAAGCGCGCAGCGAATTCCTGCGGGCTGCGATAGGTTGCCATCGCGAGCGCCCGGGCCAGCTGCAGTCCTTCGGCAGGACGGCCTGCCGACAGCGCGAACCGCACGATGCGCCGCTGCACGCTGCGCCAGGCGGTCGCCATCGGGTGGGTGCGATCCGCGGCGCTGAGCACCAGCAGTTGCCCCACGCTCTGCGGGTAGCGCTCGGCAAAGGCCAGCGCCACCATGCCGCCATACGAGGCGCCCACGATGGCGTGCAGGCGTTCCAGGCCCAGGTGCCGCATGAGGCCGCGCAGCGCCTCGGCCTGATCGAAGCTGGAAAGGCTCGGAAAGGCGCCGCCATCGGCCGGTCCGGTCGATTCGCCGCTGGCGCCGAGATAATCGATCCCGAGTATGCGCAGGCGCGTGCTGTCGAGCGCGCGGCCGGGGCCCACCGCCTCGGACCACCAACCCTCCCCGGCCGACTGCGCATCGAACACGCGCCGATGCGCCGAGATACCGCCGAGCGCTGCCACCACGGGTGCATCGACGGCACCGGCCAGCCGCCAGCCGAGCTTGAGCTGCGGCAGGCTGCCGCCGTGATGCAGCGCAAATGCACCCTGGCAATGCCAGACGCCCTGCTCGGCAGACGCGGAGGCTGCCGCGCTGTTGCTACTGGCGAGGGGGGAAATCCTGGTACCGACGTTCAAACCGTACTCCGCAGTGCCTGTTGCGCATCATCTCGGCACTCCTGCGGACCGGCGTCGTCACGGGTAGTGACAACGAACCCTCATCTATCGGCCCAGCCCCGAAGGGTCGGTTACCGCAGGAGTTGGCACCATTTCGGAATTCCGACGGTTGCCCCGGCGTCTAAGGGCCTTTCCCTCAGCCGGTCTCGATGAGTGCCGAAAGTTTATCCCGCGGGCGGTGCACTTGCAATGCGTCTGCCAACGCGCTAGTGTGCTAATACATTAACACATTCTATCATGGTGCGGGGCTAACCCCATGAAATCCCATCGGCTCCTGTCCGCGCGGCAGGAAGCGCTCGCCGAGCGCAATCTGTTCGCGGCCATCGCATCGCTGCGCAGCGTGGAGGAATGCCGCGCTTTCCTGCGCGATTTGTGCACCCCCGCGGAACTTCAGGCCATGGCCGATCGCTGGGCTGTGGTTGAATGCCTGCGCCGCGGGATGCCCTACCGGGAAATTCATCGCCAGACCGCGGTCAGTATCACCACCATCGGCCGCGTGGCGCGCTACCTGGCGGCAGGCAACGGCGGTTACGCGCTCGCCGCACAGCGCCTGGACGGAGCACCGCATGGATAAACCCGCAGACAGACCCGCGCGCATCAAGCTGGCGATCCAGAAATCCGGGCGCCTGACCGATCCCTCACTCGAGCTGCTCGCGCGCTGTGGGCTGAAGCTCTCCCGCGGCAAGGACCAGCTGATGGGATTTGGCGAAAACATGCCGCTCGATGTGCTGTTCGTGCGTGACGATGACATCCCGGACCTGGTGCAGGAGGATGTCTGCGACCTGGGGCTGGTGGGACTGAACGTGCTGGAGGAGAAGCGGCTGGAACTGGCCGCGCGCGGCACGCCGGCAAGGTTCCAATCGCTGCGCACGCTCGACTTCGGACGCTGTCGCCTCAGCCTGGCGGTGCCGGTCGAATACGACTACGGCGGCATCGCCTCGCTGCAGGGCAAGCGCATCGCCACCACTTATCCCTTTTTGCTGGGTCGTTTTCTCGGGGAACATGGCATCAGGGCCGACATCGTCACGCTGTCCGGCGCGGTCGAGATCGCGCCGCGGCTGGGCCGCGCGGACCTGGTCTGCGACCTGGTGTCCACCGGCTCGACGCTGCAGGCCAATCACCTGCGCGAAGTGGAAACCGTGCTCGAGAGTCACGCCGTGCTGATCCGTACGCCCATCGCGCTCGGGCCAGAAAAAGACGAATGGGTGGAGCGGCTGCTGCTGCGGATCGAGGGCGTCGAGCAGGTACGCGAAAGCAAGTACATCATGCTGCATGCGCCGCGCTCTGCGCTGCCGGCGATCCGCAAGCTCCTGCCCGGCAGTGAATCCCCGACCATCATCCCGCTCGAGGGCTCGCCCGACCGCGTCGCGGTGCACGCGGTGTGCCGCGAAACCGTGTTCTGGGAAACCCTCGAGAGCCTTAAAAAAGCCGGCGCCAGCGCACTGCTGGTGCTCCCGGTCGAAAAAATGCTGGCCTGAGAAAATTGCATGCAGATTCTCGACTGGCAGTCCCTGAGTTCCCAGCAACGCGCGAGCGCATTGGCGCGGCCTGCGGCCGGGCTCGCAGCGCAGACGCTGGCCGAAGCCCGCGCCATCATCGATGAGGTGCGCCTGTCCGGCGATGCCGCGCTTCGACGTTACGCGCGCGAGCTCGATGGCGTCGCAATCGCCGGCTTCGAGGTATCGGACGCGGAATTCGCCGCGGCCCGTGGCGCGCTGGGCGCAGCCGACATCGGCGCGCTCGAGCGCGCCATCGCGAACATCGATGCCTTTCATCGCGCCACGCAGCCCACCGCGATTGCCATCGAGGTACAGCCCGGTGTTCGCTGCGAGCGGCTGATCCGTCCGATCGGCGCAGTGGGACTGTATGTGCCGGCAGGTTCCGCCCCACTGCCCTCCACGGTGCTGATGCTCGCTGTCCCCGCACGCATCGCCGGCTGCGGCCGCCGCGTGCTTTGCACGCCGCCGCAGCGCGATGGCGCCGCCAATGCCGCGGTGCTGGTAGCGGCCGAGCTGTGCGGCATTCAGCAGGTGTACAAAATCGGCGGCGCGCAGGCGATCGCCGCGCTGGCCTACGGTACCGAAAGCGTGCCGAAGGTCGACAAGATCTTCGGCCCCGGCAACGCCTGGGTGACGGCTGCGAAGCAGCTGGTCGCGGCCGATCCGGCCGGCGCCGCGCTCGACATGCCGGCAGGTCCCTCCGAAGTGCTGGTCATCGCCGATGACAGCGCGCGTGCCGATTTTGTCGCCGCGGACCTGCTGGCACAGGCCGAGCACGACCCCCGCTCGCAGGCCATCCTGGTAACCACCTCGCGGGCGCTCGCGCAACAGGTCGCCGCGGAAGTAACTGCACAACTGCCCGCGCGCATGCGCGGCGCCATCCTTGAACAGTCCATCGCTGCCTCGCGCATCCTCATCGTGCCGGACCTCGCGATCGCCGTCGGCGTCAGCGAGTCCTATGCGCCCGAGCACCTCATCATCCAGACGCGCGCGCCGCGCACGCTGCTCGAGCAGGTGCACAACGCCGGCTCGGTGTTCTTAGGGAAATGGTCGCCTGAACCAATGGGCGATTACTGCTCCGGCACCAATCATGTGTTGCCCACCTATGGCCATGCGCGCACTTACAGCGGACTCTCGGTCACCGATTTCACGCGGCGCATGACCGTGCAGGAACTCTCGGCCGATGGACTGCGCGCGCTCGGTCCCACGGCCGCGAGACTCGCGCGGCTGGAGGGCCTGGATGCGCATGCCGCCGCGGTCGATGTGCGCCTCGAGGCGCTGCGTCGCGAGGCTGCGGCATGAGCTGGCTGACCGAACTGGCGCGGCCGGAGATCCAGACGCTCAAAGCCTACGAACACGCGGTCTGGGAACCAGGGCTGGTGCGACTGCACGCCAATGAGCTGCCCTGGCGGCAGTCGAATGATCGCTCGCAGGCCGGGCTCAACCGCTATCCCGAACCGCACCCGCACGAGCTCACCGCCGCGCTGGCGCGTTTCTACGGGGTGCCACCGGAATGGCTGCTGGCAAGCCGCGGCAGCGATGAGGCCATCGATCTGCTGGTGCGCAGTTACTGTCGGGCAGGTGAGGATGCGATCCTCATCAGCCCCCCGACCTTCGGCATGTATGGTGTGGCCGCTCGCGTGCAGGGCGCGGAAGTTCTCACCGCGCCGCTGCAGCGCGAGTCCGGCTACGACTGCGACTTCGCCGCGCTGCGCGCGCAGTGCACGGACCAGGTCAAGCTGGTGTTCCTCTGTTCCCCCAACAATCCGACCGGCAACCGGTTCGACGCCCAGGCGATCGCGGACCTGGCGCGCGAGCTTGAGGGCCGTGCACTGCTCGTCATCGATGAGGCCTATGTGGAATTCGCCGAAGCTCCCTCGCTGGTGAGTCGTCTGGAGTCGCTGCCGGGCCTGGTGCTGCTGCGCACGCTATCGAAAGCCTACGCGCTGGCCGGCGCGCGTTGCGGCGCGTTGATTGCGCACCCGGATATCGTGGCGCTGCTGCGCAAGGTGATCCAGCCCTACGCGCTGACGCAGCTCACCATCGAGGCGGTGTTCGCGGCGCTCGAACCGCAGGCTATCGCGGATGCGCACGCGCACCGTGCCACCATCAAGACCGAGCGTGCGCGCATGGCCGATGCGCTCAAATCGCACAAATGCGTGCGCCGGGTCTGGCCCAGCGAGGCGAATTTCCTGCTGGTGGACTTCGATGATGCCGGCGCAGCGCTGCAACGCGCCCACGGCGTCGGGGTGCTGGTGCGCGACCTGCGCGCCGCGCTCAAGCCCGCGCAGGCACTGCGCATCAGCATCGGCAGCCCGGAACAGAACCAGCAGCTGCTCGCGAGCCTCGCATGAGCAATATCCCGGAACCGATCCTGTTCGTCGATCGTGACGGCACGCTGATCGAGGAAGTCAGTGACGAGCAGGTCGATCGGCTCGATAAAGTGCGCCTCCTGCCCGACGTGTTCGCGGCACTGCAGACACTGCAGGGGGCCGGCTACAAGCTCGTGATGGTCACCAATCAGGACGGCATCGGCAGCGAGCGTTTTCCGCGAGCGCACTTCGAGCTGGTGCACGAATTCGTGCTGCATCTTTTCAACTCGCAGGGCATCAGCTTCGATGCGGTCTTCATCTGCCCGCACTTCGCACACGAAGGCTGTGCCTGCCGCAAGCCCCGCACGGGACTGGTGGAGGAATACCTGCGCCAGCACACCATGGATCCCGTGCGCAGCGCCATGATTGGCGATCGCGACACCGACCTGGAATTCGCACGCGCGCTGGGCATCCGCGGCCTGCGCGTGGGCGGCGCGGCTCCCGAGCACAGCTGGCCCGCGATCGCGCATGCGCTGCTGGCGCGCTCGGCGACCGTCGAACGCAGCACGCGCGAGACCACCATCCGGGCACGGGTCGATCTCGATAGCGACGCGCCCAGCCACATCGCCACCGGCATCGGCTTCTTCGATCACATGCTCGAGCAGCTGGCCAAACACGGCGGCTTCGCGCTCGAGTTGAACTGCAGCGGGGATCTGCACATCGACGAGCACCACACGGTGGAAGATTGCGCGCTCAGCATCGGCGAGGCGCTGCGCCGGGCGCTCGGCGAAAAACGCGGCATCGGTCGCTACGGCTTCCTGCTCGCCATGGATGAGAGTGAAGCGCAGGTGGCCATCGACCTGTCGGGCCGCGCTTATTTCACCTTCGAGGGGCACTTCGGCCGCCAGCAGGTCGGCGCGTTGCCGAGTGAACTGGTGCCGCACTTCTTCCGCTCGCTCAGCGACAGCCTCGGCGCGGCGCTGCACCTGACGGTACGCGGCGAGAACACGCACCACATGATCGAAGCCTGCTTCAAGGGCGTCGGTCGCGCGCTGCGCCCGGCGTTGCGGCGCGAAGGCCGGGATCTGCCCAGCACCAAAGGGATGCTGTGAGTTCGACCGCCGACGTCGCCATCATCGACAGTGGCGGCGCCAATCTGGCCTCGCTGCGCTACGCCCTCGACCGCCTCGGCGCCCGCTCGGTGGTCACCAGTGACGCGCAGACCATCGCCGATGCGCCGCGCGTCATGTTGCCCGGCGTCGGCGCGGCTGCCGATGCGATGCGGCGGCTGCGCGATCACGGGCTCACGGAACTGATTCCGCAGCTGCAGGCGCCGCTGCTCGGCATCTGCCTGGGGATGCAACTGCTGTACGAACACTCGGCCGAGGGCGACACGCAGTGTCTGGGCGTGCTCGCCGGCAGCATCGCGCGCCTGGCGCCCGCACCCGGCCTGCCGGTGCCGCACATGGGCTGGAACACACTCGCGATACGCCGCGAGGATCCGCTGCTTGCGAACCTGACCGAGCGCGACCGGCTCTACTTCGTACACAGCTTCGCCGGCCCGCTGAGCCGCGATACGCTGGCCTCGGTCGGCTACGGCCGCGAACTGCCCGCCGTGGTCCGGCGCGGGAATTTCCTCGGCGTGCAGTTTCACCCCGAACGCTCCTCCACCGCCGGTGCGCGCGTGCTGAGGAATTTCCTCTCGCTGCCATGCTCCTGATCCCCTCCATCGACCTGCGCGGCGGCGCCTGCGTGCGGCTCTATCAGGGCGACTTCGACGCCGAAACGCGCTACGCGACCGATCCACTCCGCCTGCTCACACGCTATCGCGCGCTCGGCGCCAGCTGGTTGCATATCGTCGACCTGGATGGCGCACGCGATGGCGCGCTCGGCAATCGCGCGCTGATCGCGGAACTGGCCGCGCAGCGTGCGCTGCACCTGCAGGTCGGCGGCGGCGTGCGCGATGCCGCGGTCATCGACGAACTGCTCGGCGGCGGCATCGAGCGCGTGGTCGTCGGCAGCGCCGCGGTGGAGCGGCCGGCCGAAGTCGCCGGCTGGTTGCATCGCTACGGCCCCGAACGGCTGTGCCTGGCATTCGATGTGCGCCTGGATGCCGGCGGGGTGCCACGGCTGCAGACCCGCGGCTGGCGTGAGGCTACGGCGCAGTCCCTATGGGATGTCATCGAGCCCTTCGCACCCGCCGGGCTCCGGCACGTGCTCTGTACTGACATCGCACGCGATGGCGCACTGACCGGTCCCAATGTCGCGCTCTACGCCGAGGCGCAGCGCCGCTTTCCTCACATCCAGTGGCAGGCCTCGGGCGGCATCGCGCGCGGCGCGGATCTGGCCGCGCTGGCGGCCACCGGCGTCGCCGCCGCGATCAGCGGCAAGGCACTGCTCGAGGAACGCATCTCGATCGAGGAGCTGCGGCTATTCTTGCCAAACGCATAATCCCCTGTCTCGACGTGCGCGATGGCCAGGTGGTCAAGGGCGTGCGTTTTCGAGATCATCGCATCGTCGGCGACATCCTGGAGCTGGCCATGCGCTATCGCGATGAAGGCGCCGATGAGCTGGTGTTCTACGACATCACGGCGAGCCCGCAGGGCCGCTCGGTCGATCGCGAATGGGTGGCACGGGTCGCTCGCGTGCTGGACATTCCATTCTGCGTCGCCGGCGGCATCCGCTCGGTCGAGGACGCCGAGCTGGTGCTGAACGCGGGCGCCGAGAAAATCTCGGTGAACTCCCCTGCCCTGTCCGATCCGCCGCTGATCGACCGCCTGAGCGCGCGCTTTGGCTCCCAGTGCGTGGTGGTGGGCATCGACAGCCAGAGCACCGCCGAGGGCTATCACGTGTACCAGTTCACGGGCGATCCGAATCGCACCGTCGATTCGCGGCGCGACACACTCAGCTGGGTCCGCGAGGTGCAGCAGCGCGGCGCGGGCGAGATCGTGCTCAACTGCATGGACTCCGATGGCACGCGCGATGGCTACGACATCGCGCAGCTGCGCAGCGTGCGCGCCATCTGCGATGTACCGCTGGTCGCCTCGGGCGGCGCCGGCACGCCGGCGCACTTTCAACTGGCCTTCGAGGAAGCGCACGTCGATGCGGCGCTGGCCGCCAGCGTGTTCCACAGCGGCACCATCGAGATCGGCGACCTCAAACGCGCACTGCGCCGTCGCGGCCTGGAGGTGCGATTGTGAATGACCTCCAGCCTATCGACCTCGAGCCTATCGACGCGAAGCGTATCGACTGGGACAAAGGCGCAGGCCTGGTGCCCGCTATCGTGCAGGATGCGCGTGACGGCCGCGTGCTCATGCTCGCCTACATGAACCGCGAAGCGCTGCAACGCACGCAGGAGACGCGGCGAGTCACCTTCTACAGCCGCTCGCGCGCACGCCTGTGGGAAAAAGGCGAGACCTCGGGCCATGGCCTGGAACTGCGCGCCATTCGCTTGGACTGCGACGGCGACACGCTGCTGATCAGCGCAGTGCCCGAAGGGCCGGTGTGTCACACCGGCACCGCCACCTGCTTCGGCGATCAAGCGCCGGCATCGGCGCAGCCGCTCCCGACGGGTACACCCGCCAATCTGGAATTCCTGACTCAGCTCGAACAGCTGATCGCGCGCCGCATCGCCGAGAATCCCGAGGGCAGCTACACCGCGCGGCTATATCGCAGCGGCGTGCGGCGCGTGGCGCAGAAGGTCGGCGAGGAAGGGCTCGAGGTGGCGCTGGCCGGTTGCGTCGAGGCCGATGATGCGCTGCTGGGCGAGTCGGCGGACCTGGTCTATCACCTGCTGGTGCTGCTGCGCGCGCGTTCGCTCAATTTCGAGCAGGTGGTCGAACTGCTGCGCTCACGTCACGAGAGCACGATCTCCACCGCCGGCTCGCGCAGGTTGTAGCGCGAGCTCATGGCGCGCCCGTAGGCGCCGACATTGGCGATCAGCATCACGTCGCCCTCTTGCGTGGGCGGCAACAACCGGTCGTGTCCCAGAAAATCGCCGCTCTCGCAGATCGGGCCGACGATGTTCGCGATTTCGCTCACCGGTTGGTCCAGGCGCGTGAGATTGACGATTTCGTGCCAGGCGCCGTAGAGCGCGGGACGAATCAGCGAATTCATGCCGGTGGCAATGCCGACGTAGCGGATGTCATCCTTGGATTTCGTTTGCGTCACGCGCGCGATCAGCACGCCGGACTCGGCCACCAGGTAGCGGCCCGGCTCGATCCAGAGCGCGACCTCGGGCCGGTCCTCGCGTGCGGCCAGCAACGCCGTGTCGAGCCGCTTCAGATCCAGTTCGGGTTGGTCGTGCCCGTCCGGCACGCCGAGGCCGCCGCCGACATCGATCACGCGCACCTGTGGAAACTGTTTCGACAGATCGAGCAGACAACCGGCCACCTCCGACCAGTTATCGGCATTGAAAATGCCGCTGCCTGAATGCGCATGCAGTCCCACCACGCTAACGCCGTGGCGCTCGACCAGTTGCGTCAGCTCCGCGGCTTCGGCCAGCGGCACGCCGAACTTGGATTGCGCACCGGCCGTCCGCACATGGTGGTGATGGCCCCGGCCGGTACCGGTGTCGATGCGAATGAATACGCTGCGGCCGCGAAACAGCTCGCCCCAGTGGCGCAGCACAAACAGATTGTCGATCGTCAGCGTGATGCCGGCTTCCAGCGCCCAGCGATACTCGTCGCGCCCGGCAAAGTTCGGGGTAAAGAGAATACGGCCCAGGTCCAGTCCCGGCACGGCGGCGCGCAGATGCTCGATTTCTCCGCGCGACACGCATTCGAAGGCGAGTCCCTCGGCGGCCAGCAGGCGCAGCATCTGCGTATTGGGGTTGGCCTTCATCGAGTAGAGCACCCGCTCGACGGCGGTCAGACACTTGAGAGCGCGCGCGCGCGCCGCGACGACCCCCGGATCATAGACATAGGCGCAGTCGTGCTGCTCGGCCAGCGCCAGCAATTCCGCGCGCCGCGAGCGCCACCAGACCGGTGTAGTGGCCGCGGGTTTGTCGGGCCGCGCGAACAGTTGCTCCCAGGTGGGACCCAAGATGGCGCCGGCGCGCACCGGGCGGATCAGGCGTTCATGCAGTTCGTTGACCAGCCGATCGCCCTGCGCCTCATCGACCACAAAGCTGAAATTCAGGTCATTGGCGGCCTGGCTGAGCAGATACACCCGCTGTTCGGCGAACAGCTCGAAGGCTTCGCCGAGCTGGTGCAGGATGCCGCGGATGTTGCGGCCGACCAGGCTGACCGAGGCGCACGGCCCCAGCACCTGCACACGACACAGCTCCGAGAGTTCCTGCACCAGTGCATCGACCAGCTTTTGATCCAGCGAATTGGCGGCCGGATCCAGCGACACCGTGACGTTGGTCTCGGAGGTGGAAACCAGGTCGACCGACAGGCCGTGACGCTTGAACACCTGGAAGGCATCGGCCAGGAAGCCAACCTCGTGCCACATGCCTGGGCTTTCAAGCGATACCAGCGTGATACCTTTCTTGATGCACACCGCTTTGACCTGCGCGATGCCGTCGCCGCCATCGGCGCTGACATGCGTGCCCTCGAGCGTTGGACTTTGTGTTGCGTAGATCGCAATCGGGATGCGCTGCGACTTGGCCGGCAGGATGCAGCGCGGGTGCAGCACCTTGGCGCCGCTCGAGGCGATCTCCTGCGCTTCATCGTAATGCAGCGAGCGCAGCAAGCGCGCCTGAGGCGTCGAACGCGGGTTGGCGCTGAATAGTCCGGGCACGTCGGTCCAGATCTCGAGCCGCTCGGCGAGCAGCTTGGCCGCAAAATACGCGGCCGAAGTATCCGAGCCACCGCGCCCGAGCAGTACCGTATCGCCGGCGGCATCGCTGGCGATGAACCCCTGCGTGACGACCACTCCGGTCAGCGCATCGAGCCGGGCGCGCAAGGCCTCATCGGGTGCAAAGTCGCAGGTGGCGGAGAGAAAATTCGCGCGCGCGCTGGCGCCGCTGCGCTCATCAGCCTTCAGCCCCGTGCGCGCATCCCACCACTGCGCCTCGATGCCGGAAGCAGCGAGATACCGTGCGCCGAGTTCAGTAGCCATCAGCTCGCCCGTGGACATGACCCGCGCGCGCGTGCGGTCACTGACCTCGCCCATGAGCGCAACGCCGGCTGCGATGTGACGCAGCTCCGAGAAATAATGTTCGAGCGCGGCACTGGCGCCGATGCCGAGTTCAGCGGCCAGCGCGATGTGGCGCTGCTCGATGGCCTTGAGGGTGGATTCGTGGGTACCGGCCAGCGCCGATACCAGCAATGTTTCGAGCCGGTCGGTGATGCCGCTGACCGCGGAGTGCACCAGCAGCAGCCGCGTGCCCGCTGCCAGGCGCGCCCGCACCACGGAGGCGATGTTGTGCCAGTTGGCAAGGCTTGAAACGCTGGTGCCGCCAAACTTGAGCACGACCCAGGCGGTGCGGTCGCGGGGGGCCATAGGCTATCCGTGCGTCGAAGCTAGTGTCGAGGCTAGTCGTGCGCCGAGGTCAAAGCTCTTCGTCGTCGAAGATGTCGCGCAGATCCTTCTCCAGCTTGCGGTCCGCAAGGACCTCCTCAAGCCGGCTCCACGCCGCCTTGCCGCGCTTACCTTGTGCGCGTACACGTTTATCGACACGGGCCAGCAAACCGTCGTAATCGGTGCTGTCCTCGGTCTCTACGGTGAATTCCTCGTCCAAATCAAACGTCTCGTTGTCGCGTTCAGACATCGTATTTCGCAGAATAAATGTCGTCTAATCAGTGAGTTACACGGGCATCGCCCGGCAACCGGCAGCGAACTATAGCTGATTTGCGCCGCGGTTCAACCCGCCTGACTCCTTAAATA
>Ga0302235_10000472_pt1 | contig 32103 bp, 19 predicted proteins | sample II_Palsa_N3_3_FD_193577 | JGI IMG/M metagenome (GOLD analysis project Ga0302235, IMG submission 193577) | Peat permafrost microbial communities from Stordalen Mire near Abisko, Sweden - II_Palsa_N3_3 | ecosystem: Environmental > Terrestrial > Soil > Palsa > Peat permafrost | place: Sweden...
GATGAGAACCTCACCCTCCCGTGGCCCGTCCAGGTCAAGCTCCTCGACCTCGATGCGCTTGCCCGGTTCGTAGACGACAGCGGCCCTTGTCTTCATTGACGCTCCTTCGGTTCGGCTGATAGTCCTCGGTGTCCCCGGATGGTCCTCGGTGTACCCCGATAGTCCTCAGTGTGCCCGAGCCTAGTCCCGTTAAATGTTTAAATTCTCGACACCTAGGTTCCCGCCTGCGGGTGCCTGATGTCATGCGGGGGTTCGTAGAATGTGGTGTCCCAGAACTGCTCGTGGCAGGTTTCGCAAGACACCCACACATGACCCATGCCCCGGCCGTGCCCGGCTCCTTCCCTGGCCGGCGTGCAGATACAGGGCTTCCAGCTGACCCGCGCCATGCCGGGCCATAGCCGATGACCGAACGGGCAGCACTCTGGCTTATGTTCGAAAATAGAAACTGACACGCGATGATCATGCCACAGGGACCGGCACGCGCGACAGCCTCGCTCGCAGGCAGGGCACAGCCACCGGTGCCCGCTGCCTGGTCAGGACAGGGCCGCTGGCTGGTCAGAGAGCAGAAGCTTGATGCGGTCCATCGCGGCGAGCGCGGCCTCGGGCTGGCGCCTGCCGAGGCCGCAGCTGGTGGAAATATCAACCGGGTGTCCGACCGCATCCTCGATCATGTCGCGGATCCGGAATTGGGTCAGCAGGTCCTGGTCCTCGTGAGCGAAACCGGCGATGAAGCGGACGTCCGGTCCCAGCCGCAGGCCGGTCAGCGGCCGGTAGAAGGCGACGCTGTCGGCGGGCGGATTGTCAGCGGCGGCGAGAGGCGCGTGCACGTACAGCAGCGGGCGTCCGGCCGGCCAGCGCTCGGCCACGGCATTGGCCAGCAGCACCAGGGGGGAAGCGTCCGAGATCCGGCCCAGGGCCCGGTGGTTCATGTCGCCGAGGCACAGGTGGATGCCGAAGCGCGCTCCTTCTGGCGCGCCTTGCGCGAGTGCCGCGATCCGCCGCGCCAGCAGACCGGCCAGCACGGGCCGTAGCTGGGATGGCGCGCGGGCCAGCAGCACCAGCTCCACTGGCACCTCGATCTGGAACAGCACGTCGTCCCCGAACAACTTGCTGGTCTGGTGCATGACAATGGCCAGCGCCTCGGTGAAGGGCCGCAGGTGGCGCACGGGCCCGGACGGCCCGAACGTGAACATGGCCAGATCGACGTCCCCCGGGATGCCGATCTGGAAACGCGGCCGGTCCTGTGATACCTGGTCCAGCGCCGCCCGCAGGGTGTCGAACTCGGGCATGGCGGCGCGGGCGGCGGCGGCGATGCCCAGGTCCAGCGCCGCACCGTACAGCCGGTGCCCCCGCCGCAGGGCGAAGCGCGGCGTCTTGTCGTAATCCGACCAGTCACCCTGCTTAACGAGCTTGAGGTCAGGGTGCTCGCGCAGGCGCTCGATCATGCTGATCACCCAGTTCCGGCGTTCACCGGTCTCACCGTCCGGCAGGTAATCCAGATCCGGGCCGAGCCGCTCGACCGCGAGCCGCATGGCATCTGCCGCCGTGGCTGCGGGAATGCTGCCGACCAGATGAGCACGGCGGACCCCCACGGTTTCCCCTCCCTCATGACCCTGCTGGCCATCAGCTGATCTATCGCATTTGATCATGAAACGGCATCAGGGTTCAGCGACATGAAAGATACGGCCCCAGCCGCCACCTCGTCAGGCGCGAGCCTAACGAAGGGACTGGGCGTGTGAACGGACGGCGGCGGTGATCGCCTGCGGTTCCGGGCTGACCACTGCCCCCGCGACCAGTACAGTCGGGGTTGCGCTGACTCCCGCGGCGCCGGCCCGCGCGGTGACGTACGGCGGCCAGTCCAGGTAGGGAGCTTCGGACAGGCAGGTGCCGAACGCGGCCTCGGTGAGCCCGGCGGCACGGCCGAGGGCGGCGAGTTCAGCGTCGCTCAGCCCTGGCCCGCCCTCTGGCGGCTGATGGACGAAGAGTTCATGCGCGTACTCGAGGAACCGGCCTTGGTCGGCTGCGCAGCCCGATGACGCCGCCGCACGAGTCGAGTAGTGCGTGGTGGAGGCCTCGTCGAGGAAGTTCATCGGATGGTAGACCAGGCTGGCCTGCTGATCGGCGACCAGGTCAGCCAGCGCCGGCCCTGCGGCCAGCTCGAATCGCCGGCAGAACGGGCACAGGAAATCGATGAAGGCGTCTATCCGGACCGGGCCTGCCCCGACGACGATCCCGTCGCCTTCGGGTGTCGCTCCGGCTGGAACGCGGTCTGGGATGTTCGGGGACGTCATGGCACCTCCGGTACGGTCGGCCTTTACCGCAACCATCGTACGAACCCTTCGTCATGCGGCCCGGGGTGCGGAGATATCCCGGGCATCGAGCAGTTCCCTGAGGTACTGGCCGGTGTAACTCGCCTCGTTCTGGGCGACCTGCTCGGGAGGGCCGGCGGCGAGTACCGAGCCGCCACGCGAGCCGCCTTCCGGGCCGAGGTCGATGACCCAGTCGGCGGTCTTGATCACATCCAGGTTGTGCTCGATCACGATGACCGTGTTGCCGGTATCGACCAGCCGGGTCAGCACGCCGAGCAGCTTGCGGATGTCCTCGAAATGCAGGCCCGTCGTCGGCTCGTCCAGCACGTAGATGGTCCGCCCGGTAGCCCGGCGCTGCAGCTCGGCGGCCAGCTTGACCCGCTGCGCCTCACCGCCGGACAAGGTCGGCGCGGGCTGGCCCAGCCGGACATAACCCAGGCCCACATCGACCAGCGTCTTGAGGTGCCGGTGGATGGCGGGCACCGGCGCGAAGAACTCCGCGCCCTCCTCGATCGGCATATCCAGGACCTCGGCGATCGTCTTGCCCTTGTAGTGCACCTGCAGGGTGTCGGTGTTGTACCGGGCCCCGTGGCAGACCTCGCACGGCACGTACACATCGGGCAGGAACTGCATCTCGATCTTGATCGTGCCGTCACCGGCGCAAGCCTCGCACCGGCCGCCCTTGACGTTGAAGGAGAACCGGCCCGGCTGATAGCCGCGGATCTTGGCCTCGGTGGTCTGCGCGAACAGCCTGCGGATGTGGTCGAACACCCCGGTGTAGGTAGCCGGGTTGGACCTGGGGGTCGCGCCGATCGGGTCCTGGTCCACGCGCACCACCTTGTCCAGGTGCTGCATGCCGGTGATCCGGGTGTGCTTGCCGGGCACGGACCCGGCGCCGTTGAGCTCGCGGGCCAGCGCCTTGTACAGGATGTCATTGACCAGCGTGGACTTGCCGGATCCGGACACGCCGGTGACGGCGGTGAACAAGCCGAGCGGGAACGCTACGTCCAGGTTCCGCAGGTTGTTCGCGCTCGCCCCCTGGACCACGACCTCCCGGTCCGGCGAACGCCTCCGGCGGACGGCCGGCACTGCGATGGACTTGCGGCCGGCCAGGTAGTCGCCGGTCAGCGACTCGCGGCTGGCCAGCAGGTCCTCCGGCGGGCCCGACACCACGATTTTGCCGCCGCCCTGGCCGGCCTGCGGGCCGATGTCGACGACCCAGTCGGCGGCCCGGATGGTGTCCTCGTCATGCTCGACGACGATCAGCGTGTTGCCGAGGTCCCGAAGCCGGGTCAGGGTCTCAAGCAGCCGGCGGTTGTCCCGCTGGTGCAGTCCGATCGACGGCTCGTCCAGCACGTACAGCACGCCGGTCAGGCCCGAGCCGATCTGGGAAGCAAGCCGGATCCGCTGCGCCTCGCCGCCCGCCAGGGTCGCCGAGGTCCGGTTCAGCGACAGGTAGTCCAGGCCCATATCCAGCAGGAATTCCAGCCGCGAGACCATCTCGGCCAGGATCGGGCCGGAAATCTTCTCCGCTGCCCCGGGCAGGTTCAGCGCGCGCAGGCACTCGGCCAGTTCGCCGAGGGGCAGCGTGCAGAAGTCAGCGATGGACCTGCCGTCCACCTGCACGGCGCGGGCGACGGGGTTGAGCCGCGTCCCCTGGCAAGCCGGGCACGGTACCTCCCGCATGAACCCGGCCCACCTGGTCTCGTTCTGCGCCTCGGCCCGCTTTCGCTCGATGTAAGGGATCGCGCCCTCGAAGCGGGCGTCGTAGGAGCGCGGCCTGCCGTTCCTGGTCGTGTACTGGACGTGCACGGGCTCGTCATGTCCGTACAGCAGGGCTTGCCGGGCGGGCACGGGCAGCTTCGACCACGGCGTGCCGATGGCGAAACCGAGAGTCGTGCCGAGCGCTTCGATGAGCCGGACGAAGTAGTCTCCGACGTGGCCGCCGCTCCACACCGCGATGGCGCCCTCTTGAAGGGACTTGGACTCGTCCGGCACGATCAGCTCGGGGTCGACTTCCATCCGGCTGCCCAGGCCGGCGCAGTCGGGGCACGCGCCTGACGGCGAGTTGAACGAGAAGGAACGGGGTTCCAGCTCGTCAAAGGACAGGTCGTCATACAGGCAGGCCAGATGCTCCGAGAACATCTGCTCCCGCTGTGGGTCGCCCTCAGGCAGGTCCGGGAAGTCCAGGATGACCACTCCGCCGGACAGCGAGAGCGCGGTCTCCACCGAGTCGGTGAGCCGGCCCCGCGCCGATGGCTTGACCTGCAGCCGGTCCACGACGACCTCGATATCGTGCCTGGCGTTCTTCTCAGGCAGGTCACCGGTGATCTCTGACTCCAGCCGGATCACGGTCCCGTCGACCCTGGCCCGCGAGTAGCCCTTGGCCGCCAGGCCGCGCAGCAGTTCGGCGCAGGACCCCTTGCGGTCGCGGACGACCGGCGCCAGCACCTGGAACCTGGTGCCCTCCGCCAGCTCCAGTGCCTGGTCGACGATCTGCTGCGGGCTCTGCCGGGCGACGGGCCGGCCGCAGACCGGGCAGTGCGGCTGGCCGACCCGGGCGAACAGCAGCCGCAGGTAGTCATACAGCTCGGTAACGGTGCCTACCGTAGAACGCGGGTTCCGGCTGGCCGTCTTCTGGTCGATCGACACCGCGGGCGACAGCCCGTCGATGAAGTCCACGTCCGGCCGGTCCAGCTGGCCCAGGAACTGCCGCGCGTACGCCGAGAGCGACTCGACGTAGCGGCGCTGACCCTCGGCGAAGATCGTGTCGAAGGCCAGGCTCGACTTCCCCGACCCGGACAGGCCGGTAAAAACGATCATCGCGTCCCTCGGCAGTTCCAGCGAGACGTTCTTCAGGTTGTGCTCGCGCGCGCCACGGATAACAAGACGATCAGCCAACGGTGTTCAGCACTCCAAGGGATGTTGCCGCTTCCAAGCGGGGGCCTGCCCGAAACAAGGCCGCAAATACTGTCAGCCATAACAAAAGCGGGCCGCCCTGGATTCCGGCGTTATGAGCGGATGGTGAGGCTGACCGAGCGTGGCTAACCTTGGTCTAAGTCCTTCCGTGCTGGGCCGGCTTACCGTACGGCGGGATGAGGCCTGCGGAGGGAGCCGGGATCATGGCGGAAGGGCCTGCGCTAGCTTTCGCCGGCTTGCTACGGCAGCTACGGACCGAGGCCAGGCTGACGCAGGAGGAACTGGCGGAGGCGGCGGGCCTGAGCCCGCGGTCGGTCAGTGACCTGGAGCGAGGCATCAACCGCACCGCCCGTAAGAACACCGCCGTGCTGCTAGCCGGCGCGCTGGGCCTGGCCGAGCCGGTGCTCGCGTTGTTCGTGGCCGCGGCCCGCGGGCGCGGGCCGGCTGCGGAGGTGCTGGCGGCCCTGCGCGGGGAGGTAAGCGCAGCACCACCTGGAGGTTTCCGACCTGGCGGGGGCCTGATGTGGTCGGGGTGCCCTTACCTAGGGCTGCTGCCATTCGAAGAGCAGGATGCGCGGGTTTTTTACGGCCGCAGCGAGCTGGTGGCCAAGTTGGTGGAGCGGGTTGCGGAGCGACTGAACGCGGCAGGGATACTGCTGGTGACCGGGGAATCGGGGGCAGGAAAGTCCTCGCTGCTGAGGGCAGGATTGATGCCGCGACTGGCGGCCGGTGCGCTCGGGCCGGGGTCGGAAAGGTGGCCTCGTCGGGTGATACGGCCCACCGGTAATCCGCTGCGGGAACTGGCCATGCATCTAGCCGACGTCGCGGGCGCGGATCCGGTTTCGGTGTACCGGTCGCTGTCGGCGGCGCCGGATGAGGCACCGATGCTGGTCGGGCATGCAGTCAGAACGGTCACCGGTCCCAGCGCGGACCCAGGATCGGGCCCGCAGGCCCATTCCGCAGCCGGCCCGCCGCCACGCCTTGTCCTGATCGTCGACCAGTTCGAGGAGCTCTTCACCGCCGGCGAGGACGCCGACAGCAGCCAAGCGGAACGGGAGGCGTTCATCGCAACCCTGAACGCGGCGGCCACCGTACCTGCCGGTCCGCAGAAACTCCCGCAGGCGCTGGTGGTAGCGGCGGTGCGCGCGGATTTCCTCGGCCGGGTCATCGCTTACCCGCCACTAAGGGCTGCCCTGGACGCCGGGCCGTTCACGGTCGGGCCGATGAGCGAGGCCGAATTGCGGCTCGCAATAACCGGGCCCGCTGCTGAAACCAGCCTCGCCGTGGAGCCCGCTCTGGTCGAGGCGGCGATTGCCGAGCTGCGCGAAGGGACTGCCGGCGGTCTGCGCAGTGGCGTGCTGCCGCTGATGTCCCAGACAATGGCCGCCACCTGGGGGCACCGCGAGGGCACCGAGCTGACCCTGCGCGCCTACCGGCGCGCGGGCGGAGTCGCCGATGCGGTCAACCGCAGCGCCCAAGCCGCCTACGACGCCCTGACTAGCCGCCAGCGGGACGCGGCGCGCCTGGTATTCACCCAGCTCACCGTCATCACGCCGGATGGCCAGTTCGCGCGGCGCCAGTGCAGCAAGACCGATCTGCGCTCGATGGGAGCCGAGACGGCCGCCGACGTCAATGCGGTCATCGACATCTTCAGCACCCGGCGCCTGCTCGTCCTCGGCGAGGATAGCGTCGAGATTTCCCATGACGTGCTCCTGCACACCTGGACACAGCTCCAGGACTGGCTTGGGGACGACCAGCTCGACCGTGCCCTGTACAGCCAGGTTGTCACCGACGCGCATACGTGGGACATCAACCGCCGGGACTCTTCCTACCTTTACCGGCCGGGTCGGCTCGTTGCCATCGACGCTGCCGTCACCCGCTGGCAGGAGGCGCCCACCCGCTACGCCCCGCTACCTGCTACCGGTAAGGCGTTTCTTCGCGCCGCTCACCATGCCGCAAACCGCAGCACCCAGCGGCGACGCGGCGTGATCGCTGGTCTCCTCGCTCTTACCGTAACCGCCGTCAGCGCTGCCGGGATCGCCGTCCATGACGCTGCCAACGCCTCCCGGCAAGCTGCCAACGCCTCCCGGCAACATGCCATTGCCCTATCTCGCCAGCTCGCGACCGAAAGCCTCGTTATCGACTCCGGCGATCCCTTAACCGCACGACGGCTCGCCGTTGCCGCCTGGCGCGTCGATCACACCGATCAAGCCAGCGCCGTCATCACAAGCTTGCTGACTGAGCAACAACAAGACGGCATCCTGCCCGGTGATCCATCCGACGGTGGGGTGAAAGGGGTAGCTTTCAGCCCGGACGGCAAACTACTGGCCAGCGCCTACGGCAATGGCACCGTACGGATCTGGAACTCCGCCACCGGACAGGCCACCGGGATCTCGCTCCCGGCTGACACCGGCCCGGGCGGCGGCGTTGAAGGGGTAGCGTTCAGCCCGGACGGCAACCTGCTGGCCACCGCCGACGCCGACGGCACCGTACGGCTCTGGAACCCCGCCACCGGAAAGGCCACCGGGATAACTCTCTCCAGCCCGCCCAGCGGCGGTCCCGGTCGGCGGACGATGACGGGCGCTGGTATCGGGTATGGCGTAAGCGGGGTGGCGTTCAGCCCCGACGGCAACCTGCTGGCCAGCGCCGACGCCGACGGCACCGTACGGCTCTGGAACCCCGCCACCGGAGCGCCCACTGGGATAACTTTCCCAGATGACACCGGCCTCGGGGGCGGCGTCGCGGGGGTGGCGTTCAGCCCGGACGGCAACCTGCTGGCCACCGCCGACGCCGACGGCACCGTACGGCTCTGGAACCCCGCCACCCGAACCGCCACCGGGATCTCCCTCCCGGCTGACACCGGCCCCGGAGGCGGCGTTGAAGGGGTAGCGTTCAGCCCGGACGGCAACCTGCTGGCCACCGCCGACGCCGACGGCACGGTACGGCTCTGGGACCCCGCCACCGGACAAGCCGTAGCCTCTCTCAGGGGGGAAACCGGGCCGGGGCCCGGCGTGAACGGGGTGGCGTTCAGCCCGGACGGCAACCTGCTGGCCACCGCCGACGCCGACGGCACCGTACGGATCTGGAACCCCGCCACCAGGCATGCTCCCGGCGCTCCCATTCCGGCTAGTACGGGCAACCTTTACGGCGTGAAAGGCGTGGCGTTTAGCCCGGACGGCAACCTGCTGGCCACCGCCGACGCCGACGGCACGGTACGGCTCTGGAACCCCGCCACCGGACAGGCCACCGGTGCTACTCTCCCCGCCGAATCCGGCCGGGTGTTCGACGTGGGAGGGAAAGTGTTCGGGCCCGGCGTGAGAGGGGTGGCATTCAGTCCGCGCGGCTATCTGCTGGCCACCGCCGAGGCCGACGGCACCGTGCGACTCTGGAACCCCGCTAACGAACAGGCCACCGGCGCCTCCCTCCCGGCTGATACCTCGACCGGGGGCAGCGTGAACGGGGTGGCGTTCAGCCCGGACGGCAACCTGCTGGCCAGCGCCAACGGCAACGGGATCGTGCGGCTCTGGAACCCCGCTAACAGACAGGCCACCGGGATCTCCCTCCCGGCTGACACCGGCCCGGGGGGCGGCGCGAACGGGGTGGCGTTCAGCCCGGACGGCAACCTGCTGGCCAGCGCCGACGCCGACGGCACCGTACGGCTCTGGGACCCCGCCACCGGACAAGCCGTCGCCTCTCTCCCGGCTGACACCGGCCCGGGGGGCGGCGTGAACGGGGTGGCGTTCAGCCCGGACGGCAACCTGCTGGCCAGCGCCGACGCCGACGGCACCGTACGGCTCTGGGACCCCGCCACCAGACAAGCCGTCGCCTCTCTCCCGGCTGACATCGGGGTTGGAGTGAGCGCGGTGGCGTTCAGCCCGGACGGCAACCTGCTGGCCTCCGCCGACGCCGACGGCACCGTGCAAATATGGCACATGTCGCTGTTTGTTCATCCCTACGCGGCACTCTGCGCTGATGTGGGGTCACCGACGATGGCTGATTGGACGCTGTACGCACCCGGTGAACCGCAACCCAGTGTCTGCAGTTGAGTCGTGGCCCTTACGCAAACACCAGCACGGGCCGCTTGCCAATCAGCGCGCAATGCCTGGCCGTGCATTCTCACCAGTCACACTCGTGTCACCGTTGATCAGGGCGGCGATGGCCGGATGGCGGCGTAGCTTATCCAGGCAGCGGACACGGCTCGGCCCGATGCTGCCGACTGCGATGCCGAGCCTGGCGCTGATCTCGGTGGGCGGCACGGGCGGATCCTCGGTCAGCAGAACCATGAGCCGCTGGCAGCATGAGGGCAGCTCCATGAACGCCTCGCGCAGCGCCGCCTGGCGCTCGGCCACGAGCAATTCCTGCTCCGCCGTGACGACCTGCATTTCCGGGATATTCTCGGCGTCCGGCACCTGCCCGGCAGTATCTGGTCCTCGCGTCGCGCGCAGGACCCGGACGCATTCACGCCGGGTAGTGGTAGCGAGCCAGCCGGGGAGCGCAGCGGGATCGCGGAGTTTGTCCAGCTGGTCCACCAAGTGCGCCCACACGCTCTGACCTACGTTATCGGCGTCGGCGCCGGCCAGCCGGTATCTGCGGCAGATCGACCAGATCAGCGGAGCGTACCGCTCGACAAGCGCGTCCCACGCCAGCTTGTCGCCGTTCCGGGCGCGGATCACCAGGTCAGTGACCATCCGGTGAGGAGATGGCAGCGCAGCGGGGGACTCCGTGGGCTGTGCCGGGCTGACGCCTGCCTCAGCGGCCATGATCGGCCAGCCAGCGGTGAATGCGGTTCATGATGACCTCCTGATGGCCAGTGTGGGCGGCATAGAGGGTGTTCACCACACGTGCCGGCCCACAGGACAACCCACAGGAATCTGCTACCTGGCGCTGCGACCTGGACCTCACCCGGCTGGCCCGCCACCGCTAGCCAGCCGGACGCCGTCACGGCGGGATGCTTCCGTGGACCACGGTCGGGCGTCACAGGCCGGAGGGCCCCTCTGAACTTCCGAGGGACCCTCCGCTTGTGTTCTGATCGACAGTTATGTAGAAGCAGGAGACGCGGTACTTGCTGCTGCGGTTACTTCCTGCCGAAACTGTCGAATTCTCCGTTTCGTGCGCCTCCGAGAAAAGCATGCCATTCGTCCGGTGTAAATCGGAGAACTGGCCCTTCGGAGTCCCTGCTATTGCGTACGCCGATCCCGCCGTCGGGCAGGCTCGCTACCTCGACGCAGTTCCCGTTGGAGAAGCTTAGAGAGCTTTTGACCCAGTTAGGAGCCGACCCCGGCCTTTCGGGCATAGGTTTATCCACGCTACTACCTCACTGATTTGTTGTCTGTTCTCCTATGACGCACGACCGCGGAGTGTATAATCTCTATTACTCAACGTAGTCGCTCAACTCTTAGACTACCAGACCTCGCGGGCACCTCGCCCCCCTCTCGCCTCAAATACCGCCATGGTCCGGTGAATGCCTGTTGTCCCCAGGGGATACCGCACACCTCAAACTCGTGCAAACATGGCAGGCCGTACCGGGACAGCCGGGCAGCCTAGGAGGGGGCCACGTCAGCGGGCCTGTCACCGTAACGATTGGGGATAAAACGACTTGCGTCATCTACGCATTAGGATGGCGCTAGGCACCTGACCAGTGCGACTCCGCTGTTTCGAGTATGAGTTTCCTGGATGCTTCCGGGTCGAGGGACGCTTCGGCGAGCATCTGGAATGCGATCCGGTGCAAGTACGTCTCCCTCTCCCCCTCCAACGTGAAGCCGCTCCTCAGATGCTCAGTGCTGACCACATCTTGCAGCATCGCGTCACTATCTTCCCCGAAGCCGAATATAACAAAAGACTCTCCGAAGACCGTATGCTGCGCGTCGAGGGGGAGGATCCGCAATACCATATTTGGCCGGTCAGCCTCTCGCGCGAGACGCTGAAGCTGCTCATACATCACCGAGTCATCACCGATCCGGCGCTTCAAGACCGATTCATCAAGCACTACCGATAGCTGAAGCTCTTCGCGATTCAGCACCTGCTGGCGTTGCTGGCGGACCCTAACCAATCGTCCGATCATTCCCGGCGCAACTGGCTCGACCCGGCTGTAGCTGCCAATTATATGCCGGGCATAAGCTTCTGTTTGCAGCAGGCCAGCTACAACATCAACGTGCCATATGGCGATAGAGGTTGCCTCATGCTCAAGGCCGATGAATTGCTGATAGTCCTCGGAAAGGGTGTCGGCGAATTCTTCCCACCACCCCTTCTGGGCCGCGTCCTCGGCGAGCGCGAGAAGGAGCGTACGGCGAGGCCCGGTGATCTCGTAGTAGTCGAGCAGTCTCTCGACTTCCCGTGGCCGCAAGCCGGTCCTAGCCCGCTCGTACCTGCTGATCTTGGAGGGCGACCACTTCAGCGCGGCCGCGACGGTGTCTCCGTTCTTGCCCTTGCTCTCCCTGATCCCGCGTAGTTCAGCCGCAAGCCGCCGGCGCCGCACCGTGGGGCTTCCTGGCGCGATCATCGGGCGTCGCTCCTCCTCGGTGCCGCGCGGGCGGGCTAGGACGGTCACGAGGTTTTCACCGAAACCATTTGTGAAACCCTTAGTACACCGTACACTCGCCCTTCGCAACAACCTTCAGCCCTCGCCCGTCCGGACGAACCGTGCTATCCCGCCTCCAATACCCGGACGGACACATACTGCCTGCCAGTGCGGACCGGGCGTAAAACGACAGCCGCCGGCGAATGCCCTGGCCATGTGCGGCCATGGCCCTCGCGGGACTGCCGGAGGAACTCGGAAGCAGCGGTCTCACCATCGTCGGCCCGGACCCGCCGGCCGCTGATGCGGTTCCGCAACCGGGTCGGCCTTGCGGCATCTTGGCGCGGTCGGTTCATGAAATGGACCCTGATACGCCACGTCCCGCCGGTGTTGATGGTACTACCGTGGGGAATGCCTAGCGATGCGACTGATGTAGAGCTATATGGCGAAAGCGACCGTGGTGAAGAAATGTGCCTGGAGTTGCTGAGGGTCTGCCGGTCCCCTCGACCGGGCCGCGACCGGAAGCCGGGCTTATCGCAAACTTCCCGCGGCTGGCGGAAATCACACGATCGGCCTGCGGCGTATTGGCTGAAACAGCCGCAGGCCGTTAGCCGTGCGCCAGGTTAGGTCACCCTCGATACAGCATTTGGGGAGATGCGTGGCCAGCTTCTACCACGGTGACGCTAGATCCATGCGCGGCCGCTACGGGTACCGCTGATACGGCCGCAATTGATCCGGCCGTACTAAGTGCTATGATAGCGGGAATGATGATGGTTCGCCTTATACGCATGATTCCTCCATGGTGTCTACAGAGGTCAGCGACCTGCTGCATGGCTTCCGCGGCACGCACGGCACATCTGAGTTACCTGGAGTAATAACCGCCTTTCGGCTATTACATGACCTAGCGTAAATCCCTGACTACACTATTTTCAAATACTAAATATTTCAGCATCCTTTCATGCAAGTCACATATTCATATGCGGGACAAGATTAGCTATCAGTGCAGTGCAAGTTTCTATGCAATTTGCACTGCATGGCGCAAGAAAACCATGATGATTTGCCGAGAGTGCTGCGGATGCCGAATTAATATCCGAAAATGAACCGGTTGTTCGGTAAATATTCTGGTAGTAAGGTTTGTCTCATGTCCCCGGTGACCGTGGCAGACACGCTGGTCGGCCGCGATAGTGAGATGGCGACGCTAACCGGGCTCATAAGAGAGGTGGCCCGGGGGCGCGGCGGTTCGGTGCTTATCGAGGGCGAGCCTGGCATCGGCAAGTCCGCGCTAATGGGAGCGGCAGTAGCGGGAGCACCCGAGGCCGGCTGCCAGGTGTTCTGGGGCGCCGGCGACGAGCTGGGCCAGGCGCTGCCGCTGCTGCCGTTCCTCGACGGGTTGCAGGTGCGCGAGCCCTCCGTGAACCCCCGGCGGAACGCGATCGTCCAGCTCTTGCGCGGTGAGGTCACCGCCGACCGCGGCACAGACGTGCCGGCCATGCTGGCGGAGCAGTTGCTGGCGCTTGTCACTGAGCAGTGCGCGGTGCGGCCGACCATCCTGGTGGTCGACGACCTGCAGTGGGCCGACCAGGCCAGCATCACCTTGTGGGGACGGCTGGCCAGGTCGGCGCGGCAAGTGCCGCTGCTCCTGGTCGGGATGATGCGCCCGGCGCCCCAGCGGGATGACCTGCTGGCGCTGCGGCGAACGACGGGCGAGGCCGCCCGGGTCCAGCTCACCGCGCTCACCGAGGCGGCGGTGGCCGACCTGGTAGCGACCCTGGCCGGCGGCAGGCCAGACGGAAACCTGCTGCGGCTCGCCGACGGGGCAGCAGGCAACCCGCTCTACCTCACCGAGCTGGTCGCCGCGCTGGCCCGCAGTTCCAGCCTGGCCATCACCGAGGCGGGAGCCGCCGAGCTGGCCAGCGATTCCGCGCCAGGCTCCCTGTCAGCGGCCATAGCGGACCGCCTTGGCTTCGTCACCGGGCCGGTGCGCGAGGTATTGCGGGCGGCGGCCCTGCTCGGCATGGATTTCGCGGTCCCTGATCTGGCGATCGTGCTGGGCCGCGGCGTGGCGGACCTAGTCCCGGCGGTAGACGAGGCATGTGCCGTCGGTGTGCTGGCCGAGTCCGGCCACGGCCTGGGGTTCCGGCATCCGCTGATCCGGGCGGCGCTGTACGACGAGATGCCGGCGCCGGTGCGCGCCGCCTGGCACCGCGATGCGGGGCGCGCCCTCGCGGCGGCGGGCGCACCGCCGGACCGAGTGGCCCGGCAGATGCTACGGACGGTCGGCGGTTCTGGCGACGTGAACGTACCGATGGATGAGTGGATGTTCGACTGGCTGGCCCGCACCGCGGACCCGTTGGTCGGCCAGGCGCCCGGGGTCGCGGTAGAACTCCTCACCCGGGCCGTCGCCAGTTCCCCGACCGGCTCGGCCCAGTATGGCTGGCTGGCCAGCCGGCTCGCCGACGCCCTCTACCGTACCGGTGACAGGGCAGCGGCCGAGCAGGTGGCGGACCGCGCGCTGGAGCATGCCACCAAGCCCGATCTCCTGGTGGACCTGCACTGGACGCTGGCCCAGTGCCGCATGCTGGCGGGTAAGTCCACGGAGTCTCTGGCCACCCTGGACCGCGCGCTGGCTTCTCCCGGGCTCTCGGCCCAGCACCGCGCCAGGCTACTCGTGCTCGCCGCGCGGATCCACGACAACCGAGGAGAGGTCGACAAGGCTGGCCAGGTCGCCACCAGCGCGCTCGCGGCGGCGACGGAGGCGGCCGACAACTGGGCTATGAGCTGGGCGCTACACGTGCTGACGATCGTAACCACCGTGCAGGGGCATGTGACCGACGCGCTGCCGTTGTTCGACCGCGCGCTGGCCGTGACGCAGGCCGATCCGGCACTGACCGATCTGCGGCTGCTGCTACAGATCAACAAGGCCGTGACGTTGGGCTACCTCGACGAGTACGAGCAAGCCTTCGCCGCCGCCCAGCAGGCACGGCACCTAGCCGACCAGGTCGGCACGACGTTCAGGCTGACTCAGGCGCACGGCGCCCTGGGCCAGTTGCTCTTCGAAACAGGGCGATGGGACGAGGCGCTGGCCGAGGTAGAGACCGTACCCGAGCACCTGAAGGAACCCGCTGGGGCCTGCTGCGATCTCGCCATGGTGGCCGTAATCTGCTTTCATCGCGGCGAGACAGGCGCGGCACGGCGGCACCTCGCGGCGGCCGTCCCGCACGCCGAGCGAATCGGGCAGCGGCTTATCGCCCCGCTGGCCCTCGCCCGCAGCCTGGATTGCGAGCATGACGGCGCTCTACCTGAGGCGCTGGCCGCGCTGACAGGTGCGTTCGGCGGCAATGCAGAAGAAGCCGAGGAGTTCGAGGACCTGCTGCCCGACGCCGTCCGCCTCGCTGCCGAGACCGGCGACACGGAGACCGCGCAGGCTGTCGCGGGCCAGGCCGCCGCGCTCGCCGCCGAATCGGAGATCCCCCACCGGCAGGCGAACGCGCTCTATTGCCGCGGTTTGCTGGACCATGATGCCCCCCGGCTGCTCGCCGCGGCAGAGCGTTATGACGAAGCGGGACGGCCCCTGCTGAGCGCGAAGGCGCTGGAGGCGGCCGCCGGGCACTTCGTCGACACCGGCGACCGCGGCCAGGCGCGGGACGCGTTCACCCGGGCCGTGGAGGTCTACACCTCCTTGGGCGCGGCCGCGGACGTAGCCCGGGTCCAGGCCACCTTCCGCGCCCACGGCATCCGGCGCGGGCCGCACGCCAAGCACCGGCGGGCGCAGAGCGGCTGGGACAGCCTCACCGCGACCGAGATCAAGATCGCCGCATTCGTGCAGGAGGGATTGTCCAACCCGGAGATCGCCGCCCGGCTTATGCTGTCCCGGCGAACCGTCGCGACCCACGTCTCCCACATCCTGAAGAAGCTCGACGTCCATTCACGGACCGATATAGCCCGTGAGGCCGCCCTGCGCACGATCGCGTCGAGGTTACCGCGATGCAGGAACCCCCAGATCGTTCAGTGGGGACGGCGAGCCGGCGGGGGGTCACGGCTCACCGTCCCCACGTATGGACCCCCGTGGGCCGCGTCCGCCACTCTCGGGGAGGTCGGGCTCGAAGGCGAGGGTGAAGTAGACGGCCTTGCCCGCAGGGGTCGGGTAAAAGCCCCACTGAGACGACAAGGTGGCGACCAGCATCAGGCCCCGTCCGGTCTCCGCATCGGTTGGTGCGTCCACCAGCACAGGCAAGGAGCGCGACGTGTCGTGGACATCAACGCGCAGCCGGCCGCGGGAGCAGGTGATGGCGAGGGTGACGAGCTTTCCCGCCTCCTGCCTGAGGGCGTTGGTCACCAGCTCGCTGGTGAGCAGGACCGCGACGCCAGCGTCGATGGGGACTTCCCAGGCACAGATGGCCGCCCGGACCTGGCCGCGGGCTTCGGCCGCCGCCGCCGGTCCCGCCGTCAGCGGGACGCAGTGCCAGTACAGCTCGGTCGGACGGGTCGGCGCCATCGCGTTCATCGGGTTCCTTAGTGGGCCTGTTCGAGCTGGTCCGGGAGGGCGCTGGTTGCTGTGCGCTGCTCCCGGAGGGTCCGAGCGAGAGGCTGATGTGCTCAGTGCCGGTTGCAAATGAAATGATTCTGCAAATTGCAGTGCAAGACATCGGTCAGCTGACGGATTTTGAACGATGAACGACGCCCCGACGCGGACCGGGCAGACTGTCGGCATGCCTGATCTTCCGGTACGTCATTTCCCCGGCCGCGACGGTACCCAGCTCGCTTACCGCGAGGTAGGACACGGACGGCCGGTAGTGCTGATCCACGGCTACTTCTCCAATGCCACCGTCAACTGGGTGAACTATGGCCACGCCGCGGCGGTCGCGGCACGGGGATTCCGCGTCATCATGCCGGACCTGCGCGGCCACGGCGCCAGCGCAAAGCCGCAGCAAGCCGCGGATTACCCGCCCGACATCCTCGCCGACGACGGGTTCGCGCTGATCGAGCACCTCGGGCTCACCGGCTACGCCCTGGGCGGGTACTCGCTAGGCGGCCGGACGACGATTCGGATGCTCGCCCGCGGCGCGTCGCCCAGCCGGGCGGTCGTAGCGGGCATGGGCCTGGACGGGGTACTCAGTGCGTCAGGCCGCAACGCCCATTTCCGCCGCATCCTCACCCATCTGGGCACGTTCGAGAGACGCTCAGCGGAAGGAAAAGCAGAAGCGTTCCTGAAAAGCACCGGCGCCGACCCGGTCGCGATGCTGCGGTTGCTCGACAGCGGCGTCGACACGCCGCCCGGGGAACTGGCGACGATCGGCATGCCCGTGCTCGTCGTGGCCGGGACCGAGGACGACGACAACGGCTCGGCCGAGGCGCTGGCCGCTGCCCTGCCACGCGGGCAGGCGGCCCGGGTCCCGGGCAACCATATGAGCGCGGTCGCCCGGCCGGAGCTGGGGGCGGTCATCGCCGACTTCCTCGACGAAAGGGCTGAAGAGGACGCCCGCTGAAGATCGCGCTAGCCGGTCAGGGCCTGGTACACCAGCTGGCGCAGCTGGGGGCGGATCGGGTAGGCGCTGGAGGGAAGAAGCTGGGTGAAGAACGAGGCGGTCAGCTCTTCCGCCGGGTCGATCCAGAACGTGGTGCTGGCCGCGCCGCCCCACGACAGCTCCCCCGCGGAACACAGCACCTCACCGGGTACGGGGTCGATGACGACGGCGAAGCCGAGCCCGAAGCCGACCCCGCGGAACGGGGATTCCGCGAACAGCGGCCGGCCGAACGTCTCAAGGTCGCGGCCGCCGGGAAGGTGATTGCGGGCCATGTAGCGGACCGTGCGGGGGCTCAGCAGCCGGGTGCCGTCCAGTTCCCCGGCCGGGCTGTCCGCGCGGTGCAGCAGCATCTGGGTGAACCGGTGATAGTCGGCCGCGGTCGAAACCAGGCCGCCGCCCCCGCTGAGCATGGTCGGCGGGCGGCGGGCGGCGTCGCCCAGGGCGTCGAGCCGGACCGCGGTGCCGCCGCTCCCGGGCGTGTACAGGGCGGCCAGCCGAGGCAGCTGAGTCTCTTCGGCGTAAAAGCCGGTGTCGGTCATGCCGAGCGGGCGCAGGATCCTGGCCGCGAAGAACTCATCCAGGCGCTGTCCGGAGACGACCTCGATCACCCGGCCGAGCACGTCGGTCGCCATCGAGTAGTTCCACTCCGCGCCGGGCTGGAAGAGCAGCGGGATGCCCGCCCAGATGTCGCACGCCCTCGCCAGGTCCATGCCTGGGGGCGCGGACCATTCGAACCCGGCGGCCCGGTACAGGGCATCCGCCGGATGCACCCGGTGGAACCCGTACGTCAGGCCGGCGGTGTGGGTGAGCAGGTGCCAGATCCGCACCGGCTCGGTGGCCGGGACGGTGACCTGCCGCAGGTCCGAGCCGCCGGCGAACACCCGGACGTCGGCGAACGACGGGATGTAGGAGCTGACCGGATCAGTGAGCTCGAATCCGCCCTCCTCGTACAGCATCATCGCCGCCACCGAGGTGATCGGCTTGGTCATCGAGTACAGCCGCCACACCGTGTCCGTCTCCGCCGGCAGCCCGGCCTCGACGTCGCGGGACCCGTAGCTCGACACGTAGGCCAGGCGGCCGTGCCTGCTCACCGTGATCAGCCAGCCGGGCAGCCTGCCGTCGTCGACATACCGGGCGAAGTGCCGGTCGATCCGGGCTAGCCGGTCCGGATCCAGGCCTACCTCGGAGGGCTCGGCCTCGGTCTTGAGCTCGCTCAACGCATCACCTTTCCTCAGCATCCGGCGCCCTCATCACCGGCGGCTCACGCGAGGCACCGGATCGGCCTTCCCGGGAAAATCTAGTGGATCGACAAGGTTTCCATGGAGAGGTAGGTTTTCGCGGCCCACGAGGTCGGATCGCTGGCGAAGTCGCGCTGGAGGGCATCGTTGTTCAGTGCGTTGTCCACCGCGGCCATGATCATGGACTGGTCGAGGACCAGCCGGCGCTGTCCGATGGAGCCGGTGGTCGGGTTGACGGCGTCGTAGAAGCCGCCGTCTGAGGTGAAGATGCCGGGGTACAGCGTCAGCAGCTTCTCGATGTTGGCGTAGGCCTGCTGGGGTAGCACGCTGAGGGCAAGGAAGGACGCGTAGGGGGTCACGACGGTCTCGGTGGCGCCGGGGGTGACATCTTGCGACAGCTGATCGCCGGTCGGGAAGTCGAGTCCTTCGACGCCGTACGCGGCGTAGTCCCCGGTGTCATCGGCGGTGCTGGACGGTGACATGCCCCAGACGGGGTCGTGCAGCACCTGGGTGTCGTACTTGATCTGTACCTGGGCGTTGCGCAGGTCGTTGAGGCCGAAGCTGCTCGGTCCCCAGCTGGTCTCGGGCACGACCTCATTAGCCATCAGGGCCTCGAACATACCGCCGGCCCAGGTGGGGACGTAGGTCAGGTTCGTGCCAGGGTAGGTGTAGTGGCCCTCCCAGACGTTGAATTTCTGGCCGGACTGCGGGTCGGTGTAGGTCTGCCAGTAGCCCGCCACCGGCCACTGTCCCTGCCAGGAGAAGTCGGGGTCGGTGGCGCATTGCTGCGGCGGAAGGGTACGCCACGTGCGCCACCACACGTTGCCTGGCATCTGGTGCAGGCCCATTCCCATGTAGATCGCGATCCGGGGGTCGCTGTAGAGGGCGCCATTGTGGTAACCAGCAGGTCCCTGGTCGGCGTAGTATCCCCCGTACATCTGCCCGGTCGGCTGGTTCCCGGCGACAGCCGGGTTGGTGTTGCAGGCCGTCTCGGGCCGGCTGTCGTAGAAGATGCCGAAATTCATCGGCGCGATCAGGCTGTCCACTAGCGGCGCGAGCTCGGGCAGTGCCTGCCGGACGACGACCAGGCCGGAGGCATACCAGCCATTGTCGACGGCGGAGACGAAATAGCAATTGTCCTCGGTGGGGGTGGCCTGAGCTGCGCAATCACCTTGGCCAGGGTTGAGCAGGATGTCGCCGTTGGTGGTGTCGTACCACTGGTAGAGGAATCCGTCGTAGCGGTTCATGCCCTTTACCGTGGTCAGGGTGGCGGTAATCAGCGAGTCGGCCTGCGGCCGGCTGATCAGGCCGAGGTCGTGGGCGGAGACGACCGACCACAGGTAAACCCCGATATCAGCGGCAGAGGTGTAGGCGCCGGCGACAGTACCTGGGCCCAGGTTATCCATTGGCAGGTGGGTGGCCGGGTCTACATCGGCACCGAAGAACTTCCAGGTGTCGGCGGCGACGCCGTACAGGGCCGAACGCTGCTGAGCGCTCAGATTGCTCTCGCGGCTGAGCCCCTCAGCGCCGGCGCTGGCCGGGGTAGCGGCGGTCAGGGCTACGGCTAGCAGGGCGATGGCAGCGAGCGCGCCGCCAAGTATCCGAGGTCTGTTCATGCGACTGCTGTTCAAGGATTCAGCCTCCAGGCGACGATGCCCATTACCGACTCCGTGCATAAAAAAACCGGGCCCGCGCCGCGTCACCGTGAAAATCACGGCAAGTGCGGCAGCCAGGGTCCGGAGCAACATTTTTACGTTACTCCTTCACCGGCATTCGCGCCTAGGTGCTTTCCGTCGCAACGATGAGGAAAAAATTAGGTGACTCCGAACTCCGCCGGAGCGGTTCATACGATGTACGATGCGAAATCAGAGTCAGCTTTAGCGTTGCTCCGGACCTCGGTAGCGCATTCATGATGCGTGGAGGCCCAGCGTTGGGTGCCGAGGACTTTGACCGTTCTCCCGGAGTTTGCGTACGCCGCCATTTCCGCGCGCGTCTGATGCGTCGCCCAAGGAGAGGCAACCGGACGGCGGCGCTGGTGATCGCGGTCTTGTGCGTGGCCGGCCTCGTCGCCTGCGGGACCGATGTGAACAGTGCCGGGGGCTCGGCCACGGCCACCGGCGGGCTCACCATTCAGGGCGACGCGGGCAGTCCCAACCTGATCGAGGACTTCAACCCGTACGCGGGCTCGCAACTGCACGGCACGTATCTGCTGTATGAGCCGCTCGAGCTGGTCAGCGGGTTCAACGGGACCTATACGCCCTATCTCGCCACCAGCTACAAGTTCACCAGCCCGACCACGCTGGTGTACACACTGCGCTCAGGAGTGAAGTGGAGCGACGGCCAGCCGTTGACCTCGGCGGACGTACTGTTCTCGTTCAACCTGCTGAAGAAGTACCCGGCGCTGGACGGCCCGGGCATCTGGTCTGTGATCAGCTCGGTGAAGGTCACGGGCGCCAGCGTCACGTTCATCTTCATCAAGCCCGACGTGCCGTTTGCTTCCGCTATCGCTTCCACCCCGATCGTTCCGGCCCATATCTGGTCCAAGATCGCGGACCCGGCGACGTTCACCAACGTCGATCCGGTCGGCGACGGGCCCTATGTGCTCGGGCGGTTCTCGCCGACCGGATACCTACTGACCAAGAGCCCTAGTTACTGGGACGCGGCGGCGATCGCCCCCACCTCAGTGACATTCCCGGCCGAGGCGAGCAACCAGAACACCAACCAGCTCGAGGTGGCGAGCGGCCAGTTCGACTGGTCCTACACCTACCTGCCCGACATCAAGACCACGTTCGTGGCGAAGGATCCCGGCACGCGCAGCTACTGGTTCCCGCCGGGCGGGACGATCGGGTTGTATCTCAACCTGACCAAAGCCCCGTACAACAACGTCGACTTCCGCCGGGCGATCTCGCTGTCCCTGCAGCGCAACCAGATTGCCCTCAAGGCGGTCGAAGGGTATCTGGGGGCGGCCAGCCAGTCGGGCCTGATCCTGCCCAACCTGAAGGAGTACCTCGACCCGAGCCTGCCTGATCAGGGCGTGGTGACCCAGAACGTGCCGCAGGCCATGGCCCTGTTCGCGCAGGCCGGGTTCCGCAAGCACGGCAGCCGCCTGACCGCCAGCGACGGGAAACCGGTCGACATGACGATCATCTTGCCGAACAGCTACAGCGACTGGCTGGACGCCGCGCAGGCGATCAGCCAGCAGCTGGCGGCGGTGGGGATCGACGTGTCCCTCGACACCCCGCAGGCGGCGCAGTATCTGTCGTCGATCTACTCCGGCAACTTCGACGCCGCGATCGGTGGATTCGGCGGCACGGGTAGCCCCTACAACGACTACAACAATGCCCTCAACGGCAGTTTCGCTACCCCGATCAACACGGCGACGACCAACAACTTCGAGCGGTTCAAGAGCACCGCGGTCGACCAGGCGCTGGCGCAGCTGGCGGGCGCCACCACGCTGGCGGCGCAGAAGAAGGCCGATTACACCCTCGAAGAGCAGGTCTACTCGCAGGTGCCCGTGATCCTGCTGTACTACGGCGGGAGCTGGGGCCTGTTCCAGACCACCCGCTTCACCGGCTGGCCATCGGCGCAGGATCCCTACGCCTTGCCGACCAACTACGACGCCAGCATCCTTCAGGTGGTCTCCCACCTGAAGAAGGCATGAGGTCCGCGATGCAGTGCCCCAAGGGGAGGTGGCCGCGGTGACCTATATAGCCCGCAAGGTCGTCCTGTTCGTCCTCACGCTCTGGGCTGCGATCACCCTCAACTTCATCCTGCCCCGGTTGATGCCGGGCTCGCCCGTCGATGCCGCCCTGGCCAACATCGCCTCCACCGGGACCGTGATCACCCCGGCGGAGAAGCAGGTCGTCGAGGACCAGCTCGGCGTGCCGCACGGAAGCCTGCTGTCGGAGTACTGGACCTATCTCAACAACACCGCCCACCTGCGCTTCGGGATCTCCTACTCGTTCCCGACCCAGAGCGTGGCCCACACCATCCTCGAGGCCCTGCCGTGGACGCTGATCCTGGTCGGCGTGGCCACCGTGCTCGCCTTCGTTATCGGCACATCGCTCGGGGTCCTGGCCGGCTGGCGCCGCGGCAGACGGTCGGACACGGCCATTACCTTGTCAGCGACCACGCTATCGTCGTTCCCGCCCTTCTGGCTGGGTCTCCTCCTCCTCTTCGCGCTGGCCTACAAGCTTCGCTGGTTCCCGCTCGGGGGCGGTTTCAACGACGGCGCGTCGCCGTCCTGGAGCATCCCGTTCATCCTCGACGCCATCCGCCACTCGGTGCTTCCAGCCCTGACCCTGACGGTTACGTCGCTGGCAGGCTGGGTGTTCGGGATGCGTAACAACATGATCAACATCCTGGGCGAGGACTACATCACCTTCGCCGAAGCCAACGGGCTGCGGGGCCGGACGATTGCCACCATGTACGCGGCTCGCAACGCCCTGCTGCCCAACATCACCGTCTTCGGTCTCGCCCTCGGCGGGGTCATCGGGGGGGCGGTGCTCGTCGAGGGTATCTTCAGCTACCCCGGGATCGGCAGCCTGCTGTTCATCGCCGTCACCAACCGTGACTTCCCGCTCATGCAGGCCATCTTCCTGGTGATCACGGTGAGCATGCTGGTCTGCATCTTCATCGTCGACCTGCTCTACGTCCGCCTCGATCCGAGGATCCGCCGATGATCGCCACTGGCACCAGCCCCATCCCACCAGGTGAAACCGTCGCGCCGGCGACGGGAGCCGCTAGCCTGCCCGGTCCGCTCAGGGGAGCCGTCCGCGTGTTCGCCACGCTGTGGCGGAACCGCAAGGCGCGCCTCGGCCTGCTGGTGCTCGGAGTCATCGTGTTCGTGGCGATCTTCGCTCCGCTGCTCGCGCCGTATTCCCCGACGTCCACCAGCTTCACCCCGTACCTGGGCCCCTCGGGAACGCACTTCTTCGGCACCACCGGCCAGGGCCAGGACGTGTTCTCGCAGATGCTCTACGGCACCCGGATCTCATTGCTCGTCGGTCTGTCGGCCGGCCTGCTCGCCACCCTCGCGGCCATGATCATCGGGCTGGTGGCCGGGTACCTTTCCGGAGCGGTCGACGTGACGCTCAGCTTCGTCACCAACCTGGCGCTGGTCATCCCGTCCCTGCCGCTCATCATCATCCTCGCTGCCTATATACCGTCCCGGTCGGTATGGACCATCGTGCTCGTAGTGGCGGTGACCGGCTGGGCGACGGGAGCCCGCGTCATCCGCAGCCAGACCTCGACGCTGCGATCCCGGGACTTCGTCACGGCCGCCGTGTTCTCGGGTGAGCGCCTGCCGCGGATCGTGTTCCGGGAGATCCTCCCCAATATGACGTCGCTCGTCGCAGCGAGCTTCTTCGGCGCCGCCACCTTCGCCGTGATGGCGGAGGCGAGCCTGGAGTTTCTCGGTCTCGGCAACCCCAGCACCATCAGCTGGGGCACGATCTTGTACTCCGCCCAGACCAACAACGCGCTGCTGACCGGTCAGTGGGTCGTCATCCTGGCCCCGGGTCTGGCCATCGCTCTGCTCGCCCTGTCCTTCACCCTGGTCAACTTCGGCGTCGATGCCCTGTCCAATCCTCGACTACGGGAGCGGTCATGAGCCAGCTCGCCACTCCACCCGTGACCACGGGAGCAGCCAAGAGCCACCTCGTCGAAGCCCGCGGCGTCGATGTCGTGTACCAGCCACGGGACGGGCAGCGGATCTGGGCCGTGCGCAACGTCGACCTCACCCTCGAACAGGGCGAGTTCGTCGGCCTCGTCGGTGAGTCCGGCTGCGGGAAATCCACGCTCGGGTATGCCCTCACGGGCATGCTGCGCCCGCCGGCCCGCCTCGAGGCCGGCCAGATCCGCATCGGCGGCACCGACATCGCCGGCCTCGATGCCGAGGATCTCCGCCGGCAGCGCCGGCACGGCTTCGCCATCGTGCTGCAGAGCGGGATGAACGCCCTCAACCCGGTCCGTACCATCGAGAAAGACTTCTCGGACATCCTCCGGGCCCACGCCGAGCGGGGTCAGCGGCCGGACGCCGCGTCCGTCCGGGCGCAGGCCGGCGAGCTGCTTGAGCGAGTCAAGCTCGACCGCGATGTGCTCGGGCGCTACCCGCATGAGTTGTCCGGAGGGATGCGCCAGCGGGTGGCGATAGCGATGGCCCTGTCTCTGGCGCCGAGGATGATCGTCTTCGACGAGCCCACCACTGCGTTGGACGTCATCGTGCAGGCGGCCGTCATCGAGACCATCAAGGAGCTCCAGCGCGAACAGGGCTTCACCGCCCTGCTCATCACCCACGACCTCGGGGTGGTGCTCGACGTCACCGACCGGACGATGGTGATGTACGCGGGCAGGATCGTCGAGGACCAGCCGTCCCGGGCCCTGTTGAGCGGACCCCATCATCCCTACACCGCGGCCCTGCTGTCCTGCTACGCCGATCCGACCGCCGAAGTCGTCCACCTCGGCAGCGTCCCCGGAACGCCGCCGGATCTGTCCGAACGGCTGGCCGGGTGTTCCTTCGCCCCGCGCTGCAGCCGGGTCGAGGAGCTCTGCCGCCGCGTCGAGCCCGAGCTGACGCCGCTCGGCCCGGGCCGAGCGGCCTGCCATGTCACGGCAGCGGAACGCGCCGCCGAGCTTGCCACCAAGGGAGCGGCATAACATGCCTACCCATGAGATCCCGCCCCTCGAAGTGAGCGACCTGGTGAAGGTCTATGCCAGCCGACGGGGCCGCAAGCAGCTGGTGACCGCCGTGGACCACGTCTCGTTTACCATCAGCCCGGGAGCCGCAGTCGGGTTGGTAGGCGCGAGCGGGAGCGGCAAGAGCACCATCGCCAAGATCGTGACCGCGGCCGAACGGCCGTCATCGGGCCACGTCACCTTCGGCGGCCAGAAGGTCGAGGCCCTCCGCCGCCGCGGTCGGCGCGACTATCATCGCCGGGTGCAGATGGTTTTCCAAGACCCCTACGCCGCGCTGAACCCGCTGCACACCGTGGAGTACGCCGTCATGCGCCCGGCCCAGAACTTCCTCAGCATGTCGGCGCACGCCGCTCGCGACCGGGTCCACGAGCTGCTCGACATCGTAGGACTGACACCCAGCGCCCAGTACGCACCGAAACTGCCGCACCAGCTTTCCGGCGGCCAGCATCAGCGAGTCGTGATAGCCCGGGCCCTGGCCTGCGACCCCCAGCTGCTGATAGCCGACGAGCCGGTCTCGATGCTCGACGTGTCGCTGCGCGCCGACATACTCGACCTTCTCGCCCGGCTCCGTCATGAACGCGGCCTGAGCCTGCTCTACATCACCCACGACCTGCTCAGCGCCCGGGTCGTGACGGACGAGCTGATCGTCCTCAACAAAGGGCAGGTCGTGGAGACTGGCCCGACCAAGCAGGTGCTCCGCCACCCTCGCCACGCCTATACCAAGGAGTTGCTGGCCGCCCTGCCCAACCCCTTCGCCCACGCGGGTGCCGCGTCCGGCCCGACATGACAAGCCGCGATTAGCAGCACAGGGGCGACAGGACTCCGCCTCGCCAGTCCGTCGGGGATGACCGCCTGGTTCACTGAGGGCTCCGTCCTGCGCCGTTTCGATGTCGGCGAGCGGAGCATTCTACTGTACCCGGGCGATGAGCTGGAGTCCGGTCCAGCCAACCTCTTCCTTCGTCGTCGCAGTGCCGCCGGGCGGGATGTCTGCGCGTTGCTCGGCCCGGGCAGCCCGGGCGGCGTGCGCTTGACCGGCGCAGGCCCGATCGTCACCGGGAGCTGGCAGGGACTGGACTATTCGGTCAGCTTCCGGCTGGGGGGCCGCGTCATGGCCTGGTACTGGCACGTGGCTGTCACGAACCGCGACGTCGATGCGGCGGAGATCGACGTGGTCTACGCCCAGGACGTCGCCCTGGCCTCCTACGCCACGGTCCGCACCAACGAGTACTACGTCAGCCAGTACCTTGACCTGACCCCCGTGGTGACCGATGAGGCCGGGACCGCGCTGGCGGTGCGCCAGAACATGCCGGGACCCGCAGCCCCCTGGATGCTGATCGGCTCTCTGCGCGACGGGACCGGGTGGGGAACGGACGCGCTGCAGGTCACCGGCCGCGGCCGCGGTGGCATCGTGGCGGGGCTGACGCGCGACCTGCCGAACGCCCGGCTCCAGCACGAGCACACGCTCGCGCTGGTGCAGGATCGGGCCGTCGTGCTGGGCCAGCACCAGACCCTGAGGACGGGCTTCTTCGGCATCTGCGCACCCGACCATCCGGCCGCAACGTCGGCGGCGGACCGCACCGCCGCGACGGAGGCACTCGGCCAGCCAGAGGCCAAGACCCCTTTCGCCGGGCACTATTCCGCCAGCCGCTCGGGCCTGGCGCCCGCGAGACCGACGGCGGTCTCCTCACTCTTCTCCCCGGCCCGGACGCTGCGCTGCCTGCCGCTCGCGGAGGAGGCTCTGTCGGCCCTGGCAGGCCCGGGGTGCCATCACGTCGAGAGGTCCGCCAAGACGCTCCTGTCGTTTTTCACCGATGCCGGCAGCCACGTGGTCACCGCCGCCAAAGAGGCATCCGTGCTCCGGCCGCACGGTCACATCATGCGCACAGGAAGTTCGCTGGTACCGGACAAGGCCAGCCTGACCAGCACGAGCTGGCTGGCCGGCACGTTCCACTCCCAGGTCACCCAGGGTCACGTGGCCCGCAATCGCGTTCTCTCGGCGCGTCGCAGCTATCTGGGGCTGAAGCAGGCGGCCGGGATGCGCGTCTTCGTCAGGTCGGCGGACGAGGACGACTGGGTGCTTCTCGGCGAGCCCAGCGCGTGGGCGGTCGACCCTGACCGCTGCCGATGGTGGTATCAGCACGAGGCGGGACTGCTCGAAGTGGTCTCGACGGCGCCGGCGGACGTGCACGAGCTCGGGCTCACGATCCGGCAGCTGGCGGGAGCGCCACCGCACCTGCTCCTCTGTGCGCACGTCGCACTCGGCGAGGACGACGGGCAAACCCCTGAGCCGCCGGAGCTACGGGTCACCGACACGGAGGTGACGGTGAGTCCGGCGGCCAGGTCCGCCGCGCGGGACCGTTTCCCGCACGGGTCGTTCCGGCTGGCCTGGGATCCGGGTATGGCCGCGGTCATCGGGCGTGACGAAATCCTCTTCGCCGACGGGCTGTCCCGCGACCTGCCGTGGGTCACCATCGCGACGAGCGCCGTGGCCGAGTTGAACCTCACGCTCACGGCAGACCTCACCCCGAAGCGGGAGATCATGGCGCAGGAGCTCGGCGAGTTCCCCTGGCCGGGCTTGCGGCCGGGACGGACCGCCGCGGTCCGCCTCGAGTGCCCGCGGGGCAGCCCGGCCTTCGATGAGGTCGATCGCCTGGACACGATCGGGCGATGGTTCCTGCACGACGCGCTCGTGCACTACCTGTCGCCTCGCGGTCTCGAGCAGTACACCGGCGGCGCGTGGGGTACCAGGGACGTGTGCCAGGGCCCGGTCGGACTGCTGGTGGCTCTCGGTCAGCTGCCGCCGCTGCGCGACCTGGTCCTGCGGGTGTTCCGAGCCCAGAAACCCGACGGCGACTGGCCCCAGGCCTTTGAGTTTCTCTGCGATGCCCCGATGCCGGGTCAGAGCGAGTCGCATGGCGATGTCGTCTTCTGGCCCCTGCTCGCGCTCGGTGAGTACATCACGATCTCGGGCGACGCAGGCCTCCTGGCGGAGCTTGTCCCGGTTCGCCGACAGGACGGGGTGTCCGCGGCCGAACCGGTCATCGAGCATGTCCGTCGCGCCCTCGATCACATCGGCCGCAGCACCGTCGGAGGAAGTCCGCTCCCCGCCTACGGCCACGGCGATTGGAACGACTCCCTCCAGCCAGCCGATCCCCGCATGGCAGCCCACTTGTGCTCGAGCTGGACAGCCATCCTCCAGGTGCATGCGTTGCGCACTCTGGCTGAGGCCTTGAACGGAACGGCGAGCGGTACTCCCCACCCGGACCTGCATCCCCTGGCCGCGGCTTGCGCTGCCGACGCCGAGCAGCTGGCCGACCAGACGGCGCGGGCGCTACAGGAAATCCTCGTGGCCGATGGCGAGCTCGCCGGATACGCGCTATTCACCTCCGGCGGAGGGATCGAGCATCTGGTACACCCCTGCGACCAGCGCACCGGACTGCACCACGGCCTCCTCCCGATGATCCACGCGATCTCAGCTGACCTCTTGACGCCCGAACAGGCCAGGACCCACTTGGCCGTTATTACCGACCATCTGCTCGGGCCGGACGGCGCGCGTCTGTTCGACCGGCCGGCGGCCTACCGCGGAGGACCGATGGAGGTCTTCCAGCGCGCGGAGGCGGCCACGTTCTTCGGTCGCGAGATCGGCCTGGAGTACACCGCCGCGCACTTGCGTTACGCGGAGGCATTGGCTCGGTACGGCGACGCCGACGGACTTCTCCGCGCGCTGGCGCTGGTCAACCCGATCGGCCTGCAAGAGCGGGTTCCGTCCGCGGGCCGGCGGCAATCCAATTGCTACTACTCCTCGTCGGACGCGGCCTTCGCCGACCGGTACGAGGCGGAAGCGCATTATGACCAGATCCATCGAGGAGAGGTGACGCTGGAGGGGGGCTGGCGCGTCTACTCCTCCGGGCCGGGCATTTTCCTGCGGCTAGTGGTCGAGTCGATGCTCGGTATCCGTCGTCGGGGCGACCGGGTCGAAATCGACCCGGTCCTGCCGCGTTCCCTGAACGGACTGAAGGCACGGATTCCGTTCGACGGGGCGACGATCGATGTCACCTATCGCGTCGGTGCGCGTGGCGCCGGACCGACTTCCGTTGTGCTCAATGGCGTTCTTCTGCCGACGATTCCGCTCACCAATCCATACCGCGCGCCCGGCGTATCGGTGCCACTGCGGCAGGTACGTGAGATCATCGCCGCCGGTCCTGGACGGCTAGATGTGCAAGTCTGACCAGGCGGTTAAGGTGGTTATGAAAGTAGGTGGAAGACAGATGGGCGATGGCGGCGACCGGCTGTCGGCCGCGCGGCAGGACCTGGACCTGCTGGTCGGCGAATTGAGTACGGTTCGCGGGCAGCTTGAGGAGTTCGCGACGATGTGGCGGCGGCAGTGTAACGCCAGGAATTCCTGGCGTGATATGCCGCATGCCTTCCCGCAGGGACTGCGGGAAATGGCGGACGGGCTGGCCGGCACCCTGCGTGCGCTCGTGGAAGCAGGCCCGGACCAGGACCCGGACCTTGCCCTCTCCGCGGTCGCGCAGCTATCCGCTCTCGAGGCCGGCCTCGCCGCGGCCATCGCCGGAGCCAGCCGCGGCCAGGCGGCAACGGCCGTAACCGCAGATGCCTGCGGGAGCACGCCCGGGGCGGCAACGATCCGCGCCACCATGAGCCGCGTCCGGGCACGGCAGCAAAGCCTGATCGCGCACCTGGTCAAAGGCGAGGGAATGGCCGCTGAGCGAGCAGCCTAGATATCCGGGGCCGGCTGGCCGGCCGCGGCGTGCGCCGCTAGAGGGACGCCGGTAGAAGGTCTTCCTCGACGGTCTCTGGTGATGTCCCCGGCGGAACATAGCCCGCGCACGGGCAGCGTCGTCGCAAGTTCAGCGAATCCAGCCGGACGGTGCAGGCCGCTCGCGTGCGGTGGGATGCGACGGTATGCGCGCATCGGACGCACATTCCTGCCGACGGCACAGACATGCAGTGCCATTCCCAGAGCATATTGGTCCCGACGGACAGCCAGAAGATGAAATAGGCGAACGCGATCAGGAAGCCCACGACCTCGAATTCACCAGCACCGCGCACAGACGCGACCGCGAAAGCGGAGGCGATTATGGCTGGCGTAATGAACCCGGCGGCGCCCCACCTGGCTGCGTTGCTCGTCCGCGGCCGGGACGGCTTGCGCGGCGGCTGGGCCCCGGCCAGCCGCGCGGGGACGTCGGCGGTAACCGCGGCCAGTTCCGCGCGCGCACGTGCCGTGAACGTCAGGCCGATGCGCGCGTCGAACTCGTCCTTGGTCAGCCGACCCTGAACGAACGCGGCCTTGAGCACGTCGATCGCCTGCTCGCGGTCGGCGCGCGACGCCCGCCGGTAGCCGCGGCCCGGCACAGCCGCTGCCTTCTCGTCTTCAGGCCCTGGCATCGCGGCCCCTCTCTCAGAGGAAGCTTTAAGAACAGCGTAACCCGGCTGCCCTGACGGCCGTGTCGATCGTCAGCGCTTCCTGGTCGCCGCCCGGTGGACGAGCCGCCCGCGAGGCGGCACCATAAGGAAAGAAGAAAATGAGCAGGCCGACCGAATTGATACTTCTGGGCACGGCCGGTGCGCCCCTTCCGGTGGCCGGCCGCGCGGGGGTCTCGGCCGCGCTCATCGTGGCCGGACGGGTCTTCGTCATCGACTGCGGCCGCGGCTCGCCGTCCGCCTTCGCCGACGCGGGACTCGACTTCGCCCGGCTGGAAGCCGTGTTCCTCAGCCACCTTCACGCCGACCACACCGGTGACCTACCCGGCCTGCTCCTGTACCCGTGGGGCATCCGCACGGGCGATAACGGCCCGCTTCCGCCGATCCGCGTGTACGGGCCGTCGCGACCCGACACGGTGCCGGCCGGTGATGCCGCCTTCCATCGTGAGACCACCATCCACCCGGAACTCCCGGCCCCCGGCACGACGGACCTGATCGAGAACATCCTGGCCGGCTACGCCTACCACCTGAACATCATGCCCCTGGACGCCCGCATGCCGGACCCGGGCGCGCTTGTCCGGGGCATCGACATCCCCGTCCCGGCCAGGACCGACAGCGGCCGCCAGGTTCCAGCCGTCCTCTTCGAGGACGGAGATCTCCGGGTCACCGGCGTCACGGTGACACACGGCCATGCGGTTCCCGCTTTCGGGTACCGCTTCGACACCGCGGACGGTTCCGTCGTGTTCTCCGGCGACACCACGGTGAACGACGACCTGATCGCCCTGGCCCAGGGCGCCGACATCCTCGTCCACCACGTCGCCGACCTCGGCTACCTCGAGCGGCACGGTTTCACGGGCGCGGACCTGGAGCGGATGGCCGGGCTGCACACCGATGTCACCCAGGTCGGCGGCGTCGCCGAGCGCGCCGGAGTCCGCGAGCTCATCCTCAGCCACTACCTTCCCGCCGAACCGGACGCGATCCCCGCGGCGGAATGGGCGCAGCGCGCCGGCCAGGGCTTCAGCGGGACGGCCACCGCGGGCCACGACGGCCTGCGCCGAGAGCTAAGTCGGAATACTTCCCGGACCCGTGGACCAGGGCACCAGCCAGGGCCTTCCACGGGTGCGACCGGCCGCCCCTCGGCGCGACCATAGAGGGAACGGATCACGTCGCCTACCACCAAACCGAACGGGAGAAAGAGCAGCACGTCATGGACACCTCACTGACTTACCGGGGAACCGGGACCGGCACCCGCGCGCAGACCCACACCCTGTTCGCACAGACCATGGGATACGTCGCGATGACGGCCGGCCTGTTCGCGCTCGGCGCCTACCTGGGTCGCGACCTGACCGGCGGCGTGGGCATCATCGGGTTCATCGCCGCCTTCGCCTGCCTGATCGGCATGCGGTTCGCGGCACGCAGGTCTCTGCAGCTGACGGTGGGGCTGCTGGCCGCCTTCG
>Ga0302235_10000473_pt1 | contig 32090 bp, 30 predicted proteins | sample II_Palsa_N3_3_FD_193577 | JGI IMG/M metagenome (GOLD analysis project Ga0302235, IMG submission 193577) | Peat permafrost microbial communities from Stordalen Mire near Abisko, Sweden - II_Palsa_N3_3 | ecosystem: Environmental > Terrestrial > Soil > Palsa > Peat permafrost | place: Sweden...
GCGAACTCGCGGTGCAGTTGCACGCCACCCCGGACGGCCACGCGACCGCGACGCTCGCCTGAGCTCCGCGGGCGCGCCGATGGACGGCATTCTGCTGATCGACAAGCCGGCGGGGATCACCTCGCACGACGTGGTCGCGGCGGTGCGGCGCGCACTGGACGGGGTGAAGACCGGGCACGCGGGCACGCTCGACCCGTTCGCGACCGGTCTGTTGATCGTGTTGGTCGGCAGGGCGACGAAAGCCCAGCGCCAGATGATGGAGCTGCCAAAGCGCTATGCGACCGTCGCCCAGCTGGGCGCGGTATCGAGCACGGGCGATACGGAGGGCCTCCTCACCGCAACCGGGCGACTGCCGCCCGATCCGCCGCAGCTGCCGACGGGCGAGATCAGACAGCGCCCGCCGCAGTACTCGGCCGTGAAGGTCGGCGGCGAGCGTGCTTACAAGCGCGCCCGGCGCGGCGAGGAGTTCGAGTTGCCCGAGCGGATCGTCAGCGTCTACCGCTTCGAGCAGCTCTGGCGAAGAAGTGAGGACCCCGCCCACCCCACCCGCTCCGCGCGGCCCAAACCATCGGACCCCCGTGCCGCGGGACCGTCCACGGGCGAGCCGGCGCTGGAACGGGCGGGCTATGAGATCGAATGCTCAGCGGGCACCTACGTGCGTTCGCTGATCGCCGATCTCGGCGACGCCTACTGCCTGGAACTGAGGCGCACGGCGATCGGACCGTTCGAGGTTGCTGACGCTGTCTCCCCGCCGCGGCGGGGAGAGCCGTGGCGCGATCCTCCGCTGATCGCGCTCGACCAAGCGCTGGCGAGGCTGCCCAAATAGGCTTGCCTCAGTGAAGATCACGCGTCTGGAAGATGTCGAGCGGCGAAGCGGTGGGCGTAGCGTCGCGGTGGGTACCTTCGACGGCGTGCACCTCGGCCACAGGAAGGTGATCGAGGGCTCCGACAGCGTGCTCACCTTCGATCCCCACCCGGTCTCGGTCGTCGCTCCACAGCACACCCCGAAGTTGCTGACACCATTAGAGCGAAAGGCCGAGCTGATCGAGGCGCTGGGCGTGCAGGAGCTGATCGTGATCGGATTCGACGCGGAGTTCGCGTCAAAGACCGCCGATGAGTTCGTGGGAGACGTGCTCGTGGGCGCCCTCGGGGCCAAGCGAGTGGCGATCGGCGAGAACTTCCGCTTCGGCCATAAGGCGCAGGGCGACCCGCGGTTGCTCGCCGCGGATAAGCGCTTTGACACCGTTGTGCACCCGCTGCTCGAGGTGGACGGAGAGATCGTCTCCTCCAGCCATATCCGAGGCCTCCTGCTCGCCGGCGAGGTCGCCGAGGCGGCGGCACTCCTGGGCGCTCCGTACCAGCTGCGCGGCGAGGTGGTCCATGGGGACGAGCGTGGCCGCGAGCTCGGCTTTCCGACCGCCAACCTCGTTCCCGAGGAGGCGCTCGCCTGTCCCGGTCATGGCGTCTATGCTTGTCTCGCCGACGGTGCTCCGGCGGCGGTGAGCATCGGCGTGCGCCCGACGTTCCAGACCGGTCGCGGCGAGCTGATCGAGGCATATGTCCTCGATTTCGACGGCGATCTGTACGGGCGGGAGCTGCGCCTCGACTTCCTCGCGCGCCTGCGCGGCGAGCGTCGCTTCGAGACGGCGGAGGCGCTGATCGAGCAGATGCACAGCGACGTGCAACACACGCGGGAGATCGCACGGAGGGGTTGACAGACCGGTTGAGGTCTCGGGTCGTCTGATTGAGGCCGTGGGCTGTCTGCTACCGTGCCCGAATATGGCCGCGATAACAACTGAGCGCAAGCGTGAGATCGCCGGGAAGTTCGGCGCCAATGAGAACGACATGGGCTCCACGAAGGTCCAGGTCGCGCTGTTGACCGAGCGCATCAATCACCTGACCGAGCATCTGCGCGAGCAGTCCAAAGATCACCACTCGCGCCGCGGTTTGCTGATGTTGGTCGGCCGCCGTCGCCGGTTCTTGGACTATCTGCAGCGTAGGGATCTCGAGGGGTATCGAGCGTTGATCAAAGAGCTCGGCCTACGTAAGTAGAGCCGTTGCGTAGGCGATGAGCGTCCTCGAGCCAGGCACTGAGGTACCGGCCTTCAAGCTCGCCACCGAAGACGGTGGCAGCGTTACGGAGAAGGATCTGAAGGGCGAGCGGACCGTCCTGGTCTTCTACCCGTTCGCGTTCAGCCCGGTCTGCACCGACCAGCTGCAACTCTACGACGCCGCGCTGGGTGAGCTGCTCGAGCGGGGCGTGACGAAGTGCTGCGGCGTCTCCTGCGACTCGAGCTGGTCACAGATTGCGTTCCGAGAGAAACTTGGCGTGAGCATCGAGCAGCTGTCGGACTTCGAGCCCAAGGGCGCTGCCTGCGAGGCGTTCGGGGTGCGCCACGAAGGCGGTTTCCCCGAGCGAGCACTCGTCGCGATCGACGCCGAGGGGATCGTGCGCTGGAGCTATCAGGCGCCGATGCCGGGCGAGTTGCCAAGCGTCGAGCTCCTGCGCGAGGGCGTCGGCATCGCCTTTGGCGACGTCCTCGCCGCTTGAAGCGCAGCCTTCGTCCGCCGCCGGCCGTCCGCTAAGCTCCGTCCGTTCGGATACGAGAAAAAGAAAACGGACCGCCGACCGACGGGCGGAACAGGAAGGCAGTAAAAAATATGAGTAGTGATGTAGCCGTTACACGGGTTTCCGTGGAGATTGCCGGCAGCGAGATTTCCTTTGAGACCGGCAGGATGGCCAAGCAGGCATCCGGTGCCGTGGTCGTCCGTCAGGGCGACACGATGGTGCTGTGCACCGCGGTCGCGGGCAGCCTGCGCGACGTTGACTTCCTCCCCTTGACGGTGGATGTCGAGGAGCGCATGTACGCCTCCGGCAAAATCCCCGGTTCGTTCTTCAAGCGTGAGGGCCGCCCCGGCGAGAAGGGCACGCTGACCGCGCGCATGATCGACCGGCCGATTCGCCCGCTGTTCCCCAAGGAATGGCGCTACGACACCCAGCTGGTAGCGATCCCACTGTCGATCGACCACGTCCATCCGTACGACATCCTCGCGATGAACGGCGCCTCCACGGCGCTGATGATCTCCGACATCCCGCTGCCGACACCCGTCGGCGCCGTGCGGATCGGCAAGATCGACGGCAACTTCGTCGTCAACCCGCAAGAGGCGGACCTGCTGCCAGACGGCGAGAACCCCTCCGACCTCGACCTGATCGTTGCCGGCACCGAGGAGGCGATCCTGATGGTCGAGGCGGGCGCCAACGAGATCCCCGAGGCTGAGATCCTCGATGCGCTCGACATCGCCCACGCGGAGATCAAGAAGATCTGCGCGCTGCAGCGCGAACTGGCCGACAAGGTCGGCAAGGAGAAGAAAGTCTTCGAGACGATCGCCGTCGACTCCGCGGTGCTCGACGCGATCCGCGCCTCGCACGGCGCGGCGCTCGAAGACGCGACCCAGGTGCAGGACAAGCTCGACCGCCAGGACGCCACCAAGGCCGTCGAGGCTCAGATCCTCGAGCAGCACGCCCCGGCGGCGCCCGAGGGTGCCTCAGAGGAGCAGCTCGTGACAGCCAAGGAGAGGCGCGCCGCGGTGCAGATGGCCTTCGACAAGCTCGAGAAGTCGATCATCCGCGAGCGCATCGCCATCCACAAGAAGCGCCCGGACGGCCGTGGTGAGAACGAGATCCGCGACATCACGATCGAGGTCGGCGTCACGCCGCGCACACACGGCTCGGCGCTGTTCACGCGTGGACAGACCCAGGCGCTCAGCGTCGTCGCGATGGGCACGCTCAAGGAGGAGATGCGCCTCGACACGCTCGGCCTGGAGACGAAAAAGTACTACTGGCACCACTACAACTTCCCGCCGTTCTCGGTCGGGGAAGCAGGCCGCATGGGTGGCGTCAAGCGCCGCGATATCGGCCACGGCGCGCTCGCCGAGCGGGCGCTTGCGCCGATGGTGCCCTCGATCGAGGAGTTCCCCTACTCGATCCGCGTGGTCTCCGACATCCTCGAGTCAAACGGCTCCTCCTCGATGGCCTCGGTCTGCGGCTCCTCGCTGTCGCTGATGGATGCCGGCGTGCCGATCAAGCGCCCGGTCGCCGGAATCGCGATGGGGTTGATCAAGGAGGGCGATGACTACATCGTCCTGACCGACATCGCCGGTGTCGAGGATCACCTGGGAGACATGGACTTCAAGGTGGCGGGCACCGAGCGCGGCATCACCGCGCTGCAGATGGACATCAAGATCACGGGCGTCACCTTCGACATCCTGCGTGATGCGCTCGCGCAGGCCAAAGAGGCCCGCACGTTCATCCTCGGAAAGATGGACGAGACGATCCAGGGGCCGCGTGCGGAGCTCAGTCAGTTCGCCCCGCGGATCCAGACGATTCAGATCGATCCGTCGCAGATCGGTCTGCTGATCGGCAAGGGCGGCGAAACGATCAGGGGCCTCGCGGAGGAGTTTGAGTCCCAGATCGATGTCAACGACGACGGCCAGGTGCTGATCTACTCCGCCAACGGCGAGCTTGGCGACGGGCTGCTCGAGCGGATCAGGATGATGATGAAGGAGGTCGAGGTCGGCGACGAGTACCTCGGCAAGGTCGTCAAGACCACGACGTTCGGCGCGTTTGTCGAGCTCGCGAAGGGCACCGACGGCCTGCTGCACATCTCCAACGTCTCGCCCGGTGAGCGCGTGGAGAGCGTCGAGGACGTGCTGAACAAGGGCGATGAGATCAACGTGCGCGTGGTCGAGGTGGACCGTGAGCGCGGTCGCATCGGCCTGCGTCTGGCCGAGGACCCGGATGTTGCGGGCAAGTCGGCGCAGGAGCTGGCCGGCGTCGGTACCGGTGGTGGCGGTGGCGGCGGCGGCGGACGGCCTCCGCGTGATGGTGGGGGACGAAACGGTAATCGTGACCGTGGTCGCAGCCGCGACGGCGAGCGTGGCTCGGGCCGGCCGCGTCATGGCGGTAGCGACCGTTCCTGACGTGTCGGTAAGCCAGTCGGGCGCGCCGGCCGGATCATCTCCTGGCGCGCCCGCAAGTCCCCAGCAGGACCATGAGGCAGAGCACCGCATTACCACGCTCGACTCGGGCGTGCGAGTGGTGACCGAGCGCGTGCCGAGCGTGCGTTCGGTGGCGCTCGGCTTCTGGATCGGCACCGGCTCCGCGGCCGAGCAGGACAGCGAGGCGGGGATCTCGCACCTGCTGGAGCACATGCTGTTCCGCGGCACCGAGCGCTTCGGATCGGAGGAGATCGACCAGATTTTCGACGCGATGGGCGCGGAGATCAACGCGGGCACTGACAGAGAGACGACGACTCTCTACACGCGCGTGCTCGACCGCCACCTGGAGCGCGCGTTCGATGTGATGAGTGACATGCTCTGGCGTTCACGCCTGCGAGAGCTGGAGGCCGAGCGGGAGGTCGTGCTGGAGGAGATCGCGATGTACGAGGACGATCCCCAGGAGAAGGTCTTCGACCTGCTCGGCGAGGCGGTCTTCGGCAAGCACCCGCTCGGACGCGCCGTGATCGGGCGGGCGGAGGTCGTGCGCGCGGTTGACAGCGAGCAACTACGGGCTTTTCACGCCGAGCGCTACGTGCCCGAGAACGTCGTGATCGGCGCGGCGGGGTCTGTCGATCACGACAGGCTCGTGGAGCTGGCGATCGCGGCCGGAAGCGAGCGTGCCGGAGCGCACCCGCCACCGCCGGCACCAGACGAGCCCGACTTCGAGCGGCGCGTGCGCTTCTTTGCGAAGGACACCGAGCAGTACCACTTCTGTCTGGGTGGACCTGGGTTGGCGCGCGAGGATGAGCGCCGCTTTGCATTGAGGGTGCTCGAAGGCGTGCTTGGCGGGACGTCCTCCTCACGACTCTTTCAGGAGGTGCGCGAGCGCAGGGGACTGGCCTACTCGGTGTTCTGCTTCTCGAGCCTCTACGCCCACACCGGCGAGGTTGGGCTATATGTCGGCACGCGGCCGGAGAACCTGTCTGAGGCACTGGCCACGATCGCGACGGAGCTGGAGCGGTTTGTCGAAGATCCCGCGAGCGTGGAGGAGCTGGACCGTTCGCGCGAGAACCTGAAGGGGCGGATGGTGCTCTCACTGGAGTCCACGGGAGCTCGCATGAGTCGCCTGGGGATCTCAGTGTTGAACGGGCTGCCGATCCTCTCGGTGGATGAGGTGATCGAGCGGATCGACGCGGTGGACATCGCCGCGCTAGAGGAGCTCGCGGGCGAGCTGTTCGTGGCGAAGCGTCTGTCGGTTGCCTGCGTCGGTCCCGAGGAGCAGGCGTTCCTTCAGGCGCTCACGCCGCTGGAGGGAGTGGCGGCATGATCGCGGTGGCGGTCGCCGGTGCGGCTGGGCGCATGGGGGAGGCGGTCTGCGCGGCCGTGGAGGGCGCCGAGGACATGGAGCTCGTCGGGCGCGCCGACCCGTTGCTTGCAACCACGCTCGAGGATCTTTTGACGGGAGCTCATCCACCCGAGGTCGTCGTCGACTTCACAAGGCCCGACACAGCATTGGGCAATGCGCTCAGCTGCGTGCGCGCCGGTGTGCACGTCGTGGTCGGTACGACCGGGTTCGATCCGGCACCGCTGCGCCAGGCGCGGCCGGCGGATGGCAAGCCTGACGCGAACGTGCTGATCGCGCCAAACTTCGCGATCGGGGCGGTGCTGATGATGCGCTTCGCCGTCGAGGCGGCCAGGCACATGGCGAAGGCCGAGATCATCGAGTTTCATCACGACCAGAAGCTCGATGCTCCCAGTGGCACCGCGAAACGCACCGCCCAGCTGATCGCCGAGGTCACCGGTGGGACTGAGCCGCCGATCCACTCGGTGCGGTTGCCTGGCATGGTCGCCAACCAGGAGGTGATCTTCGGCGATGTCGGTCAGACGCTGACGATCCGCCACGACACGATCGGACGCGAGTCGTTCATGCCCGGCGTTCTGCTCGCGATTCGCCGTGTGGGCAGCCTGGAGCAGTCACCGGTCGTCGGCCTCGAGCAGCTGCTGTTCTGAGCAATGGCGCTGGTGAACGATGCGCACGAGCGCAAAGGTGCGGGGAGAATGGCAAGCGCGAGCGTGAGATACTCATGCCAATGAGTGACCTGGGCACGATTCTGACGGCGATCGTCACCCCCTTCGACGCGGAGGGCAGGGTGAACGAGGAGTCGTTCGTCGCACTGATGGCCCACCTCGCCGAGAACGGCTCGGATGGGTTCGTCGTGGCCGGTACGACCGGTGAGGCCTCGACGCTGACCGACGAGGAGCATCTCGGGCTGATCGAGCTGGCCGTGAAAGAGCGTCCCGCGGGCACGACGATCCTCGCGGGCGTGGGCACGAACGACACGCGGCACGCCGTGCATCTGACCGAACGCGCAACGGAGCTGGGCGCGGACGCACTTTTGAGCGTGACTCCGTACTACAACAGGCCCAGCCCCCTCGGTCTCAAGCGTCATTACGAAGCGATCGCCAAGGCCACCGACAGGCCGATCCTGCTGTACAACATCCCGGCCAGAACCGGGACGAACATGCCCAACGATCTGCTCGAAGAGCTCGGACAAATCGATGGCATCGCGGGCGTCAAGCAGTCCAACCCCTCAGAACTGCGGCTGCTCGACGGTCTCGACCTCTACACCGGCGACGACGTCACATTCGCGCGCACGCTGGACATGGGCGGCGCCGGGGGGATCCTCGTTGCCAGCCACATCGTCGGTCCCGAGCAGCGACGCATGGTGGACGAGCCTGAAAATCGTCAGGCGATCGACGCATCGTTGCAGGACGTCTATCAGACGCTGTTCCTCACGGCGAGCCCAACGTGCACGAAGGCCGCGCTGAACCTCCTGGGCCACGACGTGGGCGGCGTTCGTCTGCCGATCGTGGAGGCCACCGAGCAGGAGACAGCGGTGGTGCGCGCGATGCTGGAGCGCCACGGCCTGCTCACCAGCGCACATTCAGGCGTACACGCGTGAGCTCGAAGCTGCGCGTCCTGCCCCTCGGCGGCTTGGGGGAGATCGGCAAGAACATGACGGTGGTCGAGCAGGACGGCCGGATCGTCGTCGTCGACGTCGGGCTACGCTTCCCGACTCCGGAGATGGTCGGCATCGACCTCGTGCTGCCCGACTTCTCCTACCTGCGCGAGCGCGCGAAGGACATTGAGGCGATCGTGATCACCCATGGCCACGAGGACCATCTCGGCGCGCTGCCGTGGGTGCTGCGCGAGCTCGAGCGAGAGGGATCTCTACCACCCGTGTACGGCGGTGCGCTGACGATTGCGATGGCGCGCTCCAAGCTCGACGAGCACAAGCTGCGCAATGTCTCGCTGAATGAGGTCGCCCCGGGCGAGGCGTTCGAGCTGGGGCCGTTTGAGATGGAGATGGTGCACATGACGCACTCGATCCCCGACGCGAGCGCGGTCGCGCTCGGCACCGAGCTGGGAACGGTGCTGGTGACGGGCGACTACAAGTTCGACCAGACGCCTGTCGACGGCGCGCCCGCGGATATCTCGCGCTTGGCAGAGCTGGGTAGGGAAGGAGTGCTGCTGCTGTGCGGCGACTCCACGAACGTCGACCGCCCGGGCTTCTCGCCGTCGGAGTCCGGGGTGGGGCCGCACCTGGAGGAGGTGTTCGCTCGTTGTGAGGGGCGGATCGTTGTGACGAGCTTCGCGTCGAACATCCACCGCGTGCAGCAGGTCGTGGACGCCGCCGCGGCGCTCGACCGCAAGGTCGTGCTGGTCGGCCGCTCAATGCGCAAGAACGTGAAAATCGGCCGCTCGCTCGGGCACATCGAGGTTCCCGACGGGATGCTCCTGGGGCCGCGTGAGATCGAGGATTTCCCCGACGAGCGGATCGTGATCATCTCGACCGGCTCCCAGGGCGAGCCCCTGTCGGCGCTGCGCCGGATGGCCTATCGCGACCACCGCCAGGTGGAGTTGCGCCAAGGCGACACGGTCGTGTTCAGTGCCACCCCGATACCCGGGAACGAGCGTGCGGTGAACGAGACGATCGACCGGCTCTACCACATTGGCTGCGACGTGATCACCACCAGTGACGCCCCCGTGCACGCCTCCGGGCACGGATACGCCGAGGAGGTGAAGCTGATGCTGAACCTCACAAAGCCGCGCTACGTGATGCCGTTCCACGGCGACTTCAAGCGGCTGCGCCTGCATGCGCAGCTCGCCGAAGCGGTGGGCGTGGCGCCGGAGGACATCTTCCAGGGCGAGAACGGGCTGCCCCTGGAGATCGACGAGCGCGGCGCGCGCTTTGGCAAGCGCGAGCACGCGGGAATGATCTTCGTCGACGGCGTCGAGATCGGCGACATGGCCGACGTGGCACTGCGCGACCGCCGGATGCTCTCAGCCGATGGGATCTTCATCGTCGTCGTGACGATCTCCGAGCAGGACGGGCGCTCGGTCGTCGACCCGGAGGTGATCTTCAGGGGCGTGCCGTTCCTCGATCAAGCCGACGAGCTCTCAGAGGAGATCAAGGCGACCATCGACGCCTCACTGAAGCGGGCGGCGAAGGATCAGATCCGTGAGGTGGACCTGCTCCAAGAGGTCCTGCACGACGATCTGGCGAAGCTGGTCTACGACCGCCTCAAGCGGCGGCCGATGGTGCTGCCGGTCGTCGTTGAGGTTTGAGGCTCTCCGCCGCCGGCAGCCTGACCACGAAGCGCGCGCCGTAGGGGGCGCCATCGCGCTGGCCAGTGGGCTCGATCGAGACCGAGCCGCCGTGGGTCTCGGCCACGGCGCGGACGATCGCCAGGCCCAGGCCGAAGGAGCCGCCGCGGTCGCCGGCGCCGCGGACGAAGCGCTCGAAGAGGGTCTCGCGCAGGTCCTCGGGTACGCCTGGGCCGTCGTCTTCGACGACGAGTAGCGCCTGGCCGCTCTCATCGACGCTCGTCGATACGCGGACCTCGGTGCCGGCGGGGGTGTGGCGCAGCGCGTTCTCCAGCAGGTTGATCGTGAGGCGGTGCAGTTCGTCGCGGGAGCCCTCGACGATGACCGGTCCCGCCCGCTCGACGTCTAGCGAGATCTCGTGGGCGGCGCTGACGGGGCCGAGCTCGGAAGCCGCCTCGACGACGATTTGGTCCAGGGCGCACGGCTCGTGCGCGACCACGCGACCAACATCGGTGCGCGCGAGTAGCAGCAGATCAGCGACCAACCGGCGCATGCGCCGGGAGGAGCGCAGGGCCGAGCGCGCCGCCTCGCCCTGATCGCCATCCAGCGATTCGGCCAGCAGCTCGAGGTTCACGAGCACGCTTGTCAGCGGAGTACGCAGCTCGTGCGAGGCATCGGCGACGAAGCGGCGCTGGCGCACGAGCATCGCCTCGGTCTCCCCGCGCGCGGCGTCCAGCTCGCGGAGCATGCCCTGCAGGGTGCGCGCAAGCTCCGAGACCTCGTCGTCGGCCTCGGACTGGGGCATCACGCGGGAGGGGTCGCGGGTGCGGGCGATCTCCTCCGCGGTGGTGGTCAACCGTGCGATCGGCGCCATCGCGCGGCGCGCGATCATCATGCCCGCGAGCAGTGCCATTCCGGTCCCGATCAGCACCCCGAGTAACAGCAGCAGCTCGACCCGCGTGACGGTCGCCTCGGTCTCCGAGACGCTGCGGCCGTACTGGACGTACACCTGGCCGACCGGCTCGCCCGTGCCTTCGAATCTGACCGTGGCGAGGTGGCTGAGCACGCGGTAGCCGTTGACTATCCGCGGCTGGATCAAGGCGCCGCCGAGGGTCGGCGCTTTGCCCGTCTCCGCAATCACGGTGCCGCCGAGTGTGACGATCCTGATCGCTTCCGTGTGCTCGCTCGAGACGAGATCCTCGAGCGGCGGTTCGATGCCGACGATCTGGAAGGTCGTGGGGTTGAGCCTGATGCTCAGATGGGACGGCAGCTGCTGGGCGGTGTCGGCCACCTCGCGGTTGAAGTCCGAACGGATGCGACGCACCGTAAGCGAGCCCACGGCGACCGCGAAGCCGCACAGGATCACGAATGTGAGCAGCGCCGAGACGCCGGCTAGGCGCACGCGGATCGGCAGCCGGTCAAACGTCGCTGTCAGGCTCTCGACGACGCGGCGGGGGGCACCCAACGGGTTACGCGCCGGGCTCACGAGCGACCACGCGATCTAGGCGCGCAGGACGTATCCCGCCCCGCGGATCGTGTGCAGTAGCCGCGGCTCGCCGTCGGCCTCGAGCTTGCGGCGGACGTTTGAGACGAACACCTCGATCGTGTTGGTCGTAGAAAAGGGGTCATAGCCCCACACCTCGTCGAGCAGGCGTTGGCGGGAGATCACGATCCGCTCGTTGCGCATCAGGTACTCGAGCAGCTCGAACTCGCGCTGCGTGAGCTCAACGGTGCGCTCGCCGCGTGTGACCTCATGGGTGTCGGCGTTGAGTAGCAGATCGCCGACGCGCAGGGGGGCCGAGCCACGCGGCGGGCGCCGGCGCAAAAGCGCACGCATCCGCGCCAGCAGCTCCTGGCGCTCGAACGGCTTGACAAGGTAGTCATCAGCGCCCGCGTCGAGGCCCTCGACGCGGGACTCGAGAGCGTCACGCGCGGTCAGAATCAGGATCGGCACGTCGTCATCGGCGCGCAGCGAACGGGCGACCTCCAGGCCGTCGAGCCCGGGCAGGCCGAGGTCGAGGATCACGAGGTCGGGCGCGAACGAGCGCCCGTGCTCCAGCGAGTCGGCGCCGTCGGCGGCGGCGCGCACCTCGTAGCCCTCCATCCGCAGCGAGCGCTGGAGTGCCTGTGCGATGTCCTCGTCGTCCTCGACGACCAAGACACGGGGTGCGCGGGAGAAATCATTCATGAGCTGGGTCTTTATGTAACCGGTGGGGAGTAAAGCAAGAGTAAGGCTTGCAAAGTGTCGTGCCGAGCAGGTGCAGGCCGTGCGATGTCGAAGTTGCGCGGGATGGCGAATACTCGCAAGCGCGCCCCCGCGCGGAAATCAACTGCTCGTAAGACCGCGGCTCAGCGAACCCGTACGTCCACTCGCGGAACACGGGGAAGATCAAGGCCCCGTCGCCGCCGCGGCAGCCGCGGAGGGCGTCGTGGCTTCGGGGGTCTTGGTCTGACGCTACCTCGTGGCCTGCCACGACTACCGGAATTGGATCAGCGCCAACGCGACGTGATCGGGCTGGCTCTGGTGGCAGCCGGGATCTTCATGGGCTTTGTGTTGTGGGGACACTGGAACGGCGGGCATGCGGGCCATGGGCTCGCGGTAGGGCTTGGCTGGGCGGTCGGTAAAGCGCGGGTACTGGCACCGATCGCGCTGATCGGCGCAGGCGCGGCAATGCTGCTGCGCCCGGTGTGGCCGGCGCTGAGTCCGCTGCGGACGGGGGCGATCTGCCTCTCGGCTTCGATCGTGCTGGCACTGGCCGCCGGAACGCTCGGCGTGAGCTCTCCGGCGACCGAGGAGAAGGGCGCGTCGTGGACCTCGGCCTTCCTGCAGGCGCATGGCGGCGTCGCGGGCGAGGCGCTATATCAAGGTTCGCACCGGTTGGTGCAGAGCGTCGGCGTGGACATACTCGTCGTGTTCTTGTTCCTGGTCGGCGTGATCCTGCTGACGGGAGCCTCACTGGCGAGCGCGATCAGGGCGACGGGCAGCGGTGTGGTCGATACGACGCGAATGCTGAAAGCCCACCGGCCGCGAGGCGCCGCCACGGAGGCGCCGGCGCCGTTCGGGCAGCCTGAGTCGCTGCATCCTCCCGAGCCCGAGCCGGAGGAGCTGATCGTGCGGGCGACCCATGTGGAGGCCCCGCCCCTGGACGAGCCACCGGCGTGGGCATCCGACCCCGTGGACGACCCAGTGGATGAAGCCGTCGATGAGATCAATGACGAGGACGAGGTTGAGGAGGTCGACCCGGAGGCTCCGATCCCCGGAGTCGCCGTGACCGATCCAGAGCAGCTGACCCCGCAGGGCAGGCTGAGGGGGGCGATCACCGACGACCCGGACTTCGTATGGGAGCTGCCGCCGGCCGAGAAGCTGCTGGCGCGCTCGACGGCCGACCAGACAAGGCCGGATACCGCCGGGCAGGAGCGTACGGCGACGAGCCTGACCGAGGCGCTGGGTCACTTCGGCGTGCAGGCGAAGGTGATCGGGACGGTCGCGGGGCCGCACATCACACGCTACGAGCTGCGGCTGGCGCCGGGGACAAAGGTCGGCAAGGTGGCCCAGCTGAAGGACGATCTGGCGTATGCGCTGGCGGCGACGGACATCCGCATCCTGGCGCCGATCCCGGGCAAGCAGGCGGTCGGGGTCGAGGTTCCGAACGCCCACCGCAGGATCGTGAAGCTGGGGGATGTGTTCCAGCGGCCGCCGAAGGACTGGTCGCCGCTGACGGTATGGCTGGGCAAGGATGTTGCGGGCAAGGCGATCGGGGCGGATCTCGCGAAGATGCCGCACCTGCTGGTGGCCGGAACGACCGGCGCGGGCAAGTCGGGGGCGATCAACGCGATGCTCTCGAGCGTCCTCTTGAGGGCAACCCCACACGAGGTGCGCCTCGTGCTCGTGGACCCGAAGCAGGTCGAGCTGAACCACTACGAGTCGATCCCACATCTGCTGACACCCGTGATTACGAGCCCGCGGATGGCTGCGAACGCCTTGCAGAACCTCGTCAGGGAGATGGAGCAGCGCTACGGGATCATGTCGATGGCCAGAACCAGGAGCCTGATCGAATTGAACAAGGCGCGCGCACGGCGCAGCGAAGCGCCGCTGCCGTACATCCTGTGCGTGATCGACGAGCTCGCCGACCTGATGATGGTCGCGCCGGCCGACGTGGAGGACTCGATCATCCGCCTCGCGCAGAAGGCCAGAGCGGTGGGGATTCACCTGGTGCTGGCGACGCAGAGCCCAAGGGTGGACGTGATCACGGGCATGATCAAGGCGAACGTGCCGTCCAGGATCGCCTTCGCGGTCTCGAGTCAGACCGATTCCAGGGTGATCCTCGACCAGAACGGCGCGGAGTCGCTGCTGGGGCAGGGGGACATGCTGTTCAGCCCGGTCGGGACGTCCAGGCTGCAAAGGATCCAGGGGGCGTATATCGACGAGGCGCAGATCGCGAAGCTGACTGATCTGTGGCGCAAGCAGGGCGAGCCGGAGCTGCGCGAGGAGCTGCTCGAGGAGGTCGAGCCGGTCGAGGTGGAGTCGAGCGGCGACGAGCTCGACCCCGACGAGGACCCGATCCTGCGCGACGCGATTACGCTCGTGGCGGAGATGCAGACGGCCTCGACCTCGATGCTGCAACGGCGGCTGAGATTGGGATACACGCGCGCGGGCCGCGTGATCGACATGCTCGAGCGCCGCGGCGTGATCTCCGGCTACGAGGGCTCCAAGCCCCGCCAGGTGCTGATCACCGAGGCCGACCTGCCGCGCATCCTGGCCGCGTTGGAATCCCCGCCCACCCAGCCGGCCCCAGCCATTAGCGACTAGCCTTCTCACGTACATGGCAGAGATCGGAGCCACGCTGCGAACCGCGCGAATGAGCGCGCGCATTGATGTATCCGAGATCGAGGCGCAGACGAAGATCAGGGCTAAGTACCTGCGCGCGCTGGAGAACGAAGAGTGGGACCTGCTGCCGGGGCCGACGTTCGTGCGCAGCTTCCTGCGCACATACGCACAGGCGCTGGGGCTCGACGCGAAGGCGCTCGTCGAGGAATACCGCCTGAACTACGAACGTCCGAGCGAGGCGGCGCTGGAGCCGATCGTCTCGACCCCGAGCAGCAGCCCCATGAGAGGACGCGTGCCCGCGCGGCCCTCGCGCGGGTACATGGCGCTCGTGGGGGTCGTCGGGGTGGTGATCGTGCTGTTGGTAATCGGCCTGCTAAGCGAGGGCGGTAGCCCGTCGAACACCACGACCGGCACGACCACCGCGCGGACCCACGACAAGCACGCCGGCACGCACCACGGGAGAGGAGCCGGCCATGCCGCCGCCCATCCCACGAGCACTACGACGCGAGTGGTCGCACTGTCATTGCGACCGAGCGCTGCCGTATACGTGTGCCTGATCGACAACGATACGGGGAGCAAGCTGATCCCCGGGCTGGAACTACAGCCGGGCACGAGCACGCGGACCTTCCATGCAAAGCACTTCACGATCACCTTGGGGAACAGCTCAGTGACGATGTTTGTCGACGGAACCCCAAGGACTGTGCCGCCGTCGAGCGAAGCGATCGGGTACTCGATCACGAAGGCCGGGAGGCAACGGTTGAAGACCGGCGAACTGCCCACCTGCACATGACGCCGCGGGCGGGGATCGTCGTCACCGGAACTGAGGTGTTGACTGGGCGGGTTACTGACCGCAATGGGCCTTGGCTGGCAGAGCGATTGAAGGAGCTGGGGGTGGATGTGGCCTACACGACGATCGTCGGGGATCGACCTGGGGACATGGAGGATGTCTTGCGATTCATGGCGGGGGAGGGGTTGGATTTGATTTTGACCAGTGGGGGGTTGGGGCCTACTGCGGATGATCTCACCGCCGAAGTCGTCGGTAGGGCCCAGGGGCGGGAGATGGTGCTCGATGTGGGATTGGAGGAAAGGATCGCTGAGATCCTTTCACCGCTTGCGAAACGGTGGCCGAACCTCGATATGGAGGCAATTAGAGAGAGCAACCGCAAGCAGGCGGTGATCCCGGAGGGCGCGACCATACTGGAGCCCGTTGGTACTGCCCCGGGGCTCGTCGTGCCCGCAAAGGAGCCGCAGAGCAAGCCGACGGTGGTGGTGCTGCCGGGCCCGCCAAGAGAGCTGCAGCCGATGTGGAGCGAGGCGGTCGAGACGGAGGCGCTGAAAGCGGCGATCAAAGACGCGACCGAGTACCGGCAAAAGATGCTGAGGTTGTACGGGATCCCCGAGTCGGAGATCGCCGAGACATTGCGGGTGGCCGAAGCAGAGGGCGTCGAGTTGGGCAGGCTCGAGGTGACGACGTGCCTGAAACGGGGCGAGGTCGAGGTCGTGACCCGCTACGAGCCCGCCGAGCAGGAGGTCTACGACGCGTTCGAGGCGGTCGTGCGCGAGCGGCACGCGGACACGCTGTTCTCCGACGATGGCAGCACGGTCGACGATCAGGTCGCGGAGATGCTGCGAGGGAAAGGTCAAAGCGTCGCTACTGCTGAGTCCTGCACTGGAGGCCTGCTCGCTGCTAGGTTGACCGAGAAAGCGGGCGCTTCGGAGTACGTGAAGGGCGGGATCGTCGTCTACTCCAACGACGCGAAGATCGCCCAGGCGGGCGTGCCGGCAGAGCTGATCGAGCACCATGGCGCGGTCTCGGCCGAGGTCGCCCAGGCGCTAGCCGCAGGGGCGAGGGCGCAGTTGGGCGCTGACGTCGGTGTCGGCGTCACCGGCGTCGCGGGACCCGGGGGCGGCACCGAGGAGAAGCCGGTCGGACTCGTGTGGCTGAGCGTCGCCACGGCAGATGGAGAGCCCCTGACCCGTTCGGTCAACCTTCCGGGCTCGCGCGCGGACGTGCGCGACCGCACGACGACGGTCGCGATACACCTCATCCGCCGCGCGCTGCTGCATTCTTAGCGTCCTGCCTCGTCAGGACGATGCGAACGTGCGTTCCGTCCGAAGCGACCTCTAGCTTTCTCGATTCCATCTTCGACAGGAGGAGTAAGGCCATGCCCGTTACCGACCAGGAGAAGGCTGCCAAGGCGCGCGATGCCGCCCTTCAGGGGGCGCTCACGCAGATCGAGCGCGAGTTCGGCAAGGGCACGGTCATGCGCATGGGGGACGAGGGCGCGCAGGTGCGCTGCGACGCGATCCCCACGGGCGCGCTGTCGCTCGACCTCGCGCTCGGGATCGGGGGCGTGCCGCGCGGGCGGATCGTCGAGGTCTTCGGCCCGGAGTCCTCGGGTAAGACGACGCTGATCTATCACGTGCTCGCCGAGGCCCAGAAACTCGGCGGCGTGTGCGCGTTCATCGATGCAGAGCACGCGATGGATCCTCTCTACGCAAAGGAGATCGGCGTCGACATCGACGAGCTGCTCGTCTCTCAGCCCGACTACGGCGAGCAGGCCCTGGAGATCGCCGACATGCTCGTGCGCTCCGGCGCCGTCGACGTGGTCGCGATCGACTCGGTCGCGGCGCTGACCCCGCGCGTGGAGCTCGAGGGTCAGATGGGCGACCAGACCGTCGGTGCGCAGGCGCGGATGATGTCGCAGGCGATGCGCAAGCTCGCGGGCAACCTGAACCGCACGCAGACGCTCTGCATCCTCACCAACCAGATCAGGGAAAAGGTCGGCGTGATGTTCGGCTCGCCCGAGACCCAGCCGGGCGGGCGGGCGCTGAAGTTCTACGCCTCCCAGCGGCTGGACATCCGGCGGATAGAGACGCTCAAGGACGGCACCGAGGCGGTCGGTAACCGCGTGCGCGTGAAGGTTGTGAAGAACAAGGTTGCCGCTCCCTTCCGCCAAGCCGAGTTCGACATCGAGTACGGCAAGGGCATCTCGACCTCCGGCTGCCTGATCGACCTCGGCTTGGAGCACAACATCGTGAGCAAGTCCGGCTCATTCTTCTCCTACAAAGACGAGCGTTTGGGCCAGGGCCGCGGCAACGCGAAGGCGTATCTGGACGAGCATCAGGAGATGGCGAAGGAGATCGAGGACAAGATCTACGCCGCGCTCGGACTCGGCAAGGACCTGGTCACGCCGATCGAGCGGGACAAGGACGCATCGGCGCCGGTACCGATCGCCGGCGAGCCGCCAGTTGCCGCCGTGGCAGCTGCCTGATCCGCGCCCCGCGGCCCGCGGGTACCCTGTGGAGCGATGAAGCGCTACCACCTGACGACCTTCGGCTGCCAGATGAACGAGCACGATTCCGAGCGCATGAAGGGCATGCTCGAATCGCTCGGTTACGTGGAGGCGCCTGAGCGCGCCACGGCCGACCTGATCCTGTTCAACACGTGCTCGATCCGCGAGACCGCCGACAGCCGCTTTATCGCCCATCTGGGCGAGGCCAAGCGTCTGAAGCGCGAACAGCCGGAGCGGGTCGTCGGTGTCGGCGGCTGCTGGGCACAGTCGGTCAAGGAGGAGGTGTTCGAGCGCTTCCCGTTCGTCGACGTCGCCTTCGGTCCCGGGCAGGTGCACAAGCTGGCTGAGTTCCTCACGAGCGACTCGTTGACCGCCCAGGGCTACTTCGAGTTCGAGGGTTTCACCGGCCATTTGCCCGCGCGGCGCACACGCCAGTTTCAGGGCTGGCTGCAGATCTCGGTCGGCTGCAACTGCGCCTGCTCGTACTGCATCGTGCCTTCGACACGCGGCCGCGAGGTCAGCCGCCCGTTCGACGAGCTGGTGACGGAGGTTCGGGTGATGGCCGCCGACGGCGTGCGCGAGGTCACGCTGCTCGGCCAGAACGTCAACTCCTACGGCCGCGACCTAGGGATGAATGGGCACAAGCCGGCAACGTTCGCGGGGTTGCTGGCCGCAGTGGACGGGATCGACGGGATTGACCGCATCAGGTACACGAGTCCGCACCCGAAGGACATGCGCGAGGACGTGATCCGCGCCCACGCGGAGCTGTCGAGCCTCTGTGAGCACATCCACTTGCCGCTGCAGTCGGGCTCCTCAAGGATCCTCAAGGCGATGCGCCGCACGTACGACCGCGGGCGTTATTTGGACCGGGTGGCGTTGATTCGCGAGCACGTACCCGATGCATCGCTCACGACCGACATCATCGTCGGTTTCCCGGGGGAGACCGAGGAGGATTTCACGCAGACACTCGAAGTGGCAGAGCAGGTCGGCTATGACAGCGCTTTCACGTTTCTGTTCTCCCCGCGGCGCGGGACCACGGCGGCCGAGTTGACTGAGGGCCTCGTCCCGCACCCCGTCAAGGTCGAGCGCATGGAGCGCCTGCTCGAGGTCGTCCAGCGCCGCGCCCGCGAGCGCGCTCAAAGGTTCGTGGGCCGGACGGTTGAGGTGCTGGTCGAAGGCTCGTCGCGCACCGACCCCGAGCGCCTGCGCGGCCGTACCCGCCACAACAAGGCCGTCAACTTCTCAGGTCTCGCCGCGGCGGGCGAGCTCACCGAGGTCGAGATCACCGCCGCCACCAGCCAGACGCTCTCCGGGGAAGAGCGCCTGCTGGCAAGAACGGTCGTCGGCTGAGGACCCTCCGCGTCGCGCGAGTGCTTCCCCGCGATGCGGCCCGGGCCTCCATCGACCGCTGGGCGTTATGTCTTTACTACTGGGCGCTCGCTCCGGCGGGACTGCCCGGAACGCTCGCGCCCGAGCTGGATCCCGATCCCGAACTGGAGCCGGAACTCCCACTCGAGCTGGAGCCCATGCCCGGGCACGAGTGCTTCCCCGGGGGCGCTCCCGAAGGCGGTGTCGTCCCGGTCTTCGCGCCCGCGGGCGGGGTCGTGGGCGTCGCGGGCGTGGGCGTCGTCGGGGTGGTGGATTGCGTCGTGGCAGTCCCGCTGGTCGTGGAACTTGACGCGGCGCCGGCACTGGAGATGCCGGCAAACGCACCGCCGGTGGCGAGCGCTCCCGCCACCATCGTGGCGCCAAGCAGCTTTGACGTATTCATGCGATCGAACCTCCATCTGTGGGTCGAGGGGTTGTGTCGATCGATCGTCCGTCACGGGGCTAAGTGGAGCCCAAGGTCCGTGTAAGGGCTGGCATAGATGTTTGTAGGGAGCATGTAAGAGGGAGCATGTAAGGACACTTTTTGTGGTCCGACGCGCATGGGAACATATGTTCGTGCGCTGGAGCAACCTGAGCTTGGGAGACGAGGAGCAGCGGCGTTTGCCGGGCTATCGCGACGAAGCCGTGGTGCGCCGCTTCGACGCGCCCGAGGCGCTCCAGACCAACTTCTACGAGGTCAGCGCCAAGTCCGTACTCAATCGAGTTCCTGAAAGGTCCCGTATGCCCTTCCGCTGGACGGTGAATCCGTACCGCGGGTGCGCGCATGCGTGTCTTTTATTGCTTTGCCCGCCCAACCCACACATACCTGGGTTTCGATGCCGGCCGCGACTTCGAGCGTGAGATCGTGGTCAAGGTCAACGCGCCCGAGGTGCTGAGGGTCGAGTTGGCTAAGCCCAAATGGAAGCACGAGCACGTGGCCCTGGGGACGAACACCGATCCTTATCAATGGGTGGAGGGGAGATACCGGCTGATGGAGGGGATCTGGGAGGCTATGAGGGATTTCGCCAATCCCTGCTCGGTGCTGACGAAGTCGCCCCTGTTGCTGCGAGATCTGCCATTGATGCTGCAGATCGCAGAGCGAACCAGCATCAGTGCCTGCCTGTCGATCCCGACGCTCGACGAGAAGGCGTGGCGGGCGACCGAGCCGCACACGCCGAACCCGCGGGCGCGGCTGGAGGCGGTGGCCGAGCTCAACCGCGCTGGCATCCCCACGGGGGTGCTGATCGCGCCGCTGATGCCCGGCGTCAACGATGCCCCGCACCAGGTTGAGCCCCTGCTGGAGGCGGCGACCAGGGCGGGCGCAACGAGCATCGGCGGCGTGGCGTTGCACCTGCGCGGCGAGGTGAGGGGGATCTTCATGGACTGGCTGCGCTCACAGCGCCCCGATCTCCTGGAGCGCTATGAGGAGCTGTATCGCCGCGGCGCCTACGCTCCGCAGGAGGAACGGGAGCGCCTCTCACGGCTCGTCCGTCGCGGTCAGGGTCGCGCAAGGGGCTTCACCCGTACGCGGCCTGTGATCAACCCTTCCGGCGACGAGGTGTCCGAGGCAAGCCAGCAGCAAGCGCTTTTCTAGTCCCTCTCAGCGTTTGGAGGTACTGCCCGCAGCCAGATCCGACGCGATCTTATGGGCGCCCATCTTGCGGCTCGCGGTGGCCGCGAGCTCAGGCGCAAGGCCGGAGAAGGCAGCGCCGAGGCGCAGCGGCAGCGGCGCGACGTCGATCTCGCCGCGGTTGCGCTCGATCGCCTTGACGACCGCATCGGCGACGTCCTGCGGGGAGCGCGTGCCGACGCCCGACGGGAGCTCTGTACCGGAGTCCGAGAACATGCCCGCTTCGCGGATGAACCCGGGGAACACGGCGGATACCTCAACGCCTTCCTCGCGCAGGTCGGCACGCAGCGCGCCGGCAAAGCCACGCAGACCGAACTTCGTCGCGTTGTAGATCGAGGTCTGCGGCGACGGCGACTTGCCCGACAACGAGGACATGAACGAGAGGTGGCCGCGGCCCCGCCGCACCATGCCGGGCACGAGCGCGTGCGCGAGCGCGATCGGGGCGCGCAGGTTGACGTCGAGCGCGCGGTCGATCTCCTCCATCGTGAACGACTCCAGCCGCCCCGAGCCGGGCAGCGCCGCGTTGGCGATGAGGATGTCCACTTCGCCGGCCTCGGCAACGAGGCTCTCGGCGGCGGCCCGATCGCTGAGGTCGACCGCGAGCATGCGCGCGCCACCGAGCTCGTCCGCCAGCGGCTCCAGCACGTCCACACGCCGCCCGGTGAGGATCAGCTTGCCGCCGCGCCGGTGCAGGGAGCGAGCGATCGCTTGCCCGAGGCCGCCGGTGGCGCCGGTGAGCAGGACGGTGGAGCCGGAGATCTGCATTAGATGCGAGCCTACGACAATGCGGATCATCGCGCTGTTCGGCCCGACCGGCGTGGGCAAGACAAACGTCGCGCTCGCGCTGGCCGAGCTGCTCCAGGCGCGCGGCGAGCAGTGCCCCGTCGCGGTGTCGGCCGACGCGCTGCAGGTGTACAAAGGGCTGGAGACCCTGACCGGCGTGGCCTCGCCTGCCGATCAAGCAAAGCTCGAACATCGCCTGGTGTCATTCCTGCCGCTCGACGCGACGTTCAGCGTGGGACAGTACGCCGAGCTCGCCCACGCGGAGATCGACGGCCTGCTCGCGGCCGGGCGCCGTCCGCTGGTGGTGGGGGGCACCGGGCTGTACCTGCGCGCGGCATTGACCGAGCTGAACCTGCGGCCGCCCCCGCCGGAGGGCGCTCGCGAGCGCTGGACCGCGGCGCTCGAGAGGGAAGGCGCGCCCGCGCTGCACGCGCTGCTCACCCGCCGTGCGGCGTGGGCGGCGGAGGGGATCGACCCGAACGACCGCCAGCGGATCGTGCGTGCACTGGAGCTGTTGGAGCAGGGAAAGCTCGAGCCACCCGAGGGACCATCGCAGCTGTGGAGCGAGGAGCTGCGCCATCCGACCTTGCTCGCGGGACTGACGATGGAGCGAGAGGTGCTGTACGAGCGGATCGACGCGCGCGTTGATGCGATGCTCGCGGCGGGGGTCGCCGAGGAGGTGCGCAGGGCTTATGCGGCCGGGGCGTCTGAGACCGCGCGCAAGGCGCTCGGCTTCGAGGAGCTGCTGAGCGGGGACGTAGAGGGCATGAAGCGGCGCACGCGCAATTACGCAAAGCGCCAGCTGACGTGGATGAAGAAGCTGGCGGGCGTACGCGTGATCGACGTCACCATGCGCGACCCCAGCGATGTCGCCGAGGAGATCCTCCTAGACTCCGCCGCCGTGAGCCCCACGAGCAAAGACCAAGCGCGGAGCGAGGCCGGATGAGGTTCGAGAAGTGGCAAGCGCTGGGTAACGACTATCTGATCGTTGAGCACGATGAGCTCCCCTTCGAGCTCACGCCGGCGCGGTTGAGAAGGCTCTGCGAGGGACATTTCGGCGTGTTCGCCGACGGCGTCCTCGAGCTCTCCCGCCCAGAGGACCCCGCGCATGTGGCCGACCTGCGGATCTATAACCCCGACGGTACGGAGGCCGAGCTGTCGGGCAACGGCGCGCGCGAGGCGATCATGTACCTGCGCCGTCGCTGGACAGACAGGGACGAGTTCTCGATCCACACGGCCGCCGGCGAGATCCGCCCGCAGATCACAGGACCGGATACATGCCGCGTGGACATGGGTCGCGCGAGCCTCACCTCCAAGGACTTCCCCGGCGGGCCGCCCGACGGTCGCGGGGAGCTGCCCATCGATAACCCCGAGCTGGCCACCTTGAGCTTCCAGCACGTCTCGATCGGCAACCCCCAGTGCGCTATCCACGTCACCAGCGTGGCCGCACTCGACGCGCTCGACCTGCCTGTGATCGGCCCGCAGGTCGAAGGCCATGAGCGATTCCCCAATCGCACCAATGTCTCCTGGTACACAGAGATCGAGATGCCAGACCCAACGGCGCGGGCGGGCGGGCGGGCTCGAATCAAAGCGAGGATCTTCGAGCGCGGGGTGGGGGAGACGCTGTCCTCCGGCACCGGCGCGACTGGAGCGGCGATCGCCCATCTGCTCGATGCCGATGGCAAGATTGCGGCCCCCGAGCGCGTGACGGTCGCGCTGGACGGTGGCGAGCTGGAGGTCGAGGTGGGGGAGGGCCTGCGCGTGAATCTGACAGGCTGGGCAAGACCCGTGTTCGAGGGTCGCCTGAGTGACGACTTCGTGAAGGAGCTGAATGAGACCGAGTAAGCGATTGGAGCGCATCCCGCCGTATGCGTTCGCCGAGCTGGAGCGCAAGATCGCAGCTAAGCGCGCGGAAGGGGTGGACGTGATCAGCCTCGGGATCGGCGACCCCGACCGCCCGACCGCGCCGCTGATCGTGGAGGCGATGCAGGAGGCGGTGACCGAGCCGGAGACGCACAAATACCCGACCAACCGCGGCCGTGTGGACTTTCGCGAAGCGGTGAGCGACTTCTACGAGCGGCGCTTCGACGTCGAGCTGGACCCCGAGCGCGAGGTCATCCCTGCGATCGGCGCGAAGGAGGCGATCTTCAACCTGAACCTCGCTTTCCTCGACCCTGGGGATTACGCACTGGCGGCTGATCCGGGCTACCCGGTGTACACAGCCGGTCCGTGGCTCGCGGGGGCCGAGCCGGTGCTGATGGCGCTCGAGCCGAAGCTGGGCTTCGTCCCGGACCTCGATGCGATCGACGAGCAGACGGCGAAGAAGGCGAAGCTGATGTTTTTGAACTACCCAAACAACCCGACCGGCGCGATCGCGCCGGCGGGCTTCTTCGAGCGGGTCGTCGAGTTCGCTCAGGAGCACGAGATCCTCGTCGTCCACGACAACGCGTATTCGGAGATCGTCTTCGACGGCTACCGCGCGCCCTCGTTCCTCGCAACGCCGGGGGCGAAGGAGGTCGGGATCGAGGTCTTTTCGCTGTCGAAGGGCTACAACATGACCGGATGGCGCTGTGCGGTTGTGGTCGGGAACGCCGAGGCGATCGAGACGTATTGGCGGCTGAAGACGAACATCGACTCAGGCCTGTTCGAGGCAGTGCAACTGGCGGGCGTCGCGGCGCTCTCACCCGATATGGACGCGGAGGTCGCCTCGATGAACGAGCTGTACCGCCGCCGGCGCAATCTCGTCTGCGACGCACTGAAGGGGATCGGCGTCGATGTGCACCCGCCGCGTAGCACGATCTACGTTTGGGCGCCAGTCCCGGCCGGGTACGCAAGCTCGGAGGCGTACTGCGAGCACGTGCTCGAGCAGGCGGCGGTCGTGCTCTCGCCGGGCGCGATCTACGGCCCGGCGGGGGAGGGCTGGTTCCGGATCTCGTTGACGACGCCCGACGAGCGTCTGCTGGAGGCCGTCAAACGGCTCGGGGCGCTCGGCGGGTAGTCCGCCGGAGATTTCACAACGAAGGCCAACGGTAGTCCTAGACTGAAGTGCAGTGAATCGAAGCCGCAACGGCCGTACAGGCACAACCCTCCAAGCCTCACCGGCCGAGACGAACGGCCTCCAGCACGGACAGCGCGCCGTCCAACGCGCGTTCTGCATCGCGGCGCTCGCCGAGGACGATGACCTGGAGGAGCTGGGCGAGCTGCTGAGGACCGCAGGTGTGGCGGTCGTGGGGAAGATGGTCCAGCGCCGCGAACAGCCGCACCCGAACACCTATCTCGGCCCCGGCAAGGTGGCGGAGGCCAAGGCAGCCGCGAAGGCAGCCGACGCGAACCTGATCGCGTGCGACGACGAGCTCACACCGCGCCAAGAGCGCAACCTGGAGGAAGCGCTCGGCATGCCGGTGGTCGACCGCACGACGGTGATCCTCGATATCTTCGCCGCGCACGCGAGCAGCGCGGAGGGCAAGCTGCAGGTCGAGCTGGCGCAGCTGGAGTACAACCTCGCGCGGATGCGCGGCTTGTGGACACACCTCGAGCGACTCGGCGGTGGGATCGGAACGAGAGGACCGGGGGAGAGCCAGATCGAGACCGACCGCCGCCTCGCGCGCGATCGGATCGCGGCCTTGCGGAGACGTCTGGAGCACGTGAAGGGCACGCGTCAGGTGATGAGAGCTGAGCGCGAGCGCGCGGCGCTACCGACGGTGGCGCTCGTTGGGTACACGAACGCGGGCAAGTCGACGCTGCTGAACGCGCTGACCGGGGCGGAGGTGGGGGTGCGCGACCGGCTGTTTCACACGCTCGACCCGACGACGCGGACGATCGGACCGATCGTAAGCAATGGCAGCGGCCACCGTACGAGCCAGACGGGAAGGAAGTATCTCGTGAGCGACACGGTCGGGTTCATCAGCAAGCTGCCGCACCAGCTCGTCGATGCGTTCGGGGCGACGCTGGAGGAGACCCGCCGCGCGGACCTGCTGGCCCACGTGCTCGACGCCTCGGCGCCCGAGGGTCAGACCGAGGCGATGCAGCACGCGGTCGAGGAAACGCTGGATGAGATCGGCGCCGGCGAGCGCCCGCGGATACTGGTGCTGAACAAGATCGATCTGCTCGACGAGCGAGAACGCGACGAGCTGCGCCTGCGCCACCCGAACGCGGTGTTGGTGAGCGGCGTGACGGGAGAGGGCTTGGAGGCGCTGCGCGCGCGTTTGGAAGGCGAGCTCGAGCATCTGCTGTGCAAGGTCGAGCTACTGGTGCCCTACGCGGACGGCGGCAGCCTGGCAGAGCTGCACGAGCTGGCGGGCGACCTCACCCGCAAGGACACACCCGAGGGCGTCCGCGTCCGCGCATTGGTCCCGAAGCGGACAGCCGAGCGCTTCGCAAGATTCGCGGTCGCGTCCTAGCCGCTAGAGGTTTCCTAGCGGTCGTCGCCGCTGCCGGAGAGGACGCCCCGGCGCTGGCGTGAGAGCAGCTTGTCGAGGTTTGCTTGGGCGATCTCGTCGAGGTCGAGCTCCAGCTCGCTTGCAAGCTGGGCGACATACCAGAGGACGTCCCCGAGCTCCTTGGCCATGGCTTCACGCCGGCCGGCCGTGACTTCACCGCCGTCGTCGCGAATCACCTTCTTCGCGTGATCGGCGAACTCTCCCGCCTCACCGGCCAACCCGAGTGATGGGTAAGTTAACGCCTCATTGCGAGGATACTGTGCGGTGCTTCGCGAGAGGCGTTGGTACTCAGAGAGCTCCACGGTCGAAGCTTAAACGACTCGACCCGCCGAAGCGGGTCGGGTTCAGGTGCAGGAGGAGCTACCTCCCACCGGTTGTCACCACCCCAAATAATAGCAAGCCCGACCGGACGATCAAGGCGGGCGCTACCCGCGAACGCATGTCAGGGCGCTCTGTCCGGTCGGGCTCAACATATGGCGGTGGGCGGGAGACTCGAACTCCATCCGGGGAGCTATCCCGAATTCCCGGGTGACAACCGGTTGCGCCACCTCGACGCTACACCCACCGTACGAAAAATCGTACTCACGGGTTGCGACGTTTTACGAAATCACACCCCGGCGGCGCGGCGCGCGCTGAGGTGCGCCTCCTGCTCGAAGGCATCATCGAGCGGGATTAGACCCGATGGGTCGAGGTGTAGAGCGGTGGCGATCAGCCAGTCGGCGAACCAGGCGTTCTTGGGCAGGAGCGGTCCGTGCAGGTAGGTGCCGATCGTGTTGCCATGAAGCGCGCCCTCCAAACCGCTGCGTCTGTCGTTGCCGTGGCCCTTGAGAACACGACCCAGGGCGTGAGCGTCGAGTTCGAGGTAGGTTCGGCCCCCGTGGTTCTCAAAACCGGCGAGTACTCGCGTCACGTCATCTTCACCGAGCGAGACCTCGATCGCGACGTTGCCGATCAGGCGGGGACCATCCTCGCGCACGGTGCGCACGTCGAGCAGGCCGACACCGGGGATCTCATCCTCACCCAGCGTGTAAGAGTGACCGAGCAGCTGGTAGCCACCACACACCCCGAGGATCACCGCGTCGCGAGCGGCGGCGGCGTGGAGCGCGTCGCGCTTGGTCTCGATCAGGTCCTCGGCGCAGAGGCGCTGGTCGCGGTCCTGACCGCCACCCAGGTAGTACAAGTCGTGCGCATCGGGACTCAGCGGCTCGCCGAGGCCGCTGGAGGAGAGCTCGAAGCCGATTCCGCGCCACAAGCAGCGATGCTCGAGCACCAGCAGGTTGCCGCGGTCAGCGTAGATATTCATCAGGTCCGGGTACAGCGCGCAGACACGGAGAACGTGGCCAGTCGGCAGGACCGGCGGCGTGGGGAGGGGGGAGGCGGACTCAGGCACGCAGCATCACTACCACGCTGCCGACATGCTCGTCGGTGGGCTCGATCACGAGTGCGGGTTCAGGGTGAAACCCAACTTGTGAGCCCTCACGCTCGAGCTCAGAGGGGCTGACACGGGCGAGCTCGATCACATTGCGCTCAATGGCCGACTCATCGAGAGGGTGCCCATCTGATTCATGGGTATGGGGGGAGATAATTCGCCGGGAACGCTCGATCACGACGCTCCGAGGAAGTACCCGTACGCTCTCGGCCTGGCTTGCGTAGAGGGTCACACCGACATGCGCCGTCTCAGGCGAAGGACCGGGCGAGCCGTCGGCGACGTCGAATGGATCCAGCTCGGTAACGATCGCGCACGCGAGCAGCCCACCGGGGCGCAGATGGGCGAGAGCACAGTGCAGGAACGCGGCCCGCTCGGCGGCGTCGCTGAGCAACTGAAGGGTTTGCATCGGCACGAGGCACAGGGCGAAGTCGCGGCGGGACATTTCGAACGACCGCGCGTCCGCGCATACGGTCTCGACTTCAACACCAACGGCCCGGCCTTGCAATGCCTCAAGCAGGTCGGGATCGAGGTCGAGCGCGGTCACACGATGGCCCGCATGGGCGAGATCTAGCGCCACCCGGCCGGTCCCGGCGCCGATATCGAGGATCGGATCGCCGTGTCTCCTGGCAAGCTCCCGCCATACGGGTAGATCGGCGCGGTAGGAGCCGCACTCTAGGTCGTGCCAGATCACGTCGGCCGAGGTCACGACGACCATGCGCTGCTCGCCTCCCCGCGTGCGACGAGCAGCTCCCGCAGGGCCAGCATCGCTGTGTAGGTCGGTAGGGCGTACAGCGGCGTCTGCGGATCGGAACCGTCAGAAGCCGCCTCGCGCAGGGCGCTGGGGAGATCGGCCTGGACGCGGATGCGTGCGGGGTCGATTCCGGCGTACTTCAGGCGTAGCGCGAGCTCGGGAGCGCGAGAGCCGCTGCAGGTGGCCCGGCGCACCCGCCCGGCGAGCAGCTCGAAGTCGGCGTCCCAGATCCAGGAGACGTCGCGCCCGTCGGCGATCTTGTCGTTGAGCACACCGAGCAGGTCGTGCTCGCCCGGCTCCAAAGCGAGCGTGCGCAGCACCTCGTTGGCGCCGGCGGGATTCTTGACGAGCAGCATCTGCATCTCGCGCCCACCGATGTGCACGGTCTCGGCGCGGCCGAACGCGGCCTTCGTGGCCTCTAGCCCCGCGACAATCTCGGGCAGGCCAATCTCCAGCGAGGTGGCCATCGCGGCGGCCGCAAGCGCGTTGTAGACGTTGTAGAGGCCAGGCAGCGCGAGGGCGACCTCGGCTTCGCCCGCAGGAGTCTGAAGCGTGAAGCTGGCCGCCCGAACGCCCTGCAGGATGACGCGCGTCGCGGTGACAGTGGGCGCGGGGCGCGTCTGACCGCAGCTCGGGCAGTGGTAGTGGCCGAGATGGCCAAGGTAGATCGCCTCGAACACATAGGGAGCCCCGCAGCGGCGGCAGTGCTTCGCATCGGCGGCATGCGCCATCCCTGCCAGCGCGAGCGAGTCGTCCTCGACGCCGAAGTAGAGCACCGGCGCGTCGCGCTCCCGGCCGAGGTCGGCGATCGCGGGGTCATCGGCGTTGAGCACGAGCGTCGAGTCACGGGCCGGCCCAGTGTGCACGGCCGCGGCCCAGCGGTCGGCGATCGTCTCCAGCTCGCCGTAGCGGTCGAGCTGGTCGCGAAACAGATTGCCGAGCAGGATCGCGCGCGGGTGCAGCTGGGCGGCCAGCGAGTCGAGCCACAGCTCGTCGACCTCGAACAGGCCAAGCTCGCCCGCGATACGCCCGCCCGGGCGCGCGGCGGCAAGCAGCGTGGAGGCGATTCCACCAGCCATGTTTGCCCCGGACTGGTTGTTCACGAACGACACACCGGCACGCTCGAGAATCGAGGCGAGGATCGCCGAGGTCGTGGTCTTGCCGTTCGTCGCCGACACCAGCACGCTGCCCCGCGACAGGCGCGCCCCCAACTCACCGATCGCATTGGGATCGAGCCGCATGAGCACCTTCCCTGGAGCGCTGGACGCGCCGCCGCCACGCAGGCGTGAGACCGCGCCGACGGCCCGGGCCAGTGCGAGCTTGGGTACGAGCGGCCCGGCCATCAGTGATCTGTCGAGGACTCGGCGACCGGCGCAGCGGCGGCATCCACGACCGATGGAGAGGGAAGGGAAAGCGAGGAGAACGCCGAGTCTTTTGCGGTCACGTCAGCGGGCACGAGCACCGAGACCGCGCCACGCACGGCGCGCACCCGCAGCGGCAGCTCGCCGATTGGATCGCCGTCGGCGTACATCGTGAAGGGGCGATCCGCGGAGATATCCACCTCGGCCGCGCGAAACACATGCACGGAGGGCAACTCGACATGGGTGCCCTTGAACACCTTCGGCAGAATCTTTGTGAGGAACGCGAGCTTGCCGATGCTTTCGAGCACGACCACCTCCAGCAGGCCGTCGTCGAGCATCGCGTCCGGCGCCGCACGCATCCCACCGCCGTAGGTCTTCGAGTTGCAGGCTCCGACCGTGTAGGCCGTGAAGTTGAGATGCTCGCCGGGAGGATCGAGCTCGATCTCAAAACGCGCCGGACGCCACGACGCGAGCGCCCGCAGCGCGCCGTAGGCATACACGAGGTTGCCGAGCCAGGCGGGTGCCTCGTTGGCGATGCGATTGGCTTCGCTGTCAAAGCCCGCGGAGGCGATCCCGACGAACGCCTGTCCTCCCACCTCGCCCAGGTCCATCGCGCGCGGGACGCCGCGGGCGATCACCGCGCACGCCGCGATCGGATCCTGGGGGATGCCGAGCACGCGCGCGAGGTCGTTGCCGCGACCGCCCGGGAGCACGCCGAGCACGGCGCCGGGAAAATGCCGCAGTACGTCGGCTACGACGCCGATTATGCCGTCGCCGCTGAGCACCACCGCAGTCTCGCCGGCTCGGGCACCTTCCTCAGCCAGCTCGCGCGCGTGGGAAAGATCGCGTGTGTCGACGCGGCGTACCTCCAACCCATGCTCGCGCAGGGCCCGCTCGACCTCCGGTGCGACCCGTCCGGCTTTGCCGCCTCCGGCTGACGGGTTGACGATCAGGCAGACGGGAGCGGGCACGAGGCCATCGTATTGGGGCTCAGGCTCGTCGAGGCCCGGGCGCGTCAAATCTCACCGCGTCCACTCCTGGTCGCGCATGAACTCGATCACCTCGTCGGGTCGGTCGGTGACAACGTAAGCGTCGATGATCGCGCCGTCAACGTTGATCGTGATCGAGAGCCCGGAATCGACCTGACGCACCTTCGAGATCGGCGCGATCGGACGCCCTGAGCCCATGCGCGGCTTGACGCGGCCGGTGGCGACGCTGTGGACCGCCTCGTGGTCGGCCATGCGGTCGAGCAGGCGGCGGTAGTCCTTGCGCGAGGAGTGCTTGTGGTGCGTGCGTTTCGCCACAGGGAACATCTTGGCGCACCGCGTACTGCGAGCCGCGGAATAGTTGGCAGCCAGGGGGGGAAGCGGAACAGCTAGCTTGCGGCGGCCTTCTGCGCCCGGTCTCGGCGGCGCCGGCCGACGGCCGCGATCACTCCGAAGATGGCGAGCACGAGGAACAGGCCGAGCAGCACGCCCGGCGCGAGCCCGAGTCCACCGAACGGCAGCGAGATCAACTCGACCAGGCCGAGGCCGATCGCGAGCAGCGCGATGATCAGCGCGATGATCAGCAGAATCCCGCGGATGCGCGCGAGGATCCCCGCGGAGTTGGGGGGGACGAGCAGCCCCATCGCGCGCAGCGCAAACATCTGACGGCCACTCGGGGGGGTCTGACCGAGACGCTCGACAGCGTCCTTGAGATCGCCCGCGCGGCGTTCGGCGAGCGCGAGCGACGCGTCGGCCATCCGGCGGATCTGCATCCGCTCCTGCGGGCGGGCGGCAGCGATCGCGCGCTGGAAGTAGGAGCGCGCCGCCTCGGCGTCGAAGCGCTCGGACGCCCGCGCGCCGAGGATCGCCATTGCGGCCGACTTGTATTTGGTCTCGGCCTCGAGCTCCTCGTCGGAGCGCTGTTCGAGTGCCTGGATCGCATCGAAGGCGCCGCGCTGCTCCATCCTGACCTGACGTTGCTTGGGTGGCATCGGTCGCTCATTCTACGGTCTGAGCAGGCGCATGCCGTGCGCGTTGCAGGCGGTATGCTCGCGTCAGTGTCGAGCCGACGTGTCGCCTCTCTATCCGTATGCGCGGTCCTGGCGCTCGCGCTGGCCGCACCGGCCACGACGTTCGCCGCGCTCGGCGGCTCGAGCGCGTTTAGCGAATTGACCGAAGGACAGACTCAGACCGAAACGACCCCAACCCAGACGACCGCGACCAGCGCTACGACGGAAACCACAAACTCGAGCTCGGGCGGCGTGCTCGTGATCGCCGGCGGCGCGGCGCTGTTGCTGCTGGGGGGCATCGCCTTCCTGATAATGCGCGACGCGCGCAGGGTGGCGCCCGCGGGTGACGGCCTCTTGGGTAAGGGAGGCTCCGGTCACGACACGGCCGCGATGATGCGCAAGCGGCGGGCGAAAGCAAAGGCCGCTCGCAGGCAGCGCAAGCAGAACATCAAACGCGGCAGGTAGCCGGCCGCGCGAGTCTCTAGCGGGAGATCTTCACGCCCTTGGCGCGCACCGGCGTGCGTACCCGGGCGGGCGCCGGAATCGCCGGCGAGCCATGCGGGTCCCGGCGTGGGGAGCGGGGGAGGGGCATGCGCGGATGG
>Ga0302235_10000480_pt1 | contig 31685 bp, 24 predicted proteins | sample II_Palsa_N3_3_FD_193577 | JGI IMG/M metagenome (GOLD analysis project Ga0302235, IMG submission 193577) | Peat permafrost microbial communities from Stordalen Mire near Abisko, Sweden - II_Palsa_N3_3 | ecosystem: Environmental > Terrestrial > Soil > Palsa > Peat permafrost | place: Sweden...
CGCCGCGCGACCACCGTGGTCCCGGTAGTCCCTCCTGACTCAGCCGTCTCGACCCGGGAGGGTTTATCCGGGAGGATTGGGGCCTATGGGTGGTTTTAGGGGGCTATAGCGCCCAAACCGCTCCCGCAAGCCCATATCCTCCCGGATCTTGACGCCGGGCGGACGGAACGACCGCATGCAGCACCCGGGGGGCCAGAAATCTCCGCTCAGGCCAGACGGCACCAGAAGGCAAATGACACCACGCCTCCCGCAGTCGCGTTACACGCTCAAGAGCAGGTACGGTGCGCCATCGACACGGAAAACGGGACGCGCTGCCCGGGGCCGGGCGCACCACGGGCCGCTGCTGCACCACCGCACGCGCCCGCACCACCGTGACGGCGCACGGCGGACGGCAGCCCCGGCCCCGCTCCGGCTCACCGCATGGCCCAGGGGCTGGGATGCGGATGGAGACCTTGCGGCGTAGGTGAGGAGCTTGGGGTTGCGATGGGCCCCGGGCCGGGCTAGGCGAGGGCGGCGGGGGTGCGCTTGACCATCTGGCGGGCGATGATCATGCGCTGGATCTCGCTGGTGCCTTCCCAGATGCGTTCGACGCGCAGTTCGCGGTAGAAGCGCTCGGCGACGTTCTCGCGCATGTAGCCGCGGCCGCCGAAGACCTGCACGGCCCGGTCGGCGACGCGGCCGGCCATCTCGGAGCAGTACAGCTTGGCCATCGAGCACTGGGCGTGCGACACCTTGTTGGCCTGGCCGTCTGCGGCGGCGGGGCTGGCCTGGCCACGGTCGATGCCGCGCGCCGTCTCGTAGGCCATGGCCCGCGCCGCGAACAGCTCGGTCAGGCTGTCCGCGAGCATCCCGGCCACCAGCCCGTGGTCGGCGATCACGCCGCCGCCCGCCCGGCGGGTGGCGGCGAACGCGGTCATTTCTGCGGTAAGCCTTTCCGCGGCCCCCAGGCAGCGGGCGGCGACCATCAGCCGCTCGAACCGGAACCACTCGTACGCGAAGGCCATCCCGTCGCCCTCGGCGCCGACCAGGTTCGCGGCCGGGACGCGGACGCCGGTGAACGCGACGATCGGGTGGTGGTGGCTGATCGTGTGGGAGTAGGCCGGGGTCCGGACCACCCGGACGCCGGGGCTGGGCAGGTCGACCAGGAACATCGCGTGGTCGCCGCCGGGTAGCTTGGCCTGGAAAAACGCGAAGTCGGCGGTGTTGTACGAGGTGACGTGCCACTTGACCCCGTTGAGGACGTACTCCTCACCATCGCGGTAGGCGGCGGCCTCGATCGCGTCGACGTCGGAGCCCGCGCCCTCCTCGGTGATCGCGTAGCACTCCTCGCGCTCGCCGGCGATCGCGGGCCGCACGTACCGGTCGATCTGGTCGGCGGTGGCCACCCCGGGCAGCCACGACGGCGGGGTGGCGGCCACCCAGCCCAGTGCGTTGGTCACCCGGCCCACCTGCTCCTGGACCAGCACCTGCTGCAGGGTCGTGCAGCCGCCGCCGCCGAGCTCGGCCGGCATGTTGGTCGAGTGCAGGCCCAGCTCGCGGGCGCGCTTGGCGTGCCCGGCGGTCAGGTCGGCGGGCAGCTCCCCGCCGGCGGCCTCAGCCTGTTCCTCGAAGGGGATGAGCTCGTCCGCGAAACCGCGGGCCCGGGTCTGAATGGCCAGGTCTTCGGTTGACAAGCCGTACATCCGGCGGGTCCTCTCGGCGCGCAGCTGTATTGACTGAATGTTCAGTCTATGCCAGCATCGATCGTGTGCCAATGACGAGCGCTGACGCGGTGGTGGTGGGCGGCGGGACGGTGGGCGCGTGGTGCGCGTACTTCCTGCGTCAGGCCGGGCTGGGCCGGGTCGTCCTGATCGAGAAGGGCCACCTCGGGCAGGGCGCGAGCAGCCGGGCGGCCGGCGTCGTACGGATGCAGGGCGGAACGCCCGAGGCCGTCCTGCTTGGCCTGTGGTCCCGCCAGTTCTACCTGCGCCAGCGGGACGAGATCGGCACCGACTCCGGGTTCACCGAGCAGGGTTACCTGCTCCCCTGCTTCACCGAGGCGGACGTCGCCGCGGCCCGCGAGCGGATGGCGATGCAGGCCGCGCTGGGCGTGCCGGTGCGCTGGCTCGACCCGGGCGAGGTGGATCAGGTCAACCCGACGCTGGCGCCGGGGCAGACGCTCGGCGGAACCTTCTGCGCCCAGGACGGGTACATCACGCCGCCCCGGAACGTGGCCGCCTACACCGTGGCGTTGCTGCGCAGCGGGGTCGAGGTCCTCGAGCGCGTGGCGTTCCGCGGACTGGCACCCGGTGGTGTGGATACCAGCCAGGGGCGGATCGACGCGGGCCTGGTGGTCCTGACCGGCGGCCCGAAGCTGGCCGAGGTCGGCCGGCTGGCCGGCCTGCGCATCCCGGCGGGCGGCGTCCGGCACCAGGTCGCGGTGACCGAGCGGCACCCGGACCTGGATCCGGGCCGGGTGCCGATGGTGTTCGACCTGGCCGCGGGGTTGTACTGGCGGCCGGAGGAGGGCGGCCTGCTGTTCGGGATGAGCAACCCAGACGAGCCGCCGGGCGAGAACCGGGAGGTGGACGAGGACTACCTGGCCCGGATTCGGGCCCGGCTGGCCGCCCTGGTCCCGGTCACCGCCGGGCTCGGGCTGCGCCGGATCTGGGCCGCGACCATCGACTACACCCCCGACCACCTGCCCATCATCGGCCGCGCGCCGGGGCTGGATCACGTCACCGTGGCCAGCGCCGCGGGCGCGGGCATGATGTGGGGACCCGGCGTGGCGCGGGCGGCCGCCGACGTGGCGCTCACCGGGAAGACCGATGTGCTCGACGTGTCCCCGCTCGGCCTGGACCGCTTCGACGAGGCCGGGCACAGCCGCCTGGCCACCGACCCCATCGCCCTGCCCTTCCCGGAAAGGATCTCCTCGTCATGATCACTGCCACCCCGTTCCTTGCTGCCGCAGCCGACGCCAAGCTCGAGGACTGGGGGCCGCTGGACGAGGCGACCGGCGCGCCGATGCACACCTCCGGGACCACGTTGTGGACCGGCGAGGGCGACCAGGAGGCCGGGGTCTGGGAGTGCACCGCGGGTCCGTCCCGGTGGAGCCTGGCGGACAACGAGTTCGTGCACATCCTGTCGGGCCGGATGACCGTGACACCTGACGGCGGCGAGCCGACCGATATCGGGCCGGGCGACACCGCGGTGTTCCCGCGCGGCTGGACCGGGACCTGGCAGATCCACGAGACTATCCGGAAGCTGTACGTGCTGTTCTAGGCGGTGACTGCGTGTCGCTGGCTGACTTCCCGCGCTATCCGTTGCTGTTCGGGCCGAGCCCGGTCCACCCGCTGGAGCGGCTGACCGCGTACCTGGGCGGCGCGGCGATCTGGGCCAAGCGCGAGGACTGCAACTCCGGGCTGGCCTTCGGCGGGAACAAGACCCGCAAGCTGGAGTACCTGGTCCCGGACGCACTGGCCCAGGGCGCGGACACGCTGGTCTCGATCGGCGGGGTGCAGTCCAACCACACCCGCCAGGTGGCCGCGGTCGCGGCCAAGCTGGGCCTGAAGGCCCTGTTGGTCCAGGAGAGCTGGGTCGACTGGCCCGACGCCGTCAACGACCGGGTGGGGAACATCCTGCTCTCCCGGATCATGGGCGCCGAAGTCCGGCTGGTCGACGAGAGCTTCGGCATCGGCATCAAGAGCAGCTGGGAGCAGGCGCTGGAGGAGGTCCGCGCGACGGGCGGGAAGCCGTACGCCATCCCGGCCGGAGCATCGGACCATCGCCTCGGCGGCCTCGGCTTCGCGAACTGGGCTGACGAGGTCCGGCAGCAGGAGCAGGAACTCGGGTTGTTCTTCGACACCATCATCGTGTGCAGCGTGACCGGCTCCACGCAGGCCGGGATGATCGCCGGCTTTGCCGGCCAGGACCGGCCGAGGCAGGTGATCGGCATCGACGCGTCGGCGCGGCTCGCGGAGACCCGGGCCCAGGTCGAGAAGATCGCCCGGAATACCGCTGAGCTCATCGGCCTGGGCCGGGACCTGCGGGACGACGAGATCACCGTGCTGGAGGGCTGGGCCGGGGACTACTACGGCATCCCGGTGCGGTCCACGCTGGACGCGATCCGGCTGACCGGGCGGCTGGAGGGCATGATCATCGACCCGGTGTACGAGGGCAAGTCGATGGCCGGGCTCATCGACCTGGTCCAGGACGGCCGGATCGGCCCGGACTCCACCGTGCTGTACGCCCACCTGGGCGGGCAGCCCGCGCTCAACGCCTACAGCGCACTGTTCCGCTGACCAGAGCTCAGCCGGGCTCCGGCACCGAGGCAGACCGGCGCATTTGACCGATTCCCCGATGGTGCGCCACCCTGAATGTCATGGTCTGGCGGATCCATTTCACGGACGACGACCTCGAGCGGATCCAGGTCAGGCCGACCCTCGGCCCGCTGGCCGAGACCGTGCAGGCGATGTCCCTATTGCGCTGCCCGCAGCAGCCCCGCGCGACGTACCGGCAGTGGCGCGGCCAGGTGAAGGACAGGCTCACGCCGCAGATGACCGCGCTCACAGCGCTGATGCCGCTCGGGTCCAAGGGCGTGGACCTGCCCATGCTCATCGGTACCGCGGCGACGATAGAGCAAGGCATCCAGGCCCTGCTGGCCGTGCCCCGTGAGCAACTGCTGATGGAGATGGAGTTCACCGACCGGGAGGCCAAGCTGCCCGCCGCCGCATGGGCGGTCGCCGAGACCGGCCAGGCCCGGATCCAGCTCGCCGCGGCGGCCGTGGCCGCCCACCGGGCGCTGGTCGAGCCGTACTGGACCCGGATCCACGCCTGCCTGCATGCCGAGCATGTGGCCTGGCTGCGGGTGCTGGCGGACGGCGGTCCGGCCCGGCTGCTGGCCTCGCTGCAGAGCCAGTGGGTCCGCTGGCGGCCCCCGGTCCTCGAGGTGCTGGTATCTGTCGACTACGACATACCTCTGAACGGCCAGGGCATCGCGCTGCTGCCTTCGGTGTTCGTGGGCCAGCTCCCGAGCCTGCACCAGGTTCCGGGCGACCCGACGGCGATGCCGTGGCTGGTCCTGCCGCCGACTGGCAATCGGATGGAGCAGCGCCAGCTGTGGGGTGACCCGCGGCCCCGCGGCGCGGCGCTGGCCGCGCTGGTGGGCCGGAACCGGGCCGCGGCGCTGCGCACCATCGCCGGGGGATGCTCGACCACCGAGCTCGCTGACCGGGTGGGCATCTCGCTCGCGGCGGCCAGCCAGCACGCGTCGGTGCTGCGGGAGGCGGGGCTCATCACCACGCACCGGCAGGGCAGCGCGGTACTGCACGTCCTCACGCCGCTCGGTGTCGAACTGCTGCGGGCCGGATAGCCATCGGGCCTGGCCCCCGTACGGGCCGGTCCGGTGGGCTGGCCATGGTCGGCCGGACCATGGCCAGCTCGGGACCACCGGCTGTGGTTTCCAGCCCCAGGATCACCAGCGGAGCGCACCGGTCGCAAACCCTTTCAGCTGTGGCTTAAACCCGGCCGCCGCTGGGCGATGGCGCTGCTAGTTCCGGTTCCGGGACAGTCGCGGGCATCCGCGGCACGATCAGGCGGGTCAGCGCGGCCGCGCCCAGCGTGACCAGGCCGGCCACGATGGCCAGGCCGGCCAGATGGACCGTCTGGGCCAGGAAGGGCCCGGCCACGGCGCCGATCAGGCTGACCGCGGCCTCACCGGTCAGGAAGACGGCGCTGATCCGGCCGAGGACCGCGTTGGGGATGACCCGCTGCAGGGCGGTCTGCGGGATGACCTCGGACATCGAGCCGAACGTGCCGATGGCGACCGCGGCGGGCACCGCGGTGGCGAGCGAGGTCGAGGTGAACAGGCCGAACTGGCCGATGGCGGTGGCGGTCAGGCAGGCGGTCAGCAGGATGCGCGGCTGGACCCGGTCCAGCAGCGCCCGCAGGAGCGGGGCCGCGAGCAGGAAGCCCACGCCGAGGGCGGACAGCAGGAATCCGGTGTGCTCGCTGCCGCCCAGCCGCCGGACCCCGAGCGGGATGAGCATGGCGCTGAGCGACGCGTTCGCGGCCAGGAAGATGACCGTGACCAGCAGCAGCGCCCGCGCCATCGGCTGGCCGCGCAACACCCGCCCGCCCTCGGCCAGGTCGCGGAACGCCCCGCCGATCGTAGTCTTCTGGTGCGCCGTGGTCTTCCGGTCCGCTCGCTTCCCGGCTGGCCGACTGGTCAGGGCGCTGGCAGCGGCGGATACCAGGTAGCTGAGGGCATCGACGCAGATCAGCCATCTGACGCCGAAGGCGGTCAGGAGGATGCCGCCGAGCGGGCCGCCGATCAGCCGCACGGCACCGTCGGCCAGGGCGTTGAGCGAGTTGGCACTGCTCAGCAGCGTCCCGGTGCCCACAATGGCCGGCGTGCGAGCTTGCCAGGCCGGGACGTACAGCACGCCGCCGCTGCTCTCGGCGATCAGGGCGGCATAGAGTACCCAGTACCGGCTGGGTGAGGTGCCGAGGAGCATCACGGCCACGGCGCCCGCGCGGAACAGGCTGGTCGCGATCATCAGGCGGCGCCGGTCCCACCGGTCGCTGGCCACGCCAGCCACCGGGCCGAGGACCAGGAACGGCAGGTACTGCGCGGCGAGCGTGAGCCCAGTGTCGCGCAGCGAGCCGGTAACCAGGAGGACATGGGCAGGTATGGCCAGGACCAGCAGCCACGTGCCGAGGGCACTGATCACGCCGCCGCCCCACACCAGCCGGAAATCCCGTATTCGCAGGGCCTGGAACATGATCGCCGCCGTCCGGTCTGAGCGTTTAGTATTCTGTCAGAATAGTTTTCCTAGTTAGTGTTCTGTCAAGACGGGAGGGGCGTGGCGGATTCAGCGATCGGTCGCCAGTTGCGGGCCCGGCGGACCGCGACCGGCCGGACCGTGGCCTCCGTGGCCGCCGACGCGGGGCTGTCGGTTCCCTATATCGCCAACCTGGAGAACGGCCGGGGCAACCCGACGACCGCCGCCCTGCGCAGGCTGGCCGAGGCCCTGGACCTGCGGCTGGTAGTCACGCTCGCCCCGGACGAGGCGACCGGGCAGCCGGGCGCGCCCATGCCCGCCGCGCCGGCGATGCCCGCCTCGCTGGTCCGGCTGGGCCGGACCACCCGGTTCCGGCGTTCGGTCACGGCCATGGCCACGGCCCTCGGCCGGGACGCCGATGACCTGTCGGCGGAACTGGTGGCCGCGCTAGCCATGCTCGCGCAGGCGATGGGCCGGGAACTCGCCGAGGCAGACTGGTGGCGCCTGCTAGACGCCCTGCTGCTGATCGCCGCACACCCGTCAGGGTCCTGAGCGAGCTTTGCTCAGCGGCCGGGCGCTGCGGCGGGCATCGTCAGGGGATTTGCCACTGCTGGTTGGCGCCGCCGTTGCAGGTATAGATGTCCAGCTGGCGGCCGGGGACTGGTGCTGAACCGGGGGTCGTCGAGGCATTTGCCGGATATCGGGTTGACCAGTGTCCCGGCGACGGTGGCCTGCCATTGCTGGTTGGCGCCGCCGGTGCAGGTCCAGAGTTCGACGGGGGCGTGGTTGGTTTTCTCGTCGCGGTAGATGTCCAGGCACTTGCCGTTGACTTGCAGGGTGCCTGAGGTGGTGACGGTCCAGTCCTGGCCGGGGCTGCCGTCGCAGGTGGCCAGGGTGATGGGGGTGTCGTTGGCGGCAGAGTCGTAACGGTCGGTGACGCAGAGGGCGGGGCGGTATCCCGACACGATCGGCCCCGAGACCGGCCCGGCCGTGCTGATCACCGACACCGTGTCACTGTTGTTGTTGGTCACGTAGATGGTCCCGGCGGCGGGGTCCGCCGCTACCTGGCCCGGGCCGTCGCCGACGGGGATGGTGGCGGTCACGGTGTAGCCGCCTGCCGCCGAGGCGGGCACCGCGCCGGCCGCCAGTGACAGCGCGGCCGCCGCGACCACGGCGGCGGCGGCACGCCAGCGGGCTGAGGGCCTGCCGCGATGTCCGGCATCGGCGTGACGGTCTCGTCGTACGTGCAGGACGTGCCCCCTGGCTGCGTCCCCGTGCGGTGGTCCCGGGGGTCAGCCGGCCGAGAGGCCCCGGCACCCCGGCCACGCAATATCGCTAAGAGTAACCGACGATTACAATTTGTATACGGCGAGGCCAGGAGGCCTTGCTGACCCGCGCGCCGCTGGTTCCGGTGCGGAGGGTCAACACGCCGCGGGCTGAGGAGTTGATCGAGGGGCGGGCTGCCGGGCTTCAGCGCGGGCTGGGTGCGGCGGTGCTCTGGGTCGGCTGGGTGGCTGCGACGGGTGGCGGGGGGCTGGTCAGGGCGTGGTGGATGTCGGTGGCTCGCCGGGCCCAGGTGTGCTCGGCGGCGAAAGCCTGGCAGCGGGCGGCCAGGTGCGGGGTCCTGGGCTGGGTGAGCAGGTGGTCGACTTGGTCGGCGAACGATGCTGGGCCGGTGATGTGGATCAGGTCGGTGCCTAGTGCGCGTAGGGCGGGCAGGTCGGTGGCGGCGACCGGCCGTCCGGCGGCCAGGTATTCCAGGGCTTTGAGGGGGAAGCTGCCGCGGTTGAACGGGCTGGGGGTGTAGGGCACCAGGCCGACGTCCATCAGCCGCAGGTAGCCCGGGAGGGCGGCGGCGGGCTGCTGGCCGGCCCAGTGCACGTTGGGCCGGTCCGCCAGAGCGGCGAAGCGCCGCTGGTCGCAGCCGGGGTCTTTAGGGCCGACCAGGAGCAGGGAGCGGCCGCGGGCGGCGATCGCCTCCAGCAGCGCCAGGTCGGTGCGGGCGTTGAGCCGCCCGATGAACCCGGCCACTGGCGGGGGCAGGCGGACGCCGGGGGGCAGCGGGGCGCGGTCGGTTCCGGCGTAGGCGGCGGCGTCGGTGCCGAAGGGGATGAGCAGCGGGTTGCGGCCGCGGCTGCGCCACATGGCGGCCACCACGGGGTTGGCCGCGATCAGCAGGTCAGCGGCAGCGGCGACCTGGCGTTCGCGGCGGGCCAGCATGGCGGCGTTCAGCCCGAACAAGGCGGCGCCCGCGACGAAGTCGTCTTTGGCCCAGTAGGCGCGCACCCGTTCCCCGCAGGCCCCGGACACCGGGAACTGCGGCCAGCTCGACAGCACCGCGCTGACCTGCCCGCCCAGCCGGGCGGCGGCCCAGCGCAGGTCACGCCGGATCAGCGCGGCCGTCGCGGCGGCCACCGCGGGACGGGCGGGGAAAGGCGGCGCCACGGGGACGAGCCGGGCCAGGCCCGGGCCCTCCTGCCGCAACCGCACGCCCGCGCGCCGCGGGCCCCGCACCGCTGGGTGTCGGAATGAGGGCGGGTCCACGTAGAGCACCGGGGCCAGCTTCGACAGGTGCTGGACCAGGTGCCAGTCACTCATCCGGATACCGTCATAGGCGGCCACCGCGCACACCACGATCAGCCCGTCCCAGCCCCGCCCGGCACGGAGCGCTGGCCCGACTGGCATCCGGTGGCCTCCAGGTTGTGATTCCCGCCGCCGCGCACACGCGACTACTTTAGGTGGTAGGTAAGTTACTACGCGGAGTTAATGCTGGCGGGCAGACGCGAGCTGGCGCTTCACCAGAGGCTGCAGGCCGAGCGGCGCTGCGGTATGGTCGGGGGATTTTCCATTGCTGGTTGGCGCTGCCGTCGCAGGTGTAGATCTCTAGCTGGGTGCTGGAGGTGGTGAGCTTGGGGTCATCGAGGCATTTGCGGGAGACCGGGTTGACCAGCGGCCCGGCGCCGGTGGCCTGCCATTGCTGGTTGGCGCCGCCGGTGCAGGTCCAGAGCTCGACGGGGGCATGGTTGGTCTTCTCGTCACGGTAGATGTCCAGGCATTTGCCGTTGACCTGCAAGGTCCCTGAGGTGGTGACGGTCCAGTCCTGGCCGGGGCTGCCGTCGCAGGTGGCGAGGGTGATGGGAGTGTCGTTGGCGGTCGAATCGCCGCGAGTCAGCCGGCAGAGAGGCCTGGCCGTCCCGGCCACGCGATATCGCTAAGAGTAACCGATGATTACGATTTGTATATAACGGGTGCCCGGTTTGCGTGGGCGACAAGCCCGACGCGCGTAGCAGAGGAGGGGTGCTACGTCTTGCGTAGCTACGTGTGGCGTAGTAGAAAGAGTTTATGGCACCGAGCGGGCTCCGCAAGGCAAACGATCCGCCGCTGCTCATCCTGGTCAGCCTGGCTGACGGGCCGAAGCACGGGCACGCGCTGGCCAAGGACATCGAGGACTTCGCCGGGGTAAAGCTAGGCCCGGGCGCGCTGTACGGGGCGATCACCCGGCTGGTGGAGCGCGGGCTGATCGAGCCGCTGGGCAGTGACGACCGGCGCCGACCGTACCAGATCACGCCGCCGGGCTCGGCCGCGCTCGCCGGTGCGCTGGCGGACATGCGGCGAGTGACCAGGGCGGGGCTGGCCCGGCTCGGGCTGGACCCGGCATGAAGCCGACCCGCCTGCTCCGTTGGTATCCCCGGACGTGGCGGGAACGATACGGCGAGGAACTGCTGGCGCTGATCCAGGACACCCTGGACGAGGGACGGCCGACCTGGCGGCTGCGGCTCGGCGTGATCTGGGGCGGCCTGGGCGAACGAGTCCACCAGGCGGTGCGCGCTGGAAAGGCGGCGGCCAAGGGCGCGTCCAGCGGATGGCTGACCGCCGTGATAGCTGGGTCGACCCTCGCCAACCTGCCCTGGAACCTCAAAGCACCGCTGCCCCCAGCGAGGGCGTGGCAGAAGACGGCGGCCTTCGATGCGCTGGTCGGTGCCTTCGCCGTCACGGGTGTCGTCGTGCTGGCCAGCGGGCTAGTGGCCGCCCCGGCGTTCATCGCCTTCCTGCGGGAGGGAGGGTGGCCGAAGATCCGGCGCCGGGTCGCGTGGGCGGCGGGAGCCACGGTGGCTGCCGGAGCCGGGCTGGCCGGGCTCTTCCTCGGACAGCGCTCCATGAGCTCAGCCGAGTTGAGCCACTCGGGGACCTACGGCGCCGGCGTGGTCGCGACCACGGTGGCGATCGTGGCCGCGTCCGGGTTGTGGGCCTCCGCCGCCACCGCCACGGCGAAGCACCTCAAGCTCGCCACCCGAGCCCGGGCCGCGCAGCCGCTGCTGGGCGCGGTGACCCTGACCGCGGCGCTCGCGATCGTGCCCGCGAACCTCATCTGGCTCGCGGCCACCGAGTCCTCGCTGCCGTGGCTCGTGGTAGGCGTGGCTAATCTGGTCGTGCTGGGCTTCGTTTCGCCGAGGATGATCGGGCGGGCCGTGCGCCTGGGCCGACGCCTGCGGGCCGCCAGCGGAAGGATGACAGTCAACCCGTCCGCTCAGCGGACACATGGCCGACACCGGTTCTGACGAGCTGGGGGCGGCCCAGTCGGCGCTGGTCGCGCCGGCGGTCTACGGCAGCAGTGGCAGGTACTCCCCATCAGCACGCGGACACAACGGCTGTGTCCACGGAGCGTTCGGGCTGGTCGATCTTGGGGTGACCCACTATTGACAGCCGCTGGAAGCAGGCGCAAGGCTTCCGATCAGGCCGCTGGCGACTAGGTCACGGACACTCGTCCACCAGCGGCCCTGCGACTGCCCTTTCAGCGCCGATAGTGGAGGTTCCTATGACGACGGCAGCGGACCTGATAGCGGGACGGCCGCTGGTTTTCCGCAACGCGACGGTGCTCACCATGGACGACGGGCACAGGGTGCTGGCCAACGCGGACGTGCTCGTCACCGGGGAGCTGATCGCGGCGGTCGGCACGAACCTGGCCGTGCCCGACGGCGCCGCGGAGATCGACGCGACCGGCGGCATCGTCATGCCCGGCATGATCGACACCCACCGGCACATGTGGCAGACGGCCATGCGGGCCTACGGGGCCGACTGGACCCTCACTCAGTACTTCGTCTGGTACTACCTGAACTGGGGCAAAAAGTTCCGGCCGCAGGACGTCTACGCCGGGAACCTGCTGTCGGCCATCGAGTCGATCGACGCTGGCGTGACGACCACGGTGGACTGGTCGCACGGGCTGCAGACGACCGACCACGCCGACGCCGCCACCGACGCCCTGGAGGAGGCGCGCGGGCGGTTCGTGCTGGCCTACGGGAACATCCAGCAGGGCTCGTGGGAGTGGAGCACCACGCCGGAGTTCCGGGACTTCTACGTCCGACGCTTCGACGGCAAGGGCGACATGGCGGGGTTCGCGATCGCCTTCGACATCCCCGGCGACGACCCGGCGTTCCCGGAGAAGGCCACGTTCGAGGTGGCCCGGGAGATGGGCGTGCCGGTGACCACGCACGCCGGGGTATTCGGCATCACCCTCGACGCGGGCGTCCGCCACATGTACGAGAACGGCTTCTGCACCCCGGATACGGTCTACGTGCACTCCGCGTCCTTGTCCCCCGACTCCTACCACATCATCGCCGCCACCGGCGGCTCGGTGTCGGTCTCGACCGAGAGCGAGTGCAGCGCGGGCCAGGGCTACCCGCCCACCTGGAAGCTCCGCAAGTACGGCATCCCGGTATCGCTGTCCCAGGACACCAGCGTCTGGTGGAGCGGCGACATCTTCTCCGCCATGCGGGCCACACTCAGCGCGGACCGGGTCATGGATCACTTCGAGAATCACAACGAGGGCAAGGCCGTGACCAACCACCACCTGCGGGCCGAGCAGGTCGTCGACTGGGCCACCCGCGGCGGGGCGAAGGCCATCGGCCTGGACTCGGTCGTCGGCAGCGTCGAGGAGGGCAAGAAGGCCGACCTGGTGCTGATCAAGAACGACGACTCACCGGTCAGCTTCCCGATCCTGAACCCCTACGGCCACGTGGTCTTCCAGGCCCAGCGCGGCGACGTGCACACCGTGGTGGTCAACGGGCAGGTGGTCAAGTTCGACCACAAGCTGGTCGGCGTGGACCTGGCCAAGGCGCGGCGGGCGATCGACGAGACCACCGAGTACCTGCGCAGTGAACTCGGCGAGCAGGCCTGGGCCGAGGGCATGAACCCGGAGGTCCCCGAGCACGAGACCCTGGCCAACCCGTACACCTACACCGGCGCGGCCGCGTGGAAGGAAGACGAGTAACAGCCTGTCAGGATCACGCGGTTTCGGCTTGCAGGACCTCGGCGGCCGGGCGGCGGGTGCCGAGTAGGGCCGGGATGCTGGCCAGGGCGGCCACCGCCGCCAGGGTGAGGAGTACGGCGGCGGCCAGCCACCAGACGGGCGGAATGGTCATCATCCCGTGGTCGGCGGCCTTGAACAGCCCGATGCCCAGCGGGATGCCCAGCAGGGTACCCGGCACCGCGGGCAGCACCTGGGCCCACGCCACCCCGGCGCTGACCTGACGCGGGGACGCGCCGAGCGCGCGGGCCAGGGCCGCGGACCGCCGGAAGTCCAGCACCGTGGCCCAGGCGGTGCAAACCGCGTTGAGCACGGCCAGGGCGACCAGCACGATCGTGAGCACGAGCAGCATCTGCGTGTCCCGGGTGACCACCGGGTCACCGACTTGGCCTGCGGCCGGTCCGAGGTCGTGGTCGACGGTGGCGCGGAAGGTGAGCAGGGCGACGATCCCGGCGGAAGTGACCGCGATGCTGGCCGCGCCGAGCACGGCGCGGCGCAGCCGGCCGGCGGCCATTCGGATCCCCAGCAGCAGCGGCACCGGCAGCCGGGCGGACAGCGCGATCAAGGCGGCGCGGCGGCGCGGCGGCCGCGGCGTGTCGGCCAGCGCGCTGACCGTACTGCTGCGCGCGGCCTTGATAGCGGGCACGAGCGTCGAGGCCAGCGCGACCGCCAGCGCCAGGGCGACGGTCAAGCCGATCGTGGCGAGAGTGATCGAGGGCGGGCCCGCGGTGCCGATCAGCCCGGCACCGGGGTTGGTGATCAACGGGGCGGCCGCCCAGCCGATGACCAGCCCGGCCGTCGCCGCCACCAGGGCGAGCGCCAGGTTCTCGGCCACCAGCACGGCGGCCACCAAGCCCGGCGTGCTGCCTACCGCCTTGAGCAGGCCGACCCGCCGGGTGCGCTCGGCCATCCGGCCCCCGGCCAGGACCGCGACGCTGGCCACCGCCAGCAGCACGGCGAGCAGCGAACCGGCCTTGAGCACGGACTGTTCGTCTTGCACCAGCTCGCCCGCCGCGGAACTGATGGCCTGCCAGGAGTTGACGCTATCGATGCCCGCGCTTGTCGGGGCGCCAACGCCGCCGGGCGCAAAGATCTGGTTGACCAGTGCCGGTGCCGTAGCCGGGTTCTTGAGCTTCAGGTTCAGGACGTAGCTCAGGGGTGCCTGCGGCGAGGCCATGGCGCGGGCGTCCGCCTCGGTGACCCAGGCCAGGCCGACGTTGAGGGTCGAGACGTTGCTGCTGGACGGGGCGGTCTGGGGCCCGGTGAACATGCAGTTCGTGAGAGAGCAGTTCGGGTACGGCGCGGCCGCGGCGGTGACCGCGATCCCGGCAACGGTGAACGGCCGACCGTCAAGGGTGACCTGATCGCCGACCCCGACGCTGAGCGCCTCGGCGAAGGTCCGCTCGATCACTACCCCGCCGGGACGCACCCAGCTGCCGGACGTCAGCTTCGGCTGGTCGACCGCGGCCGGCGTCTGCTCGCGCCCCTCCGCTTGCACCGGGACGGTCAGGCCGTGGGTCTGCAAGACCACCGAGGCGACCGGGTAGGGCCCGGAGTACGCGGTGACGCCGCTGAGGTGGGTCAGGGCGCTGGTGTCGGCCCGAAGCTGTGCGGCGCTGACCGGGGGCGGCCCCTGGGTGGGATTGAGGTTCACGCCGAACGTGGGACCGAGGTTCACGCCGTACCCGACCACCAGGTCGGGCCCGTTGGTCGCGGCCCGGGTCTGCTGGTAGGGGTGATTGGTGACGCCGCTCAGGGCCAGGCCCAGGACGAGCGTGGTGGTGGCGGCGGTAATGGCGAGCAGCAGCAGGACGGCCTGGGCCTGGTGGCGGCGGATGTCGCGGGCGGCCAGTCGGGCGACGAGCACGATCTTGCCCATGGCTCAGCCCTCCAGCCCGGCGAGGGAACCCAAGCGGCCGCTGGTGCCGCCCTGCAGCATGGTCTGATCGGTGAACGCCCCGTCGCGCATGGAGATCATCCGGTCGGCGGTGGCCGCGACCCGGGGGTCGTGGGTGACGATGACCAGCGTCTGCCCGGCGGTGTGCAACTGGTCGAACAACCGCAGAACCTCCACGGTCGCGGCGCTGTCCAGGTTCCCGGTCGGCTCGTCGGCCAGCACCACCAGCGGGTCGGCGACCAGGGCGCGGGCGACGGCGACCCGCTGCCGCTGGCCGCCGGACAGCTGGGTGGGCAGGAACCTGGCCCGGTCGGCCAGCCCGACCTGCTCCAGCAGGTCCAGGGCCCGCTTGCGGGCCGCGCGCGGGGAGCGGCTGGCCAGCAGCGCGGGCAACTCCACGTTCTCCACCGCGGTCAGCTCGTCCATCAGTTGGAAGGCCTGGAACACGAACCCGATCGCGTCGCGGCGCAGCCGGGCCAGCGCCCGTTCGGACATCTGGGTCAGGTCCTGGCCGTCCAGCCAGATCTCCCCGCCCGAGGCCCGGTCCAGCCCGCCGAGCAGGTACAGCAGGGTGGACTTGCCGCAGCCGGACGGCCCCATGATCGCGACCGTCTCGCCCTGGGCGACCTCTAGGTCTACCCCGTCAACCGCGCGGACCAGGCCGGCCTCGCGGCCGTACTCCTTGCGCAGCCCTCGGGTGCGCAGGACGTAGGCGCCAGCGTCGATGGTGTTCATGACTCATGCTTCTCCTTCTGGTGAGTCCAGTTCTGTTCGCATGCTTCTAGCCAGTGCAGGTCGGCCTGCAGGCTCAGGACGATGCCCTCCAGGAGCAGCGCGGCCGGGGAGCGGTCCGGCTCGGCCATGGCCGCGCGCTGCGCGTCGCGGAGCCGGCGCAGCAGTTCGCGACGCTGGGTGTCGATGATCGTGACCGGGTCGGCCAGGCCGGCCGCCGCGGCCGCGATCAGCTTGAGGTGGAACTCGGCCAGGTCGGGCTTGGGCCAGCTCACCTCGGCCAGCCATTCGGTGACGCGCTGCTGCCCGGCGGCCGTCAGCCCGTAGACCTTACGGTCCGGCCGGTCGGGCAGGCCGGGCTCCTGCTCGGCGGTGACCAGGCCGGCCTTTTCCAGCCGGGTCAGGGTGACGTAGATCTGCCCGTCGTTCATGCCCTCGCCGACCGGGCCCAGGGCCTCCCGCAGCCGGGCCCGGAGCTGGTATCCGTGAGCTGGCTCTTTGGCCAGCATCGCCAGCACTGCACCCTGTTGCATGCACGCCTCCCTAACGGTTATCCCCTAATAGATAACCGTTATCCTCCGGGATGTCAAGCCCGGCCGAGGCCGCTGACCCGGGGTTAAGGTGCGTCGCCGCGGTAGACCTGGAACGGGGCGAAGCTCTGGCTGACCGGCATGAGCTCGATGACGTTGACGTTCACGTGCGGGGGCTGGCTGGTCGCCCACTCGATCGCGGCGGCGATGTCGTCGGCGGTCAGCGGCTGGGTTCCGGCGTAGACGGCGCCGGCCCGCCCGCGGTCGCCGCCGAAGCGCACCTGCGAGAACTCGGTGCCGCCGGACAGCCCGGGTTCGACGCTGGTCACCCTGATTCCGGTGCCGTGCAGGTCGGAGCGCAGGTTAAGGCTGAACTGGTGCACGAACGCCTTGGTCGCGCCGTAGACGTTGCCGCCCGGGTAGGGGTAGGTGCCAGCGATCGAGCCGAGGTTGACCACGTGCCCGCGGCCGCGCGCGACCATCTGCGGCAAGAACGCGCGGGTCACGTAGACCAGGCCGGTGCAGTTGGTCTCGATCATCTGCTCCCACTGGTCGACGTCGGCCTCCTGGGCGGGCTCCAGCCCGAGGGCCAGGCCCGCGTTGTTGACCAGGATGTCGACCTCGGCGAAGTCCGGCGGGAGTTCGGCCGGGAGTCGCTCGACGCTGGCGCGGTCGCGCACGTCGAGGGTCACCGGGAGGACGATCTCGGGGCCGAGTTCTTTGGCCAGCTCGGTGAGGCGCTCGGTCCGCCGCGCCGCGGCGATGACCCGGTCCCCGAGGGCCGCGAACCGGCGGGCGGCCGCGGTCCCGAAGCCGGAGCTCGCGCCGGTAATGAGTACAGTTCGCACGGCATTGACCCTAGCGAATTGGCTGAGGCGGCAGCGTAGAGCGGGCCGAATTTGGCCGCGAGAAGCACGCATGAGGCCCGGGACGAGGATCACGGGCCGTTCGGCATAAATGATTTTGATTTTTCGTTGGCCAGCTGTGACCCTTATTGACCTCCTGCCTGCCACGCCTGAGCCGGACGCGGTCTTCGACGCCTTCGCGGGATGGTCGAAGCAGCGCGGCCTGGCGTTGTACCCGCATCAGGAGGAAGCGCTCATCGAGGTCGTGTCGGGCGCGAACGTCATCTTGTCCACTCCCACCGGGTCGGGGAAATCGCTGGTGGCGGCCGGTGCCCACTTCGCCGCGCTGGCGGACGGCCGGCGGACGTTCTACACCGCGCCGATCAAGGCGCTGGTGTCGGAGAAGTTCTTCGACCTGTGCGCGGCGTTCGGCCCGGCCGAGGTCGGCATGATGACCGGGGACGCCAGCGTGAACGCGGAGGCGCCGATCATCTGCTGTACGGCCGAGGTGCTGGCCAGCATCGCGCTGCGCGACGGCGCCGCCGCCGACGTGGGCCAGGTCGTGATGGATGAGTTCCACTTCTACGCCGACCCCGAGCGCGGCTGGGCCTGGCAGGTCCCGCTGATCGAGCTACCGCACGCTCAGTTCCTGCTGATGTCGGCCACCCTCGGCGACGTCTCGCGGTTCCAGGAGGACCTGACCCGGCGTACCGGGCGGCCCACCGCGGTGATCGCGTCGACCGAGCGGCCGGTGCCGCTGGTCTTTTCCTTCTCGATCGAGCCGTTGCACGAGACCCTCGGCGAGCTGCTGTCCACCGGGCAGGCTCCGGTCTACGTGGTGCACTTCACCCAGGCGGCGGCGATCGAGCAGGCCCAGGCGCTGATGAGCGTCAACGTCTGCACCCGGGCCGAGAAGGACGCCATCGCCGACCTGATCGGTGACTTCCGGTTCTCGGCGGGCTTCGGCAAGACCCTGTCCCGGCTGGTCCGGCACGGCATCGGCGTACACCACGCCGGGATGTTGCCGCGGTACCGGCGGCTGGTGGAAACCCTGACCCAGGCCGGGCTGCTGAAGGTCATCTGCGGGACCGACACCCTGGGCGTGGGCATCAACGTGCCGATCCGCACCGTGCTGTTCACCGCCTTGTCCAAGTACGACGGGACCCGGACCCGGCTGCTGCAGGCCCGGGAGTTCCACCAGATCGCCGGGCGCGCCGGGCGGGCGGGCTTTGACGTTTCTGGTCGGGTGGTGGTGCAGGCTCCGGAGCACGTGGTGGAGAACGAGCGGATGCTGGCCAAGGCGGGCGATGACCCGAAGGCGCGGCGGCGCGTGGTGCGCAAGAAGCCGCCAGAGGGGTTCGTGTCGTGGGGGAAGCCGACCTTCGAGAGGCTCGTGGCGGCCGACCCTGAGCCGCTGACGTCGAGCTTCAAGGTCACCCACGCCATGGTGCTGAACGTCATCGCCCGGCCGGGCGACGCGTTCGCCGCAATGCGGCACCTGCTGACCGACAACCACGAGGACCGAACGGCCCGGCGGCGGCATATCCACCAGGCCATCGCGATCTACCGGGCCCTGCTGGCCGGCGGCCTGGTAGAACGGCTTTCCGTCCCCGACGCGGAAGGCCGCCTGGTGCGGCTGACCGTGGACCTGCAGTACGACTTCGCGCTGAACCAGCCGCTGTCGCCGTTCGCGCTGGCCACTATTTCACTGCTGGACGTGACGTCGCCGTCGTATGCGCTGGACGTGCTGTCGGTGATCGAGTCGACCCTGGACAACCCGCGGCAGGTGCTGTCCGCCCAGCAGTTCCGGGCGCGCGGCGAGGCGGTGGCCCAGATGAAGGCCGACGGCGTGGAGTACGAGGAACGGATGGAACTGCTGGACGGCGTGACGTACCCCAAGCCGCTGACCGACGTGCTGGAGGCCGCGTACGACATCTACCGCCGCGGCCATCCCTGGGTTCTGGATTACGCGCTGTCACCCAAGTCGGTGGTCCGGGACATGTACGAGCGGGCGCTGACGTTCACCGAGTACGTCGGGTTCTACGGGCTATCCCGCTCCGAGGGGCTGGTGCTGCGCTACCTGGCCGACGCGTACAAGGCGCTGCGCCAGACCGTGCCGGACGAGGCCAAGACCGAAGAGCTAGCCGATCTGATCGAGTGGCTGGGCGAGATCGTGCGCCAGGTCGACTCCAGCCTGCTGGATGAGTGGGAGCGGCTGCGCAACCCGTCGGACTCGGACTCGGACTCGGCCTCGGCCTCGGCTGGCGACCGGCCGACCCTGGTCACGTCGAACGTCCGGGCGTTCCGGGTCCTGGTCCGCAACGCGCTGTTCCACCGGGTCAAGCTGGCCGCGCTCGGTGACTACGATGCGCTCGGAGCGCTGGACGCGGACAGCGGCTGGGACGCTTCCGCGTGGGCCGAAGTGCTGGAGGACTACTTCGAGGTCTACGACGAGATCGGCACCGGGTCGGAGGCGCGCGGCCCCGGATTGCTGATCATCGAGCAGAATCCCGGCAGCTGGGCGGTCCGGCAGATCCTCGACGACCCGGCGGCCGACCACGACTGGGGCATCAGCGCCGTGGTCGACCTGACCGCCTCCGACGAGGCGGGTTCGGCCGTGCTGCGCATCACCGACGTGGGCCAGCTCGGAAGCTTAGCCCGCACTCCGCGTCCGGGTAGGACACGAGGAGGCCACACGCGGTGGCCGATGATGGGCGGGGCGGGTGAGCGTAATGCGCGTGCTGGTGATCGAGGACCACGAGGATCTGGCTGGCGTCCTGGTCCGCGGCCTGCGCCGGGACGGGATGGCGGTGGACGTCGCTCTGGATGGGGGCGAGGGCTGGTTCAAGCTGGGGGCGTCCGACTATGACGTCGTGGTGCTGGACCGGGACCTGCCGGTGCTGCATGGTGATGAGCTGTGCCGCAGGTTGCGCGCGCAGGGGGCGGGGACCCGGGTGCTGATGCTGACCGCGGCGGGCGGGCCGCGCCGGGCCGCGGAGGGGCTGGGGCTGGGCGCGGATGACTATCTGGCCAAGCCGTTCGATTTTGTGGAGCTCATCGCCCGGGTGCGGGCGCTGGCCCGCCGGCCGGCGGCGGTGCGGCCGCCGGTGCTGGAGGCGGCCGGGATTCGCCTGGATCCGGCCACCCGGTCGGTGAGCCGCTTCGGCCGTCCGCTGGAACTGGCGCGCAAGGAGTTCGGCGTGCTGGAGGTGCTGCTGGCCGCCGGGGGGCGGGTGGTCAGCGCTGAGGAGGTGCTGGAAAAGGTGTGGGACGAGAACGCTGACCTGTTCACCACCGCGGTACGCACCACGGTCAAGAAGCTGCGCCGCAAGCTGGGCGAGCCGGACCCGATCCAGACCCTGATCGGCTCGGGCTACCGGATCGTGCGGTGAGGCTTCCGTTCCGCCCGACCGTCCGGGCCCGGCTCGCGTTGCTGCTCGCGGCGCTGGTCGTGCTGACCGGGGTGGTGTTGCTGACGGCCAGCTTCCTGCTCGTCACCGTGAACGTCGACAACACGGTGTTCAACCCGGGCACGCCTGGGGACCTGCAGATCCGTACGACGGAGCATGGACCGGGCCTCGCGCGTCTGCTCGCGGAGTACAACGTGATGCTGGCCGTCCTCGTGGCGATCGCCTGCGGGCTGGCCTGGCTGGTGGCAGGGCGGATGCTGCGGCCGCTGCGCCAGATCACTGACACCGCGCACCGGATCACCGGCGATGACCTGCACCAGCGGCTGGCGCTGGACGGCCCGGCCGATGAGCTCACCGAGCTGGCCGACACCTTCGACGCGATGCTGGACCGGCTGGAGGCCGCGTTCACCGGCCAGCAGCTGTTCGCCGCCAACGCGGCGCACGAGCTGCGCACCCCGCTGGCCGTGATGCGTGCCGAGCTCGACCTGCTGCTCACCGGCCCGGAGCCGTCACCAGCGGAGGTTCGCGACACCGCGACCAGGCTGCGGCGTACCGTGCTCAGCTCCGAGCGACTGCTGGAGCGGCTGCTGATCCTCACCCGGGGGATGCTCGCACCCGAGGACCGGGAGCCGGTGCCGCTGGATCAGATCACCTGGCACGCACTGGCCGCGGCGGCCGACACGGCACGCGCACAGGGCCTGACCATCCGCCCTGGATTGGAGCTGGCGCGGGCTTACGGCGACCCGTCGCTGCTCGGCGAGGTAGCCGGCAACCTGATCGACAACGCGGTCAAGTACAACTGCCCGGACGGCTGGATCGCCGTCGACACCCACACCGACGCAGACCTGGTGGTCCTGGAGATCTCCAACAGCGGTCAGCGGATCGCCGACGCGGACCTAGCGGGGCTGCTGGAGCCGTTCCGCCGGGCCGGCCAGCAGCGAACCGGGACAAGTTCCGGCCTCGGCCTGTCGATCGTGCGGGCCATCGTCGCCGCCCACGGCGGCGAGCTCGGCTTGCGGGCACTGGCCGACGGCGGGCTCGCGGTCAGGGTGAGCCTGCCCGCCGCCCTGGCAGGACACGAAGACGCCACACCTGGCCAGCCAGGATAACCGTGCAGCACCTGCCGGGCAGGGGCTGACTACGGGATTGAAAGGGGAACGGGGGAACGGCTGCTTGCGCCGTGCCCCTGACTGCCAATGGATGCCTTGGTGCAGCTATCGGACGTTACGAAACAGTACGACGACGACCAGAGCCCTGCCGTGGCCCATGTCACCATAGATGTCGGGCATGGTGAGTCCGTCGCGGTGATGGGGCCGTCCGGCAGCGGGAAGTCGACGCTGCTGAACCTGATCGCCGGGCTGGACCGGCCGACCAGCGGGACGGTCCGGGTCGGCGACGTGCAGGTGGGCGAGCTTAGCGAGACCGGCCTCGCGCGGTTCCGGCGGCGGCAGGTCGGGATGATCTTCCAGTTCTTCAACCTGCTCGATGACATGACGGTGGCGGACAACGTGCTGCTACCCGCTCAGCTGGCCGCGGTGCCGTCATCGAAGGCGCAGGCCCGGCTGGATGAGCTGCTGACCGCGCTGCGGATCGAGAAACACCGCAACGCCTACCCGGCCCGGCTGTCGGGCGGGGAGCGGCAGCGAGTGGCGATCGCGCGGGCGCTGGTGAACCGGCCGCCGCTGCTGCTCGCCGACGAGCCGACGGGGGCGCTGGACTCGGCGACCGGGGAGGAGATCGGCGAGTTGCTGCTCGACCTGAATTCCTCGGGGCAGACGCTGATCGTGGTCACGCACGATCCCGCGCTGGCCGCCCGGTACGCGAAACGGGTCATTCAGATCGTCGACGGCCAGATCGCGACCGCAGTGGCTCCGGCATGAGGGCGGTGCGGACCGCCCTGCACGGCGGCCTGGCCGGGCGGCGCGTGCAGGCGCTGGCTATCGGGCTGGTCCTGCTGGCATCGGCTGCGGCCTCCACGCTGGCGGCCGGGCTGCTGGCCGCCTCGAACGCCCCGTTCGACCATGCGTTCGCGGCGCAGCGCGGCGCGGATGCAGCGCTGGCCGTGAACGCGGCGAAGGCGCCGGCCGGGGAACTGGCCGCGACCGCGCGGCTGGCAGGCGTGGCGGCGTCCGCCGGGCCGTTCGCCGAGGCGACAGTCACCGCGTCGGCCGCGATCCCCGACACCCCGGGGGTGGTATTCCAGGCGTTCACCGTGGCCGGGCGCTCATCGCCGGGCGGGCCGGTGGACGACATCGTGCTGACCGCCGGTCACTGGCCGACAGGCGCCGGGCAGATCGTTGTCTCCCGCGATCTGGCCGATACGGGAAGCGGGGCCAGCATGAGCCCCGGCGTGGTGATCACGCTCACCGGCGTGCCGGGCACCCCGAAGCTCACCGTCGTCGGCGTGGGGGTCTCGGTGACCAACACGGCGGACGGCTGGGTGCTCCCCGCCCAGATGGCCGCGCTAGGGCCGCCGACCGAGCAGATGCTCTACCGGTTCGCCAGCGCCGACTCCGGCGCGGCGGTGAACGCCGGCGTCGCGGCCCTGCGCCGCGCGCTGCCGGCCGGGTCGGTACTCGGCGCGGAGTCCTGGCTCGCGGTCAAGGCGCAGGAGAACGAGAGCATCGTGCCGTGGGTGCCGTTCCTGGTCACGTTCGGCGTGATCGGGCTGGTGATGTCGGTGCTGATCGAGGTCAACGTGGTCAGCGGCGCGGTGACCGCGGGCACCCGCAGGATCGGCGTGCTGAAGGCCGTCGGATTCACCCCCGCGCAAGTCGTCTCGGTCTACGTGCTGCAGGTGGCCGTTCCCGGCGTGGCCGGCGTCGCGGGTGGCGCGGTGATCGCGAACCTGCTGGCCGCGCCCGTGCTTGGACAGACCTCGCAGGTATTCGAGGTCGCTCCCCAGTCCATCCCGCTGTGGGTGGACCTGGCCGTACCGCTGGCCATGCTCGCGCTGGCCGGGATCGCCGCGCTGGTGCCCGCCTCCCGTGCCGGGCGGCTGAGCGCCACGACGGCGATCGCCACCGGGCGGGCGCCACGACCATCGCACGGCTATGCCGCGCACCGGCTGCTCGGCCGGGCGCGCCTGCTGCCGCGCCCGGTGACGATCGGCCTGGCCGGGCCGTTCGCGCGGCCGGGGCGGACGCTGGTGACGCTCGCGGCGATCTTGTTCGGGGCGCTCGCGGTGACGTTCGGAACCGGCCTGGGGACCTCCCTCAACCGGGTGGGGACCGACCTGACGCTGGCGGACACCGAGCACGTGCAGATCGGCCTGGCCGAGCAGTCCGGGCAACAGCCGTCCCCGGGGCAGCCGTCGGCGGCCGCGCAGCAGGCCGACATGGCCGCGGTGATCCGCGCCCAGCCCGGCACCCTGCACTACGTCACTGAATCCGATGACCGGCTCGGAGTCACCGGCATGGCGGGCACGGCCGCGGTGACCGCGTTCGGCGGGAACGCGAACTGGATCGGCTACGCCCTGATCTCCGGGCACTGGTACGGCGCCGGCGGCGCCGTCGTGAACACCTCCTTCCTCCACGCGACCGGCAGCCGGATAGGAGACACGTTCACGCTCACCGATGACGGACGCGCCGTCACGCTGAAAATCGCCGGCGAGGTCTTCCTTCCGGGCAACGACCCCCAGGTGCTGACGAACCTGTCCGCGGTGACGGCGCTCGACCCGTCCGGCACCAGCCCGCAGATGTTCTACGTCGGCCTGCGGCCGGGCGTGAACATCCAAAGCTACGAGAACACGGTCTTCGCGAAGCTGGGGCCGGGCGATTACCACCAGCTCAGCTCCGGTAGCGGCGTCCTGCTCCAGATCATCAGCGGGCTCGTCCTCATCCTCACCCTGCTGCTAGTGGTCGTCGCGGCCCTCGGCGTGCTGAACACCGTCGCCGCGATGACCCGGGAACGCGTGCACGACCTCGGCGTGTTCAAGGCGGTGGGCATGACGCCACGGCAGACGATCGCGATGGTGGTGACCACGGTCGCCGCGACCGGCCTGATCGCCGGCCTGATCGCGGTCCCCGCCGGGATCGCCCTGCATCAGGCCATCTTGCCGATCATGGGCAACGGCGCGCAGACCGACTTTCCTCCCGGGATCTACAACGTCTACAACCCGGCGGAGCTGGTGCTGCTGGCACTGACCGGCTTGATCATCGCGGTGGTCAGCGCGTTCGCCCCGGCCGGCTGGGCGGCGCGGACCCGCACGGCGCTCGCGCTGCGCGCGGAGTAACGCATGAGCGGGCGGCTGGGTCGAGCGAGCGCTGGTCTGCTCGTGTTCGGGTTCATCTGCGGGCTGGGGGTGCTGGCCGCGCTCGTGCCGGTTGGTCACGGGTTTACGCCGAAGGGCGGTGGATGGTTCAGGCCGGCCGTCGTCGGCGGCGCATTCACGTTGCATCCGCTGCTTTTCGCCGTACCGTCGGCGGCCTGCTTTGTCCTCGGGCTGCTCGACTGGCGTCACCCGTGGCGAGTCGAGCAGCTGGACCTGCTGGCGCTGGCTGGCTTCTTTCCCGTGGCGATGCTGCTCAGCGACGATGTCTCCGTAGTCGGCCTGTGGCTGGCCGCCGTCTGTCTCGGCTGGCTGTTCTGCCGGATGCTCGGAGTGGTCTTCGGAGCATGGCGGATGCCGGAACTACGCCCTTCGATAAGCGCCCGGTGGCTGGGCCCGGCCATAGTGGTACTGCTGGCCGTCCGGGTCGGAAGTCTCGCCGGGAGCAACATTTCCGATGTCGGGCAGGCCAGCTCGCTCGGCGCCTGGCGCGTTCTGCACGGACTGCACCTGTACGGGGCGGTGTCCTGGCCGGGCCCGGGCGGCCTCCGGGTCTACCGCCCGGACTCCTACGGGCCGTTCGCCTACTACGCGTACATCCCATTCGTGGCGGTGTTCCCGCCGGCGCCAGCGGTCGTCGCGACGCTGCTGCCCGCGTTGTGCTTCGACGCGCTGACGCTCGCCGGACTACACAAGCTCGGCCGGCGGCTCGGCGGGCGGCCACTCGCGCAAGCGTTCGTGGTTGCATACCTGCTCTACCCGTTTCCGGACCTGTCCCTGATGGCGGAGACCAACGATGCGCTGATCGCCGCGCTCTGCGTATGGACCATCGTCCTGGCCGCGGAGCGTCCAGTCGCTCGCGGACTGCTCATAGCAGCGGCCGTTCTGACCAAATTCCTGCCTGCGCTGCTCGCATCGCAATTCCTGGGCACCAGACGCGGGCGCATGCGCTACGCGCTGACGCTCGTCGCCTCGCTCGCCGCGATGCTCGCCTGGCCGCTCATCACCTCCGGCCCGGCTCAATTCCTCGACTCGACGTTTGGCTACCAGCTGATACAGCGCGGCGGCGGCATACAGTTCAGCATCTGGACCTACCTGCCGCAGGTGGCGATCGTGGCCAGGGTCATACTCGCCGTCGCGCTCGTGCTGCTCGCGCTCTCCCCCATGTGGCGTCCTGAAGTACAGGACGTGCGCCAGTGCGCCGCGCTCGCCGCCGCGCTCCTCATCGGCGCGCAGCTACTCCTGGGTTACTGGTTCTACAGCTACCTGACCTGGTGCTACCCGCTTCTGGTCATCGCGATCATCCAAGCTCGATCGGACCACGAAGCGGCCGACACGTCAGCGATGACTGGCGGGGCCGACATTGTGAACCGGTATAGCGTGCCGACCGTATTAGTTCGTGGGCAGTGCCGAACACCCGATGGCCTGGGGGGCGCGATGGCGACGGCCGACGACGGGGAGCCGCTGCTGGTGCGGTTGCTCGGGCCCGTACGGGCCTGGCGGGGCAACCATGAGCTGGAGCTGGGCGGACCGCAGCGCCAGGCGGTAATGGCGATGCTGGCGATGCGGGCGAATCAGGCGGTTTCCCGCAGCGAGTTCATCGATGGTATCTGGGGCGATGATCCGCCGCCGAGCGCGGTGAACGCGCTCCATGTGCACGTCGCCGGGCTACGCAAGGCGCTCGAGCCGCACCGGGCGAAGCGGGCCGCCGGGAAGATCCTGCTGGCTACCGGGTCAGGCTATTCGCTGCGGCTGCGGCCCGGCCAGCTGGATGCGGAGGTGTTTGGCCGGCACCTTGACGGGGCCCGCGCGTCGCGCGCGGCGGGCCAGCTGGGCGATGCGGTGCGGTCATTCGATACTGCGCTCCGGTTGTGCCATCCGGTCCTGCTGCCGGAGCTCCCCGGTCCGTGGGCCGAGATCGAGCGGGTCCGCCTCGGCGAGGTGCGGCTGACGGCGTTCGAGGAGCGGGCCGAGATCGTGCTCATGCTGGGCCGCCCCGCGGAAGCGGCGGCCCAGCTGGCCGGCCTGGTGCGGGAGCATCCTCTCCGGGAAGGGCTCCGCGGCCAGCTGATGCTGGCACTGTACCGGTGCGGGCGGCAGGCGGATGCCCTGGCCGTGTTCGGGGAAGGCCGTAACGTCCTGGTCGAGGAGCTCGGCATCGAGCCCGGTCCCGGGTTGCGGCGGCTGCACGAGCAGATCCTGGCCGCGGACACAACCCTCGATCAGCCCGCCCGCACCGGCTCTCTCGCGGTGACTCAGCCGGAGCCAGCGGGACTGGCCGGCCCAGAACAGGGGTGGGCGGCGCCTGCGCAGCTGCCGGGGGACGTGGACACGTTTACCGGGCGGGCCGATGAGCTGGCCGCGCTTGACCGGCTCGCCACCACGGTCGGCCCTGCGGTGCCCTCGGGCCTGGTGATCTCCGTGTCGGGGACCGCCGGCGTCGGAAAGACCGCGCTCGCGGTGCGCTGGGCGCGCAGCGTCCGTCACGCGTTCCCCGACGGTCAGTTGTATGTCAACCTGCATGGTTACGACCAAGGCCAGCCGGTGCCCGCGGGGGATGTCCTGGCCGGGTTCCTGCGCGCGATCGGCACGCCCGGGGAGGACATCCCTCGTGAGGAGGACGAGCGGGCCGCCGCCTACCGGACCCTGCTCGACGGCCGGCGAATGCTGGTGGTGCTCGACAACGCCAGCACGGTCGAACAGGTCCGGCCGCTCCTGCCCGGCAGCCCGTCCAGCCTGGTGCTGGTGACCAGCCGGGATTCCCTCGCCGGGCTGGTCGTCCGGCACGGCGCCCGGCGCCTGGACCTGGACACCCTCCCGACGCAGGACGCAGTCGCGCTGCTACGGGCGCTGATTGGCGACCGGGCCGAAGCCGAGCCGGAGGTTACGTGGACGCTGGCCAGGCAATGCGCGCTCCTGCCGCTGGCTCTGCGGGTAGCTGCTGAGCTCGCCTCCGCCAGCCCGGCGATGACGCTGGCGGAACTGACCGACGAGCTGGCCGACGAGCAACGGCGGCTGGACCTGCTCGACGCCGGCGGCGACTCGGGCAGTGCCGTCCGCAGCGTGCTGTCCTGGTCATACCGCCATCTGCCGGCCGAGACGGCGCGGGCATTCCGGCTGCTGGGCCTGCCCCCGGGACCCGATTGTGACCTCCACGCCGCCGCCGCGCTCACCGCGAGCACCCACGCCGAGGCCCGCCGCACGCTCGAGTTGCTGGTCCGTAAGCACCTGGTCCACAGAACCCAGCCGGGCCGCTACGGCATGCACGACCTGCTGCGCGCCTATGCGGCCGGTCTCACGGCCGCTCACGATGCCGAGGGCGAGCGGCATGCCGCGCTGAGCCGCATGTTCGATTACTACGCCGCCGCGGCAGCAGCGGCCATGGACACCCTCGTTCCCGCCGAGCAGCACCTACGTCCCCGCACCGGCAGTCCGGAGATAGCCGTTCCGCCGATGAGCGGCCCGGCGGCCGCCCGCGGCTGGCTCGACAGCGAACGGGCGGTTCTGGTCGCCGTGACCACTTACACCACGGCTCATGGCTGGCCGGGACATGCCACCCGGCTGGCCGGCACCTTGTACCGCTACCTGGAGAGCGGCGGCCATTACCCCGACGCGGTCGTCATCCACAGCGCGGCCCACCGCGCCGCTCGCCACACCGGCGATCGCGCCGCCGAGGCCACCACGCTGACCAACCTGGGCATCATCGACTGGCGGCAGGGCCGGTACCGGCAGGCCGCCGGTCACCATAAGCAGGCGCTGGCGATTTCCCGGGAGACCGGCGACCGGCAGGGTGAGGCCGTGGCGCTCAACAACCTGGGCATCGTCTATGAACGGCAGGGCCGCTTCGAACAGGCCGCTTATCACTACCGGCTGGCCGCGGCGCTGTCCGCCGAACTGGAGGACCGGTCCGGCGAAGCCCGGTCCCTGACCAACCTCGGTGGCATCGACTGCCGGCAAGGCTGCTACGACAAGGCCGGCACGCACCTGCAGCGGGCGCTGGTCCTGTTCCGCGAGATCGACGATCGCTCGGGTGAGGCCGCCACGCTGATCGGACTCGGCACGGTCGACGGACACCTAGGCCGCCATGAGCGCGCAGCCGACCACTACCGTTACGCGCTGGCCCTGGCCAGGAGCGTCGGTGACCGGACCGGCGAAGTCGAGGTGCTCAACGGCGCTGGCGACGTCTTGCTGACCGCCGGCCGGCCCGGCGAGGCCTATGCCCAGCACTCCGCCGCGCTCGCGCTAGCCGGCCGGATCGGGGCCAGGTACGAGCAGGCTCGTGCGCACGACGGGCTCGCCCGGGCCCACCACGGCACCGGCGATCCTGGTCAGGCCAGGCGGCACTGGAACCACGCGCTGGCGCTGTTCACCGCCCTCGGTGCTCCCGAAGCGGGCGACGTCAGCTCCCAGCTGACTGCACTTGGCTCTGCTCCCGCACTGGCAGCGGGCTGATAGCGACGTACGGCGCGGGCTCGCAGGCGCGGTGCCCGGAACGGCCAGAAGGCACGGGAACGGCCAGAAGGCACGGGAACGGCCAGAAGGCATTAAGAGGCTGATAAGTGCCATTGCCGCATCCTCAGTAGGTCAGCACGACACCGAGGCCCGGGGAGGGCACATGCACTACCTGTACGCAAGGTCCCAGCGCATCCGGGAGGGGGGTGGTGGCTCCATGTCCCGAGGCAGGCTCCGACGGGTCGCCGTCGCGGCGTTCGCTGGTGCGTCAGTAATGATCATGATCGGTTCCGCGTCGGCGGCGCTGGCCGCGACCGGATGGACGGTGGAGACGATCCCGCAGACCGGGAACAACACCGTCCTGCTCGGGGCGTCGGCTCGCACGAGCACCGACGCGTGGGCGGTCGGCCAGCAGAACGCCGGGGCCGGCCAGGCACCGCCGCCGCCGGTCAGCTACCACTGGAATGGCACCGCATGGTCGCTCGTCCCGACGCCCACCCTGGGCGTGAGCTCCGCGCTGCGCGGGGTCAGCGCGAGCACCGCGAACGACGCCTGGGCGGTGGGCTTCAGCCTGCTCGGGCGGCGCGACTACGGCACGCTGATCGAGCACTGGAACGGAACGGCGTGGTCGGTGAATTCCTCGCTGGTCGTCACCGGATCTTTCGCGGAGCTGACCGGCGTGGCGGATCTGAGTCCGTCCAACGCCTGGGCCGTCGGCCAGGGCGGCGCCGGCGGGCTACTCGAGCACTGGAACGGCACCGCATGGAGCAGCGTGGCTCTTCCCGACCCGAACTTCACCCCGGGCGTCGACGAGTCGATTTCGGCGAGCTCGGCGTCGGACATCTGGGTGGTGGGCAGCACGGTGAACACCGCCACCGGGACCACCGCGGGTGAGGGGCTGCACTTCAACGGAACGGCCTGGTCGGTCGTGCCGATGCCACTGGGAGCCGGCGCGGTGACCGACATCTCCGCGACGGACGCCTGGGCGGTGGGCGGCGCCTCAATCGAGAAATGGAACGGCACCAGCTGGAGCGTCGTGCCCAGCCCGGCACCAGGTGCTGACCTGGGACTCACCGGGGTGGCCGCCCGCGGGCCCGACGACGTCTACGCGGTCGGGGACGACATTCCCAGCATCAACGGCGGAACGGTGCAGGGCATAATCCTGCGCTGGAACGGCAGCGCCTGGTCGCAAGACAGCGACCCGACCGACGGGAGCTACAGCCCGCTGTTCGGCGCGGCCGCCGTATCCGGCGCCGCCAACGAGTGGGCGGTCGGCACGCTATCGAACACGTCGCTGATCCTCAGCCACGGCTGACTGCCGCTGAGCCATCCATGAGGGGAGGATCTGGCTTGTGGCTCCGGTCCCGCCGGGGTCACAAGCCAGATCGAGAGGCAATCACTGGCCTAGCGCTGGTCGCGTGAAACTCCTCGGCCAGGCTCGAATGGTTCTTGAGGGTCGGCGTGGGTACCGATGGGGCTGGTGTGGATAGTGGCCGCGGTCAGGCGGCGTACCTGGTCGAGCAGGTGAGTCTCGGCATGATGAGCGATGTCATGGGCCTGGGTGACGGTGAGGTCGGGGTCGACGGTGGCGTCGACTTCGGCGCGCAGCGTATGACCGATCCAGCGGATGCGCAGTTCGCGGACGGTTTTGATGCCAGGAACACTAGTGACGGCGGCGGTGGCCTGGTCGACCAGGGCCGGGTCGACGGCGTCCATGAGCCGCGCACCTACCTGACGGACGGCCGAGCGCAGGACGCCGAGGATGGCCACGGTGATGACCAGGCCGACGATGGGGTCGGCCGCCCGCCAGCCGAGGGCCACGCCGCCCGCACCGAGCAGCACGGCCAGGCTGGTGAACCCGTCGGTGCGAGCATGAAGGCCGTCGGCCACCAGTGCCGCGCTGCCGATGCGCCGGCCGACCTGGATGCGGTAGCGGGCCACGATCTCGTTGCCCGCGAACCCGACGACCGCCGCGACGGCGACGATCCACAGGTGGGTCACGCCGCGGGGGTGGATCAGCCGGTCGATGGCCTCCCCGGCGGCGAGCACGCTGGACAGGGTGATCATGGCGATGACGAACAGCCCGCCGAGGTCTTCGGCGCGGCCATAGCCGTAGGTGTACCGCTTGGTGGCCGGGCGGCGGGCCAGCCGGAAGGCGATGAGCAGCGGCACCGCCGTGAGGGCGTCGGCCACGTTGTGGAGCGTGTCCCCGAGCAGGGCAACCGACCCCGACAGCAGCACGACCGCGGCCTGGATGGCGGCGGTGACGGCCAGGATGAGCAGGCTCAACAGCAGCGCCCGGCGCCCGTCGGCGTCGGCCTCGAGGGTCTCGTCGACCTGGTCGGCGCTGTCGTGGGAATGGGCGCCGAGGATCTCAGACGCGCCGTGACGGATCCGCGACCAGCCCGACGAGCCGTGCTCGTGCCCGTGGTCGTGGTCGTGTCCGTGGTTGTGGTCCCGGGCGTGCTCATGTCCGGCGTGGGT
>Ga0302235_10000488_pt1 | contig 31491 bp, 34 predicted proteins | sample II_Palsa_N3_3_FD_193577 | JGI IMG/M metagenome (GOLD analysis project Ga0302235, IMG submission 193577) | Peat permafrost microbial communities from Stordalen Mire near Abisko, Sweden - II_Palsa_N3_3 | ecosystem: Environmental > Terrestrial > Soil > Palsa > Peat permafrost | place: Sweden...
GGCACTCACCGATCCGGGCCTTTCAACGCGCGCGTGAACGAAGCAGCGGCCCTTCCCTCCCCGCAGGTTGTGCTGTCCTGCAGGTCCGAGCGGTACTACGGCCGCCTCCGACTCCCTCCCGGCCGCCACCCACTTCCCGGCTCCACACCGGTTATAGAACGGCGTCTTCCGCGCCAGCCGCAGCACGCTCCGGCCGGGGAGGGCCTCTCCAGTTCCCGCCGCCACCATCTGAACGTTCCGCGCCCTCTTACGCCGGAGAGTCCCTCGCGGCTGCCTTCCAGGATCTTCACCGCTTCCATGGCCTTCGCCGTGAACCGCCCGGCTCGGCACTCTCTTCGGTGTCTAACGACGCGGCAGGCTTCGCTTCCGCTACGGACCGTTCAGTTGCTCCCCCTCAAAGGGCTTTCGACGCTGGGCTCCAGCCCGGCCCGTTTCCAGGCCGAGCCGCCAGCCTGCTACCGGGCTCCCTGGCGATTACCCGGACCGGACTTTCACCGGCAGGCGACGACGAGCTTCTGATCAGGTCATGATCGCTGGACGACCACCTCCATGATCTCTGGACGCACCGGCTGTAGTACTAGGCGGGTGGCGGCCTAGGCGGGTCTCCGCCTAGGCGTGCGCCGACTCGGCCGAAGCCGGTATGTCGCTCGACCGGACGACCACGACGGGGCACGGCGCGGCGTGCAGGCAGTCGCGGGCGACCGGTCCAAGCGGCGTCCGGGACTGCAGGGTCGGCGCCGCCGGAGTAGCCGGACCGCTGCCCGGCCGGGTGCTGCCCAAAACGAGCATCTCCGCCCCCACCGAGCGTTCCAGCAGGACACGGGCGGGCGCACCGTCGGCCAGTTCCATCTGGACCCCGGCCGGCTGCGTGCCGAGCGCCTCGCGTACCACCGCCTTGAGGGTGGATTCGCCGCCTGATGCCGCAGCACCCTCGCTGGCCCGCGGCCGCGGCGCGTAGTGGGCAGGCGCCGGATGCCGCCGGTCCTGGACGTAGACCACGTGTACCCGCATCCCCCGCAACTGAGCTTCTCTGCCTGCCCAGCGCACGGCGGCGACCGAAGCCGGTGAGCCATCGGTGCCCACCAGGATTCGTCCGGTGGGCGACTTTTGGGTTGACATATTTCCCACCTTTCCCGAACTATCCGCTGATGGCCGCGTCTCGGCGCTGATACGCGCAGGTACAGCGAAACACGAGGACGCCGCAGAGTCCATCATGCACGCGACATCAGCTAGATGACTACTCGGGGTCACCATTAAATACGGTACGTTAAGAAATCATGCCGTTTCGTCCGTAAAATGGGTGCTTGCCGCTGGGGTTGCCGCCGGGCCGGCCTCAGGCCCCCGAGACTCATCGGGGCGACAGGCAAGCTCCCCGACACTGTGGGCCCATAACGTCGTCGTGGTGCCCGTCGTGCTGGGCGGCGGGAGGCGGTGAACCGAAACGGCACCCGGGCCGTATCTCTCAGTGTGGGCGCCGGGGGCACCTGCCAATCCGTGCTGCAAAATAAACCTAGTTATCTCTCCGTGATAGAGCATCACGCTATGTGAAATAGCAAAACCGGCCCTCATCCCGCCGCAAACTTGTGGATGATATTGCCGCGAGGCATAACGAACTCGATCAGCCCAGTGCGGGGCCGCAGCACGGCCGCTACGCATCGGGCCAAAGGCGGTAGATATGCAGGACGGCGTGACCGGTGATGAGCATCCGGAAAGCCCCGGATCAGGCGGGAATGACGCGCCAGCCACCGTGGACGGCAATGCTGACGTGGACGGCAATGCTGAGATGCCTTCCGGCGCGCGGGCCACAGATACGAGCAAGCGCAAGACGCTCGTGATCGGCGGATTGGCCGCCGCCGCGGTGGCGTTCACCGCTATCGGGTTCGGGGCGGCCAGCCTGATCCGCAATCACGTTGACACGGCGGACGCCGCCGCGATCCCGACCCCGCCCGCGGCCAACCAGTTGTTCGTGGAAGACGACGATGGGACCGGCGCGGACAGCCAGGAAAACATTCTCCAGTCCACCGTGCCCGGGCTGGTGCACATCACATCGGCCCGGGGGTCGGGGACCGGCGTGGTGCTCACGCCCTCCGGGCTGGTCCTGACCAGCGCTCAGGTGGCTGCGGGCCACGGGACCATCGTCGCGAAAATGCTGCCCTCCGGGCACGTGTACCCGGCCACGGTGGTCGGTTCCGACGCAGCCCACGGCCTCGCGCTGGTCCAGCTCGAGGGTGGCTCAACGTTCAAGCCCGCCGCGATTGGGAACTCCAGCGACTTCGCGGCCGGTGCGGCGGCCACCTCGGTCAGCACCAGCTCCACCGGGAAGGCCTTTACCCTCTCCATCGGCAACGTGGTCACCATGCGTTCCAGCGCTGCCGTTGGCGGTCAGACCCTCACCGGGCTGATGCAGAATTCGGCCCAGTTCATCTCCGGCCAGAGCGTCGGCGGTCCCCTGGTCAACCTGTCCGGCCAGGTAGTGGGCATCGAGCTGGCGGGCTCGGCGCACGGGGCAAACGTCACCAGCTATGCCGTCCCGATCAACCAGGCCCTCACCATCGCCCGGCAGCTGAAGCACTAGCCAGCCAGGCCGGCCGGACCAGCCGCAGGCGCCCTGATCTAGGGGCCGGATAAGGCGCCGTGCGCAAGTGAACTGACGCCGTGTAATAAGCACGCAAGATTTACCCGCGCGCCGTGGACACCACGCGGACGTGCGACGTTAGGAATCGGTAATTGAGCTCCCATATTTCCATTGCGGGACCGCACGAAGCGGACAGAGATATTACCGTTTTGATTTCGGCTTTTTCGCGCCGCGATGAGGTCTAGCGTGATCGCACGGGAGCTCAACCAAACACCCTCATGGAGGTGGATTGAATGCGCACCGGGCATAGGCCCGCATGGCGCCGCCGCCCACAGAGCCGCGCGGCGCGCATCGCGGTGCCCCTGGCCATCCCGATGGCCCTGGGCCTGACGCTGGGAGCAGTCCTGGCGTTCACCGGCGGGCCTTCGAGCACGGCCATCAGCCAGACGGCAGCGGGAGCGACCGCGAGCGCGAGCGCTTCGCCGGGCGCGACCCCGTCGCCGTCGGTCAGTGCCGCCAGCGCCGCCCCCACGGCCACGGCCACGGCGCCCGCCGCGGCGGCCGCGAACGTGAGCTGCGACATCATCGTCCCGGCGAACCCGCTGACTGCTCAGGGCCTGTCGACTCCGTTCCAGCTCACCGGGCCGAACGGGCAGACGCCCGCCGCGTCCGGCTGCACGATGGCCAACTTCGCCAACCTGGGCGCCTTCGTCCAGGCCACGATCCTGAACCCGGCCACCGGCGCGCTGTCGGTGTACGAGCCGCTGGTCATCACCCAGGGCACGCAGCCCGCTGCGGCCCCGGTCGTGCCGACGCTGCCAGCGGGCGCCGTCGTCACCGTCGACTTCGGCTTCAACGGCACGAACCTGACCCAGGTCGGCGCCACCCCGAACGCGCTCCAGCAGGGCGACTGCGTCAACGGGCTGCCCGGCTCGATCTTCGGCCAGGTGTCGTTCTGCAACGGCACCAACTTCTTCAGGGCCGCCTACCAGGCCGAAGCCCAGGGGAAGCTGACGGTCCCGGCGCTGGGCACGTCGCCCAAGGACGGGATCGCCTGCCCGTCCACCCGGTCGTTCCAGCTCATCGACCAGGACCCGAGCGACAACGTGACGTCCACCTATCTGCTGACCGGCAACGGCCAGACCGCGCAGGACAATACGGCCAACAAGGCCGCGCTGGCCGGGGCGCAGGCGATCAACAACGGCAGTGACAACCTGCTGCTGGACGCCTTCGTCGACCCGACCCTCGGGTGCACGCCGATGGAGGCGCCGGACCTGACCACCGGCGCGCCAGGCACCTCACAGGCCCTGGACGAACTATCCGCGGCCAAGAACCAGGCGGCGCCGATCGCCCTGGTCCCGGAGAACGACGAGATGGTCCTGGTCAACAACGCCTTCAACGCGACCAAGACCAACCTCTACCGCAGCAACGTCGGTCAGTCGGCCGTCAACAACGCCAACAACCAGGCCGACAGCCCGGCGAACTTCTGCCAGAACATGGTCAACGTCCAGACCCCGTTCCTGTCCAACAACCAGGCCGTGCTGGCCACGGACACCTCCCCGGTGCCCGGCACCGGCGACAACCTGCTCACCTTCATGGCCAACCGGCTGAACATGTCCTTCACCAACCTGAACTGCCAGAACTTCGGCCTGAAGAACCCCGTCACGGTGACCCTGAACGGGGCCGGCTCGGCCATCGCGGCCACCTTCAACACCACCTCGCAGACGGCCACCAACACGGGCGCCACCGCGATGCCCAGCACCCCGGCCGCTGCGGCCACGGCACCGGCCACCCAGGGGGGCCGCCACCGGATCGGCCGTGGTCACCACCAGCTCATGAACCCGTCCGGAATGTGAGCCACCCGCGATGCGGTCGCAGCTGACCGCTCGGTAATAGGTTCGGTAAGCGGACCACCTTCATGCCGCGGCCCCCCGGGTGAACGCCCGGGGGGCCGCGGCATGTCCGCTGCTGGGGAACGGGATCGCCGTCGCGGGATAGCTGCGGTTCGTCCGGTGCCGGATCGCACGAGGCGACACCGAGAACGCCGGTCAGGGCTGCCCGGCGCGGCGGATCGTCATGTGGTACGACGTCCCCGGGTCAAGGCCCCAGCTGGCGATCCAGGCCGGGCTGATGCGGATCAGCTCGCGGCTCAAGCCCGGTACCGGCGGATCAGCGTCGGTGAGAGCCTCACCCGGGCCGCGTATCTCCACTCCCCGGGGCGTCCAGGGGTCCACCGCCACCAGGTCGTCGACGACGAACGCCACGTTCGGGTTGACGCCCAGATTGCGGAACTTGCGGCTCTTGGCCAGGTTGAAGCCGCCAATGAGCACCTGACCGGTGGCTTCGTCGACGAAGAAGCCGACGGGGTTGTTCTGGGGTGCGCCGCGGCCGTCCACGGTGGCGAGGCGGCCGAGTCGCTGGCTGCGGAGATAGTCAAGCTCCTGAGGGGTCAGCGTCAGACGGTCCATGGGCCGAGCCTGCCACGTTCCGCCGCGGATTGACGGCTTTCCGCCGGCCTGGCAGCTCAGTCGGCCTTGGTGGCGCTGAAGCGCATGACCGTACCGCCAAGGGCGGTCCTGGTCTGCAGGCCGACCAGCTCCAGCTTGGCCAGGCCGGCCTCGAGCTGGTTGGCCCGGAGCAGGATGGTCGTGTCCCGTTCGGCGAAATGGATGAGGCGGATCGGGGCGGTATTGAGCATGTCGTAGCCGATGAGCTTGCCCCCGGGCCGGAGGACCCGGACCGCCTCGGCCAGCGCCTGGTCCCAGTCGATGACGTGGTGCAGCACGGCAGCGGACAGCACCAGGTCGAACCGGCCATCCGGGAAGGGCAGCTGTGCCGCGTCGGCGCGCTGCGCGCTGGCCCGGCGGCCGAATCCGGCCAGGACCTGCTCGGCCATGCCGACCAGCTCGGTGTCGTAGTCGGTCGCGACCATCCGGAACCTGGGGTAAAGGGTCAGCAGCTGTGCGCTCATGGCACCGACGCCAGCGCCAATCTCCAGGCCTTCCCCCGTGGGCTGGATGCCCTGGAGCATCCACGGCAGGATGATCCGCCGGGCCATGAGCCGGTAGGGCAGGCTGGTCAGGGTCGCCTTGGCACTGGGCGGCATCTCGGGCATGATGTCAGCTTGCCACGTCCGGCGCGGTACCGCGGCCCCCGGCCGCCCGGCTCCGCTCGGTCTGGGCGGCCGTGCCTCTGCTGCCAGCAGATTGCCTTGGCCAGGTCACCTGGGGCGAACCAGGGTGGATCCCGGGGCGGGAATCCCCGCCCTGGACGTGAGCCTACGCATGAGAGCAGAGGGACCACCATGCAGACTGCCGCGGCTGAACCTGCGCTGGCCGCCGGGCCGCTCGATGAGCAACTGACCGCCCGGCTCCTGCAGCAGCGCATCATCGTGCTCGGCAGCGAGGTCGAAGACCGGATCGCCAACCGGCTGTGTGCGCAGCTGCTGCTTTCGCCGGCGGTGAAAGGCATCCCGGGGGCGAGCTCCGACAGCGGAGCCAACGGGCCACCCTGTTGCTGTCAAGGGTCAAGAGCCGGCAAAGTTTGAGTCAACCCAGTGGTTGACATACATAGGGGACCTATATAGATTGGGAGTGTGAGCCGGTGATGTCCCGTCGAGGGGCATCGCGGAAAGGAGCCGGGCCCCGGGCCCGCGCCCGGGTTTCAGCCCCTTGCCTGCCGGATCTGGTTTCGAGGAGGAAACCATGTCGGCACCACAGAGCCAGCGCATCGTGGTCGGAGTGGACGGCTCGCCGTCCTCCATCAAAGCCCTGGAGTGGGCACTGGGCCAGGCGATCCTGACCGGCGGCACGATCGATGCCGTATGCGCCTGGCACTACCCCAGCAGCTTTGGCGTGCCGGCCCCGGACAGTAGCGATTACCGGGCGCTGACGGAAGAGACCCTGGCCAAGGCGATCACGGCCGCGCGGAGCGCGGATCCGGATTACGCCGCCGTCGCGGTTCGCCCGATCGCGGTCAAGGCGCCCCCGCCCAAGGCCCTGCTCGAGCAGGCCCAGCACGCGAGCCTGCTGGTGGTCGGCTTCCGCGGGCACAGCGGGCTTACCGAGGCGCTGCTCGGCTCGGTCACCCAGCACCTCGCCCACCACGCCCCCTGCGCGCTCGTCATCATCCGGGACGGGGCGGAGTAGGCCATGAGCCCGGGCACCACAACGGCCGGTGTGCCAGCGGCCGGTGTGCCAACAGACTGCGTAACGGCGGCCGGCGTACCAGCCGACGGCACCGGACCGGCCCCGCTAGGCAAGACGGCCCCCGTCGACAACGCGTCCCTGGCCGACGAACTGGGCGCGGCCCTGGTCCAGCTGTACACGCTCATGCGCCGGAACATCCTGCCCCCGCAGATCGGCCTGACCCAGGCGTCGACGCTGCTGATCCTGCGGGACAGCGGCCCACAGCGGGTGACCAGCCTCGCGGACGCGGCCCTGGTCGCGCAGCCGACGATGTCGGCCGTGATCATCGGCATGGAACGGCTCGGCTGGGTCCGCCGCGACGGGCACCGGACCGACCGGCGTGGCGTCGTCGTGTGCCTGACCGAAGAGGGCGAGAATGTGGTCCGCCAATTGGAGGCGGCACGGTCCCGCGCGCTCCTCGCCGACATCGAAACGCTGCCCACCAAGGATCTGGCCGCCCTGGTGGCGGCGCTTCCGGCCTTGCGGGGGATCATCGCGCAGGAGCAGCAAAGTAAGGCGGTGACGTGGTGACCCCCATGCAGCCACGACAGCCCGACGATGATCCGCGCCGGATGACCGGTAGCGGTCAGCCTGACGGAGCGCCCGATCGGGACCTGGCCCCGCTGCGGCGCCGCACGCCGGGCGGCGAGGCGGAACTAGGCACCGACGGTCCCAGGGCCATCGTGGTCGGCGTCGACGGCACGCCGACGTCCATGCGCGCGCTGGCCTACGCGGCGGGCCTGGCCCGCAGGCAGCGGGCCGAACTGATCGTGGTCTACGTCCGGTCGCCGCTGCGCACCCCCGTCGCCCTGTCCGGCTGGGTCGACGCGGGCATCGTCGCGGCCGAGGTGCAGGCGCAGCATGACGCCGAGAACGACATCTGGGCGCAGATCGCCGACGACGCGAAGGCCTGGGGCACCGGCGCGCGGATCGTCGCGCGGGACGGCAACCCGCTGCACGAGCTGCGGAGGGTGGCCGAGGAGTCAGGTGCCGACACGATCATCGTCGGGGCATCGGCGGGCCTGCGGCACCGGCTGTTCGGCTCGCTGGGGCACCGGCTGCTGCGCCGCAGGCCCTGCCCCGTCACGATCGTCCCCTGAAGGGCTCTACTAGGCCCACTAACCCCGGGCCCGTCTCGCGCGGCGGGCTCCCGCAGGTCAGAATGACGGGATACCCGATCAGCGAGACCCGTGACGAGGACCGCCGTGACGACTGCCCAGGCTCAGCCCGGCGCCCCGGCTCAGGCCGGCCCCCCCAATATCGGTCAGCGCCGGCTGCTGGTGATCATCGGGGCGCTGCTGCTGGGCCTGCTGCTGGCCGCGCTGGACCAGACCATCGTGGCCACCGCGCTGCCGACCATCGCCGGCGACCTGCATGGCCTGTCGCACATCTCCTGGGTGGTCACCGCGTACATCCTGGCCTCCACCGCGTCCACCCCGCTGTGGGGCAAGCTCGGCGACCAGTACGGCCGCAAGATCTTCTTCCAGGCCGCGATCATCATCTTCCTGATCGGCTCCGCACTGGCCGGGCTGAGCGGCTCGATGATCATGTTGATCGCGTTCCGGGCGCTGCAGGGCATCGGCGGCGGCGGCCTCATCATCGGCGCCCAGACGATCATCGGCGACGTGGTCTCGCCCCGGGAGCGGGGCAAGTACCAGGGCATCTTCGGCGCGGTGTTCGGCGTCACCAGCGTGATCGGCCCGCTGATCGGCGGCTTCTTCGTCGACAACCTGTCCTGGCGGTGGGTCTTCTACATCAACTTGCCGATCGGAGCAATCGCCCTGGTCGTGACCGCGGCCGTGCTGCCATCCGCCATCACCACCCGGGTGCCGCACAAGATCGACTACCTGGGCACCGCCCTGCTGGCCGCGGGCGCCACCAGCCTGGTCCTGTTCACCACGCTGGGCGGCACCAGCTACCCCTGGGCGTCGGCCCCGACCATCACCATGGCGGTGGCCGGCGTGGTGCTGCTGATCGCCTTCGTCTTCGCCGAGCGCCGGGCGGCCGAGCCGGTACTGCCGCTGCGGCTGTTCCGCTACCGGGTGTTCTCCGTCTGCAGCGCCGTTGGCTTTGTCGTCGGCTTCGCGATGTTCGGCGCGATCACGTACCTGCCGCAGTACATGCAGATCGTCAAGGGCGTCAGCCCTACCATCTCCGGGCTCCGGCTGGTGCCGCTGATGGCGGGCCTGCTGCTGACCTCCATCACCTCGGGCCTGCTGATCAGCCGGTGGGGACGCTACAAGATCTTCCCCATCCTGGGCACCGCGATAATGACGGTGGGCATCTACCTGCTGTCCATGCTGGGGGTGGCCTCCAGCACCCTGGCCAGCTCGTTCTACATGTTCGTACTCGGGTTCGGCATCGGGCTGGTGATGCAGGTGCTGGTGATCGCGGTGCAGAACGTCGTCCCTTACGGCGATCTCGGCGCGGCCACCTCCGGAGTCACGTTCTTCCGCTCGATCGGCGGGTCGTTCGGGACGGCGGTGTTCGGGGCCATCTTCTCGGCCCAGCTCGGCGGGAACCTGAGGCACTATCTGGCCGGCAAGCCGATCCCGGCCGGCTTCAACCCCTCGGCGGGCAGCAGCCCGGCCGCGCTGGCCAAGCTGCCCCCGGCGGTGCACCTCGGGTACGAGCAGGCCTTCGCGGCCTCGCTGCACACCGTGTTCCTGGTGGCCGTGCCCATCTCCGCGGTCGCGTTCGGCCTGAGCTGGCTGCTCAAGGAGGTCCCGCTGCGCAAGACCAGCACCGCGACCAACCAGGGGCAGAGTCTGGCCCCGACCGCCGCCCCGGCCGCCTGCACGTCGCTGGACGAGATGGGCCGGGCCCTCAGCGTGCTGGCCAGCGGCCAGAACCGGGATCGCATCTACGAGCGGCTCGCGGACCGGGCAGGCGTCACCCTGGACGCGGCCGGCTGCTGGATGCTGCTCCGGATTCACGAGCATCCCGAGGACGACGTCGCGGCGCGAAGCGAGCGACTGCACCTGCCCGAGGACACGGTGCGGCTGCTCCTGGGCAACCTGGAAAGCCGCGGGCTGATCACCTCGGCCAACGGTGCGGCCCGGCCGGCGGCCGGTGTCCCCGATGCCACCGGGGTCCCGGGCGGCCCGGCCATCGGCGTGAACGGCCACGTCAACCTCACCGACGAGGGCGAAGCGGCGGCGTCCCGGCTGGTGACCGCGCGGCGCGACGCGCTGTCCGATCTGGTTCAGGACTGGAACCCGGAGCAGCACGCCGAGCTCGCGGCCATGCTGACCCGCCTGGCCCGGCACCTGGCCGAGGGACCGGCGCCCGTTCCCGTCGGCGCCGGTGCGGCTGACACGGCTTAGCGCCGCAGGTACCCAGCTAATGGTCAGCTAGCATCCGGGCAGCTGGCAGCGAGGCCTCAGTTTTCCTTGAGGCATCCTCCAGGTACGGGGACAATAATCGCGCTCGTAAGCACGGGGAAATACGGGGAAATTGCGTATTAGGCGGCTGGCCGGGGCCTCTCATCCGAGACGGGCCGGCGCCGCCTGGGCAGAAGGCCGTAACTGTTTCCGCCGTGGAAGTGCCGGGACGGCCGGCGGATAACGAGACTGAGGCGATCAGGTAATGGCGGGCGGCCCGGGAACAACCGGCGACGCGGACTATCCCCGCGAGGCGATGGACTCGCGCTCGGCATGGCAACTGACCCTGCACCCGGCCGGACCGGCCGCCGGGCAGGCACGGCAAGCCACCCGTGAGGTACTGGCCTCGTGGCGGGTGGCTCATCTGGAGGAGACCGCGGTCCTGCTGGTCTCCGAATTGGTCACCAACTCGGTACGGCACGCCGCGAGCAGTGGGTCGGTGCTGGCTCTGCGACTGCAGATCACGAATACCGCGCTGCGGATCGAGGTTCATGACGGCGACCCGCGCTGGCCGCGACCGGGGGCTCCCGCCGAGCTGGACGAATCAGGGTTCGGACTCGTGCTCGTGGATGCTCTGGCCAGCAAGTGGGGGGTCTGCGATACCGCAACCGGCAAAGCCGTATGGGTGGAACTGGACGCTTAACATCCGCGCCTTCGTGGCGGAGACCGGCACCGGGGCGAGGGGCGAGGGCGAGGCGGCGGCCAGCCGCCTCGTCACGGCGCGGCGGGACGTGCTTCGACTGACGGGCCCGATGGGGCTGGCTGGTCCGATGCGGTCGGCGGGCCCGATGGGGCTGGCTGGTCCGATGCGGTCTGCGGGCCCGATGGGGCTGGCGGGTTCGATGGGGCTGGCGGGGCTTGGAAGACCCGACTGGCCAGGAAGTCCTCGGGCTCCAGGCGCATGAGGTCGTCCCGGGTCACGGCGGTCGGTGCGCCGGAGAGCACCCGGCCGGCGTGCCGCAGCCGGGCCCGCTCCAGTGCGTTGCGGACGCTGCGGGCGTTCGAGAACCGGGGCTGGGCCCGGCGCCGGGCGAGGTACTCGCGGAAGGTCGCCTCCGCGGCCGGGGACAGCCGGTAACCCGCCTCGGCCACCATGAGGGCCCCGATCGACGCCAGCTCGTCCAGGGAGTAGTCGGGAAAGTCGATGTGGTGCGCGATCCGGGAGCTCATGCCGGGATTGGACTGGAAGAACGTGTCCATCCGGTCCTTGTAGCCGGCCAGGATGACGACCAGGTCCTCGCGCTGGTTCTCCATGACCTGGAGCAGGATCTCGATGGCCTCCTGACCGTAGTCGCGCTCGTTCTCCGCCCGGTACAGGTAATAGGCCTCGTCGATGAAGAGCACCCCGCCCATGGCGCGCTTGAGGACCTCCCGGGTCTTCGGCGCGGTATGCCCCACGTACTGGCCGACCAGCTCCTCGCGGGTAACGGCCACCAGGTGCCCGCGCCGGGAGTAACCGAGCCGCTTAAGCAGTTCGGCCATCCGGAGCGCGACCGTGGTCTTGCCGGTGCCCGGGCCGCCGGTGAAGCACATGTGCAGGTTCGGCCGCGCCGCCACGAGGCCGAACCGGGCCCGCTGCGCGTCTACCAGGAGCAGCGCGGCAATCTCCCGGATCCGGGTCTTGACCGGGGCCAGCCCGACCAGCTCGCGGTCCAGGGCATCCAGGACGGCGTCCACGCCGGAGTGCTCCCGGGCCTCCAGAAGGTCGACCGTCCCACCCTCGGGCAGCTCCTCGGCGGGACCGTTAAATGGCATTATCCCTGGTGCCCGGCCGGTCAGTGGGCCGCCGTCCGGTACCGGCGCGGGTCCGCCGGGCCCCGCGGGCGGACCGGCGGGCCCCGCGGGCGCGGCGTGCCCCGCGGGCGGACCGGCGGCTGCGGGGCGGCCCGGCATGCCGAACGACGGCCTGGTGCTCCGATCCTGGCCGTTCGGCGTGGTCACGACGGGGAGTAGCGGGTCCCGGCCGGCCGCTCGGTCGCGTAGGCGTGCGTGGTGTAGCGGACACGGCGGTCGGAAACCTCCTGCCGGTCCAGCCGGAAGCCGGGCTCTTCGGCCGGGCGGCTGATGATGAAGGACAGCGCGGTCGTCTGCCGGCCCTTGGACGGGTCGTAGGCGTTGACGCGGATGTAGTGGCCTGGGTAAGCCTTCCGGCATTCGGAGATCTCCAGCATGACCCCGGCCGCGTCGCGCGCGTCGAACATGGGGAGGGCCCACATCTCCCAGTAGGTATTGCGCGGGTGCGGGTCGTCGGTGTACTCGACCGACAGCGGCCAGCCCTGATCCAGGGCGTACTGCACCTGGGCCGTGATCTCCTCGTCGGTCAGGTCGGGCAGGTAGGAAAAGGTGCCCTGGGTGATGCGCATGGTGCCCCTCACAGGCCCGTGGGCGTGGCCAGCACGTCCGGGGTATCGGTGGATTCGTAGTTGAACGAGATGTCGCCCCAGGTGGACAGGGCCACATCGAGCTCACGGCACTGCTTGGCCGCGGCCTGAAGGATGTCCGCACCCTCGTGCAGGAAATCGCGGCCCTCGTTCCGCGCCTTGATCATCGCCTCCAGCGCGACCCGGTTCGCGGTGGCGCCCGCCGCGATGCCCATCGGGTGCCCGATCGTGCCGCCGCCGAACTGGAGGATGACGTCCTCACCGAGATGGCTCAGCAGCTGGGGCATCTGGGCGGCGTGGATGCCGCCAGAGGCTACCGGCATGCAGCCGGGCATGGAGGCCCAGTCCTGATCGAAGTAAAGGCCCTTCACCGGGTCGGCCGGCACGTGGTTCAGGCGCAGCGTGTCGTAGTAGCCGGCCACCGCGTTCGGGTCGCCCTCCAGCTTGCCGACCACAGTGCCGGCGTGGATGTGGTCGACGCCGGCCAGCCGCATCCATTTGGCGATCACCCGGAAGTTCACGCCGTGGTTCTTCTGCCGGGTGTACGTGCCGTGGCCGGCGCGGTGCAGGTGCAGGATGACGCCGTTCTTCCGGGCCCAGTTGGCCATCGACTGGATCGCGGTGTACCCGACAGTCAGATCGATCATGACGATCACACTGCCGAGTTCCTTCGCGAAATCGGCGCGCTCGTACATGTCCTCCATCGTCGCCGCGGTGACGTTCAGGTAGTGGCCCTTGATCTCGCCGGTCGCGGCCTGGGCCCTGTTGACCGCCTCCATCGAGAACAGGAAGCGGTCGCGCCAGCGCATGAACGGCTGGGAGTTGATGTTCTCGTCGTCCTTGGTGAAGTCGAGGCCGCCGCGCAGCGCCTCATAGACGACGCGGCCGTAGTTGCGCGCGGAAAGCCCGAGCTTCGGCTTGGTGGTGGCCCCGAGCAATGGCCTGCCGTACTTGTTCAGGTACTCGCGCTCCATGACGATGCCGTGGGCCGGCCCCTGGAACGTCTTGACGTAGTGCGTCGGGATCCGCATGTCCTCCAGGCGCAGCGATTTGAGCGCCTTGAAGCCGAAGACGTTACCGATAATCGACGAGGTGAGGTTGGCGATGGAGCCTTCCTCGAACAGATCGAGGTCGTAGGCGATCTTGGCGATGTACTGATCGGGCTGACCGGGGACCGGCTCCACCGCGTAGCACTTGCCCTGGTAGGTCTCGTAGTCGGTCAGCCGGTCGGTCCACACCACCGTCCAGGTGGCCGTGGAGGACTCACCGGCCACCGCCGCGCCCGCTTCCTCCGGTGGCACCCCCGGCTGCGGGACGACCCGGAACGCAGCCAGTACGTCGGTGTCCTTCGGCTCGTAGTCCGGCTGCCAGTAGCCCATCTCCGCGTAGGGGATGACCCCGGCGTTCCAGCGGTCGCTCACGTTGCCTCCCAGCCTTCGGCGGGCCGGTCCCGCCGCGCTGCGGCGGCCGGTCCCGCGTCAAGACCCAGAGTGCGGGCTTTTGGTTGCACTGTCCATCAAGTATTACGGCGGATATCTGAGCAATTGCTTAAGTGAGATGTCTTCCCGGGGCGCTCCGCCGGCTACCCGGTGGTCCCATCACGTTGCCCAGCAACATCAGCGCGGACGGCACTGGCCCCATCCAGCGCTGGGACACCATGAACCTCAAGCTCAAAGGGCCTGCTGCCTACGGAAGTGTCCTATGCGCGAGAGTCTAAGGAAGCGTAGTATCAACATGTTGCTCCGGACCCCGGCAGCTGCCTCCGTGAATACGGCGGGAGCAGGGCAGGATCCGGAGTTTTTTTAGCGTTCGGGCCGGCACCGGAAGCGCAACGGCCCAGAAAAGGGCAAGAGCCCGCGGGAGATGATTTCTCCCACCGCGCGGCCTGTCGCGCCTGGGCCGACTACTCGCTTGTCAATTCATTCCTGAGTTCACGGCACAGACCTGACCGACTATCGGTTGCCCGGTTTTCGATCCAGATGCCGAGCTGAACCGGCCCGGCCGGTCCGGAGGCCGGCCGGAGCCGGCAGGAGATGGAGGCCGACGCTGACGGCCATAGGCTCCCCGCCCACGGGTCCGCTTTACGACGCCCGGCGCGATGTCTACTACGCCAAGCCGGTCCTGCGTGGCTGCTTGCACCTGCTCTGGTTCGCGGCGTCGCTGGTGCTCGGCCCGTTGCTGCTGGCCCGCGCGCACGGAGCCACGCAGATCACGGCCGTCGCCGTCTACTCAGTAAGCGTGAGCGCGCTGTTCGGGTTCAGCGCGCTGTATCACCGCGGTACCTGGACGGAGGTGTGGCGGCAGCGCATGCAGCGCCTGGACCACGCGATGATCTTCTTCCTCATCGCCGGTACGGCCACTCCCATTTTCCTCCTCACCGCACCAGGTGCCCTCGGGCAGGCCTGCCTCATAGTCATGTGGACGCTGACACTGACCGCGGCTGGGATCCACCTGGCGTGGATGAGCGCACCAGAGCGTCTGGTCGGCGCGACATTCGTCGGGCTGGGCTGCGCCGCCGGGCTGGCGCTGCCGTGGGTGTGGATCCACGTCGGCGTCGCCCCGGCGGTACTGATACTCGCCGGTGGCCTGCTCTACGTAGCCGGAGCGATCTCCTACCATCGTCGCTGGCCCGACCCGTACCCGTCGGTGTTCGGCTACCACGAAGTCTTTCACGTGTACGTCTGCGCCGCCGCGGCCTGCCAGTACATCGCGATAGCGCGGTTCATCGCCTGAACCGATGTGACGAACCACCGGCGCCGATCATGGGCGGCGCGGGATGGAGCAGTAGGCTTGTACTGTCTGTTCAAGTCTCCTTGGTGATACCTGAACAATCAGTTAAGCGAGGAGTCCGGCGATGACGACGGAGGCGCGGCTCCGGGCGTTCGTGGCGGTGGCGGAGACCGGGTCGGTCCGGGCCGCGGCGCAGCGCCTGGTGGTGACGGAGTCCGCGGTTTCGGCGGCCGTCGCGGCGCTGACCCGGGACGTCGGTACGCCACTGCTGGAACGGCAGGGGCGCGGGCTGCGGCTGACCGCCTCCGGGCAGACCTACGCGGGATACGCGCACACGATCCTGGGCCTGCACGCCGAGGCGCTCGCGGCCGCGCGAGGGGAGGCCGATTCCAGCCACGGGCAGGTGCGGCTCGCGGCGGTCACAACCGCGGGCGAGCACGTGCTGCCCACGGTGCTGGCGTCGTTCCGCGCCGAGCATCCCGGCGTCGAACTGGGCCTGGAGGTGGGGACCCGGGAACACGTGTGGGGGCTGCTGGCCACGCACGAGGCCGACCTGGTGATCGCCGGGCGGGCGCCAGCCGCGCTGGGGGCCGTCGTCCGCGCCGTCCGGCGCAACGCGCTGATCGTGGTGGGCTCGCCCGGGGTGGCGGGCGGTTTCGACCTGGAGCGGACGACGTGGCTGATGCGCGAGGCCGGTTCCGGTACCCGGGAGACGTGCGAGGCGCTGCTGGCCTCTCTCGACGTGGAGCCGCCCACTTTGACGCTCGGCTCCAACGGGGCGGTCGTAGCCGGCGCGGCGGCCGGACTGGGCGTGACCCTGGTGTCGGGGGACGCGGTCCGCGGGCTGCTCGCCGCCGGGGACCTGGTGGAGGTCCCGGTACCGCACACACCCATGCGGCGGCCGTGGCACGCGGTTACCAACCCGCGGGCCACCGCGGGGACCGAGGTGCTCGTCGCACACCTGCTGGCGCAGGAGGGACCGCCGGAAAAGCGCTGGCATCTCCCGACGCAGCGCCGCGGTCCTGGTGCCCGGCCGCCCGGGTAAGCGGGCAGCGTCCTCGTCAGCCCGGGCCGGTTAGGCCGGGCCGGTTAGGCCGGGCCGGGGGGAGGCCTGGGGCTGAGGGGGATCACGGCGGTGACCGTGGTGCCCAGGCCGGGGCGGGAGGTCACCTCGAGACGGCCGCCCATCAGCTCGGCACGTTCGGCCATGGTGCGCAGCCCGTAGGACGGCTCCTCACCAGGCCGGTCGCCCGCGCCTCCCGCGTTAGCCGCGCTGTCCGGGCCGCCTGCGGCACCCGAGCCGTCCGGGTCCCGTAGGGCCGAGCCCCCGGAGCCAGCCGAACTGCCCGAGCCGTCCGGGCCTGCCACGGCGGCGCGGGCGAAACCGCGGCCGTTGTCGGTGACCCACAGCACCGCGTGCTCGGCGTCGCACCGCAACCGGATGTTCGCCTGGGTCGCGTTGGCGTGCTTGACGATGTTCTGCAGGGATTCCTGGGCGATCCGGTAGAGGGCGGTCTGGGTGTGCTCGGACAGGTCACAGTCCGCGACATCGACCCGGACGTCGAGCTGGGCCACGGAACGGGCCAGGCTGGCCAGCCCGTCGGCCAGGCCCAGGTCGTCCAGGACCGGGGGCCGCAGGTCAGCGACGGCGGCGCGGCCCTCGTCCAGGGTCAGGTCGGCCAGGCCCCGCGCAATCGCGAGCTGTTCCGCGCCGAACGGCGACGCTGCGGACACCGCGTCGGTGGCGGCGTCGAGGTGGTAGGTCAGGCTGACCAGCCGCTGCATGATGCCGTCGTGGATGTCGCGGGCCAGCCGGCCCCGCTCAGCTTCCTGGGCGGCGATCACCTGCTCGGCGAAGCGTTCGGCGGCTCGTTCCCGCGCGGCCAGCTGACGGTGCATCCGGCCCTGGTGCATGGCCCCGGCCACGAGGCTGCCGATCGAGGTCAGCAGGCGCACGTCGCGGTCGCTGAACTCACGCCGGTCGCGGCTGTGCACGTTGAGCACGCCCACGAGGCCGCCGGGCCGGGTGGCCATCGGCACCGAGACCATGGAGCTGTAGGCGGGCGCGCCCAGCTCGGGAAAATAGCGGTACCGGGGATCGGACTCCTTATCCTCGGTGACGGCCGGAGTGCGGTGGCTGGCCACCCAGCCGGTGATCCCCTCCCCCAGCGGCAGCTGGATTCGGCCAACCTGGCGGTCGAACGGCGGGGTGGCGCCGGTCAGCGTGAGTGATCCCCCGCTGTCGTCCAGCATGTACACGAAGCACACGTCGGTGGCCGTCGCGTCCACGATGAGCTGGGCGACCCGGGAGGCGAGCGGGCCCAGCTGCGGACCGGCCGAGATGGCCTCGATGATGCCGACCAGCAGAGCGTTTTCCCGTTCCGGGTCGGCCAGCCCCAGTCCGTGCGGGGCGGCCGGCGTCACCGGAAGATCCCTTCCCGCAGCGCCGCGGCGACGGCGCCGGCGCGGTCGCCGACGTTCAGCTTGCGGTAGATGGCCCGGACGTGGCTCTTCACCGTCTCGTCCCCCACGGCTAGCTTGCCGGCGATGGCCCGGTTGGACAGGCCGGCGACCAGCAGGGAAAGCACCTCGCTCTCGCGATGGCTCAGCCCGAGATGAGCGCCCGGCCAGAACTCGCCGCTCTGCAGCCGGGCGGCCGACGTCGCCGCACGGCCGGCCAGCGCGGAATCCACGACCGTCTCTCCCGCCTGCACCAGTTCCAGCTGCCGCACCAGTTCCTCGCCGGTGACCCGCTTAAGCAGGTAGCCGGCCGCCCCCGCGCGCAGCGCCTGGTACAGGTACTGCTCGTCGTCGTAGACGCTGAGCAGGACGACCCGGCGCCCCGGTTCCCGCTCGACCAGCCGCTTGCACAGATCCAGCCCGCTGGAACCGCGCAGCCGCACGTCACACAGGACGATGTCGGGGTCGAGCGCGGCCACGACCCGCTCCGCGGTCTCCGCGTCCGCGGCGTCACCGACCACGCGGACGCGCCCCAGGAACCTGGCCAGCATGGCCTTCAGTCCCTGGAGAACCATCTCATGATCGTCGATGAGCACGACCCGCAGCGGACGGTTGTCCATGACCGAACCATAAGCGGGGCCGGAGCGGCGGCGGAAGACCGTGCGCGGCCCAGCGCGTCCAGTGCCGGTACTCGCAGGCCACTGAGCCTTCGCTGGAAGAACAGACATAAATACCCTGTCCCTCCCCCGCAGGGGGGAGGCGCCGCGCCGGGAAAAAGACTTATGGTGCGATACCCGGCATGCAACGCGGCATGTGGCATCCGGGACCTTGTGAAAGGAAGAACATGCCCCACAAGCTCCTGCGGATGCATCGCACCAAGCCCGAGCAAGCTCCCGCGCAGCGGCCCGTGATGATCGCGATCGCCGGTGACAGCGCCGCCGGCAAGACCACCCTGACCCGCGGGCTGGTGGACGCCCTGGGCCCGGAGCGGATGACCGCCGTCTGCGTTGATGATTACCACCGCTATGACCGGGCGGAGCGCAAGGGCCTGCCCTTCACCGCGCTGCACCCGGACTGCAACTACGTGGACATCACCGAGCAGCATCTGCAGTTGCTAGCCACGGGGCACCCGATCCTCAAGCCCGTCTATGACCACGAGACCGGGAAGCTCGGCCGGCCGGAGCTGATCACCCCCAAGGAATTCGTCGTGGTCGAGGGGCTGCTGCCGCTGCACACCAAGCTGGAATGCGCGTGCTTCGACGTGACCGTCTACCTCAACCCGCCGGAGGACATCAGGCGGGCATGGAAGATCAAGCGGGACACCGGCCAGCGCGGCTACACCCCGGAACAGGTGCTGGCCGAGCTAGAGCGGCGGGAACCCGAATCGGAGGCGTTCATCCGCCCGCAGCGCCGGCACGCCGACATCGTGGTCCGGTTCGGCCCGGTGGCGAACCGGCAGGATCCGCCGGGGACGCCGCTGTCGGCCGAACTGCTGCTCCGGCCGACGATCCGGCATCCTAACCTGAGCGAGCTGCTGGCCGATTCCGGCGGCCCGATGCACCTCAAGCTGACCCGCGACGAGGACGGGCGGCCGGTGGACGCCCTGCACATCCACGGGTACGCGCCCCGGGAGGACAGCCGAGTCCTGGAGAAGGCGATCTGGGCCAGCCTCAGCGTAGACGCCGAGCTGCCCGGGCGGCTCGGCGTCCTGGACGACGCCGACCGGCGCAGTGAGCCGCTGGCCATCACCCAGCTCCTGCTGCTGTACCACCTGCTGGAGGCGGCCCGTTAATTTCCCACCGAACGGGACTTATGCGGGGCCGTAACTCCACGTAACGCCTACTTTCGGCGGTCCTGGGCAGGACTAAGGACCCTCCCCCGGCGTGCGCCGGAGGTTCACGCTGCTCACAAATATGTCGGGAATGTGAGGAGCATCACATGGCGACGTACGACCAGAAGCTAGAGCCAATAGAGCCGGCAGCAGAACGGCCAGCAGCAGCGCAGACCGGCGCGACGCCGTGGGGGAACTCGGCGCCGCTGGCCCTGATCGCCTTCGCGGTGACCACCTTCATGGTCAGCTTGATCAACGCGAACGTGGTCAACGTGGGGACGCTGGGGTTTGTCTTCGGCGTCGCGCTAATGTTCGGCGGCCTGACCCAGCTGATCGCCGGCATCATCGAGCTGCGCAACGGAAAGACCTTCGGCGGCGTGCTGTTCTCCGGATTCGGCGCGTTCTGGCTGTCGATATTCGCCGTCTCCGAGTTCGAGCTCAAGACCACGCTCGCGCCCCAGGTCGGCCACGGCTTCGGCCTCCTCTACTACACGTTCGGCATCTTCGCCGTCGTGATGCTCTTGACCGCGCTGCGCAGCACCATCGCCACGTGCCTGGCGCTCACCCTGCTGGTCGCCGCGCTGTTCCTGCTGGGCGCCGGGAACTACACGGCGACCTCCGGGCTGGTGAAAACCGGCGGGTGGGTAGGCATCATCCTGGCGGGCGTCGCCTTCTACCTCGCCCTCGCCGAACTATGCGAAGTCAGCTACGGCCGGGAGATCCTGCCGGTCGGGCACCTGGCCAAGAGCTAGCCCGGCTGCACCGGACCCTGCCGGTGGCCGGGGAGCTGCCGGACATCCCGGTCCGAAGGACCCGCGGACCAGCGGCGCCTTCGGACCGGGCGCTTATCATCGTGTTCCGGACACCGCGGGAAGAAGGATCTGTCTGATGCGCATCACGCTGTTCGTGACGTGCCTGGCTGATGCGCTGTATCCCAGCGTCGGCCAATCCACCGTGACGCTGCTGGAGCGGCTCGGGCACCAGGTCGAGTTCCCGCAGGCACAGACCTGCTGCGGCCAGATGCACGTCAACACGGGCTATCAGCGGGACGCGCTGCCGCTGGTCCGCCACTACGTCGAGACCTTCGAGCACTGCGACGTGATCGTCGCGCCGTCCGGCTCCTGTGCCGGCTCGATCCGCCACCAGCACGCGATGGTCGCGCGGGGGCAGGGGGACGAGAAACTCGCGCGGCGCGCCGAGGCGGTGGCCGCCCGCACGTTCGAGCTGTCGCAGCTGCTGGTGGACGTGCTCGGCGTGGAGGACGTGGGGGCCTTTTATCCGCACCGCGTTACCTATCACCCGACCTGCCACTCGATGCGGATGCTGCGGGTGGGTGACCGCCCGCTGCGCCTGCTGCGCCGGGTCGCGGGGCTGGATCTGGTGGAGCTGCCGGACGCCGACGTCTGCTGCGGGTTCGGCGGCACGTTCGCGCTGAAGAACTATGACACCTCGACCGCGATGCTGGCGGACAAGATGCGCAACATCCTGGACACCCACGCCGAGGTCTGCTCGGCCGGCGACAGCTCCTGCCTGATGCACATCGGCGGGGGCTTGTCGCGGCTGCGGGCCGGCGTGCGCACTGTCCACCTGGCAGAGATCCTGGCATCCCAGCGGGAGCAGGCATGACAACCTTTCTCGGCTTCCCGACCGCCCCGAAGGGCGTCGGCCACCTGCGCACGGTGCAGCCGTTCCCGGTCGCGGCTCGCCAGGCGCTGGGCGACGCGCAGCTGCGCCGAAACATCGGGGCGGCCACCGCGACCATCCAGGCCAAGCGGGCCAACGTCACCGCCGAGCTACCGGACTGGGAGGCGCTGCGCAGCGCCGGGCAGGCGGTCAAGGCATCGGCCATGCGGAGCCTGGATCGCTGTCTGGTCGAGCTTGAGTCCCAGGTCCAGGCGCGCGGCGGCACCGTGCACTGGGCCAGGGACGCCGACGAGGCCAACCGCATCATGACCGGCCTGGTGGCCGCGACCGGGGCCCGCGAGGTGGTCAAGGTCAAGTCGATGGTGACCGACGAGATCGGGCTGAACGAAGCGCTCGCGGCAGCGGGCATCACGGCGCACGAGACGGACCTGGCGGAGCTCATCATCCAGCTCGGCCATGACCGCCCCTCGCACATCCTGGTCCCGGCGATCCACCGCAACCGGGCGGAGATCAGGGAGATCTTCCTGCACGAGATGGCCGACGTGGACCCGGCACTGACCGACGACCCGCATGCGCTGGCCGAGGCGGCCCGGGTCTATCTGCGGCGCAGGTTCCTGACGGCCCGGGTCGGCATCAGCGGCGCCAACTTCGCCATCGCGGAGACCGGCACCCTGTGCGTGGTGGAGTCGGAAGGCAACGGCCGGATGTGCCTGACCCTGCCGGACACGCTGATCACGGTGATGGGAATCGAGAAGGTACTGCCGTCCTGGAACGACCTCGGCGTCTTCCTCCAGCTGCTGCCGCGCTCGTCGACGGGCGAGCGGATGAACCCGTACACCTCCATGTGGACGGGGGTGACGCCCGGCGACGGACCGCAGCACTTCCACCTGGTGCTGCTCGACAACGGGCGGACCGCGGCCCTGGCCGATCAGACCGGGCGGCAGGCACTGCACTGCATCCGGTGCTCCGCCTGCATGAACGTGTGCCCGGTCTACGAGCGCACCGGCGGGCACGCCTACGGCTCGGTCTACCCGGGTCCCATCGGGGCCATCATCTCGCCGCAGCTGACCGGCGTCGAGGACAACGCGACCCTGCCGTATGCATCCTCGCTGTGCGGCGCCTGCGCGGACGTGTGCCCGGTGAAGATCGACATCCCCTCGGTGCTCGTTCACCTGCGGGCCCGGCACGTCGAGGAGGTCCGGCGGACCCACCGGCAGCCGAGCGCCGAGGCGGTCGGCATGGCGGCGGCGTCCTGGGTCATGGCCGATCCGCGCCGCTACTCCGCGGCGCTGCGGTCGGCCCGGATCGGGCGCGCCCTGGGCCGGGGCGGGCGGATCCGCCTGCTGCCGCCGCCGCTGTCACGATGGACGTCGGCCCGTGATGCGCCCGTGCCCCCGGCCCAGACGTTCCGGGACTGGTGGCGTGATGAGCACGGGGACACCCCATGAGCGCGCGGGACGAGGTGCTGGCGCGCATCCGCGCTGCGCTGGCCGACGACGGCCAGGTCAACGGTCACCGCGGCGGTCACCCCGGCGGCGACGGCAGTGCGCCCAGTTACCGGACGCAGGGCGATCTGACCGGGGAGACGCTGCTCGACCTGCTCGCCGGCCGGCTCACCGATTACCGTGCCGTTGTCCGGCGCACGACGGAGGCCGAGCTGGGGGCTGCGGTCGGCGCGGCGCTGGAGCAGCGGGGAGTACGGCGGGTGGTCCTGCCGCCCGGCCTCAGCCTCCCCGGGCTGCCCGCGGGCGTCGAGGCGGTGACCGACGACGGACTGTCCCCGCAGGATCTCGACGCGGTGGACGGGGTCCTCACCGGCGCGGCCATCGCCATCGCGGAGACCGGAACCATCGTCCTGGACGGCTCGCCCGATCAGGGCAGGCGGGCCATCAGCCTCGTCCCCGACTATCACCTCTGCATCGTGCGGGCGGCCCAGGTCGTCGAGCAGGTACCCGAGGGTGTGGCCCGGCTGGCGGCACGCGCCCACTGCCCGCTCACCTGGATCAGCGGACCGTCCGCGACCAGTGACATCGAACTCAAGCGGGTGGAAGGAGTGCACGGCCCGCGCACCCTGGAAGTCGTCCTGGTCGGTGCCTGACATGCTCGATACGCCCCGCATTCCCCAGCCGGTCCTGACCGAGCTGCGTGCTATCGCCGGACCGGAGAATCTCCGGCTGGCAGATGGCGAGCTGGCCGTGTACGCACGCGACGCGACACCGTTGTTCCACGGCATGCCGGATGCCGTCGTCGCGCCGGCGGATACCGAGCAGGTGGCCCGGATCCTGCGGCTGGCTGCCGGTCACGGTATCCCGGTCGTCCCGCGCGGCGCCGGCTCCAACCTCTGCGCGGGCACCGTGCCGCTGGCCGGCGGCATCGTGCTGACCACCGTGCGGATGAGCCGCATGCTCGAGGTCGCGCCGCAGGAGATGCTGGCCCGCGCCCAGACGGGGGTCACGACGCAGGCGCTCAACGACGCCGCGACGGCCCACGGCCTGTTCTACCCGCCGGATCCGGGCAGCCATACCGTCTCCACGATCGGGGGCAACGTCGCCACCTGCGCCGGCGGCCTGCGGGGGCTCAAGTACGGCGTGACCCGCAACTACGTACTGGGGCTGACGATGGCCCTGCCGACCGGCGAGATCATCCGGACCGGCGGCCGGCTCTGGAAGGATGTCGCCGGCTACGACCTGACCCGGCTGATCACCGGATCCGAGGGCACCCTCGGCGTGATCACCGAGGTGACGGTGGCGCTTCTCCCCCAGCCATCGACCAGCCGCACCGGGCTGGCCTACTTCGACTCGCTGACCCAGGCCGGCCGCGCGGTCGCCAGCATCCTGGCCGCCGGCGTCATCCCGTCGACGCTGGAGTTCCTCGACCGCCGCTGCATGGACGCGGTCGAGCAGTACGCGCACCTGGGCCTGCATCCCGACGCCGGCGCCCTGCTGCTGTTCGGCGACGACGGCGATGAAGCGGCCGTGGCACGCAGCTTCGAGCGAATCGCTGCCGCCTGCGCGGACTCCGGTGCCATCGCCGTGCAGACCGCCGGTGATGTCACCGAGTCCGAAGCGCTGCTGACCGCCCGGCGCTGCACCCTTCCGGCGCTGTCCCGGCTGGGCTCGCTGACGATTCTGGAAGACGCCAGCGTGCCCAGGCCACGGCTGGCCGAGATGGTCGAACGCATCGACGCGATAGCCGCGCGGCACGGGGTCACCATGGCGACGTTCGGGCACGCCGGCGACGGCAACCTGCATCCGACCTGCGTACTGGAATCCGCCGAGGACACCGAGGGAATCGCCCGGGCCGAGCGTGCCTTCGCCGACGTCTTCCGCACCGCCATCGAGCTCGGCGGCACCATCACCGGCGAGCACGGAGTCGGCGCGGCCAAGCTGCCCTACCTGGAACAGCGCCTGGGAACCGAGCAGATGGCCTTGCTCCGGCGGATCAAGACGGCCTTTGACCCCGCTGGCATCCTCAACCCGGGAAAGCTGGGGTCCTGATGACCGATGCGAAGGTGTCACAGGCCGGTTCGATCTTCGACCCGGACTTGCTGAGCCGCTGCATATCGTGCGGGTTCTGCCTGCCGGCCTGCCCGACGTACGCGCTGACCGGTGATGAGGCGTCCTCGCCGCGGGGCAGGATCACCCTGATGCGGGCGCTCGATTCCGGCACGCTGCCGCCGGACGACCCGACGCTGGCCGAGCAGGCCTCCTTCTGTCTGGGCTGCCGGGCCTGCGAGCCGGTGTGCCCGGCGGGAGTGCAGTACGGCGAGCTTCTCGAGCAGTGGCGCGGGTACCAGTGGACGGGGCGCCGTCGGCCGCTGGCCGTCCGGTTCCTGATCTTCGCGGCCGAACGCGCCCGGGCGCACCGGATCGCCGGGCGACTGCGCGGCGCCGCCCGCACGCCGGCCTCGGCGTCAGGGCCCTCGCTGATGCTCGGTTGCTTCGAGCGCAGCCTGTTCCCGGGGGTGAGCAGGTCGGCGCTGGCACTGGCGCCCGAACTCGCTGCCCCTGGCCGGCAGGGATGCTGCGGAGCGCTGCACGCGCACAACGGGGAGCCCGAGCGGGGCAGGCAGCTGGCCGAGCAGCTCGGCGCCCAGCTGCCCGGGCAGATCGTCACCACCTCCGGCGGCTGCGCCGCGTACCTGGCCGCCGTGATCGGCCGGGACCGGGTCGCCGAGCTGTCGGAATACCTGCGGGACAAGCCCTTCGGCGAGGTCCGGATCGGGGACCGGCGGGCCCGGGTGGCCCTGCAGGACTCCTGCCATCTGCGCAACGGCCTCGGCGTATGGCGCGAGCCGCGGGCGCTGCTCGCCGCGATAGCCGACTATGTGGAGCTGCCCGGCGCAGGACGGTGCTGCGGAGCGGCCGGCACCTATGCGCTCGTGCGGCCGCGCGACTCGCGGCGGGTCCTGGATCCCAAGCTCGACCAGATCGAGGCGGCCGGGATCGATTACGTGGTGGCAGTCAATCCCGGCTGCCTGCGTCAGCTCCACCAGGGGCTGCGCCGCCGGAAATCAAAGGTGCGGGCGGTGCACATCGCCGATCTGCTCCGTCTGGCCGCCCGCTGACGAACCACCGGGTGGGCCGGGCCACGGCACTGACACCCGGTTTGGCCCGCTGCCGTAGTGGCCGGCTCGTTGCGCACTTCAGACGACGGTGAGGCCGTGGGCCCGGAACTGGTCCTCGGCCCGCCGCACCAGCTCCGGGGCGGGGGGCGGCACGTTGGCCAGCTGGTAGGGGAGCTGCAGGTCAGCCCAGTTGCCCGCGCCCAGCTGGTGGAAGGGCAGCACCTCGACCCGCTCCACGTGGGCCAGCGTGCTGGTGAACCGGGCTACCTTCTCGACGTCGGCGGCGTCGGTGAGCCCGGGCACCAGCACGTAGCGCTCGGCAACTTCCTGGCCGACCCCGGCCGGATCGAGCTGCGCCTCGCGCAAATAACCGCAGCGCCTGAGGCACCTGGTCAGCGGTAGCGGAAGCCGTCCAGGAAGCGGCGGAAGACCCCACCCTCGGGGGTCAGCGGCAGGGCCGCCGGAGGAACGGTCGAGCGCTGGCGCGCGATCGGCCGGTCGTAGTCGGTACGGGCGATGGCGTCCACCACCTGAGCCTCGCCGAAGTCCTCGGATCCGTTGATCTGCGGTACGTACCCGACCAGCATTCCGTCCCGCATGACCTGAGCCTCCAGGCCGGCGGTGCCGTCGGTGTCCCACTCGGCTTCGCGCCCGCCGGGCAGCGAGACGCGCACACCGAACTGGCCCACGCCGCCCCTGGCCAGGTGCGCGTTGATGCCTCGGTCACGGAGGGCGTCAACCACCCGCCGGGCCCGGAATTCGTCCATGCGGCAAAATTAGCGTTTCTCCCTGAACGATTGATTAGGGATATCTCTGTGACCTCCGAAAATGGGCTCCGGCGCGATTCGGAGTGGGCCGCCGCGGGGGCCGTGCCGCTCGCCGCGGAACCTGCCATGAGATAACTGACGAGCAGGATTGTTCCAGAGCGGGGGTGCCATGTTCCACGTGGATTCTGAGGTCGGTCGCCTGCGGCAGGTGATACTGCACCGTCCTGACCTAGAACTCAAGCGGCTTACGCCCGAGAACGCCGCCGACCTGCTCTTCGACGACGTGCTCTGGGTGGCCAGGGCGCAGGCCGAGCACGACGCGTTCGCCGATACGCTGCGCTCGCATGACGTAGTGGTCCACTACTACGGTGATCTGCTGACCCAGACCCTGGAGATCCCGGAGGCGCGCGAATACATCCTGGATCGCGTGTTCGATCCGCGCCGGCACGGGCCACTCGCCGCCAGCACCTTGCGCGCCGCGATGAGCGGCCTCGACTCGGCCAGCCTGGCCAGATTCCTGGCTGGCGGGATCACCAAGCGCGAGATCACCGAATTCGGCCCGGAGCCGAAGAGCATCGCCTTTCATTCCCTCGACCCTGACGACTTTGTCCTCGTGCCGCTGCCGAACCTGCTCTACCAGCGGGACACGTCGTGCTGGATCTACGGTGGGGTCTCCATCAACGAGATGCGCCGGCCGGCCCGGATCCCGGAGACGCTGGCCGCGGAAGCCATCTATCGCTGGCATCCGATGTTCGCGCCGGCGGACTTCGACGTCTGGTACCACGGGGCCGAGGCCGGGCCAGCCACCATCGAGGGCGGCGACGTCCTGGTCATCGGCAACGGGGCGGTGCTGGTCGGGATGAGCGAGCGAACCACGCCGCAGGCGGTCGAGGTACTCGCCCAGCGGCTGTTCGCGGCCGGAGCGGCCCGCTGCCTGGTGGCCATCGACATGCCGAAGACCCGCGCGTTCATGCACCTCGACACCATGCTGACGATGGCGGACTACGGAGTGTTCATCAAGTACGCGGGGATGGGCATGCTGCCGTCCTACACGGTCGAGCCGGGCGCGACGGCCCACGAGCTCAAGGTCACCGATCACCCGCCGGGCGACATGCACCGGGCGATAGCCGCCGCACTCGACCTGCCGGCCATCACCCCGCTGACCGCCGTGCAGGATGTCCGTTCCGCCCTGCGGGAGCAATGGGACGACGGCTGCAACGTGCTGGCCATCGAGCCAGGAGTGGTCGTGGCCTACGAGCGGAACGTCACCACCAACACCTACCTGCAGGACAACGGCATTACGGTGATCCCGGTACCGGGCGGGGAACTCGGCCGGGGCCGGGGCGGCCCGCGCTGCATGAGCTGCCCCATCGAACGCGAAGCCTGAGTCAGGCTCTCGTCACGAAGACCTCGTCGTAGTAGCGGACCTCCATGGGCTTGACCGGGCCATCCTGCCGGAGGCGGTGAAGAGACCGCATGACCGGCTCTGCACGGTCGGCCACGGCTCCTTCCGGCACTCCCATCAGCCGGCCACTCTCCCATCAGTAGGCTGGCCCCATGCGCGTTGTGATCGCGGGTGGACATGGGAAGATCGCGCTCTTGCTGGAACGCCTCCTCGCCGAGCGCGGCGACCAGGCCGTCGGGCTGATCAGGAACCCGGCCCAGGCCGACGACCTGCAGAAGGCGGGCGCCCAAGCGGCCGTCTGCGATCTAGAGACAGCGTCGGCCGATGAGGTCGCCGTGCTGCTGGCCGGGGCCGACGCGGTAGTCTTCGCGGCGGGCGCTGGTCCGGGCAGTGGCGCCGCCCGCAAGGACACCGTCGACCGGGCCGCCTCCGTGCTGCTGGCCGAGGCCGCAACACGGGCCGGCGTACGCAGGTTCGCGCAGGTCTCCTCCATGGGAGCCGGCCAGCCGCCGGGACCCGGCCGGGACGAGGTCTGGGCGGCTTACATCACGGCCAAGAGCGCCGCCGAGGACGATCTGCGCTCCCGGGACCTGGACTGGACCATCCTGCGCCCAGGCGGCCTCACCGACGCCGCCCGCACCGGAAGAGTCCGGCTCGCGCCCCCGCCGGTCCCCCGGGGCACGATCCCCCGCGCCGACGTTGCCGCGGTCATCACCGCCCTGCTCGACGAGCCGGGCACCCGGCACCAGACGCTGGAACTGGTCAGTGGCGACACTCCCATCGCCGCGGCGGTGGGCGCCATCTCGTAAGCGCCACGCCGGGATGGCGCCCCTCATCTCCCCCGGGTCGCGCTCCCCCGGAACCACGGGTGCCGCCGGCGCCGGGCGGCATGGCGAGAAAGGCGGATCGGTGCGTGGTCCATGGCGGGCGGGCTCGCGAGCCCAGGGGCGCGGGCATCACGTTCTTGCTGCTGAGTTCGCGGCGTACGCACTGCTGTGGTCGGATGAGTTCGACGGCCCAGCGGGAGCGCCGGCGGACGCGCGCGCCTGGCAGGCGGACATCGGCGGCGCCGGGTGGGGCAACCAGGAGCTGCAGTACTACACCGACGGCACGGGCAACGCCGCACTGGACGGTGACGGTCATCTCGCCATCGTGGCCCGGGAAGCGGACCCGCACGTGGACGGCCATCGTTATGACGGCTGTGGGTACACATCCGCCCGGCTGACCAGCAAGGACCGGGTGTCGTTCCGCTACGGCCTGGTGGAAGCGCGGATCAAGATCCCGCGTGCCCGCGGGATCTGGCCCGCCTTCTGGATGCTCGGCCAGGACTTCGACGTCACGGGATGGCCCCGGTGCGGCGAGATCGACATTATGGAGTACTTCGGGACAGGCCCCGCAGTGATCCACGGAGCGGCCCACGGGCCCGGGTACACCGGCGGTGCGGGCATCTCCGGCTCGCGGACCGTCGGCTCATCCCTGGGGCACGACTTTCACGTCTACTCGGTCGCCTGGGAAGCGACGCGAATCCGCTGGTACATCAACGGCAAGCTTTACCACACCGTGACGCCTGGCGACCTGCGGGGCAAACGCTGGGTCTTCGACCACGACTTCTTCCTGCTCCTGAACGTCGCCGTCGGCGGCGTCGCGTCGCAGAACCCGGGCCGGTCGGTCCGCTTTCCGCAGACCATGCTGATCGACTACGTGCGCGTCTACACGCCTGGCGGATGAGATATCCGAGCGGGCCGGCCGAGAACATGCCACGGGCTCCGCGCCATCGGGTGGCTACTTACGTCCGCCCACCAGCACACGCTCCTCGGCCTCTTCGTGGTGGCGCGGCGCCGCCTCAGCCGTCGTCGGTGGCGGCCGACGGTGCACGCGCGGTAGCCGAATGCTGGCGACCAGCAGCGACACCATCGCGGTCACCGCAAACCCGGCACCCAGGATTCCCCAGAAGAGCGGCCAGAAGTCAGAGTTGAAGAACATTGGTACTCCTGCCAGAAACTAACTTGCACATCTATGTGCAAGTATAGTATTATGCACACCGATGTGCAAGTATGGCTGTTGGACCTCGGCAGAAAGAGCCAGCATGAACGGCAGCCCGCCCCGGCTCCCGCAGCGGAGCCACGCCCGCTCCAATCGCGCCCGCATCCTGGCGGCCGCCCGCGAGGAGCTCAGCCGTAACCCGGACGCCAGCCTGGATGACATCTCCCGCGCCGCCGGAGTCGTGCGCCGCACCCTGTACGGGCACTTCCCGAACCGGCAGGCCCTGGTCGACGCCCTGGCCGCGGAAGCCAAGCAGTCACTGCAGGAGGCATTTATCGCGGCACAGCACCCGGGCGCCGGCCCGGCCCCGGCCCTGGCCCGGCTGGTCCTGGCCTCCTGGGCGGCCGGCGACCGCTATCGCATGCTGATCTCCCTCGCCCGCCGCGACCTGGGCGAGGAAGGAATCCACGCTGCCCTCGCCCCCGCCCGCGCCGAGGCGACCGCCATCATCGAACGTGGCCAGAAAGACGGCACCTTCGCCGACCATCTCCCGGCCGCCCTGCTGGCGCTAGCCACCGAATCACTCGCCGTGACCCTGCTGGAAAGCCAGGCGTCCGCCAACTGGAGCGATCCCGCCGGCGAGGCCGGCGCGACCGCCGTCCTCATCGCCGCCGGCGTCGCTCCCGCTGAGGCCCGCCGCTACGTGCGCGCCATCCTGGAAAACCCCGATGGCTGACAGTGGCCGGGGCTATACCGCAAGCCGGTCAGGGTCTATGCTGTCACTGCCCGGCCCTGGGACGTGGGCTCTTCCGCCGTAGGGAAACGCGCGAGGAGTGCAGCCCAGCCCAGCTGGCTAGCGGCTCATTCGCGGCGAGGGGGCCTAGTGATGGCTCTGTATATGTACCAAGTCTCCTACACCTCAGAAGCTGTGGCGGCCCAGGTGAGGGAGCCACAGGACCGGATCGAGGCGGTCCGGCCGGTGATCGAGGCCATGGGAGGCAAGCTCGTGGCGGCCGGCTATCCGTTCGGCGAATACGACGCGATCGTCTTGTTCGAGGCACCCGATGACCCGACCGCAGCTGGCTTCGCGCTGGCGATCGCGGCCGGCGGCGCGGCCAGGTCGGCTAAGACCACCCGGTTGCTCAGCGGTCAGGAGTGGATCGACTCCTTGCGCAAGGCGCAAGGGTCTCAGTACCGGGCGCCGCAGTAGCGACAGGGGCGGAAGACGGCCGGTTATGGTGGCGGACAACCCGGAGCATCTGCTGGCCCGCGAGCCTCGCACCACGACCGGTTCGGGTAGTTCCCCGGACCGCAGATCGCGATCGGCGGTGTGGCGGCGCAGACGCGAGGGCTAGGCGGGAGTCCTCTGGGCGCCGTCCGGGGCGATCTGCTTGCGGCCCGGCCAGGGGCCGCGGGCCGGGGCCTGCACCGTGGCCCGGATGTCGCCCATGAGCTCGATGCTCAGAGTCACCTGGTCACCGGGAGCGAGCCAGGGGTACTCCGCCGGGGAGTGCCGGTTGGACAGCTCCAGGATGCAGCCGCCCTGGCAGGTGCCGCTGCCGATGATCGAGCCCGCTT
>Ga0302235_10000489_pt1 | contig 31476 bp, 26 predicted proteins | sample II_Palsa_N3_3_FD_193577 | JGI IMG/M metagenome (GOLD analysis project Ga0302235, IMG submission 193577) | Peat permafrost microbial communities from Stordalen Mire near Abisko, Sweden - II_Palsa_N3_3 | ecosystem: Environmental > Terrestrial > Soil > Palsa > Peat permafrost | place: Sweden...
GCGTCTGTCAGGCAGTAAAGCCAGAAGCCCGTCATGAACAGGGCAAATAGGGCTCCAGACAGCAACATGGCGGAAGCCTAGCCTTAGCCATCTATGCCGCGTACCGGAATTGATTAAGTTCGTGCCGCCGCTGCTACCGCCGGCCGTTATGTCCATCACGTGACGCGGCGGCCGGTCTCGGCATACGCTGGCCGTGAAGGCGAGAGAGCAGGAGACGGTACATGCGGCTAAGGCTGTTCGACCGTATCCGTAGGCTCACTCACCGCCGCAGACCGTCGATGCAACCGGATTCTGAGCTTTCCGGCGGCGCTCAGGGCAGGCATCGCAGGGGTCGGGGAGAAGGCATACAGCGCCGCGAGTCCATTGGTCCCCCGTCTGCCGTGGCCCTGTCGCGTCGCGGGTCGCCCGCGTCGGCGGAATGGTCCGCGCCTCCGACGACGTCGGCACCGCCTTCCCGGTCGGCGCCAGGCGGCCCCTCCCTGGCCGGACCAGACGGCTTCCCTCCCTCAGGAGCATCGCTCGCATCCGGTCCCGCGGCGGTACCTGGCCACCGGAGCCGAACCGCGCCGGATGCCGGATCCCGCCGGGCCAGCCGGATCTCCGGTCCCCCGGCGGTAGGCGCGGGAGCGGCTAGGGCGCGGATCCGCGAGGCGCCTGCCGATGCGGCCCCAGTCGGCGTGGACGAGGCGGCGAGGTCGGCCCCGGCCAGGCCCTACGCACCCCGCCCGCACTGGTATGAGGCGGCCAGGCCTGGTCCGTCGCACGCGGCCAGGGCTGGTCAGGCGGATACGCGGGCCGCGGACATCGCCCGCGTCGCAGCCGGCGTTCCGCGTCAGCACGGCGGCGGCCGGTCCTGGATGCGGGCCGCCGGGGCCGCTATGCGAACACCGTTGCCCTTCGCGGCTCCGCATTCGCGGGAGCAGCCGCTCACCGCGGACGGCCGCAGGAACTGCGGCTCGATTGAGCAGATCCTGTGGCGCCAGTGGGACACGGCGGCACCACCGCCTGCAGAGGTGATCGAGGCGGTAGACCGGCTGGCCGAGTTGCCCGAGGCGATCAAGGAAAGGCTGGCCGACGGCCTCGACGCGATCTTTATCGGGCCAGGCGGGGTCCCGGAACTCGATGACATGACCGCGCTGCGCGGGGTCCCGCTCCCGGCTGGGCGAGCCACCTGGGACGCGTGCGCGGGCGCCTACGGCGAACGGAAGATCGTGGTCGGTTCCCAACCGTCCCCGACCCCGGACGTCATGTGCCACGAGGTCGGCCACGCGCTCGATGACCTCGACAGCCCGCCAGGTAAATGGCAATCTGACTCTGCGGAGTTCCGCATGCTTTACGATCAATGCCGGCCCCATCTCGCCAGCGATTTCCACCGCCAGCCCGGTGGCCTCGGACGCAAGGAGTTCTTCGCGGACGCATTTGCCGCGATTGCGTCCAGGCAGCGGCCGGCGCTCGTGGACATGCTGAGCGGGGATACGCGCACTGCGCTAAGGGTCATGCTGTACTTCAACCGGCGCTATGCCATCTAGGGTGATCAGCGATGTTTGTCATACGACTGCCGAACGGGAACCTCAGGGTCCCGCAGACCGCCATCGGACACGATGGGCGCATTCTCGGCGATGTGTATGTGGAGATCGGGCCCCAGGACGCGGATTACTCCCGGCTGGCCGAGCAAGCGCTGACCCCGGAAGAAGTCCAGCAGCGGCGCGACCGGTGGCGGCAGGATGACGAGGCCTTGCGGCAGGAGTTTCTTGAGTTCGCCAGGCTGAACGGCGAATCCATCTGGCCCGACAGCGCTGACGGCGAAGAGCCCTGACCGGTACGCCGTGAACCCTGGCCGTTCCGGCCCAGGGCAGTGTCGGCCCAGGGCAGTGCCGGCAGGACCCCGCACCCAGGGCAGGCTGGTAGAGCCCGGGACCCGAAGGTGCCGGGAGAACATCCGATAACCCGAAGAGCCCCCCATCTAACCCCGCAGAACCCGGCTAACCCCAGAACCGGGTAACCCCCCAAAACCCGGAGAGACCGCAGGCGACCTCATCCGGTTTGGCGACGGTCAGGCCGCCGGGTGGCCTTGCGGTGATGGTTCGCTGTCGCCGCGCAGCAAAGCGCGTACTTCAGACTCACGGAACCTGCGGTGTCCGCCGGGGGTGCGAATACTTGTGATGCGCCCGGAGGCCGCCCACCGGGTGACGGTCTTCGGATCCACCCGGAACAGTGCGGCCACCTCTCCCGGCGTGAGTAGGCGCTCGTTATTGCCGTCCACGTCAGTCTCCTCCGAGTGTCTCCCTTGGCGTCTGGTCAGATATGCCTCTAGTTTGGCGCTGAACGAGTACTTTCTACCTAGATTTCTGGAAATTGACCCAGCGTTTCGCGGGTAATTGAACGACGGGAAGTAGCCGAGACGTAACTCCTGGCGATAATCGCAAGAGTTTGCAGGTTTTCGCTCGGCACTGGCGTCGCAGGATGCGCACATCCGCCGTGAACCAGGCGAGAATATTACCGCGGTGTGTAGCAAGTTACGCGGGCGGAAAGGACCCGAGGCGGCGGAATGAACCACGGCGAACCAGCACTGGTCAGCCTGGCCGAGATACGCGAAGCGGCCCGGCTGCTCGCGCCCGTGGCGGTCCGCACGCCGCTGATACCTGTGCCTGGGATGGCGCCTGGTCTTCTGGTCAAGCCCGAGTCGCTCCAGCTCACCGGATCGTTCAAGCTGCGGGGCGCCTACACCGCGATCAAGGCGAACGAGCCCGCGGCCAGGCAGCATGGCGTCGTCGCTCATTCCAGCGGTAACCATGGTCACGCCGTGGCCTACGCCGCGGCCCTGCTTGGCGTGCACGCGGTTGTGGTGGTTCCCAGTACGGCGCCGAGGGTCAAGACCAGCGCGATCGAGTCCTGCGGCGCAGAACTGGTGACGGTGGCCCCGACCCTGTCGGCGCGGCTCGCTGCCGCCGAGGAACTCGTGATCCGCCACGGGTACGTGCTGATCCCACCGTTTGATGACCGGAAGGTCATCGCCGGGCAGGGCACCGTCGGCCTGGAGATCGCGGCCGACTGCCCGCAGGCTGATCTGGTCATCGTGCCGGTCAGCGGAGGCGGCCTGATCTCGGGGATCGCGGCGGCGGTGCGGGCATTGTCTCCCGGAGCGGCCGTGGTCGGCGTCGAACCTGAACTCGCCGCGGACGCGCGGGACTCCTTGCGCCGCGGCGAGCGGGTCGCATGGCCTCCCGCTGATGTTCAGCGGACGATCGCGGACGCACTGCGGGTGGAACAGGTCGGCGCGCTGCCGTTCGCGCACATCCGCGAGCTGGTGACCGACATCGTCACGGTGACCGAGGACGAGATGCTCACCGCGATCAGGCGGCTCGCGAGCCAGGCCCGGCTAGTCGCGGAGCCCGGCGGAGCGGCAGCGGTGGCGGCTTGGCTGTTCCGCTCCGCCGAGCTGCCCAGGGCCACGACGCCGGTGGCCGTCCTTTCCGGCGGCAACATCGACCCGAAGTTGCTGGCGGAGATCCTCGCCGCGGACTGACGGACCTGACCGCCCGCCGCCCGCCGACCGCCGGCCACCGGCCACCGGCGCGAGCTTGCGGCACAGCTTCTATGCTGGAGTCGTTATGCGTGCCACACTGGCTTACACGACCGCGCGGATCCTGCTGTTCGTCGTCGCGGTAATCCTGCTCTACCTGGTCGGGGCCCGCAGCTTGCTGCTGCTCGCCCTCGCGCTCGTGGTGAGCGGGATCGCCAGCTTCGTCCTGCTCTCCCGGCAGCGGGACGTCATGTCGGGAGCCCTGATCGGGCGGCTCAGGAACGGACGGCAACGGGCGCCGGGGTTCCGCGGCAGGCTCGAGGAAGGCGCTCGCGCCGAAGACGAGGACTGAGCCGAGGCTAGAGCACCGGTGAAGAGTCGAGTCCGCCATCGGCCGTGGTCCCTGTGACCACTGTGGTGCTGGGCAGCTTCGTACTACTTGACCGGTGCGGCTAGAGTCGCCTGACCGCGGGGCCGAGCCTGAGCATTGGCCCGGATGCCCTCGTCCCCGTGGTTGCGTTCGGTTCCGCGGGCTCGTCAGGGGCGTGGGCCAGCCACCCGCCGGTCATCAGCAGCTTCAGCACGGCGTTGACGGCCTGCTGGCGGGTCATCGCCGAGGTATCGAGCACCAAGTCCGCGTCGCGTGGTTCCTCGTAGGGATCCGATACCCCGGTGAAGCCCTTGATCAGCCCGGCGCGAGCCTTGGCGTAGAGGCCCTTGCGGTCGCGGGCAGCGCATACATCGACCGGGGTCGAGATGTAGATCAGCAGGAAGTCGCCGACCTCGGTGACCAGCTCGCGGGCGGTCGCGCGGGCGCGGGCGTAGGGGGCTATCGGCGCGCAGATCGCGATGCCGCCGTGCCGTGCCACCTCGGCCGCGACATAGCCGATGCGGGCGATGTTGAGGTCCCGGTCGGCGCGGGAGAAGGTCAGCCCGGCCGAGAGCAGGTGCCGGACCTGGTCGCCGTCAAGCAGCGAGACGGTCCTGTCACCCCGTTCGATGAGAGCCTCCGCCAGCCCCCGGGCGATGGTGGACTTGCCTGAGCCGGAAAGGCCGGTGAAGAAGATGGCCAGGCCGCGCTCGGCTCGGGGCAGCCGCGCCCGCCGCAGCTCGCGTGCCACGCTCGGCGGCGTGAACCAGGCGGGAATCTCGGCGCCGGAATCAAGGAGCGCGCCCAGCTCGGAGTCGGTCAGCTCGCCTTGTTCGGCCCCCGGCTCGATCAGGGCGAGCGGCCGCCACACCTCCGAACGCGGGTCGTAGGCCCACTCGCCTGCGCTGATGACAGGAATCGGCACTCCGGGTAGCTCCACGGGGGCGTTTTTCGTCCCGCCCGGCGAACCCGTCACACTGGGCGAATCCGCCAGCAGGTGAGTCGCGCCGTAGGCCGCGGCCACGGCCGCGGCCGCGCGCAGGTCGGCGGTTTTCTGGTCAGGTTCCGCGTCACGGGAGGCCAGCGGCACGGGGATGACGAGCGTGCCAGGGGGAAGGTGCTGCCTGGCCGCGAGAACCGCGCGGACCAGCGCCTCGGGGCGGGTCACGATGTCAGCGGGCCCGGTGATCAGGGGCAGCAAGAGCAGGCGTGCGTTCAGCTGGCTGGCGAAGTGGCGAAGCTGGCCGATATGACGCTTGTTCAGCGGCCGCCGGGTGGCGTAGGCCAGCACGTTGCCCCCGGTGGTGCCGGGAGGTCCGGCGGCGGACAGCTCGGCACGTACCTCCGCGGGCCGCCGCCGCAGCTGCCGGAAGGGGCCGTGCTCGGGCTCGCGCAGCGCCGTTACCGGACCCGCCACGCGCACGACCTCGGGCCCCGCCGGATCGTCCGGCGCTGGCCGCGTGAGCCGTTCGGTGATCGCGAGCACGGCCAGCGGCGAGCCCTCCTGATCCTGCAGCACCAGGTGATCCGCATCGGGCGGGATCACGTCGCTGGGCACGTCCAGGATCACGGGGACGGGCCAGGGGGTACCGTCGACCAGCGTCCCGCGCACGTCGACCGTGGCCACGTCGGCGGCGTCCATGAAGCCGCGCAGCGGCGCGAACACCTCCGAGGTGAGCAACTCGAGATCGCCCAGCTGTGCCTCGCCGAGCGTGTACCTCGGCCAGGCCGATAGCTCCGCGGGTAGTCCAGGCGGCGATTGAGCAGTCAGCTGGTGCCTCCGAACGTCGCTTCTGACACGGGTAGGCCGACGCACCGTAAGGCGCGCCATAGCAACGGCCTGTCCGTGCCGTATAACGATACGAAACTGCCGTCGTGTCCGGAGCGGGAAGGGGGGACAAGCCCTGGCAGGACGCTACACCACTCGCGCGAAACGGTCCTCCGGCTTTCTTATCACGTAGAGCACCTCGTCGTGCGCATCCGTCAGGCGGCCGCGTGTCAGCCGGGGGATGAGGCCGCGAACCGCGGAAACAGCCTGGCCGGCCCGTCCGGACCCGGCGGCCGACGTCCTGGAGGTCTCGCGGTGCGAGATGACCAGGCCCCGCAGCTGCGTATACGCCCGGATACCGCGATCGGACCCGGCTGGCTCGTAGATGGCACGGAACGGTCCTGGCTGCCCGGGGTTCAGCCTGGCCCATAGCGCGCGCCGCACCCACTGCGGCGCGATCCGGTCGAGGAACCCCGCGGCGCAGTCCCGGTCCCGGATGTGCAGCAGGAGCAGCCCACCGGGCCGGAGCGCCGCGATGAAGCGGTCCAGGACCAGCTCGACGTGCGATATGCGGTCCAGGAGCAGCGCGCAGTGCACGATATCGAACGAGCGCGGCGGCATCGGGACAGCGCGCAGGTCGCCGAGGATGGTCTTGTCTCCAGCCGCGCGGCCGTCGGTGCCTGCCGGGCCGGCGAACCGCGGGCCGTCTTCGTCGACCGTCAGCACCGTGACCTCAAAGCCGCTGTCGCGCAGCTGGTCAAGGCCGAGTTCGTCGAGCGAGGCCAGGTGCCCGGCCCGCAGCAGGCTGATTGGCCGGCCGATGCAGCGGTAGGCGTAATCGCGGACGGGCTGCGCGAACATCTCCCGCACCAGCGTTTTGCGGTAGGCCCTGGTCGCCGCGGTCATCCGTGCCTGGCTGGCGGTATGCCGCGCCCGCAGCACCGCCCGCTGCGCCTCGTGATGTTCGCGGCCTGGATTCATAGATCCGCAGCGTAGTTGATCGACTACCGATTTCCCCGGAGGCGCTCCCGCGCGCTGAGGCGGGGTCGGGCGGGCACTGTACGGGCGGGCACTGTGCGCGGCCCCTGGGCAACGCGTAAACTTAGAGGGTTCCGTAAAGAGCCGGGTTGGCCAAAGCCCGGAGGATTTGTGCTGCCCGGGACCAGGCCGGGGACTTCGAAGATGAGTCCCGCCGCAGGCGCGGGGCAGCCAGGACAAGGGACAAACAGCGATCACAGGGACACCATGAGCCTCGCAGGACTGCTCACCATTCTCGATGCCGACACTCAACTCCATGACGTCGTCTCACGAGTCGATCACGACGCCGTCCCTGAGCGCGGTTCTCCGGCGGTCGCGGACTCCGCCTCGGGAGCCGGGCTGGCCGGAGAAGACCTGGTGGCGCCGCCGTCGCTGCGCCCGGTCCTGGCCGCGGCGCTGACCCGCCGGGCGCAGGGGCCTCGCGGGTTCGTGCTCGCGGTCACGGCCACGGCCCGCGAGGCGGACGATCTGGTCGCCGGGCTCGGCTCGTTCCTGCCTGCAGGCACCGTGGCGTCCTTTCCTGGCTGGGAGACGCTGCCGCACGAGCGGCTATCGCCGCGATCCGACACGGTCGGCCAGCGGATCGCCGTGCTGCGGCGGCTCGCTCATCCGGCTGACCCCGGTGAGCCGAACGGGCCGCTTACCGTGGTGGTGGCGCCGATCAGGAGCATGCTGCAGCCGATCGTGGCGGGGCTCGGGGATCTGGAGCCGGTCAGCCTGCACATCGGCCAGGGGTGTGAACTCGACGATCTGCTCGTCCGGCTGGTCGAGATCGGCTACACGCGGACCGACCTGGTCACCAGCCGCGGCGAGATCGCGGTCCGCGGTGGCATCGTCGACGTGTTCCCGCCCACCGAGGAACACCCGCTGCGGGTCGAGTTCTTCGGGGACACGGTGGAGGAGATCCGTTACTTCAAGGTCGCGGATCAGCGCAGCATCGGCGTGGCCGCCGACGGGCTCTGGGCCCCGCCGTGCCAAGAGCTCCTGCTGACCCCCGCGGTGCGGGAACGCGCCAAAGAGCTCGCCGACACCCATCCCGAGCTGGCCGACATTCTCGGCAAGCTGGCCGAGGGAATTACCGTCGAGGGCATGGAGGCGTTCGCCCCGGTGCTCGCCGAGCGGATGGAACTGCTCCTGGACTACGTTCCGCCGGGCGGCATCGTGCTCGCCTGCGATCCCGAGCGGGTCCGAACCCGGGCCGAGGAATTGTTCCGGACCAGCCAGGAGTTCCTCGAGGCATCGTGGTCCAGCGCCGCCATGAGGGGGGAAGGGGAGATGGGTGGGGGGGCTGCGCCTATCGACCTCGGGGCCGCGGCCTTCCAGCCGATCGCGCGGATGCGGACGGCGGCCGCGGCGCTGGGCCTGCCGTGGTGGACGATCGCGCCGTTCGGCGTGACCGACTCCGGCGAGCCCGGCGAGGCCCCTGCCGAGAGCGGCACGCTGCTGTCCAGACGCACCGAGCGCGTCCCGTTCCGGGTAAGTGCCTCGCTGGCCCCGGCCTATCGCGGCGATACGGCCCGCATGATCACGGACGTGCGCGGCTGGCTGGCCGATGGCTGGCGGGTCGCGCTGGTGACCGAGGGCCACGGCCCGGCCCAGCGGCTGGCCGAGATGCTCCGCGGCGAGGGAATCGGCGCCCGCCTGGCCGATCTGGACGATCCGCCCGAACCCGGCGTCCCGTACGTCACGACCGCGCGGGTCGAGAGCGGCTTTGTCTGGCCGGCGGTCAAGCTCGCGCTGCTGACCGAGAGCGACCTGGCCGGTCATCCGGCCGGGCTGCCGACCACCAGGGACATGCGGCGGATGCCGAGCAGGCGGCGCGGTGGCGTCGACCCGCTGCAGCTGAAGGCCGGTGACTACGTGGTGCACGAGCAGCACGGGGTCGGCCGGTACGTGGAGATGACGTCGAGGACCACGGCCGGCGCCACCAGGGAGTACCTGGTGATCGAATACGCGCCGAACAAGCGGGGCCAGCCGGCCGACCGGCTGTACGTGCCGACCGACCAGCTGGACGAGGTGACCAGGTACTCAGGCGGCGAGGCGCCGACCCTGCACCGGCTCGGCGGGGGGGACTGGGCCAAGGCCAAGGGCCGGGCCCGTAAGGCCGTCCGCCAGATCGCATCCGAGCTGATCCGGCTGTATTCAGCCCGGATGGCCTCGCCCGGGTTCGCGTTCGGGCCGGACACGCCCTGGCAGCGCGAGCTTGAGGACGCATTCCCCTACGTGGAGACCCCGGACCAGCTCGGCGCCATCGACGAGGTCAAGCACGACATGGAACGGCCGGTGCCGATGGACCGCCTGATCTGCGGCGATGTCGGCTACGGCAAGACCGAGATCGCGGTCCGGGCCGCGTTCAAGGCGGTGCAGGACGGTAAACAGGTCGCCGTGCTCGTGCCGACCACGCTGCTGGTCCAGCAGCACTTCTCGACGTTCTCCGAGCGCTACGCCCCGTTCCCGGTCACGGTCAAGCCGCTGTCCCGGTTCCAGGGCAGCGCCGAGACGGCGCAGACCCTGAGCGGGCTCGCCGACGGCAGCGTGGACGTCGTCATCGGCACCCACAAGCTGCTGTCCCCCGAGACCAGGTTCGCCCGGCTCGGCCTGGTGATCATCGACGAGGAACAGCGGTTCGGGGTGGAGCACAAGGAATACCTCAAGCGGCTGCGCACCGAGGTGGACGTGCTCGGCATGTCGGCGACCCCGATCCCGCGGACGCTGGAGATGGGGGTGGCCGGGATCAGGGAGATGTCCACCATCTTGACCCCGCCCGAGGAACGTCACCCGGTGCTCACGTTCGTCGGCAGCTACGACGAGAAGCAGGTCGCCGCCGCGATCCGGCGCGAGCTGCTGCGGGACGGCCAGGTCTTCTTCGTGCACAACCGGGTCAGCTCGATCCGCAAGGTGGCCGCCCAGATCGCCGAGCTCGTACCGGAGGCGCGGATAGCCGTGGCGCACGGGCAGATGAACGAGCATGAGCTGGAAAAGATCATGGTCGACTTCTGGGAACGGAACTACGACGTGCTGGTGGCGACCACGATCGTGGAATCCGGCCTGGACATCCCGAACGCCAACACCCTCATCATCGACCGTGCCGACATGTACGGCCTGTCCCAGCTGCACCAGCTCAGGGGCCGGGTGGGCCGGGGCAGCGAACGGGCCTACGCGTATTTCCTCTACCCGCCCGAGCGGGCCCTGACCGAGACCGCGCACGAGCGGCTGGCCACCGTGGCCCAGCACACCGAAATAGGCGCGGGCATGTACGTCGCGATGAAAGACCTGGAAATCCGGGGTGCGGGCAACCTGCTCGGCGGCGAGCAGTCCGGGCACATCGCCGGGGTCGGGTTCGACCTGTACGTGCGGATGATCGGCGAAGCGGTCAACGAGCTGAAGGGTGACGGGCCGGCCGAGAAGCCCGAGGTCCGGGTGGAGCTGCCGGTCAACGCGCACATCCCGCACGACTACGTGCCCGGCGAACGGCTCAGGCTGGAGGCGTACACGCAGATCGCGGCCATCGACGCCGAGACCGATGTCCTCGCCATCTCCGACGAGCTTTCCGACCGGTACGGGGAGCCGCCCGAGCCGGTCCTGAACCTGCTTGAGGTGGCGCGGCTGCGTACCGCGGCCCGGCGGGCCGGGCTCACCGACATCACCGCGGCCGGCAACCACATCAGGTTCGCGCCGGTCGACCTGCCTGATTCGCGGCAGGTCCGGGTGCAGCGGCTGTACCCGAAGACAGTGCTGAAACCGGCGGTGCGTACGATGCTCGTACCAGTGCCGAAGACCGCCTCGATTGGCGGGCAGCCGTTGCGGGATACCGAGCTGCTGGCCTGGTGCGGCGAAGTGATCCGCTCGGTGCTTGCTGACCTGGCGGTAGGAGTGTTATTCAGATGAAGGGGAGCAGTCCGGTGCTTCGGAGGCTTGTCGCGGTGTCCGCCGCCGTGCTCGGCGTAGGCCTGGTGGTGACCGCGTGCTCACCGGTCAAGATGGGCGCCGCGGCGATCGTCGGCAACCACCGGATCACGATCGCCACCCTCGATACCGAGGTGACCAACCTCAGCCGGACCGCCAAGCTGTATCCGGACACCGTTCAGCTGAGCGCGGCCGCCCAGACGCAGGATACGCTGAGCTGGCTGGTCAGGTTCCAGATCAACGAGCAGCTGGCCCGCTCGCAAGGCATCACGATCTCGACCGCGCAGGCGCAGACGGCGCTCGCGCAGATCTACGCGGCGTCGAAGTCGCAGGCCGCGTCCGAAGGCCTGTCGAACGTCACCCTCAACCTCATCCTGGCCGCCAACGGCATCCCGCCGAACCTGGCGGCCGAGGTCGGCCGGTACCAGGCCATCGAGACCCAGTTCGTCGAGCAGGTCAACGGCGGCAAGATTCCCACCGCGGCGGCGGCGCAGACGGCCACGACGGCCAAGCTCGATCGGGCCCAGTGCGTGGCGGCCAAGGCCCTGCAGATACAGATCAATCCGCAGTTCGGTCGGCTGAATTACAGCCAGTACGAAGTCGTGTCCGCGCCAGGGACGGTGTCGCGGGCGCAGGGGCCGGCCAAGGCGGCATCGACATCCGGGCTGACGCCGGCTTGCTGATCGTCCTGGCGACCAGCCCGCGAGTGGCGCCCGGCCTGCTCAGCTGGCCGGCCTGGCAGGCCCTGCGGTCGGCTGACGCCGTGCTTGCCGCCGCGGGCCATCCGCAGCTGCCCGCGCTGGACGAGGCGGGCATCTCCTACCAGGTGGCGGACGAGCCCGACGCCCCGCCGCGCGCCGCGGACGCGGACGCGGTGGTGGTCTGGCTGCCTGAGCCGGGAGCCGAACCACCGGTCCCGCCGGGTGCCGAGCTGCTGCATGGCTCAGCTGACCTGCCGGGCGCGCACCTGATGGACCTGGTGGCGACCATGGACAGGCTGCGGGTGGAGTGTCCCTGGGATGCGCGTCAGACCCATGCGTCGCTCGCACCGCACCTGCTGGAAGAACCGTACGAGGCCCTGGAGGCCTTTGAGTCCGGCGATGAGCAGGCATTCTGCGAGGAACTCGGTGACGTGCTGCTGCAGGTCGTGTTCCACGCCCGCATCGCGGCCGAGCGCGACGATGGCAGCTCGTTCACGATCGATGACGTCGCGGACGGGATCGTCGCCAAGCTGGTACGGCGGCATCCGCACGTGTTCGCGGACGTGACGGTCTCCGGTGCCGATGAGGTCAAGCGCAACTGGGACGAGATCAAGCGGGAAGAGAAAAGATCTTTGGCCGAACGGCACGGCCGCGACGTGTCCGGCCAGACTGCTCCGTCCGCGCTCGATGGCGTTCCGTTCGGGCAGCCTGCCCTGGCGCTGGCCGCGCAGTTGCAGCGCCGGGCGGCGCGGGCCGGGGTGCCCGATGAACTGGCCCGCCTGGCCGAGGCCGCTCCCGGTGAACCGGCCCGCTCCGGAGCTGACATCGGCTCCGGAGATGACATCGGCGGCGAGCTCTTCCGGCTGGTGGCCGCGGCCCGGGCCGCGGACCGTGACCCCGAGATGGAACTGCGTGCGGCGGCGCGCCGCTATCTGGACCTGGTGCACCGCTGGGAACGCGGCGCCACGAACCCCTAAAGACCGCCTGACGCCCTGGGGCATGAGCGGTCCAGCATCATGACAACGCCGGCCGGCATTTTCTGGCACCTTCCGCCTCGGCAGATTCCGGGATTCTCCCGTAACACTCTGGTAACAAAAGCCTCATTAGTTACTGTTGTGAACACTTCTGACAACAGTGCGTAAACCAACCGAGCCCGTCGCGCGTCTGGTTATATGAGGGCAAAACACCGCCGTCCCCCACCTGCCGGAGGACTGGGAAGGCGCCGGGACCGTCGGCCGCTACGCGGCTGGTGCCTGGGTTCTGCCGTTCTGCAGGTCTTCGGGTGCGCCGAAGATCCTTTTAAGCATGGGCTTTTTTGCCGAAAAAATTTGATCTTTCAGGCATAATCCGCACAAAAATAGACCTTTCGCCAATGTGCAGTGTTGGGTAGTATGTGGCAGTGTGTAGTGATACGGTTCCGCAGCAGTGGGACCTAGGAGTGGGGGAAGTACTTATGTTGTTTCCAGGCTGTCCACCTGCGGTGAGCTGGGCTCGGCCCAGGCGCGAGCCCACAGCTACTGCCTGCGCGAGACGACTGACGATCTCGCTGTGACGGGGGTTCCTGCGGCGTCTTACTGAGGTTTTCTCAAGGGGGAGAACTCATGTCAGTACTTAGTTTTGTTTAGCGCGTCACGATGACTAGCGTTAAGTACCCAATCGACACCAGCACGCCGGCGGTCGTACTCAAGTTCGATCCCAACGTCATGCACCACGGCGGGCTGGGCGTAATCCGTAGCCTGGGCCGGGCGGGCGTGCCCGTCTACGGCGTGCATGAGGGACCGTGGGCTCCAGCCGCCACGTCCAGGTACCTGTCTGGGCGCTTCTTCTGGCAGCCGAGCCCGGCTGACGTGGACCGTGTGCTGCTGGGCCTGCAACGGCTCGCGGAGCACATCGGGCAGCCGAGCGTCTTGCTCACGACCGACGACGCGGGGGCCATCTTTCTCGCGGAACATGGTCGTGACCTGCGTCATTTGTTCCTTTTCCCGGATCCTCCCCAGGATCTGCCCCGGCGGCTCGCGGGTAAGTACTCGCTGTTCGAGGTCTGCCACGAGTTCGGCGTGTCCTCCCCGCGGACGGTCATACCCAGCTCGCGCGAGGCGGCGCGAGCATTCGCGTCGGAGGCTGGTTACCCGCTGATCGCCAAGCTGACCACGCCGTGGACCAAGGGCAGCGGGCTTCGGAGCACGTCGGTCGTAGCCAGCCGGGAAGAGCTTGATGCGGCCTACGAGACCTGCGCGGCGTCCGGTGCCGGGCTGATGCTGCAGGAGTTCATCCCCGGCGGGCCGGGCCAAGACTGGTTCTTCCACGGCTACTGCGACATCAACTCGACCTGCCGGCCAGCCTTTACCGGCGTCAAGGAACGGTCTTATCCAGCCGAGGCCGGGCTGACCAGCCTTGGCCGTTCGGTAGCAAACGAAGATCTGCGTGAGCAGATCACTGCGCTGCTGGTCAAGCTCGGATACCGGGGACTCCTCGATCTCGATATCCGCCTCGATGAGCGTAACGGCGAGTACAACCTGCTCGACTTCAATCCGAGGCTCGGCGCGCAGTTCCGGCTGTTCCGTGACACTGCAGGTACCGATGTGGCGCTTGCTGCCTACCTGGACCTGACCAATCAACAGATTCCACCAGGCGAGCAGGTCAACGGGCGTGGGTTTGTGGTGGAAAACTACGACCCGATCAGCGCCCTCGCTCATATCCGCGGCGGTCGCCTGACGCCGCGGGCCTGGGTGGCCTCGCTGCGAACGGTGGACGAAGCCGCATGGTTCGCGCGAGATGACCTGAGGCCGTTCGGCCTCATGTGCCTTCGGATGGGCTGGCGCCTGGCTAGCCGCCCGTTCGGCACAGACCGGGGCCATCCGGCCCCGGCCCGCATCCGATACCGACCTGGCCGCGCCGCGTCTGCCCGCGGCCAGGTGTCTACCGGCCGGCCCATAGCGCCGCAGCCGCAAAAGGAGGAAACACGAATATGAGCGATGTCGTCGATGTTGTCATTATCGGAGCCGGTCCTTACGGGCTTTCGCTGGCCGCGCACCTGAGCGCGGCCGGCGTCAGCTACCGTCATTTCGGCGTGCCGATGCGGCTCTGGCGCTCGGCCATGCCGCAGGGGATGTACCTCAAGTCCCAGGGCTTCGCCTCCAATCTTTCCGACCCTGGCGGCACCCACACGCTGGAGGCCTTCTGCCAGGCGACGAGCCATCCCTATAAGAGCTACGGGCTGCCGGTATCGCTGGAGAATTTCGTCAACTACGGCCAGTGGTTCGCCTCCCAGCTCGACCTGAAGGTCGAAGAGGTTCTCGTCGCCGGCCTGGTCCGGCGGGGTGAGGTGTTCGAGCTCAGCCTCGCCGACGGTGAGCAGTTCACCGCGCGCAGGGTGGTCGTCGCGATCGGCGTGGAGCATTTCGCCTACGTGCCCTCCTCGCTCGCCGAACTGCCCGCCTCGGCCTGCACGCACAGCTCGGCCCACACGGACCTGGCGGCTTTCAGCGGCCAGGAGGTCGTCATCCTCGGTTCCGGCCAGTCCGCCCTGGAGACGGCGGCGCTGCTGCACGAGAACGGCGCGGGAGTTCAGATCCTGGCCCGCAGGCCCGTCATCCGGTGGAACGGCCAGCCCCTGAACCCGGTCCGGCCGCTGCTGCAGCGGCTGCGGGAGCCTGAGGCCGGGCTCGGCTCGGGCTGGTCCACCTGGTTCTACTCCAACCATCCGGAGCTCTTCCGGCGCCTGCCTGCCAGCACCAGGGTGTACCGCGCGCGCACCGCGCTTGGCCCGGCCGGGGCCAGCTGGCTCCGGCCGCGGGTGGAGGGCCAGTTCCCGGTCCGGACCGGCCAGACCGTGATATCAGCCAAGACGGGCGACGAGAAGGTGCAGCTGCGGATCGCAGGCGGCGGACCCGACGTGATCGCCGACCACGTGATCGCCGCGACCGGCTATCGCATCAACCTGAAGCGGCTGGAGTTCCTGCCGGAGGCGATACGGTCCTCACTGCGGACCGTGGGCGGGAGCGCGGCGGTCGGCGGCGACTACCAGTCCTCCGTCCATGGGCTCTACTTCATCGGACCGTCCGTGGCCCCCAGCATGGGGCCGGTCATGAGGTTCGTTTTCGGCTCGGAGCACGCCGCGACCACCGTGGGCCGCGCGCTGGCGGGCATTTCCGGCCGGAAGTCTTCAGCGGCTGTGACTGCAGGCCGGTGATGCCCCGCGACCATGAGCACGCCCTGGCGATATCGCGGGCCGGCCCGCGAGCCAGGCTTCGCGGCTCCCTCGGCGCTCATCCCGCCAGCGGGCCCTCGGCCGGCTCCGGGCGCCGGGCGCCAGCGGCGGTCCTGCGGCTGGCGCTGCCGGCCGCGGACACCGTCGCTCTGGCGGTGGCGGTGGCCCTGAGCGGAGCCAGCACCGGGCAGGGGGCTGGCCGCAGGGCGGCGGACAGCCTGCTCTGCGCGCTCTACGTCGTCTCCGTGCTCGTCGTCCTGGCGGCCGGCCGCCAGCACCGGCTGCGTATCTGCCTTCGCGTCTCCGACCAGGCCGGGCGGGTCCTGATCGCCACGACCGCGCCGGTGCTCGCCTTGCTCGCCTGGCTGCCTGGCACCCGCGTGCTCGCGCTCGCGCTGTGGGCGGGCGGGCTCGTCCTCGGCTGCCGCATGGTGCTCTGCGTCGCGCTGCGGGAGGCGCACCGCCGCGGACTGCTCACCGAGCCCGCCGTGGTGATCGGCTCGGGCACGTTCGGCGCCTACGTCGCCGACCTGATGCGCACGCACCCCGAGTTCGGGCTGCGGCCGATGGGCCTGCTCGACGACGGCCCGCCCCGCCGGGACCTCTCGGTGCCCTCCCTGGGCAGCCCGTCCAACCTGGCGGATGTCGTCCAGCGGCTCGGCATCCGCCGGGTCATCGTGTGTTTCTCGTCGGACAGCCGCGACGAGGACATCGTCACGGTGATGCGCGCCAGCCGTCCGCTCGGGGCGGACGTGTACGTGGTCCCCCGGCTCTACGAACTGGGCATGGCCGTGCCGCGCGGCTGCCTGGACGAGATCTGGGGCATCCCGCTGATTCCGCTGCGGAGATCTGGTCATTCGCGGGCCGCGCTCGCGCTGAAGCGTTCCTTTGATGTTGTTTTCTCTGTTGTGCTGTTCGCGGTGGCCGCGCCGCTGATGCTCGCGCTGGCGGTCGCGATCCGGCTGCGCTCGGGCCAGACGGCACTGTTCCGCCAGGCCAGGGTGACCGGCGAGGGGCGGGTCGCCCCGATCTTGAAGCTGCGCACGCTGGCCGTTCATGCTGACCACGACACGCGCTGGACCGCGGCCGAGCACCTCAGCCCGTTCGGCCGGTGGCTGCGCGCCACCCACATGGACGAGTTGCCTCAGCTGGTCAACGTGATGCGCGGTGACATGTCACTGGTCGGGCCGCGGCCAGAACGGCCCCACTTCGCCGAGCGGTTCAGCCGCGAGATCCCGCGGTATGCGGGCCGAACCCGGATGCCCGCGGGCATTACGGGCTGGGCGCAGGTCAACGGGCTCAACGGCGACACGTCGATCTTCGAGCGGGCCCGCTTCGACAACTACTACGTGGAGTACTGGTCGGTCTGGCTGGATCTGGTCATCCTGGCTAGGACGCTGGCGACCGTGGTCCGCGGTGGCCGGCGGGTGAGGTCATGACCGCTCTCGGGCGTAACGGCAGGACCGCCCCTGACATGAGCCGGCTCAGCCTGAGCCGGGTGCCGATGATCCTGATGTACCACGGTGTGGCGAACGTGGCCGAGGACCCCTACCACCTGTGCGTGACGCCGGCCCGCTTCGCGGAGCAGATGGCGTCGCTGCACCGGCTCGGCCTGCGCGGCGTCGGGATCTGTTCGCTCATCGACGCGATGCGCGCGGGCCGAGAGCGCGGGCTGGTCGGCATCACGTTCGACGACGGGTACGTCAACGTGCTCGAGGCCGCGCTGCCCGAGCTGAAGCGGCACGGGTTTACGGCGAGCGTCTACATCATCTCAGGCCGGCTCGGCGGCACTAACGAGTGGGACGAAGGGCTCGCCTGGCCGCTGCTTTCCGCTTCCCAGGTGGGTGAGCTCGCGGCCGCCGGGATGGAGATCGGCTCGCACAGCGCCACCCATGTCCGGCTGGCCGGACTGGCGGCCGGGCAGCTGGAAACCGAGGTCAGCGGGAGCAGGGCCAGCCTGAGCGAGCTCACCGGCGCCCCCGTCCGCGGCTTCGCCTACCCGTACGGCTCGATGGACGCGGCCGCCCGCCGTGCGGTGCACGACGCGGGCTACGGCTACGCGTGCGCCGTGCAGACTCCGCTGGCCGACCTCGGGTTGATGGCCCTGCCCAGGGTCTACGTCGGTCAGCAGGACGGAGCCGCTCGGATGACCGCCAAAAGATTTCTCTATCGGGGCTACGTAGCACTTAAGGGGATACGCCCATGAAGGTCCTGCACATTATCACCGGTCTGGATGCCGGCGGCGCCGAGATCCAGCTGGCCTTGATCCTGAAGTACACCAGGCATGAGACCGACGTGGTGACGCTGTACAACCCGGGCCCGGTGGCTGACCTGATCCGGACCGGAGGTACCAGCGTGCGCGACATCGGCATGCGACGCAATACCGAGATAAGCGCCCTGCTGAGGCTGCGTGCACTCATCGCGGAGGGCCGCTACGACGTCGTGCACACGCACCTGTTCCGGACCCAGATCTACGGCCGCCCGGCGGCGTGGCTGGCCGGCGCGCCGGTGGTACTGACCACGGAGCACTCGATCGGCGAGACGCACATCGAGCGCCGCAAGATGACCTCGGCGGTGCGCGGGCTCTACCTCGCCTCGGAACTGTTCTCCGACGCCACCATCGCCGTCGCTGATGTCGTCAAGGAACGGCTCATCAAATGGGGTGTGTCCGGCCGGAAGATCACCGTTATCCCCAACGGGCTTGATGTGCCCGCACTCGCCTTCGACCCCGCGGCGCGCCAGCGGGTGCGCGAGCAGTTCGGCATCTCGCCGGACACCTACGTGATCGGCGCGCTCGGCCGGCTAGACCCGAACAAGCGCATCGACCTGGTGGTCGAGGCGGCGCTGCCCATGCTCGGCGAGCGGTGCAAGATCCTGGTCATCGGCCGCGGCGAGGACCAGGCGCGGGTAGAGGCCGCGGTGGACCGGCTCGGGGCGCGAGAGCACGTGATCTTCGGCGGCTTCCAGTCCGATACGGCCGCCATGATGGCCTCCTTCGACCTCTACGTCGCCGCCTCGGTCCAGGAGACGTTCGGGCTGTCGGTCCTTGAGGCCATGGCCAGCGGCCTGCCCGTGCTCTACACGGTCTGCCCGGCCCTGGACGGTCTCCCGACCAGCCAGGCCCGGCAGGTGCCGGGAACGGTCGAGGGTCTGGGCCTCGAGATCCGCAAGGCGGTTGAGGCCGGACCGCAACCGCGCGAATCCGACGAGACGGTCTTCGCAAGCTACGGCATGGAGTCGGTGGTCAAGAAGATCGATGACCTCTACGAGCAGATCGCCGCGTCCCGCAGGCGACCGGCCAGGCGGCTGGCGGCTCGCCGCCGCAGGGATGCGTCGCGGCCGGGTTCCGGCCGGCGGGAGACCGGGTGAGGAATCCCCCGCCCGGACCGCAAAAGATACCGGTCTGCAACCAAGGTGACACGGCCTGACATGAAGGTGGCCCTGGTAGGAGAAGGTACCTATCCGCATCAGTTCGGTGGCGTCAGCGTCTGGTGCGACCAGCTTGTCCGCGGGTTGCCTCAGTATGACTTCACCCTGATCCCGCTGGTCGCCACGGGAAACGAGCCGATGCGGTGGGAGCTTCCAGGCAACGTGAAGTCGGTCGTGACGATCCCGCTCTGGGGCCGGCCGCCGGCGGTGCCGCTGCGCGCACGGCTGTCCCCGGGGCGCGCCGACTCCATGCTGGGCGAACTGGTCGATGTGCTGCTCACCCCGCCTGACCAGGCGCAGGACAGGTTCTCCGACGTCATGCACGAGCTGTTCACCTTCGCGCAGACCAAGAACCTGCGGGCCGCCCTGGTCAGCGAGACCGCGGTGAAGTTGCTCAGCGGCGGGTGGCGGCAGCGGTGGCCAGACATCTTGCCCGAGAGCGCTGCCGCCGACCTGACAGACGGCCTGGCCGCCGGCGCCGGCGACCACGTTAACGGCCTGCCAGGCCTGGGCGAGCAGGGTGGGCTCAGCCGGATGGTGCCGAGTGTCGGCGACGCGGTCACCGCGATGCAGCTTCTCGAGCATGCGCTGCGGCCGTTTTCCCATCCGCCCGTGCAGGCAGACGTGGTGCACACGGTGACCAACGGGCTTGGTGCCCTGCCCGCTTTCGCGGCCAAGTGGCGGTATGGGCTGCCGATGATCGTCACCGAGCACGGCGTCTACATGCGCGAGCAGTACCTGCACCTGCGCCGCCCGGAGTTCGGCTGGCCGGTGAAAGATCTGTACCTGCGTTTCCTGCGTCGGCTGTGCACCTTGGGTTACCACGAAGCGGACATCATCACTCCCGGCAACATCTATAACAAGCGCTGGGAAGCGGAGCTCGGTGCGGACGAGGCGCGCGTCCGCACCGTGTACAACGGCGTGGATCCGGCTGTCTTTCCCGTCGTGGACTCCGAACCCGAGGTTCCGACGATCTCGTGGGCGGGACGTATCGACCCGTTCAAGGACCTCATCACCCTCCTGCGTGCGTTCTCCCTGGTCCTGCGAGAGATACCGGAGGCGCGGCTGCGCATCTTCGGCTCACCGCCGCAGGGCGGGGAAGCCTATCTGGAGCACTGCCGGGCCGAAGCGTATGACCTGGGCATCAGCAAGCAGGCGACGTTCGAAGGCCGGGTGCCCCAGATCCGGGACGCCTACGCCGCAGGCCATGTCGTGGTGCTCTGCAGCATCACCGAAGGTTTCCCCTACACGCTCATCGAGGCCATGGCGTGCGGACGGCCCTGCGTGGCCACCAACGTCGGCGGGGTTACCGAGGCCCTTGGCGACGACGCCGGCCTCGTGGTGCCGCCTCGCAGTCCTGCGGCCCTGGCGGACGCCTGCCTGAAGTTGCTGCGCGATGACGGCATGCGGCGGAAGATGGGCGCCGCTGCCCGGGCGCGGGCCATCGAGCACTTCACCGTGGACCGGGCGATCAGCGCGTTCGACGAGATGTACACCAAACTCGGGAGCCGTCCCGATCAGGCTGCGGCGGCAGGCCAGCAGGATTCCGTGGCCTCGTCCCGGTCCGGTCACTGGATCGCGCTGCCTGCCGAGGAAGAAAGTACCGTGGTCGGGCCCAGGCCGGTTACGGTCAGCCAGGCCGAGGCCGATCGGCCGCGCGCTGGCATCGGTGAAGAGGTGACCCAGATCTTGCCGGTACTGGGCGCAGGCTGGCCGGTGCCCGATCCTGGGCCCACCGTGCGGGACGCTGTGTTCTCCGAGACGCTCGATCTGGACCGGACCCAGCCGCTGTCCGTGCTGCGCGCGACGTGGCCGGGCATGCCAGGTGCGGACCCGGCGGTGCCGCAGGAGGACACGGCCGAGCCCGAAGCCGAGCAGACGATGATCCTCCCGGTGCCGGCCGAGAGGCCCCCCGAGCTGTCCGAGCCTGAGCTGTCCGAGCCTGAGCTGTCCGAGCCTGAGCTGTCCGAGCCCGAGCGGTCTGAGGCGAACCACGGGCACGAGGACGAGCCGGAGCAGTCCACGGATCGGGGCGATGAGGACCGGACCACGGCGGCGCCCCAGCTGACGGAGGCGATGAGGTGAGTACAGAAAGCGTGGAAGACGCGCGCCCGGTGGTGCCGACGATCAACGGGAAGACCCCGCAGTGGCTTCAGGACCTGGACCCCTACGGCATCGACACGCTTACGGTGGCCGCCCTGTGCGAAAAGTTCAGCGCCGTGTGCGAGTCGGCCGTAGATTCGCTGGAAGTGGCCAGCGCGCTGGAGTTTGAGGGCTTCAACGACCGGGCTGTCCAGGAAGAGTACGGCGTCAAGGACGTGTTCGCCCTGGCGCGCGCGATGTACCGGCGCGTATCGCGGCGGCCGGCCGCCCCGGCGCCGGCCAGCGACCCATGGCAGATGAACCGGCTCAGGCCGCTGCTGCATGGTCTGCTCTACGCGCTGCCTGCCGTTTGCTTTCCCGCGGCCGGGGGCCTGCTCGGCGGCCCGGGCGTGCTGCCCACGCTGGTGGTGGCGCTGCTCGTCGCGTGGGGGCTCAGCCAGGGTCTGGCCTGTATCGGATACCTGCGCCGGGCCGGCACAGCCGACGAGGAGCAGGTGCAGCGGGTGCTGCGGGCCGGACTCGGCGCCGGGTTGGTGCTGGTGGCCCTGGCCATGCTCGCCGCCCGGCTCGACCTGCATTCCCACCCGCTGGTGCTCTTCTTCGGCGCGGGTGAGGGCGTCTACATGCTCGGTGCGTGCGTGCTGATGGTGGTGGGCGCGGAAACGTGGCTTCCGTTGGCGCTCGCCCCCGGCGTGGTGGGCAGCGGCGTCTTCCTTTACCTCGGCCGTCCGCCCGGGCTCGAGCATCTGGCCTGGGGCGCCCTCGGCGCCACGCCCCTGCTCGCCTGCCTGATCGCGCTGGCGTGCACGCGAAAGCAAGGCTTCCGGGCCGGCCGCCTGCTGGTGGCGCCGGAACTGCGGGCCGCGGTGCCGGCCATCGCCTTCGGCGTGGTGGCGGCCGGTTTGCTCTCGTTCCCTGTGATAGCAGGCCCGCAGGGCCATGGCGGCCTCAATGCCGGCGCGTTGCTCGCCTCGCTACCGCTCTCGCTGAGCATGGGCGCGGCGGAGTGGAGCCTGCTGTGGTACCGGCGGCGGACCCGGCGGTTGCTCGGCACGATGAGCGGATTGGGCGGCTTCCGGCTCCGTTCGCGCCTTTCGCTGTTCGTCGCATTGCTGCAGTATCTGTGCGGCACGGCCGCGCTGATGGCCGCCGGGGCGGCGATCGCGGGCGCGACCGGCTTCGCTCACCCGGGCTGGGCCGACCTGCCGGAGATGGCGGCGTACCTGATGCTGGGGTCGGCCATGTTCCTCGCGCTCCTGATGCAGACCATGGGGGTCCGCGCTATCCCGCTTCTCGCCGCCTCGGCTGCTTTGGCCGCCGAGCTCATTCTCCACAACGAGGGCATGATCGTGCAGGTGGTGACGCCTGCCGCCCTGCTCATCGTGATCGGCTGCTTTGCCGTGATGGCCCTTGGAGCGGTACGTCATGGCTAGCGGCCAGCCCAAAAAAGGACCGTTCGGATTCGCGCGAAACAGCGCGTCACATATAGGAGGATCGACCATGACGGATGTCGTAGCCGTCACCGGTGCCGAGGGATTCATCGGATCCCATTTGGTGGAGGCACTAGTGCAACGCGGATGCCGGGTACGGGCAATGGTGCTTTACAACATGTGGAGCTCATGTGCCTGGCTCGACACCCTCGACCGGGACGTCATGGACCACGTCGACGTGGTGTTCGGCGATGTGCGGGATCCCGCGTCGGCCCGTGAGCTCGTTGAGGGCGCGGAAATCGTGTATCACCTGGCCGCGATCGGATCGGTGCCCTACTCCTACAGTGCGCCGAGGTCCTTCGTGGACAACAACTCCATCGGCACCTTGCACGTCCTGGAGGCCGTCCGCGCCTGTCATACGCCGAGAATGGTGCACACGTCAACGAGCGAGACCTACGGCACGGCGCGCACCGTGCCCATCAGCGAATCGCATCCGCTGCAGGCCCAGTCGCCGTATGCCGCCTCCAAGATCGCCGCCGACAAGCTGGTCGAGTCCTACCACCTCAGCTTCGGCGTCCCGGCGGTAACACTGCGGCCGTTTAACACCTTCGGCCCCCGGCAGTCCACCCGGGCGGTCATCCCGCAGGTCATCACGCAGCTCGCGACCGGCACGCGCCTGCTCAAACTCGGCGCGCTCGACCCGACCCGGGACTTTTCTTACGTCACCGATACCGTCCAGGCCTTCATTGAGCTCGGCGAGGCCCCGGCCTCGGCGGTGCTCGGCGAGGTGTTCAACTGCGGGCCAGGCGACGATATCGCCATCGGCAAGCTCGCGGAAGACATCGCCAGGCTGATGGGCGTGGAAGCGGATATCGTGGAGGACGCTCAGCGGCTGCGCCCGAAGGAATCCGAGGTGATGCGGCTCGTCTGCGACGCGACTAAGCTTCGCGAGCGCACCGGCTGGAAGCCCCGCCTGACCAGGGACGAGGGCCTGCGGGAGACGATCGACTGGTTCTGTGAGCCGGCCAACCTGGCCCGCTTTAAGACCAACGAGTACCACCAGTGAGTTAAGGAACATGCTTCCTGCCATCGAAGCCCCGTGGTCGCGAGGGGAGCTGAAGTGCGCATCCTGATCATCGGCGCGAGCAGCTTCCTCGGCGGTCATCTGCTGCGCGAGGCCGGCCCAGCAGGCCATCAGGTCGTGACGGCGGGCCGGTCCGCCGTCGCGGCCTCCCCCTCGCATCACCGGCTCGACCTGTCAGAAGATAGCCTGCCCCGGATCGCCGAGGTCATCGGCGCCATCGCTCCCGACGTGGTGGTCAACTGCGCCGGGGCTACCGCGGGTAGCCCGGACTTGCTGGCCGCGGCCAATATCACGGCCGTCTACGCACTGGTCACGGCGATGCTCGAGTCACGAACGCGGGCCAGGCTGGTACAGATCGGTTCCGCCGCCGAGTACGGGCGCACCGAGGAGGGCGTCCCGGTAACCGAGACGGCTCCGGCTCGGCCGGCCAGCGTCTACGGTGCCACCAAGCTGGCCGGAACCCGGCTCACCGAAGTGGGCCGGAGGGCTGGCCTCGACGCGGTCGTGCTGCGGGTCTTCAACGTGGTCGGCGCCGGGGCGCCGGAGGACGGCCTGCCGGGACGCGCGGCCGCGCAGCTGCGCGAGGCCATGGCGGGCGGCACCGACGTCCGGCTCGGTCCGCTGGACGCGGTTCGCGACTTCATCGACGCGCGGGATGTCGCCGACGCGGTCTTCGCCGCGGCGACCGCGACCGCCCTGCCGCATCCGGTCCTCAACATCGGCAGCGGTCACAGCATCGCCTCCCGGACCCTGGTGATGGAATTGCTCGCCGTCAGCGGCTACGATGCCGCCGTAACCGAAGATGCGCCTGGTTCGGCGCGCTCGGCCGCCTTGTCGTGGATGCAGGCCGACATCACCCGGGCGCGGCAGGATCTGCGCTGGCGGCCGTGCCGCGACCTGAAGGCATCCGTGTCCGACTTGTGGGAGGCGAGCTGTGGTGCGACCGAGGGCTGACGCGGCCACCCGGGTCACGCCGTCGCCGCGGCTCGTCGTGCCTGCCTACTTTCATCCGGCCGTTCATCCCGGTCAGTGGGAATGGCTGGCCGAGCACGCGGCTCAGGTTCGCCTGGTGGTCCTCAACGTCGCCAACGGGCCAGGCGACGGGCCGGAGGCCCCCTTCAAGGAAGCAACAGAACGCCTCCGCAGCGCCGGGGTGCCGGTGGTCGGGTACGTGGACACTAACTACGGCGACCGGCCCGCCCGGGAGATTATGACCGAGCTCGAGCAGTACCTGGACTGGTACGGGGTAAACGGCGTGTGCCTGGATCGCGTCGCGGCTGCCGCCGCCAAGCTGGCCTACTATGGCGCGCTAACCGCCCGGGTCCGCAAATTGGGAGCGCAGGTCGTATTCTTTAACCACGGTACGTACCCATCCTCAGCTTATGCCGAGCACGCTGACCTGCTGGGCACGTTCGAAGGCCCCTGGAATTCATACCTTAAACTCAATGTACCGCGCTGGGTGACGACGTGGCCGGCGGAGAAGTTCTACCACGTCGTGTACTCGGTGCCGCCCGAAAGTTTCAGCGAGGCCGCTCAGCTCGCCACCCGGCGTCACGCGTCAGCTGTTTATATTACTGAACGCGGTGGTGGTAATCCATACGACAGCCTGCCCATTGATTGCAGGAATTGACGTGTCAAGGTCAAGTGAACCCGGCAGGCGCCGGGGCCGCAGGTGGCGGCTCGTGTTGCCTGTGGTCGCTGTCATCGCGATCATGTGGGCCGCGGTAGCCTGCGGAGGGACGAGCCAGCCGACCGACCCGGCCCAGACCAGCCCGGCTCAGACCAGCCCGGCCCAGACCAGTCCGGCCCAGACCAGCCCGGCTGCCAGTACCGGCAAGGACTGCCTGCAGCTGGTCGTTCCTGCTTATTTCTATTCTTCTGCTATCTGGGCTCAGGCGGCCGAGGTCAAGCCGGCCCCTGGTGACATCATTCTGGACATCTCAGGTGTAGGAGCGGGCAATGCGCCGGACGCGCATTTCCAGGCCGTGGCCGAGCAGGCGAAAGCGGCTGGCGAAACAGTCCTGGGTTATATCTCTACCGTCGACGGTCAGCGGCCGGCCAGCCAGGTCGAGACGGAGGTCAGGAACTACAAGGCGTGGTACGGAGTCACCAGCATATTCCTCGACCGAGTTTCCGGGGAGCCGCAGCAGCTGGCCTACTACCGGCAGGTAGTAAACTACATCCACGGGTTCGACGCCGGATCTTCCGTCTGGCTTAACCCGGGTGATTACCCAGATCAGCAATATATGTCAATTGGTGATGTGGTGATGGTATTCGAGGGCACGTATGCCCAGTACCTCACGCTGCAGGTGCCGAGCTGGGTTGACGACTATCCCGCGTCGAAGTTCGCGCACACGATATACGCCACCTCGGCCTCGGACCTCGCGAACGCGCTGAACCTGGCCACAAGCCGGCGCGACGCGCATGTCTACGTGACGGACGGCTCAGGGGCCAATCCCTACGCCGGATTGCCGAGTTACTGGTCGCGCGAGAATTCCGTCGCCTCGTCGGGCTGCGCGGCCGGATGAACGACCGGCCGTTGCGGGTAGCCACCCTCATCACCCGGCTAGAGGGCGGCGCGGGCGTGCTCGCGCTGCGCGGCGCGAAGGCGCTTGACCGGAATGAGTTCCAGGCCACGATCATTACCGGCAGCGGGAATCACCTGCTAGATCAAGCGGCCGCGGCCGGCTTGGAGGTGATAATCGAGCCCGCCCTGCGCACGCCGATCGATCCGCGCAATGACCTGCGAGCACTGCATGCGCTCGGCACCCTGCTGGGCCGGGGTCGCTTCGACGTGGCGCATACACACACGGCGAAGGCGGGTGTGCTTGGCCGGCTGGCCGCCAGCCGTGCTGCCGTGCCGCGGATCGTTCACACCTACCATGGCTTCCCGTTCCATGAGTTCCAGTCGCGCGGTCGGCGCGGTGCCTACGTTGCCATCGAGCGCCGGCTGGGCCGGATCACCGATGTGGCCCTGTGCGTCGGGACTGCGGTCGCGGTCGAAGCGGTTAGGCGCGGCCTGGTGGCGCCGGACCGGGTCCGGACCATCGGCGTGGCCGTGGATAAGGTGCCTGGAGCAGAACTGCCTGCGCACGCTCCGCAGGCCAGGGCGCGTGCGCGGCAGGCTCTCGGTCTTCCCGATGACGCGATCGTGGTGGGCGCTGTCGGGAGGCTCACCTACCAGAAGGCACCGGAGGATTTCCTGGCTGCCATGCGCCACCTCGGCCGGCCGGACGTGATCGGTGTCTGGGTCGGCGGGGGTGAGCTGGCCGCCCGCGTCAGTCGCCTGGCCAGCCTGCAGCCTGCCGCGCGCGTGGTCCTGGCCGGCGAGCGAGCCGACGTAGTGGCGATCCTGCCGGCCTTCGACGTGTTCGCGCTGCCGAGCCGTTACGAGGGCTTGCCGACGGTGATAGTGGAAGCCATGGTATCGGGGATTCCGGTCGTGGCCACGGCCGTGAACGCCGTCACCGACGTGGTGATTCCAGGCGAGACGGGGCTCCTGGTGCCACCGCAGCGTCCGGATCTCATGGCCGACGCGGTGCGGTACCTGCTCGACCGGCCCGCGGTCGCCGCGCGGATGGCGGCTACGGCCCGGGCCAGGCTGGGCGAGAGGTTCGGGGAAGAAGCGCTGCGGGACGCTCTGGCCGCGGCCTATACCGAGCGCGGCAAGCCCGTACGCAAAGAACTCATCAAAGGGGGGCCAGGCTGCGCACAGGTGCTTCACACTGGCGGCGGCTGACGGCTGCCGGGCTAGGTGTTCTCACCGTTCTCATGGGCGTGGCCTGCTCATCCTCCCCCGCGCCCAAGGTGACGCCGCCGTGGAAACAGATCTGGTCTGGCAACTTCAACGGCCCGGCGGACGGCAGCGTCAACACCAAGTACTGGGAGTACAACACCGGCCAGGGCGTCTTCGGCACCGGCGAGGTCGAGACGATGACGTCCTCTTTGCATAACGTCCACCTGGACGGTCATGGCGATCTCGACCTCATCGTCTTCGGACACGGTGCGGCCGGAAGCAAAGGCTCAGCTTGGACCTCAGGCCGGATCAGGACCAAGAGCGAGTTCGCGGCGCCACCAGGCGGCGAGATGATGGTGGCAGCGTCGATCGAGCAGCCCGACCCGGCCAACGCGCTGGGATACTGGCCAGCACTCTGGATGCTGGGGTCGAAGATGTGGCCTGAGGATGGCGAAATCGACATCATGGAGGATGTCAACGGCCTCAGTGCGGACTCGGGCACCCTCCACTGCGGCAACCTTACGCAGCGCAATCCCGACGGGACCTACGGACCTTGCCACGAGACCGGCGGCCTGGGCAGCGGACTGCAGCCATGCCCCGGATGCCGGCTGGGTTTCCACACCTATACGGTGATCATCGACCGGCGTGACGCCAGCGACCAGCAGATCCGCTGGTATCTCGACGGACATCAGTTTTTCAGCGCGCACGAGTCACGGGTCGGCCGGGCCGCTTGGACCGCCGCGGTCGATCACGGCTTCTCGATCCTGCTCGATGTCGCTGTGGGCGGCGCGTATCCCAGTATCCAGTGCAAGTGCACCCCGCCTGGCAACCAGACCTCATCCCAGGGGACGATGGCCGTCCGCTACGTGAAGGTGCTCACGAATTAGCCGACGACCCAGTCACCGTTCTACCCGGTCACGGTTCTACCCATTCACGGCAGTTGGGTGATCCGAAGCCGCCCGCTGAATCGGGCCGGACACTGGTTTTTGCCGCTAACCGGGAAAACCAGCTGTCAGCCACTCTTTCGGTACCGGGCACGGCGTGGCCGCCCAACGGAGTGTGGCCGCTCGACTAGGCTCCCCTATGGATGAGCCCGAGGGCTCAGCCCGACACAGATGCCCGACACAGATGCCCGACACGAACAGCGCCCGGCACGAACAGCGCCCGACCCGAACAGAGGCAAGGAGCCAGCGGTGGCCTCCATTGAAGCGATCCATGCCAGGCAGATCCTGGATTCCCGTGGTAACCCGACTCTTGAGGTCGAGGTGGCACTAGACGACGGGACCGTCGGGCGCGCCGGGGTACCGAGCGGGGCCTCGACGGGCGCCTTTGAAGCCGTCGAGCTCAGAGACGGTGGCTCTGAATACGGCGGCAAGGCGGTGGGCCGGGCGGTTCAGGGTGTCATCGACGAGATCCAACCGGAATTGCTCGGCCATGAGGCCGACGATCAGCGGCTGGTCGACCAGGCGCTGATCGATATCGACAGGACGCCTGACAAGTCGAGGCTCGGTGCGAACGCCATCGTCGGCGTCAGCATGGCCGTCGCCCGGGCCGCCGCCGACTCCAGCGGCCTTCCGCTGTTCCGCTACCTCGGCGGACCTAACGCGCACGTGCTGCCCGTTCCGATGATGAACATCCTGAACGGTGGCGCCCACGCCGACAACAACGTGGACATCCAGGAGTTCATGATCACCCCCATCGGCGCTGCGACCTTCGCCGAGGCGCTCCGCTGGGGGGCCGAGGTTTACCACGCGCTTAAGTCGGTGATCAAGCAGCGCGGGCTCTCGACCGGCGTCGGCGACGAGGGTGGCTTCGCTCCCGACCTCGACCACAACCGGGCTGCCCTTGACCTCATCGTCGAGGCGATCGGCAAAGCAGGTTTCACCCCCGGCCAGGATGTCGCGCTAGCGGTGGACGCGGCCGCGTCGGAGTTCTACGCCGATGGCGCGTACAACTTCGAGGGAAAGCCGCGGACCTCGGCAGAGATGGCGGCTATCTACGCTGGGTGGCTGGACGCCTACCCCATCGTGTCCATCGAGGACCCGCTCGCCGAAGAAGACTGGCCGGGCTGGCAGGAGCTTACGGCGAGCGTCGGCGATCTTGTCCAGGTGGTCGGCGATGACATCTTCGTCACCAACCCGGAACGAATCCGTCGCGGCATCGCTGAGCGCTCAGCGAACTCGCTGCTGGTCAAGCTGAACCAGATCGGCTCGGTCACCGAGACCCTAGACGCGGTGAGCCTGGCTCACCGGGCTGGCTTCAGCTGCGTGATCAGCCATCGCTCCGGCGAGACCGACGACACCACCATCTCGGATCTTGCTGTCGCGACGAACTGCGGTCAGATCAAGACTGGCGCGCCCGCCCGGGGCGAGCGGGTGGCGAAGTATAACCAGCTGCTCAGGATCGAGGAGCTCCTCGGCGACGCGGCGGCCTACGCGGGCTCAGCTGCCTACCCCCGCTTCGCGGCGCGGGCCAGCCAGGGCTGATGTCCCCGCCCGCCGCTGCTCCCCGGTCAACCCGGCTGACCGGCCGGGCTGCCGTGCTTGCGGTGGTGATCTGCGCGATCGCGCTGAGCCTCGCTTATCCGGTTCGTGAGTACGTGGCTCAGCGGCGGTTGATCGATCAGCTGGTAGCACAACAGCAGACCACGCTGGCACAGGTGAAGAACCTGGAAACGGAGCAAGCCAAGCTCTCCAGCCAGTCATACATCGAGCAACTGGCCCGGCAGGAGCTCGACATGTGCTTCCCTGGCACGAAGTGCTACATCGTCGAAGGCGGCCAGCCGCAGGTCGCCGCGGCCCCTTCGTCGCGGCCAGGGCTACCACCGTGGTACGACAAGCTGTGGCGGTCGGTCCAGCAGGCAGACGCGAAGTGATAACAACGCGGGATGAGGCGGTCATCGCCATTCAGCTCGGCCGCTCGCCGCGTGCGCTGCTCGGCGTCGCCCACCGCTGTCCCTGCGGGCTCCCCGATGTCGCGGAGACGGCGCCCAGGCTGCCTGATGGCAGCCCCTTTCCCACCCTGTACTACCTAACCTGCCCCCTGGCTAATGCGGCGGTGAGCAGGCTGGAAGCCTCCGGGCTGATGCGTGAGATGACGGCCAGGCTGGCTGACGACACGGTGCGCTGTCGCTATGAGTCCGCGCACCACGACTACCTGACGCGGCGAGAGACGGCGGCTCGCTCAGCGGGAATCGAGCCGCTGCCACCGGGCACTCAGTCCGCTGGCGGAATGCCCGGGCGGGTAAAGTGCCTGCATGCGCTGGTTGCTCATGAGCTCGCTGCAGGCGGCGTGAACCCGTTCGGCCGCGAGGCGCTGGACGCCGTGGGCGAATGGTGGCTGTCGGGACCCTGCGTCCCGCAGGACACCTGATGACCTGCCGGGTAGCCGCCGTGGACTGTGGCACGAATTCGCTGCGGCTGCTGGTGGCGGACGTAGATCTCGACCGTGCCGAGCTGACAGACCTGACCCGCCGGATGGAAATCGTCCGCCTCGGGGAGGGTGTGGACAAGACCGGGCGACTGGCGCCGGCCGCACTCGCGCGGACGATCGGGGTGCTGCGCGAATACGCGGATATCATCGCCGGCTTTGCTGCCCAGTCGGTGCGTATGGTGGCCACCAGCGCAACCCGCGACGCCGGCAACGCGGCCGAGTTCGTCCGCCGGGTATCCGATGTGCTCGGGGTCGCGCCGGAAGTCCTCAGCGGGGCCGGGGAGGCGATGCTCTCGTTCACCGGGGCGACCGCAGAACTCGCCGCCGATCACGGCGGTCCTTTCCTCATCGCCGACATCGGCGGCGGCTCGACCGAATTCGTCCTGGGCCCAGGGGGGTACGGGGGGCCAGGGGGCACGGGGGGCGGGCAGCCCCCCGTAACCAGGGGGGGTCTGGGGGGGATCGTCCCCCCGGGTTATAGCGCGATCTCTGTCAATATCGGCTGCGTCAGGATGACCGAGCGGCACCTGCGCGGCGACCCGCCGACGGCGCGAGAGATCGCGGCGGCCACCGCTGACATCGACGCGGCCCTGGATGCGGTGGCTGATGCCGTACCGGTGTCAGAGGCGAAGACGCTAGTCGGTCTGGCGGGTTCGGTCACTACGGTAGCGGCGATCGCGATGGGCCTGTCCGGCTACGATGCGGCCCGGATCCACCACGCGCGTGTCTCCGCGGCCGACGTGCAT
>Ga0302235_10000494_pt1 | contig 31388 bp, 28 predicted proteins | sample II_Palsa_N3_3_FD_193577 | JGI IMG/M metagenome (GOLD analysis project Ga0302235, IMG submission 193577) | Peat permafrost microbial communities from Stordalen Mire near Abisko, Sweden - II_Palsa_N3_3 | ecosystem: Environmental > Terrestrial > Soil > Palsa > Peat permafrost | place: Sweden...
GCTCATCGCTGAGCTGGACCAGCGTCTGCGTTCGCGCCACAGCGATATGGTGGCGGATTGATCACAGCGTCAGGCGAACAACAGCGCCAACCATACAAGTCCGACCGCCTGCTGGGCAACGCGCTGAACTTGATTTGCTGTAGAACCGCGACCGCCTCCTGCTCCCCAGCGCCGAGCACGTCAGCACGCCGAACTCGAGGACCATGAGTACGGTGCCAACCGGCCAGCATCATCCAGGCCGATTTGAGGGAGGATTCGATGACAGATGCCGCTGAGCTACACGGACTACTACGAGGTGCTTGGGGTCCCGCGCGACGCGGACCAAGATGCGATCCGGCGCGCGTACCGCAAGCTGGCGCGCCAGTATCACCCGGACCTGAACCCCGACAGCGACGCGGAGGAGCGCTTCAAGGAACTCGGCGAGGCCTACGAAGTTCTGTCCGACGCCGACAAGCGGGAGCGTTACGACCGCCTCGGCGCGCGATGGCGGGAAGCTGAACGCGAGGCGCCCGAGGAGAGCTTCGAGGACTTCTTCACTCACCAGGGGTTCGGCGACGACACCCACGTGGAGTTCGGCGGGGACCTGTTCGAGGCGCTGTTCGGAGCGCGTACCGACCGCCCTGCCGGACCCCTGCGCGGCCGCGACCGCGAGGCGCTCCTTGAGCTGTCGCTCGAGGACGCGCTGGCCGGCGGCCGGCGGCGGTTGACGCTGGACGGCCGCGAGGTCAGCGTCAACTTCCCCGCCGGGGTTCGTGACGGACAGCTGATCCGCCTGGCCGGCCAAGGGGGCGACGGACGCGGCGGCGGTCCGCCCGGCGATCTGTTCCTGCGCGTCGCGCTGAAGCCGCATCCACGCTTCCGCCGGCGTGGCGATCACGATCTTGATGTCGACCTCCCGATCACACCATCCGAGGCAGCGCTCGGAACGACCGTCACGATCAACACCCCGACCGGCACCGCCCGGGTCCGGGTCCCGGCGGGCTCGTCCAGCGGCCGGCGGCTGCGGCTCCGTGGACGGGGACTTCCGAAGCGCGGTGGCGAAAGCGGTGATCTCCACGCAATCGTCAAGATCGTCGTACCGAAGGAGCTATCAGACCGTGAGCGCGAGCTCTACGAACAGCTCGCTGAGAGCTCGGGCGCTGACCCGCGGGAGGTGTGACGATGAACCCCGACAGGCAGACCGGTGATCGCGACCTCGCCTGGGAGGAAACGATCGAGCTGACCGTCCTCGCCAGGCACGCCGGGGTCAGGATCGTGCACGTGCGCCGCTACCTGGAGTTCGGGTTGTTTCAGCCACACCCGGCCGCGGCGGCCGAAACCCCGCGCTTTGCCCCGAGCAGCGCCGCGCGGGTGGCGCGAGCGGAGCGGCTACGCCGCGACCTCGGGCTCAACTACGCAGGCGCTGTACTCGCATGCGAGCTGCTGGACCGGATCAGCGAGCACGAGGCTCGTCTGTCGCGCACAAAGCGCCGGCCGCCGGCCTGAACGCGGGACAGCGGCCCTTCATTCGAGACCGCAGACAGGTAGGTCGCCTTGAGCGCGGCCCGCGGCGACCCAGTAGGCTCGGACTCTCTCCCGTCTGCTCGAGTGCGGACGCTCTCGAAAGGACTTGCCGTGATCCCCTTCCGTCGACTGCTGACGTGCCTGATTGTGTTGGGCGCGTTCGCAGCCTCCGCCACCGCGGCGCAGGCATGCACGATTTATTGGACGAACGCTACTGGGGGATCGTGGGACACTGCGACCAACTGGTCGACCGGGACGATCCCGGCCACCACCGACGATGTCTGCATCACGCTCCCGGGCACATACACGGTCACGCTGGGCGCCACGGGCGGCCTGAATGGGGGCGCGAACGTCCATTCGCTCACGCTGGGAGCCGCGGGCGGGACGCAGACGCTTGATATCGCGGGCCAGGATTACAACTACGAGGGCGAGACCTACAACTCGACGACCCTCAGCCTCGCCGCCGCCAGCACGATCAACGCCGGCGGTGAGCTGATCCTCGACGCGACCGGTGGCGGCGACCCCGTCAGCGGCGGCAATCAGGCGGGCGGCATCGCCGTTCTTGACAGCGCCGCGCTGGCGAACGCCGGCCAGATCGTCGCGCAGTCCGACGACGCCACCTGGCAGGAGTATTACGAGGGGACGCTCACGAACCAGTCATCGGGCAGCATCGAGGTCAACAGCGGCAGCAAGCTCACGCTGCCGTCGCCGAACACGGGCGGCGTCGCGCCGTCGTACTCGTACTCGCTGACGAACGACGGGGCGGTTGGGGTCGCATCGGGAGCCGCGCTGGTGCTGGCGGCCGGGCTCGGGAACAGCGGAGCGTTCGTCAACAACGGCCCTGTGACCAACAACGGGGCGATCACCGCCGTCAACCAGGGTGGGCAGATGACGTGGACCCAGAGCGGCGGCTCGGTGTCCGGCAACCCCGTCGTGATGCAGAACGGGGCATGGCTGGTTGACTCGGTCGGCTCCGGCTCGTTCCTGTTCAACTATTCCGGCGGCGCGCTGTCCGGAACGATCCCCGCCGGCCAGACCGTGACGGTGCAGGGCGAGGTGTTCAGCTCCGGCGGCGAGAATTACAACTCAACGACGCTCGGCCTCAACGCCAACGGCAACACATCCCCGGTGGTCAACGACGGGACGCTCGTGCTCGACGCCCCGGGGACCGGCTCGACGAGCGGCGGCGACACCTTCCTGACCAATGGCTCGCTCGTCAACAACGGCACCTTGATCACCCAGGTGGAGGACCCCACCTGGATCGACAACCTGCAGGCGAACATCACAAATGCAAGCGCCGGCAACATCGACCTCAACAGCGGCACGCTGATCTCCAACGCGGCCGAGACGACAACCAACAGCGGGACCGTGACGGTCGCGCCGGGTGCCCAGTGGGAGCTCGATGAGGCCGGCGCGCTGGTCAACGCCAGCGGCGGAACGCTTGTCCCGGAGATCGCGAGCGCGGCGAGCCTCGGCACCTTCCAGGTGACGGGTCCGTGCTGCAACGGACCGGGCTTGATCACCGCCGGTGGCACGCTGGCGCCAAAGCTCGTGGGAGGCTTCACGCCGGCAGCCGGCCAGGAGTTCAAAGTCTTTCTGCTGAACGGCGGCAAGTTCACCGGGACGTTCGGTGCGCTCGGCGCCGGCTTCACCGGCGACTACGCGAACGAGACCGCCTCGCCCGCGTACGTCGGCGTGCTCTACGGCAAGCGGGCCTCGGTCCTGTCGGTCGGCGCGATCGGCGTCGCAAAGAATAAGCTGAGCGTTGCGTTCAGCTGCTCCGACGGTTCCGGTGCGTGCCCGGTGGCGAGCATCGTCGGCCGCATCACCGAGCACTTCCGCGGCCAGAAGCTGATCGCGGTCACCGCTCGCTCGCACGCGAAGACGAAGACGAAAGTGGTTATCGTCGCATCCGCCGCCAGCACGCTCGCGCCCGGCGCGACCAGGCACGCCTCGATCGCCCTCAACAGCACAGGGCGCGCGCTGCTGGCCCGCTTCCACAAGCTGACGATCAAGATCACCGTGAGCGTCGGAGGCAAGGCCGTGAAAACCGGGTCTGTCGTCCTGCACGCGCCCGCCAAGCCCAAGCACCACAAGAAACACGCCTAACGGGTCCGTCCTGAACGTCTGACCGGGACCTCGCCGTCCACAGTGGCCAACTTGGTCCCGTTTTGTGACGAAAAACGGCACTTTCCGGAACCAAGTCGCGCCGCCACGACATCTGCGACGGGCGGACGACTGTTTTTCAGGGATCGGCCGTCCCAAGGCTCCGCCTCGATGGTGAGCCAGCTGTTCGGCGGCCCCTGGCCCGCAGCCATCCTGTAGGCGCGCCTTCCCGCGGTCGAGAGGGGCGACGGCAGATCGGCGGTTCGAGTCGCGGTTATGGAATAAGCCGTATCTCGCGAGCGTCTATCGAGGAAGTCAGCCGGACCCTGCAGCACGAGGGAGGCAGCGGCTGGCCGAGGCGAGTGTGACACGCCGGTGCCGATCGGCACCGACGGGTCTCGCCTTTCGACCATCAGCAAGCTAGGAGTTATCAATGCGGATCCTTATCCGACGGCGGCGGCCGGCGGTGCGAGCCGCAGCGCTCGCCGGGGCGCTGCTGTCGTTGTGCGTCGTGTTCGCGCCGAGCGCGATGGCGTCAGCGGTCTCGACGCCGAACGTGAGTCTGACGAACGACCTGGCGGGTCAGGTGAGTCAGTACACGATCGAGTTCACGCCGGTCAGCGAGATCGAGCCGGGGACGACGATCACGCTCGCTGCCCCAGCCGGCACGGTCTTCCCGAGCAGCGAGTATGACTACACGATCTACACGCTCGTCGACGGATATACCTATTCCGGCTATACGATTCTGAACCCGCCGCAGCTCGCCGACGGCGGCTCTGACGTGACCCTGACGGTCAACTCGGCGACAACGATCCCGGGCGGACAGGACATGGAGGTCGTGATCGGCGGCGTCGGCAACGCGTCGAGTGCGGGCGCCCAGGAGCTGTCCGTGGCGACCACTGGTGACGGCACGCCGTCGCTGTCGAATCCGTTCCAGCTCGTCGCTGATCCGGCGACGTCGTTGAGCGTCGTTGCGGGTAGTCCGAGTTCGGGCCAGGTGGGCCAGGCCTTCTCAGGTCCGTTCGAGGTCGAAGCGACCGACGAGTACGGCAACCCTGTCTCGGGAGTGAGCGTGACGTTCGCCGCCCCGTCGAGCGGGCCGAGCGGCCTCTTGCCAACCGGGGCATTCCCATACGGCCTCTCGACCGACACCGTCACGACGGGTTCGGACGGGATCGCTTCGTCGGACCCGTTCACGGCGGATTACTGGGTCGGAAGCTACGACGTGCAGGCGACCGCGAACGGTCTATCGCCGGTCGAGCTCGACGTGAGCAACCTCCCGGGCCCCGCGACCTCGGTGCTGGACGACCAGGGGGACGGTCAGTCGGCGCAGGTCGGCACCGCGTACGGGCTCCCGCTCGAGGTCCAAGTGACCGACGAGCACGGAAACCCAGTCCCGGACACGAGCGTCCAGTTCACGACACCGAGCAGCGGCCCGAGCGCGACGTTCGCCAACGGGACCAACACCGACACGGAGACCACCAACGCACAGGGCTACGCGACGAGCACCGGCTTGACCGCCGACTCGACGCCGGGGTCCTTCGAGGTGACCGTGACGGTTCCGGGGACCCCCGGTGCTCAGACGATCGTGTTTGGGCTGACGAACAATCCGGCCAAGGCGGCGGCCGCAAAGATCACATTGACGCTGTCTCCGCGCCGGATTCGCGCCAACGGACGCTCCCGCTCGGTGCTGATCGCCAAGGTCACCGACCAGCAGGGCGACCCGGTCGATACTGACACGGTCACCTTCGCCAGCAGCGGCGGACAACTGATCGGCCCAGTGACCGACGACGGAAACGGCGTCTACACGGCGGTGCTCCGCTCAACAGGTCAACCCGGCCGATACAAGCTCGTCGCGACAGACACCTCATCGAGCGCGCCGGTCAGCGCCTCCCAGACGCTGACCCAGTTCCGCTGGTAACACGAACGATGAACCAGGTCCACTGACTCGACTCGCGCGCACCGGCGGTTCGGCTTCCCAAGCCGTCGGTGCGCGCGTCACCCGTCAGGACTGCGGTGAGACACGATGCGGGCTCATGCCCAAGCGATCATCGCAGCGCCGTGAGACTCTAGTATTCGAGCCCGCCATGTCGAGAGAGCTACACCGGGACGTCACCACGGGGATCCCCCGGGAGGAGCTGAATGCCAGGCGCGCGCGGCTGCTGAAGCACATCCGGGATCAGAAGCTGACCGGCTATGTGCTGTTCGACGAGCAATACATCCAGTACTTCACGAGCTTTGGTTTTCTGGCAACCGAGCGCCCGGTCGCTGTCGCCGGGAACACCTCAGGGGAGACCGTGGTGTTCGTGCCCGGATTCGAGGTGGAGCGGGTGCGTGAGGAAACCGAATTCGAGCGTGTCGAGTCCTATCCGGAGTATCCGGGGGTCGAACATCCGATGCTGATCCTCGGACGGGTACTGCGCGACATCGGCATCACGGGCGCGGTCGCCGCCGACAGCGACGGTTATCCCGGCATCCTCGGCTATGCCGGGCCTTCGCTGAGCGAGGTGATGGGCGGCGCAACGACGGCCCTCTCGCCGTTCATCGAGAGCCTGATGGTGCTCAAGAGTGACGCGGAGATCGCGCTGATCCGCGAGAGCGCTCGGTGGTGTGAGGCCGGTCACCGGCTGCTGACGCTTTACTCGCGGCCGGGTGCTACCGAGGCACAGGCGAGCTTGCGCGCCGGACAGGAGGCGACGCTTGAGATGTTGGAGGTGCTCGGCTCGTCATTCGGCGGGCAGCACGCGTCCTCCGACGGGGTGTCGGTGGGATACCGGGGCCAGATCGGGCGACGCAGCGCTTGGGCGCACGCGATCGCGCACAACATCGAGTTTCAGCCCGGGGACGTGCTCGTGACGGAAACCAGCGCACCCATCTGGGGCTACAACGCGGAGCTCGAACGTACACTGATCGTCGGCCCTCCGAGCGACGAGGCACGGCGCCTGTTCGACCACATGGTCTCCGCACAGAAGGTGGCCCTGGATTGCCTGCGGCCGGGAGTCACCTGCGCTGATGTGGACCGTGCCGTGCTTGCCTATTTCGCAGCGAACGACCTGATGCCCTACTGGCGTCAGCACGTCGGCCACGCGATTGGGCTGCGTAACCACGAGCCGCCATTTCTCGACGTCGGCGATCACACCCGAGTCGAGCCGGGCATGGTGTTCACGATCGAACCTGGCCTCTACTCCCCAACGGCCGGCGGTTTTCGCCACTCCGACACGGTCGTCGTGACGCCGGATGGGAACGAGATCCTGACCGACTACCCGAAGAACATCGAGAGTCTGACGATCGAGTTGTGAGGTCGGCCTCGCAGGGCGGTGAGCAAATGCTCAGCGCCTGAACGGATGCTCCGGTATGCTTCACGTCGAATCGAAGGAGCCTACGAGCGAGGGAGACGGGTGCTGGCGAGTACGGAGTTGAACGCGGCCCGTGCGCGTGCCGCAGATGTCCTTGCAAAGCTTGGGGTCGCACTGACGCCGGCCGAGGCCGGCGCAATCGAGGTCGCTGACTTCGGGCTGTCGCGGCTCGAGGAGACCGGGCTTCAGATCGTCGTGTACGTGAACACGGAACGCGTTTGCGCCAAGGAGTTGGTCATGTTCCCGTGGCAGCTCTGCCCGGAGCATCGGCACCCGGAAGTCGATGGTCAGCCCGGCAAGGAGGAGACGTTTCGCTGTCGGGCCGGCACCGTCTACCTCTACGTCGAGGGTGAGCCGACCCCCAACCCGGCCGCGAGAGTCCCAGCCGACGGGACGTTCACGGTCTGGCATGAGGTCGTGCTGGAGCCGGGTGACCAGTACACGCTGATGCCGGACATACTGCACTGGTTCCAGGCCGGCGAGCACGGAGCGATCGTGTCCGAGTTCTCCACGCGCAGCACGGATCAGTTCGACATCTTCTCGGATCCCCGGATCCAGCGCGCGACCGCGGTCTCGGACTGATGGAGCCGGCGCCAGTCCTCTGTCTCGGCATCCTCGTGGCGGACATCTTCGTGCCGCCTTTGGAGCGGCTGCCGGCGGCTGGTGAACTGATCGCGACAGGTGATTTCCTGGTCCAACCCGGCGGTTGCGCCGCCAACGTATCGCTTGATCTGAGGACTCTGGGTGTCCCGTCGGCCGTCTGTGGGCGGGTCGGTGATGATCCGTTTGGTGAGCTGCTGATCCGCGATCTGCGGGAACGTGGAGTCGGTACCGACGATGTGCTGAGGACAGCCGGATGCCGTACCTCCACGACCGTGATCCTGCCGGTCATCGGTGACGATCGGCGTTACGTACACAGCTTCGGCGCAAACGCCGTGTTGAGCGGCGATGACCTCACGCAGGTGGCGCTCGAGCGGGCCGATGTGCTGTATGTCGGCGGGTACCTGATGTTGCCGTCGATGCAGCAGCGCTCGCTGGCCGAGCAGCTGCAGCGGGCGCGCGCACATGGAACGGTCGTCGTACTCGACGTGGCTGTCCCGGCCGGTAGCGCCGCGTCGCTCGACGCGCTGGACACGCTCCTGCCGCTCGCCGATTACTTCGTGCCCAACGCCGACGAAGCCCGCGCGATCACGGGTGAGAGCGATCCTCGCCGCCAGGCGCAGCGGCTGATGGCGTGCGGCGCCCAGCGTGTGCTGATCAAGCTCGGAGACCGTGGCACCTACGTTCGCGCGGCCGGGGTGTCGTTTGAGATGCCCGCCCCGCACGTGGACGCGGTCGAACCGTCCGGCGCCGGTGACGCGTTTGCGGCAGGCCTGATCGTCGGGATCCGTGAGCACTGGGACCTGGAAAGCCAGGTGCGCTTCGCGAACGTCGTCGGCGCGTCCGCGTGCACAGCACTCGGCGCCTGGAACGGCGTCTTCAGCCGGGAACAGGCGGATTTGTATCTCTCCGCGCATCCGCATGAGCCGATCATGAACGTGGCTGTCTGATGGCGCTCGTCCCGATGCCTGAGCTGCTCGCGAATGCGCGCGAGGGGGGCTATGCGGTGGGCTATTTCGAGGCCTGGGACGGATACTCGCTCGAGGCGGTGGTGGCAGCGGCGGAGGCCGAGCGAGCACCGGTGATCCTCGGCTTCGGTTGCATGTTGATCGAGCAGAGATGGCTCGAGCGGGGCGGCATCGAGGAGCTCGGCTGCATCGGCCGCCGGGCTGCCGATGCCTGCAGCGTGCCGGTCTCACTGCTGCTGAACGAGGCACACACGCTCGGGCATGCGCTGCGCGGGATCGACGCCGGCTTCAACGCGGTGATGCTCTGCGACAGCGACATCGAGGTAACCGCTCGGCTCGCAGACGCGGCACACGCACGCGGGGTCGCGGTTGAGGCTGAGCTCGGCCACCTTCCGGACGGAGGAGCGGACGGCCGGGTCGATCCGTCGCACGCGATCCTGACCGACCCCGACGAGGCAGCGACGTTTGTGGCGGCGACCGGGATCGACAGCCTTGCCGTCTCGATCGGCAACGTTCACACGCTCGAGGGTGCACAGGCGACGATCGATCTCGACCGTCTCGCGGCCGTGCGGGCGCAGGTGGCCGTCCCGCTCGTGGCCCACGGCGGCACCGCCTTCCCGACGACCGCGGTTCCGGGCGCGATTGAGCGCGGGGTCGCCAAGTTCAACGTCGGGACGGTGCTGAAGCGCACCTATCTCCAGTCGCTCAGGAATGCCCTCGTCAGCGTGGACGAAGCCGCAAGCCCGCACGACCTGATCGGCTCGCACAGCGAGCATGATCTGCTCGAGGCCGGCAAGGCCGACGTGACCGCGGTTGTCCGTGGCCTGATCAGCCGCTACGGCGGCAGCGGTCGCGCGTGAACGCGGAAGAGATCGAACTGCTGACGCGGGTCGCGTCGCTGTATTACCTGGAGGATGCAACCCAGGCGGAGATCGCCGCGGCGCTCGGCCTCTCACGGCCGAAGGTTGCCCGGCTGCTCAGCAAGGCGCGTGCGGAGGGGATAGTTGAGATCAACATCCGCACCCACCCCTCGCTCAACCTCCCGCTCGAGTCGGAGCTCGCGGAGCGCTTCGGGCTTTCGCAGGCGGTCCTGGTGGCGAACCAAGCGGATGAGGAGCTGCAACGCGTCCTGATCGCGCGTGCGGTCGCGGAGCTGCTGATCAGGCTCGTGCCTGAGAACGGTGTGGTCGCCGTTGGCATGGGTCGCAACGTCGGCGCGATCGATGCGCAACTGACCAACGCCCCGCAGCGCCAATGCACGTTTGTAAGCGCGATCGGTGGCTCTGCGCAGGTTGGTCCAGAGGTCAGCTCGGGTGAGGCATCGAGGCGACTCGCCGAGCGCTTCGGCGGTCGCGCCGAGATCCTTTACGCCCCGCCCTACGCGGACAGCGTCCAGAGCAGGTCGGTGTTCATGCAGCACTCTGAGGTGCGGGAGACGCTTGCCCATGCGGCCGCCGCCGATCTGGCGATCGTCGGCGTCGGCGACGCGCGTGATGACAGCGCGGTCGTGCGGATCGGTTGCTTCTCCAATCTGGACATGGCCCGCATGCGAAAGTCCGGCGCGGTTGGGGACATACTCGGCTTCTTCTTCGATGTCAACGGCGTGCCGGTCGCAGATGGCGTCGGCGGCCGCGTCGTCGGACTCGACGCGGACCAGCTGCGGGCGATTCCGCAGGTGATCGCAACGACCAGTGAGGCCGACAAGGCGCTCTCGCTGCTCGGCGCGCTGCGGACCGGGATCGTCGATGTGCTGGTCACGAGTCTCCGCACGGCGCGCCAGGTGCTGGTGCACGCCGACGGGTTATGCGATCATTTGCTCAATGCCTGAACATCTGGTTAGGACCCCGGCTGCCGATGTTCAGCCCTCGCCTGAGACGCTGCGAGCGCTGCACCGCTCGATGCTCCTGATCCGGCGCTTTGAGGAGCGCGTCTACCGGCTCTTCCTCGAGGGCGAGATCCCGGGGACCCTGCACCAGTACCAGGGGCAGGAGGCCGTCGCCGTCGGCGTCTGCGACGTGCTGCGCCGCGACGACTGGATCACGTCGACCCACCGCCCCCATGGCCATGCGCTCGCCAAGGGTGTCACCGCGCGTGCGGCGATGGCGGAGCTCTATGGGAAGGCCACCGGCTGCTGCAAGGGCAAGGGTGGCTCGATGCACCTCGGAGACCCGGCCGTCGGGATGCTGCCCGCGATCGCGATCGTCGGCGGCGGCAACACCGTCGTGACCGGCCTCGGACTGGCGATGAAGCTGCGCCGTACCGAGCAGGTCGCGGCCTGCTTCTTCGGCGACGGCGCCAGCAACGAGGGCGCCTTCCACGAGGGTCTCAACTTCGCCGCGGTCGAGCAGCTGCCGATCGTCTTCGTGTGCGAGAACAACCTCTATGGCGCGTCGACACCGTACGGACGCGTCTCGCTGGTCCCCGATGTGGCGCAGCGCGCGACGGCGTACGGCGTCCCGGCACAGATCGTCGACGGCATGGACGTCCTCGCCGTTCGTGCAGCCTGCGCCGAGGCGGTGGCGTCCGCGCGCGCGGGCGGCGGTCCGACGCTGATTGAGTGCAAGACCTATCGCTTCACGGGCCACAGCCGCAGCGACGCGCGCGGCTACCGGACACGGGAGGAGGAGGACGAGTGGTCACAGCGGGATCCGCTGGTCGTGATCGGCGCCCGGCTTGACGAGGCGGCGCTCGCGGAGCTGGAGTCCGAAGTCCGGGCCGAACTGGACGACGCCGTCGAGTTCGCGCGCAGCTCGCCGCAACCCGACCCGGCCGAGGCGCTCGAGGACATCTATGCCTGAAGCATCCGTGGGAACGCGTCGGTTGACGATCGCGGAAGCGCTGCGTGAGGCGATCGCCGAGGAGATGCGACGCGATCCGGAGGTCTTCCTGATCGGCGAGGACGTCGGTGTTGAGGGCGGCTTTGGCGGTGCCTTCGGCGTCTACCTCGGCCTTCCCGAAGAGTTCGGTCACGAACGGATCATCGACACGCCGATCAGTGAGAAGGTGATCGCCGGGGCGGCGGTCGGGGCGGCCGTGATGGGCATGCGGCCGATCGCGGACATGCAGTACTCGGACTTCCTGTTCGAGTGCATGGACGAGCTCGTCAACCAGGCGGCGAAGCTGCGCTACATGTCCGGCGGCAAGCTGTCGGTCCCGATGGTCATGCGCGCGCCCGTCGGCACGACGCTGCGCGGTGCACAGCACGGACAGTGCCCGGAGAGTTATTTCGTCCACGTCCCCGGGCTCAAGGTGGTGGCGCCCTCGGACGCGTATCACGCCAAGGGGATCCTCAAGGCGGCGGTTCGAGACCCCAACCCGGTCCTGATCTTCGAGCACAAGCTGCTGTACGGCAGCAAGGGCCGTGAAGCGGCGGGCGGACTCGACCTGACGGCTGAGGTGCCCGACGGGGATTACACGTTCCCGATCGGTCAGGCAGTCGTGAAGCGGGAGGGGCGTGACGTCACGATCGTCGCCACGCATGTCTCTCTGTACCGAGCACTCGCCGCCGCGCAGGAGCTGGCGGCCGACGGGATCGAGTGCGAGGTGATCGACCCGCTCACGCTGCAGCCACTCGACGGCGCCACGATCTTCGGCTCGGTGCGACGCACCGGGCGGCTGGTGATCGTTCACGAGGACACGCTGACCGGTGGCTGGGGAGCGGAGGTCGCGGCACGTGCTGCCGATGAGTGCCTGGAATACCTGGAGGCGCCAATCAAGCGGGTCGCCACGCGCGACGCCCCGGCACCGGCTGCGCCCGTCCTGGAGGAGGCGATCGTTCCGCAGGCGCGAGACGTCATCGCGACCGTTCGCGGGCTGCTCGCCTGAGGACATGGCGACTGCGATCCGGATGCCGGCGCTTGGCCAGACGAGCGATGAGCTGCGCCTCGTCGCCTGGCTGAAAGCGGCCGGCGAGACCGTCGACGAGGGCGAGGCGCTGTTTGAGGCCGAGTCCGACAAGGCGGTGCATGAGGTGGAGTCCGCGTATTCCGGGACGTTGCTTTCAGTCCTCTGCGAAGTCGACGAGGTGGTCAAGGCCGGCACCGTGATGGGTTGGCTGGGTGAGCCCGGCGAACCGGTCCCGGGAGTGACGCCGCCCGGCAAGGCGGCGTCAGATGACGCGGCGTCTCCCAGTACTGCGTCCGCGTCCGCGGCCCCGGCTCCGGAAGGCGACCGCCTGGCTGCCACGCCGGCGGCACGCCGGGTCGCACGCGAGCGCGGTGTCGAGCTCTCCACGGTGACCGGCACCGGCCCGAACGGACGCATCGAAAGCCGGGACGTGCTGGTCGCCGCCGTCGATCCCGGCCCGGCCGCGCCCGCTGGCGCGGCCGACGAGCCGGTCCCACCGCACCGCCGGGCGATCGCCGAGCGCCTGCATCGCGGCCTGCAGGCGCCTCAGTTCGCCGTCTCGCGGACCGTCGACGCGCGCTCTGCGCTCGCCCGCGTCGCGGCGGTGCAGAGGGCGACGCTCACGCATCTGCTGCTCCAGGCGATCGGCAGCGCACTGGCGGAGCAGCCGAGCGTCAACCGGGTCTGGATCGAGGACGGGCCGCATTACCGGCGTTTTGAGCAGGCCAACGTCGGGCTCTTGATCGCAGCGGAGGACCGGCTCGTCGTCGCAACCATCACCGAGCCGCATCTGAAGGACCTCGCAGATCTCGCGCAAGGCGTTACCGAGGTTGCGAGTCAGGGGCGCGATCGGCGTCTCGGCGCGTCGGCCAACGCTCCGGCCGCCGTCTCGCTCAGCAACCTGGGGATGTTCGGGGTCGATCGCTTCGAGGCGATCGTCGACCCCGATCAGACGGCGATCCTCGCGGTGGGGCGCGTGATCGAGCGGCCGGCGGTGACCGCGGAGGGAATCGTCGCCGTGCCGCAGCTAGACCTGACGCTCAGCGTCGACCATCGCACCGTCGATGGCGCGCTCGCGGGGCGCTTCCTGGCGGCGGTCTGCGCATTTCTCGAAGACTGATGGCGGCCGACTGGGCCCAGGCGGAGGCCGACCGGTTCCCAGGCGAGCTCGGCGAGCGGATCTACAGCTCCCGTCTGCTCGGACGGGACGGCACGCTCGTGCTGCATGGGGGCGGCAACACCTCGGTGAAGCTGAGCCACACGGATCTGTACGGCGCCGAACAGGAGCTGCTGTACGTCAAGTGCAGCGGCCAGGACCTCGCGAACATCGACGCCGGCGGCTTCACGGGCCTGCGCTTGGCGCAGCTGCGCGCGCTGACGGAGCTGGACGGCGCCTCAGACGCGGATGCGGCACGCGAGCTGCGCCGCGCGGCGATCGACCCTGACCTGCCGCCGCCCTCGGTCGAGGCGCTACTGCACGCGATCCTCCCTCACCGTTACGTCGATCACACCCACGCGCAGGCTGTGCTCGCTCTGACCAACACGCCATCTGGGCAGCGCCACGTTCGGGCCGCCTACGCCGACAGCGCGATCGTGGTGCCGTACACGCGGCCGGGCCACGGACTCGCGCGGCTCTGCCTCGGGCTGATCAATGCGGAGATGAGAGACGAGACCATCGGTCTGGTGCTCATGAATCATGGGCTCGTCTCATTTGGTCAGAACGCTCGCGAGTCATACGAGCGGATGCTCGAGCTCGTCGCCCGCGCACAGCACTACCACGCAGGGCATGCTCGAACGGTGGATCGGCCGCAATCCGGCGAGGCGGCGGAACCCGATCGGCCCGCAGCGATCGGGCTCAAGCTCGCGAGGCTCCGTGCGGAGCTCTCGAGGGTCGCAGGCATCCCGCTCACCGTGCACCGCGACAGCGACCCGGCATCGCTCGCCTTCGCCCGACGGAGTGACGTCGACAGACTCTCCCAATCCGGACCTGCGACGCCAGACCACGTGCTCTGGACCAAGCGCGTCCCGATGCTCGGCACCGACGTCGAGCGGTACGCGGCCGCGTACCGTGCGTACTTCGAGCAGAACCGGCGAACCGAGGAAGCTGCCGCGCCCGTGCAGATGCTCGACCCTGCTCCGAGGGTCGTGCTCGATCGCGAGCTCGGTCTCTGCACGGCGGGCCGCGATGCGGCCGAGGCACGCAAGGCCGCCGATCTTTACAGGCACACGATCGACCTGATCCTGGACGCGGAGGCACTCGAGCGATATCAGGCGCTCCCGGCGAGTGAGATCTTCGCCCTCGAATACTGGCCTGCGGAACAGGCGAAGCTCTGGCGCCAACGAGGAGCGGAGTTCTCCGGCCAGACGGTGCTCGTGACCGGCGCCGCATCTGGGATCGGTGCCGCGTGCGTCGATGCCTTCCTCGCCCGAGGCGCGTCCGTGTGCGGACTGGACGTCTCCGATGCAGTCGATGGGGTCGCAGATGGGCCCTCGTACCTCGGCCTCGTCTGCGACGTGACCGATCAGGCGGGGCTCGCCGCCGCCATCGAGCAGTGCGCGCTCGCCTTCGGCGGCCTCGACATGCTCGTACCGAGCGCGGGGATCTTCCCGGCTTCGCAGCGCATTGAGGGGCTCGGAGACGAGGGCTGGAGACGCACGTTCGCGGTCAACACCGACGCAAACCTCACGCTCCTGCGTCTGGCGCATCCGTTCCTCGCACTCGCTCCCGGCGGCGGTCGCGTGGTGATCGTCGCCTCCAAGAATGTGCCTGCACCGGGACCGGGGGCGGCTGCGTACTCGGCATCCAAGGCAGCGCTCACGCAACTCGCGCGGGTCGCGGCGCTCGAGTGGGGTGAGGACCGGATCCGCGTGAACGTGCTGCATCCGAACGCCGTCTTCGACACGGGCATCTGGACGGATGAGGTCATCAACGCGCGCGCCGCGCAGTACGGGCTGACCGCCCAGGAATACCGCACCAACAACGTGCTCAGAACAGAGATCACGAGCGCTGACGTCGCGGAGCTCGCCTGCGCAATGTGCGGCGCTGCGTTTGCCAAGACAACGGGGGCGCAAGTGCCCGTCGATGGCGGCAACGAGCGGGTGATCTAGTGTCCGCGCTTCACAATTGACCGTGGTTGGGGGGAAGCGCTCCGCTCAGCAGGTAGTTACCGACGTGGTGGTACTTCCAGTCCGCCGGATCGTGGCTTGCGTGCGTGCGCGCGTTGCGCCAGTGGCGGCTGAGGTCGTGCCGCTCGTCGGCGGCGCTCGCTCCGGTCAGCGCGAACAAGTCGCTCGCGGTCCGCACCGCGACCTCGCTGACGAACGCCTTCGCCTCGGCCACGGCGATCGATCCGCGCGCCGCGGCCTGCTCGTCGGCGGGGACAAGGCCGATCTCCTCGAGTGTCCGAGCCGCCTCGCCGAGCAGTGCGCGGGCGGCCGCCACCTCGGTCGCCATCCGCCCGAAGCGCTGGATTGTGTGCGGATCCTCGGCCGCGGTGTCTGACCAGCCGGCGCGGGCCGCCTCGAAGAACGGCCGGGCCCGCTCGACGACGAACGCCCGCGCGTCCCTCAGCGTGCCTTGGGCGATGCCCGCCTGGATCGAGGCGTGAAACAACTGTGCGCGCGCCCCGAGTTGCTGTGGGACCTCGAAGCACTGCGCGTATTGCAGCACCAGCTCCGGGTCGACGGCGACATCCTCGAACTGCACGCCGCCGCTGACCGTCGCGCGCTGCCCCATCGTGTTCCAGTCCTCGTCAAGGCTCAACCCCGGGCTGCCCTGCTCGACGAACGCGAGCACCAGCCGGCCGTCGTCGTCGAGCGCCGTAGTCGCGATCCAGTCCGCCGTCAGCGCGCCGGTTGCGTAGTACTTGCGGCCGTTCAGGACGGGGTGCTCGCCGGGGGTGGCCCGCAAGCCACCCCCGGCACCCAGACGAGTCCTCAGGTCCTGTGCGTGGTCCCCGCCGCGCTCGGCCAGCGCGTTGGCGATCCGGCGTCCCGCCAGGGCATCGGCGAACAGGCGCCGCCGCTGGCCAGGGGTGCCGAACGCGGCGAGTACGTCCACGAACAGGTAGTGACCTTGCGGCCCCTGGGCGATCGCGGGATCGACGGCGGCGATCGTCTGCACGACCTCGCTGAGAACGGCCGGCCCGAGTCCCGACCCGCCGAGCTCGCGAGGCACGGTGAGTCCGAGCAGTCCACTCGCGTCAAAGCGCGCGAGCTCCTCGACCGGGAGGCTGCCGGACCGGTCACGCTCGATCACGCCGTCGGCGATCGAATCGGCGTACCGGCGGGCGGTCTCGAGGGCGTCCTCGCGGGTGCTCAGCAGCGGGATCTGCTCGGCGATGCTCATCGTCAGTGCGCCGCGCTCAGCAGCATCTCGTCATCTGACAGGCCCTCGTTCGGATCCGGTACCGCCGCGGGGTCGAGGCCGTTCTCGACCTCGAGCTCGCGCACGATCGGCAGCACGTCGCGTCCGAAGCGCTCGATCTCCTCGTGGTAGTGAAGGAAGCCGGTGAGGATCAGGTCGACCCCGAGTTTGCGGTAGTCGATGATCCGCTCGGCGACCTGCTCGGGGGTACCGATCAGCTGTGTGCGGAAGCCGTCGTTGTACTGGACGAGATCCTCGAAGCTCGAGTCGGCCCACATCCCCTTCTTGTCCTGCGTGGACTGACCGGCCTGCTTGACGGCCGCGCCGAAGCCCTCGACCGCCTCGACGTGGGCCTTGTCGATGATCTCCCGCAACGTGTCCCTGGCCTCCTGCTCAGTGTCGCGCACGATCACGAAGCCGTTGAGGCCGAACCTCGGGGAGGCGCTGCCGTCGAAGCGGCCGCGGGCGGCGGCGATCCGCTTGAGGTCGTCGAGCTGCTCCTGGACCCCCTCGAATGACTTGCCGTTCGAGAAGTACCAGTCGGCGTAGAGCGCGCCGTTGACGCGGGCGGCACTGGAGTTGCCGCCCTGGAAGATCTCCGGATGGCGGAGGCCGTCGGGGCTGATCGGCTTGGGTTTCAGGTTGAAATCGTGGATCCGATAGAAGTCGCCGGCGAGTTCGGCGGCGTCGCTGGTCCAGATCTCGCGCAGCGCCCGGATGAACTCGCCGCTGCGGCGGTACCGCTCGTCGTGCTCGAGCCACGGCTCCCCGAGCTGGCGGAACTCGTCCTTGAACCAGCCGGAGACGACGTTGACGGCGGCGCGGCCGTTTGAGAGATGGGACGCGGTGGCGACCCACTTGGCGAGCACGCCTGGATGCCAGAGGCCGGGGTGGACCGCGGCGATCAGCTTCAGGCGCTCGGTCGCGAGCAGCAGCGCGAGGCTGAACGAGGTCGACTCGTGCTGGTACTCGGCGCCGTAGCTGGCGGTATAGCGGACCTGACTGAGGGCGTAATCGAAGCCGGCGCGCTCGGCGAGGCGGGCGAGCTTGCGGTTGTACTCGAACGACCAATCGGTGCGTTGCTCGATCGTGCTGGTCACGAGGCCGCCCGATACGTTCGGCACCCAATACGCGAAGCGGAGCGGATCGGTTTTCGGGTTGGTTGGCATTGCGGGTCAGACCTCCACGGTCTCGGGTTGGGTGTGGGCGTCGGCGAGCAATCCCCGCCGCCGCAGGGCCGGCAGAACCCCCTCCCCGACTCGATATGCCTCCTCGAGGTGGGGGTATCCGGACAGGACGAACTCCTCGATGCCGAGGTAGTGGTACTCGGCCATCCGGTCGGCGACCTCTTCGTGGCTGCCGACCAGAGCGGTGCCGGCGCCGCCGCGCACGAGGCCGATGCCGGCCCACAGGTTGGGGTACACCTCGAGCGCGTCGGTGCGCCCCTGATGCAGCTCGGACATGCGGCGCTGACCCTCTGACCCGGACGCGCGCTGGGTTGCCTGGGCGCGCTCGATGTGCGCCGGGTCGAGGCCGCCCAGCAGCCGGTCAGCCTCGGCCCAGGCCTCCTCCGAGGTGTCCCTCGCGATGACGTGCAGGCGGATCCCATAGCGGAGCTCACGGCCGTGCCGTGCGGCGAGCTCGCGGACGGCGTCGAGCTTGGCCGCGACGGCCGCCGGCGGCTCGCCCCAGGTGAGGTAGACGTCGGCGTATCGCGCCGCGACGTCGAGCGCCGGCGCCGATGAGCCTCCGAAGTACAGCGGCGGCCGCGGCTCGGCCGGGATGATCTGCGCGTCCTCCACCTCGACGTAGTCCCCGCGGTAGCTGAGCGGCTCCCCGTCCCACAGCTCCCGGAAGACGTGCAGGTGCTCGGCGCAGCGGGCATAGCGCTCGGCCTTGCCGAGCCGATCGCCGAAGCGGCGCTGCTCGACATCATCACCCCCGGTGACGACGTTCAGCAGCAGCCTGCCGCGCGAGATCCGCTGGTAGGTCGCCGCCATATGGGCCTGGAGCGTCGGTGAGATCAGGCCGGGCCGAAACGCGACGAGGAACTTGAAGGTCTCGGTCACCTGCGACAGCGCCGCGGTCATCACCCAGGCGTCCTCGCACCACGAGCTGGTCGGCGTCAGCGCGCCGACGAACCCGAGGGCTTCGGCCGAACGGGCGATCTGCCCGATGTAGCCGACGGTCGGGGCGCGCTCGGAGCTGCCGGCGTTGACCCGGCTGCCCTCGCGCCCGACCGCGTTGCCGAGGCTGAGGTCAGTGCGCGAGTCGCCGTTGGTCGGCAGGAACCAGTGCGGAGTGATCGCCATCAGCGGTAGAGCGAGAACTCCGGCCCGCGGTGGTTCAGCGCCCAGTCACCGACCTCGCGCGCCTTGTAGACGACCGGATTCTGGATGCCGCCCCAGAAGAGCTTGTCCTCGGCATTGCGGCGCGACTGCGCCTCGGCCTGCTCGTGGGTGCCGAACAGCCGCGCGATCCGCGTTTGGGCGTAGTGGTAGCCGATCGGCGCGCGGTTGGCGCGGTCGCGCTCGGCGCCGGTCGAGCGCAGCTCGAGGGCGACACGGTCGGCAGCGTCGAGCAGATCTTGGAAGCGGTCCGTGGCGGTGGTCGTCATTGGCACTTCTCCAGTCGACTTTGTGGGTGTGGCCAGTGGGGAGGATCGAGCCGATCCCGACAGGAGTCCAATAGACGTTCTCGATCTAGTGATAGGCTAAGACGACAAATTAGATGGAAATTATGAGTTTATGAGGTCCGAGCAGCTCGAGTACGTCGTGGCGATCGCTCGCCACGGCTCCTTCCGGCGGGCGGCCGAGGAGCTTCACATCTCCCAGCCGGCCCTCAGCACGACCGTGCGCAACCTCGAAATGGAGCTTGGTGTCTCGCTGCTCGAGCGCGGCCGGTCGGGCGCCCAGGTCTCCGACGAAGGGCGTGAGCTGCTGCCCCTTGTGGTCGGCGCGATCGAGGCGATCGACAGGCTGCGGTCGGCTGCCGACCGCCAGCACCAGGGCGGGCGGATCGTGCGTGTCGGCACCGTCAACGCCGGCACGGTCCCGCTGCTGACGTCTGTCGTGGCACTCTTCCGCGAGCTGCACCCGACCACCCAGGTGGAGGTCGTCGGCGCTCAGGAGGCGACGATCGACGCCGGCCTGCGTGAGGGCAGCTTCGACGTCGGGATCGTGACCACACTCGAGGGCGACGACATGCCTCCGGAACTCGAGACGACCGAGTTGTTGCACGGCCGCGCGGTCGTGTGCCTGTCGCCCAGCAGCGAGCTGGTCTCCTGCGAGGTGATCACGGTCGCCGAGCTCGTCTCCGAGCCGATGATCCTGATGCGCGCCGGGTACCTGATGCACCGCTACGTGCACCGGCTGCTCGGCGATCTGACGCCGTCGATCTCCTATACGACCGACGGTGCCGAGATGGGCAAGCTACTCGTGGCGGAGGGGCTCGGGGCGACGGTGCTCCCCGACTTCAGCGTGATCGGCGACCCGCTCGTGCGCCGCGGCCTGGTGACCTGGCGGCCGCTGGCGGACGACCATACGGAGGTGCGGCTCGCGATCCGCCGCCGTCGCTCACCCGTGCACCCGCGCACGGCCACAGACCTGCACCGTCTGTTCCTCGAGCGCGCCGCCGCGCTCGGCTCCGCAGCGGCACCAGCCATCGCGCTGCACGACTGAATCCGCCCACCACGGCGGCTCGGCCCGGAGGCTCCCATAGGGTCGTCCTATCGGGCGGTCATGAATGTCTATTTGACCGCGCCGGTGTCAGTCCGGATGCTTACTTGACTTTGTCGACTGATTTTGTTCGGTTTTGCCCTGCGAGCCGCCAGAACGTCCTGAAAGGAGCACGTCCTCGATGATCGAAGTCTCGGCCCTGACCAAGCGCTACGGCGCGCTGACCGTGCTCGACGGGATCGACTTCTCCGTTCGGTCGGGGGAGATCGCCGCCGTCGTGGGACCAAGCGGAGCCGGCAAGAGCACCCTCGCCCGCTGCATCAACCTCCTGGAGAAGCCGACCTCCGGCGAGATCCGGGTGAACGGACAGGACCTGACCAAGCTCTCCCGCGGCGAGCTCCGCGGCGCCCGCCGCGCGATCGGCACGGTCTTTCAGTCGGCGGGCCTGCTCGCGCGGCTGACCGCCGCGGAGAACGTCGCGCTGCCGCTCCGCTTTCTCAAGATCCCGCACGATGAGCGAGTCCAGCGGGTCCGTGAGCTGCTTGATCGTGTGGACATGTTGCACCGGGCAAACCATTACCCGGCGCAGCTCTCCGGCGGCCAGCAGCAACGGATCGGCCTCGCGCGCGGGCTCGCACTGCGGCCTGCTGTCCTGCTCGCCGACGAGCCCACTTCGGGCCTTGACCCGGATACCACCGCCTCGATCCTGCGGCTGCTGGCCGAGTTGCGCGACGAGCTGGGCGTGGCGGTCGTGCTGATCACGCACGAGATGGACGTCGTGCGCAGCGTCGCCGACAGCGTCGCGCGCCTAGATCACGGCAGGATCGTCGAGTACGGGCGCGTCGCCGAGATCGTGCGCGGCTCCGATTCCGAGCTGTCGCGGGCGCTGCTGCCGAACCCGCCGAGCGCCGAGAACCGCAGCGGCACGGACGTCTGGCAGCTCCGCTACGCGCGAGCCGACGTCGACCCGGCCTGGCTCACCTCCGTCGCCAGGGAGCTGCACGTCGACATCGCGATCCTCTCAGGGCTGATCGAGACGGTCGGCGGTGCCACCGCCGGACGTGTGATCGTCCGGATCGAAGGAGGCGTGCCGTCGCGGCTGCGCGAGGCCTTCGCCGCCCGTGGGATCGACGCACGCCCGGGCGCAGAGTTCGACCTGGCCGACACGGCTTCGCCTGCGGCGCCGGACGCGGGGCCTGAGCTGGTCGGGAAGGCGGCATGATCGCGCTCGCGACGGCCACCCCGTGGAGCCAGGTCTCCACGCTGCTGCTGCCGGCGCTCGGCCAGACCGCGGCGATGGTCGGGATCGTGATGAGCATCGTCGTCGCGCTCGGGCTGCCACTCGGGGTACTGATCTTCAACACCTCGCCTCGCGGGCTCGCGCCACACCTGACGGTGCACGCCTCGGTCAGCTGGATCGCGAACCTCGGCCGCTCGCTCCCGTTCCTGGTCCTGATGGCGACGGTGATTCCGTTCAGCCAGCTCGTCGTCGGCACCACGATCGGAATCAAGGCCGCGATCATCCCGATGTCGCTCGCGGGGATCCCGTTCTTCGCGCGCCTCGTCGAGAACGCGATCCGGGAGATCCCGCGGGCCCGGCTCGACGTCGGGATCGCAGCCGGCGCCGGGAAGCTGCAGGTGATCCGCAAGATCCAGTTGACCGAGGCGCTTCCCGGGATCGTCGCGGGTCTGGCGCTGAACGTGATCGCGATGATCGAGTACTCGGCGATCGCCGGAGCGATCGGGGCCGGCGGGCTCGGCTACCTCGCTGTCAACTACGGCTACGAGCAGTTCGACGGCCACATCATGATCAGCTGCATCGTCGTGCTCGTGGCGATCGTGCAGATCGTGCAGTTCACCGGCGACCGGCTCGTCCGGTCACTCAGTCACTGACCCGAACCTAACCCAAAGGTGACTCGTGGGCGAGTCACCACACGCTGACTCCAAGAGAGAAGGGAATACATATGTCGGTTGAAGCACCCAACCGGCCGCCGGCGCATGCCTCGGGCGGCACAGGAGACCTCGGTCTGAAGGGCCGGAACAGCCGCCGCAACGCGATCATCGGCGGGATCGTCGCCGTGATCGCGGTGGTCGCGGTGGTCGTCGTGATCAGCTCCGGCGGGTCCTCGTCGGGGGCCGTCCCCGGAAGCCACTTCGGCACGACCATGAAGGTCGCCTACGAGGCGGACTCAAGCTCGGAGCGGGCGTTGCTGGTCTGGCTGAACACGGCGATCGCGCCGAAGTACGGGATCCACATCGATCCGGTCGGGATCGAGGACGGAAACCAGCTCGACGAGGCCACGGCGAACGGGCAGTTCGCGGCCAACATCTACCAGCACATCCACTGGCTTAACGAGGTCGTCAAGGCAACCGGCATGAAGCTGACCGCGATCGCCCCCGTGTTCCAGTGGGCCTACTCGGTGTACTCGTCCAAGTACAAGAGCCTTGCGGCGCTGCCGCAGGGCGCCCAGATCGCGCTGCTCAACGACCCCGCCAACACCGCACAGGCGCTGTGGCTGCTGGAGCGGGCCGGTGAGATCACGTTCAAGCCGGGGACGGTCCCGTGGTCGGCGACCACGGCCAGCATCGCGACGAACCCGCACCACCTTCACTTCGTGTTCATCGACTACGGCGCGGGCCCGCGCACGCTCGGCTCGGTCGACGCGGTGATCGCCTACAACATGCAGTTCATCTCGGCGGGGACGCCCCAGTCCGACAAGATCTATGCGCCGCCCGCGCCGCGGAGCTTCGCCGGCCAGCTGGTCGTCGGCGACGCCTACCTCAACGACCCACAGGTCAAGAAGCTGGAGAAGGTCTTCTTCGACCCGCGGGTGCAGCAGTACCTGCGCACGACGACCAATCCTGCGCTCCATGACCAGCTCGACCCCGTGGCTTCCTCCTGACCGACCGAGTGTGAGCGGTGCCCGGGGTGCGCGAGCGGCCTACCGCGGCGCACCCCGGCACCGTCGTACGGCTCGTGCGCGAGGCGGTGGTTGTGTTGCTACGGGCGCCGGGCGAGTGATCAGCAGCCCGCGGCGATGTTCAGGGCGGCGCGGAGCTCGGCGAGCTTGGTTGGCCCAAGGCGCGTGATGCGCTCGGTCAGCAGCGCCTTGCGGACCGGGCCGACGTTGTCGAGCGTCAGCACGCACTCGCGGGGCATGCCGTCCTCGGGGCCCAGGCGCACTTCGGTCGGGATGGGTGTAGCCCTCGACGATCCTGCGTTCTAGCTGACGCGCTTGCGGCCGTCTCAACACCCGACTGCGTCGCGCAAAGCCCGGCAAGCTTGGGCCATCCGCCGTGCCGGTAATAGCGTCACCCGGCGGCGGAACGCCGATCTTGGGATCGTGTGAATGTTGTCGAAGTTGACGACGCATTCGGTTGGCACCCCGTCCTCGGGCATCAGCACCAGTTCGGAGACAAGCCCGCGACGCGTCCTCGTCAGTGCCGCCACAACGACCGAGCCGATCCGGTCGGCGACCGGGTCACGCGTCAGGACCAGCACCGGCCGGTCACCACCGGGCGTCGTGGCGAACCAGACCTCACCCCTCAGCATCAGCCCAATCAGTCCAATCTTCCGACGGCCCCCAATCCGCGACCTCCTCAAGCGAGCGTTCAGCGCCGGTGGCCGGCTGGCTCTCCCATTTCGCTGCGTCAGACTCGCCCTTCATCACCACAAGGTGCCGATGCAACGCATCGCGCAGGATCTCCGACCGATCTACGCCGAGCGCCTCCGCCCAACGCTGAACTTCCGCCGCGTCGTCATCAGGCACACGAAAGCTGAGCATCGTCATACAGAGCATTCTACCGCGTATGACGTCTGCTGGCGGACGACGCGCAAACCTGGTGACTACAACGCCCGGAAAGGGAAAGCCCCGCACTACTTGCGGGGCTTTCGGGTCTAACGTGGAGACGGCGGGAATTGAACCCGCGTCCGCGGTCGCGCAGGAGATGGCGTCTACGAGCGTAGCCGGCGCTCTGATCTCGCTCCCGCCTCGCCACGCCGGCGGGGTTGGTGGGAGCCAGCTCCCTGGGTGGTCCTCGGATCGGAGGGAGCGCATCCTCACCGAGCTAGCCCGTTAGTTGATCCCGGTTACCGCGCCACGGGCGAGCGGGGGCCGAGATGAGTCTCAGGTCGCTGTTTTAGACAGCGAGGCCGAGATCGAACTCGTGCGTCTTCGCACTTATTGTTTCCCAGGTGTTTTACGAGGCCTCCTGGGCACCTCGACTCGCAACCAGTCCCACGATCCGACCACGTCGAAGCCTGTCGTCCCCTGGGTCTTTGACAGCAGATTGTAGCCGTGCCCCCGCCGTCGCGGGCCTCCTACGACCAAAAGTGGTCGACCCCCCGGCTCGCAGATGGGGGTCGTACGTCCAGTGCTGCTCAGCGCCCCTGGGCGTACGACCCCTCGATTCCGGGAGGGGGTTCGACCACTTTTGGTCGCCCGCGCGAGCGTCCTGCCCGCCAGGTCTGCCGTCAGGTCTGACCGGAACGACGGCGAGCACGCAACGGAGCACCATTCCTAGCCCGGCTGGAATCAGAAGAGTTCGATCAGAGCGCGTCAGCATCGGCTGAGGCCCTGCTTCAATGGGAGCTGGACGCAGATGGATCCAAGCACCCCGATTCCCGCCGCGCCGGCCCCGGCCCTCGACGGGACCCCAGCACCACCGCTCATCTTCGGCCGCGGATCCGAGCAGCGGCTCGGACCGCCGTTCGTCGGTCGGGCGTCCGAGCAGCCACTCGGACCGCCGTTCGGACCTGGTCCGGCGGGCGAGGAACCGCACAAGCGGTCCTGGCTGCGCCGCAAGCTGGGTGGCGCTGGGGCGGCGCTGCTCGCGTTCCTGGCCAAGCTCAAGGCGATCCTGCTGTTCCTCCCCAAGGTCAAGCTGCTCGCCACGGCGGGGACGATGGCCGTCTCGGTGGTCGCGTACGGGTCGCTCTGGGGGTGGGCGTTCGGCGCCGGGTTCGTCGCGCTGATCCTGGTGCACGAGCTCGGACACGTGATCCAGCTGCGCCGCGAGGGCATCCCGGCGAGCGCGCCGATCTTCATCCCCTTCCTCGGCGCCGTGATCGGGAGCCGCTCGCTGGGCGACAACGCCCTGGCCGAGGCGCGGGTCGGGCTCGCGGGCCCGGTGCTCGGGAGCATCGGCGCGGCCGCCTGCATCCTCATCTGGCGCGCGACCGGCAACGACCTGTGGCGCGCGCTCGCCTACACGGGCTTCCTCATCAACCTGTTCAACCTGATCCCGGTCGTGCCGCTGGACGGCGGACGGGCGATGGCGGCGATGGCGCCGTGGATGTGGTTCGTGGGGTTCGCGGTGCTCGTCGTCGTGGCCGTCCTGGTGCCCAATCCGGTGATCGTGCTGGTCATCATCATCGGCGCGTATGAGACATACCGCCGCTGGCAGCGCCGCCGCAACGGCGGTTCGCAGCAGCTCGCCTACTACCGGGTTCCGCCGGTCGCCCGTGCCATCGTCGCGGCCGTCTACATCGGTCTGATCGCGCTGCTGGTGGTCGGCATGCACGCCACCAATCTGCCGCGCACGCTGTAAGCTCCGGCCGCACTGATACGGCGCTGGCGACGCGTGCCCGCGTGCAGGCGACGCGGGGCGGCGGATCCGGGGTAAGGGGCTCGAACGGTTGTGCAGCGCGCCGCGGATTTTCTGCTTGACCACCCACGCATCACCCTGACCGCCTGGTTGGTGGCAGTGGTCGTGCTGCTGCCGCAAGCTGCACTCGTCAACGGCCGCCTGTCGGAGCCGAACTACATCGTCCGCGGCACCGAGTCACAGCGCGCGCTCGCGCTCGATCAGCGCGCGTTCGGCTCAAACGTCGAGCTGCCGATCCTGCTGAGCGGGCCTCCGCGCGCACTCGCCAAAGCGGGACCGCGGATCGCGGCCGCGCTCGACCGCCTGCGCAACGTCACGATCCTGTCGCCGTTCGACGCGAGCGTCCCGGCGCTCAGGCCCAGCCCCAGCGAGGCGATGCTGATCGCCCAGGTCCAGACCCAGCCGGCGGAGGTCCTGTCGAACGCGGGACGGCTCGCGGCAGCGGTCCGAGCCGAGGTCCACCCGCCCTTGCGCGCGAGCATCACCGGCGAGGCGTTCATCGGCAAGAGCCTCCAGGACCAGACGCTGGCAGGCACCCACCGCGCCGAGGCGATCGCGCTACCGGTGCTGCTCTTCGTCCTGCTGCTCGTGTTCGGGACGCCGATCGCCGCCGCGATCCCCGCCGTGTTCGGCATCGCGACCGTCGCCGCCGGGTTCGGCGTGATCTCGCTGCTGGCGTTGGTGCTCCCGCTCGAGGCGACGGCGCTCAGTCTCGCCTCGATGATGGGGCTGGCGATCGGCGTCGACTACTCGCTGCTGCTGGTCGCTCGCTTCCGCGAGGAGCTCGGCACCGAGACGACACCCGCCGCCGCGAAGGCCGCCGCCCGCCGCGCCCGCGCGACCGCCGGCCGCACTACCGCGTTCGCCGGCGGAACCCTGGCGATCGCGCTGGTCGTCGCGCTCGCCGTCTCGCCCGGAACGCTGATCCTGTCCTCGATTGCCGGCGTGATCGTCGTCGCCTGCCTGAGCGTGCTCTCGGCGGTGCTCGCGGTGCCGGCGGCGCTGGTCCTCGTCGGGCCCCGCATCAACCGCGCCACGATCTGGCGCCGGCGCGGCCACGGACACCGCATCACCAGCGCGGTCGCGCGACTGGTCCTCAACCATCCGGCGCTGACGGCGCTCGCGGTCGCGGCGCCGCTGGTCGCGCTCGGGCTGCACGCCTTCTCGCTGACGCCGCGCACCCCGGGGGTCGATCTGCTCCCGTCCAGCGATCCGGCGCGCGTCCAGTACGCCGGCATCAGCCGCGTGATGGGTCCCGGCTGGGGAGCGACCTTCCGCGTCAACGTCGCCGTCGGCACCGGCACGCTCACAGACTCACGCCACATCGACGAGCTCGCCTCCCTTCAGCGCCAGATCGCAGCGCAGCCGGGCGTCGCCGCGGTCATCGGCCCGGCCGCGCTGGTTCCCGCGAGCCGGGAGGTCCACGGGCTGTCGGGCGAGCTGGCGGCATTCGAACGCTCGGCCGCCCGGACGGGACCGCAGCTCGACCGGCTGCACCGGCTCGTCGGTTCGACCACAACACTCGTCGGCCAGCTCACCAGCGGGCTCGAGCAGGCCGGCAAAGCCGGCGAGGAGCTGTCGAGCAACGCCGGCGCCGCCCATACCGCCGCCTCGCAGCTGACCGGCGGCCTGAACCAACTCGCGTCCGCGACCGCGCAGCTAAAGGACGGCCTCGCCTCCGCGCAGTCCGGCGCGCAGCAGCTTGCGAGCGGCAGCGCGAGCGCCGCCAACGGCGCCAACCGACTGCTCGGCGCGACCGGCAGCGCCAGCTCGGCGCTGGCGGGCGCACAGCCGCTGATCGACGGCCTCGACCACGAGCTCACCAGCGGCGCCAGCGCCGTCCGCGCGCTTCAGTCCCCGGCGCAGTTGACCGAGACCCAGTTGAAGGCGGCCCTCGCGGCGCTGGAGTCGATGACGACCGGCCGCCAGGATCCGCGCTACGAAGCGGCGCTGCTCGCCGTGCAGGAGGCAAGCGCGCTCGTGACAGGCCTCAGCCCAGCGACCGGCAAGCCGCTCTCCCCCAAGTACCCGGGGCTGACACGGGCGCTGTCGGAGATCGCGACGAGCGCCGGGCGCGCCGCGACGAGCGCCGGCGCCCTCGCCGCCAGCACCGCCAAGCTGCAGTCCGGGCTCACGCAACTGCACGACGGCGAGCGCACGCTGGCAGGCGGCCTGGCACAGCTGCAATCCGGCGACAGCCACGAGTCCGCGGCACTCGCGCAACTCCAGCAGCAGGCGGCCCAGAGCGAGCCCGGCATCGATCGGCTCGCCAGCGGTGAGCAGCAGCTCAGCGGCGGGATCGCCAAGCTCGCGACTGCGGCCGGGCAGCTGAGCAGCTCGCTGCGCTCAGCGCCGACCAGGACCGCGCCGGTGCGCGGCGCGCTGGCCCAGTCGCGCTCGGCGCTCGCGGGCGCCCGCCGGCTGCTGTCTGAGTCGGCGGCGCTCCAGCGGCTCACGCGCCAGTCCCCGGGGCTGTTCCAGTCGGGCGACAGCCTGCTGGCTGCGCTCGACGGGGCGCCGTCACCGGTCCGCCGCGAGGCCGCATCGTTCGTGTCGATCGCCCGCGGCGGGCAGGGGGCGCGGCTGTTCGTGGTGCCCCGTACCGGCCCGACGAGCGCGGCGACCGCTCGCCTGTACGACCGCCTGAAGCGGATCACGGCCGCGTTCGCCCGCCGCACGCGCACCGCCGCCGCGGTCGGCGGCGACGCGGCGCTCGTGATCGATTACGCCCGTCAGGTCTCGGGGATCCTGCCGGTGCTGATCATCACGCTCGCGGTCGTCACCTGGCTTGCACTGGTGGTCGTCGCCCGGGCGCTGATCCTGCCGCTGATCGCGGTCGCGCTGAATCTGCTGACCGTCTCGGCGGCGTTCGGCGCGCTCGTGCTGCTGTACCAGGGCTCGGCGCCGCTCGGCGGCCCCGGGTACCTCGACGCGGTCGCGGTCGTCGGGATCTTCGGGATCGTCTTCGGGCTATCGATCGACTACGAGGTGTTCCTCGTCAGCCGGATGCGCGAGGAGTACGCGCGCACCGGCTCCACCGACGCCGCGATCGCCGGCGGGCTGCTGCAGACGGCCGGCGTGGTGACGGGCGCGGCCGCGATCATGGCCGGCGTATTCCTGGCGTTCGCGTCGAGCAGCTTCGTCGACATCGCCGAGTTCGGCACGGGGCTGACGATCGCCGTGGTGCTCGACGCGACGCTCGTGCGGATCGTGCTGCTGCCGGCGCTGACGCGGCTGTGCGGCGACCGGGCGTGGTGGCTGCCGGCGTGGCTCGAGCGGATCATCGCCCCCGCCCACGGCGCCCCCGGTCCGAACGGCGGCGCCCCGAGCCCCGGCAATGGCGCGGGCCCTCACAGCAGCGCGATCGCGACCGCGTACTCGGCGAGCTCGCCGACCCGGTGAAGCTCCCACGGTCCGAGCGCCCCGTCGCCCGCGCCCGTCGGGGCAACCACGGGCGCCACGACCCGTGCCCCGCCGACGGGACCGACGCCCACGTCGATCAGCTCGAGCGGCGCCCCCAACCCCAGGCCGGAGGCCTTGGCGCACGCCTCCTTGCCGGTCCAGCACCAGATGAACGCCTCGCGACGCGACGCGACCGCCGTCGTCGCCGCCGCCGCCAGCTCGCGCCGCTCCGACGGGGTGCAAACGGCCGCGACCAGTCCGTCGACCGACACCGCCCGGTCGCGCGGCTCGATGTCGACCCCGACGGGCGCCGCCGCGACCGCCAGCGCCAGCGCTCCCGGCGCCGTGCTGGTGCTGAATGCGAGCCGCTCGCCGCTGCGCCCGCAGGTCAGCAGCTCAAGCTTGCCGTGCGGGCCGCGAGCGAACACGAGCGCGCGCGGATCGGCGTCGACGTAGCTGGCCAGGATCGTCGCGGCGATCCCGCGCCTGGCGAGCCGCCGCCAGCCGCCGTGCACGACCCACACGTGGACCTCACGGTCCCAGATCCCGTCAGCCTCGGCGCCGTCGCCGGAGCGGCGCATGACGACGCGCCGGAGGCCAACGCCAGGCGACACGGCGCGCTCAGAACGCAACGGCTCTGAAGCCCCCATCGACCGTGATCACCTCGCCGCTGACGGCGGCGAACAGGTGGCTGGTGACCGCCGCCGCGACCTGCGCAACCTCGTCTGGGTCGACGAGGCGCCCGAGCGGCGTTCGCCTGCCCGCGGACGAGACGAACTCGTCCTCCACGCCCATCACCCCGATCACCCGCGTCTCCATCAGCCCGGGCGCGAGCGCGTTGACCCGCACACCGGCGGGTCCGAGCTCCGCCGCGAGCTGGCGGACGACCGCCTCGAGCGCCGCCTTCGAGGCTCCCACCAGCCCGTACTGGGGGATCGCGCGCGCGGCGCCGAGGCTCGACATCGCCAGTACGTTCCCGCCGCTCGTGCTCAGCGCCGCGACGAACCGCTGGACCAGCAGCACGATCGACATCGCGTTCACTTCCATCACCCAGCTCCAATCGCGCCGCGTGACCAGCGAAAGCGGTTTGAACACGCCGCTGGCGGCGTTCGCGATCAGCACGTCGAGCGACCCCAGCTCGCCGGTCACCACCTGCTCGATCGCGTCAAGCCCCTCGCGCTCGGCGAGATTCGCCTGCACCGCCCAGACGGCGCCGCCGTCCGCCCGCACCTCCTCGACGAGCGCGTCGGCAACCTTGCCCTCGGTCAGGTAGGTGAGCACCACCCTCGCCCCGTGGGCGGCAAAGGCGCGCACAAGCGCCGCGCCGAGCCCGCCTGACCCGCCGGTGACGAGCACGTTCCGGCCCGAGTGCAGCTGCGGCAGGACGGTCACAGCTCGACCAGCGCCGCCCCGTACATCCACTTGCTCGCCTCGCCGGCGATCAGCGCCAAGCGTGCGCCGGGCCGCGCCTGCTCGCTGCGGAGGATCGCGTCGAGTCCGATCAGGAGCCCGGCCGAGACGGTGTTGCCGACGACGTCGACGTTGATCAGGATCCGCTCCGCGGGCACCACCTCGAGCTCATCGAGCGCCTCGCGATCGCGCCGCAGCATCGACGGGTTGGCCTGCGGGAACAGGAACAGGTCGATCTCACCCGGCGTCAGCGATTCGGCCGTGCACAGGTCCTGCAGCGCGCGGATGCTGAGCTCGCGGCCCCAGCGCTGGACGGCTCGATAGTCGTGACGGCTGATGTGCCTGCCGCTCGCGACCGCCGCCTGGCTCACCGGAACGGCCGACCCCCCGACCTCGATCATCATTCCCGCGGGCCGCCCGACCCCGATCGAGTTGAGCACGGTCCGCCTGATCCGCCGCCCACCGTCCTCCGAGCCGACGAGCACGACCGCACCGGCGCCGTCGCCGAACATGATCCCGTTCATCCGATCCTCGATCGTCAGCTCGC
>Ga0302235_10000499_pt1 | contig 31291 bp, 21 predicted proteins | sample II_Palsa_N3_3_FD_193577 | JGI IMG/M metagenome (GOLD analysis project Ga0302235, IMG submission 193577) | Peat permafrost microbial communities from Stordalen Mire near Abisko, Sweden - II_Palsa_N3_3 | ecosystem: Environmental > Terrestrial > Soil > Palsa > Peat permafrost | place: Sweden...
CCGCACCCGCGCTCATCCACGCGGCCGCCAGCGGCAAGCCCCTGGACCTGTCCGCCCTGCTCATCCCGCCGCACCTCGGCGACGGGCTCGACCTGTGCTACGTCAAGGACACCGGCCGCGCGATAGCGCTGGCCCAGCTCGCCGGGCATCTTCAGCACCGCACCTACAACATCGCGTCCGGGCGGGTGACCACGAACGCAGAGGTGATCGCGGCGATCCGCGAAGCCGTGCCCGAGGCCGAGCTCGGCCTCCCGGCGGGTGCCGGCCGGCCAGGCGCCGCCCTTGACATCACCCGGCTCCGCCGGGACACCGGGTTCGAGCCGGAATACGACACCGTCCGCGCAGCCGCCGGCTACATCGCCTGGCTCAGGGCGGGCAACGAACGCTGACCCGCACCGGCAGCAGTCCCGCCACCACGTCGCCGGCACCAGCCCGGTGCGGTCAGAACGGGCGGACACCGGCTCCGCCGGATCGCGGGCACGGCCGCCCGCCACGAACAAGGGCGGTCACTACACACGAACAAAGCCATTCTTCCGCTCCTCAGACTCGCGACCTTTATTCAGGTGAACGGGCCTCCCGCCTGCGGCGCGTACTGACACACACGCGCCGCCAGAGCGACAATGACAGGATGGCTCGTGATGACAGCAAGGCCCTGCTGCGGCTGGCCTTTATGCCCCTTCTGGACGGGGGCAGGCCCTCGAGGACGCGCGAATGGGTGTCCCCTGTCGCTCCCGTCGTTACCCAGGCTGTCGCCGGGGCCGGGCACTGGGCCGCCGGGCGCCGGCAGCGGGCCCTGGCGGAGTGGGCAGGCGCTGCTGGCTTCGGGCTGGTGGCGTGGGGCCTTGGCACGGAAGCGCCAACCGGGGCCGAGGTGCTAGAGAACATCGCGGCCCTGGCCGGGACGGACGAACAGCGAAGGGACTTTTTGCGCAAGCTTGAGGCAGGGGCCCCGGCTACCGCCGCGACGGAAACACCCGCAGCCCGCCGGGTATCGCGGTTCTTCCGCTGGTTCGGCCTTGTTTCCCCGGTAGCGTGGATGGTCATCGGCGTGCCGTGGCGCCTGCGCCACCCGCGGCGGCTGACGGCGCTCGCGATCGCCAACGAAGCCCAGAACGTCGCCTTCAATGTCCTGCGGGCGGCCCGGGCCGTCCAGCGGCGCAGGCCGAGGATGGCCGTCGGCTCAGCCCTGGTGGCAGCCGGATCGGTAGCCCGGCTGCGGGCAGCATCGGCTGAACCCCTCCGGTAACGGCAGGCCCGCAGCGGCCACCGCGATAAGAGAACACCGGGAAATCGCAGAATGCACGGCCCCGCCAGGACAGCCGCCATGCCCAGACATCCTGAACTCACCGCATCCAGCCTGGCACTACTATGCCCGGCCCTGCTGTAGCGGCCCCGGCGTTCATAACCCGCTTGCCGACCCTGCGGGTGAGTGAGCGGTAGGCCTGGCCCGCATGCTTGCACACGTCACGGATATGGCGAGTGATTCCCGATGCGGGCGGTTATCCTCGCGGACTTCCACCGGGCCAGGGCAATCCGGACGGGGTCTTCCTCGCGTGTCCACAATCCCACTTGTGACGGTGACGCGGTACGTGACCCCGCTGCGCGAGGGCGGATCGCTGCCCGCCCTGGTCGAGGCGGACAATCTCGGCACCTACGTGATGAAGTTCCGCGGCGCCGGGCAGGGCCCCCTCGCTCTTGTCGCCGAGATCATCGCCGGTGAGCTGGCGCGGCGGCTCGGCCTGCGCACCCCGGAGCTGGTCCTCGCCGAGCTGGACCCGCGGATTCCGGGCAGCGAGCCCGACCCGGAGATCCAGGACCTGCTGAGGGCCAGCGAGGGACTGAACCTCGGTGTGGATTTCCTGCCCGGGTCGGTCGGCTTCGATCCGCTCGGCTGGACCACCGGCCGCGACTTCGCCAGCCAGGTGCTCTGGTTCGATGCGCTCGTGCAGAACGTGGATCGCACCTGGCGTAACCCGAACCTGCTGGTCTGGCACCGCGACATCTGGCTCATCGATCATGGCGCGGCGCTGCATTTCCACCACAACTGGCCGACCGCGGATCCCAAACGCCCCTTTGACGCCAGCGAGGCCATCAATGCCGGGGTGATCGTCTACTCGCACGGCCACCGCTACCTGGCCGCCCGGATCGAGCTGGATGTGGCCCGGCTGCTTGCGGTCGATCCCGCCGCCGACGTGGACGCGGTCCGTTCGGCCCTGTCCGCCTTCGAGAAGGCCTGCACCGAAGGCCCGCTAGCTGGCCGCCCGCTCGGCGAGCGCTTCCGCTGGCTCACCGCCCCCAGATCCACCATCGTCCAGCCCGGCCCCGTCCACAGCTGCCTCGCCAAGGACCCAGCCGCCGAGCTCACCCACCTCTTCGACACCCTGGTCCGCACCACCTGACCCGCGCGAGCACCACCTAGAGAAAGACCTCAAGCTCGGCCAGCGACCGGACCACCGTGGTCCCTTCCACGCCCTCCACCCGGGTCCCTCGGACGATCTGCACGGCCCGGATCCCCAGGGCCGCTGCCCCCGCGCAGTACGTCGCATTGTTGTCGGCGAACAGCGCGGCATCGGGCCCAACGCCGAGCTCGTCCAGCGCGTACTGGTAAATCTGCGGGGCCGGCTTCGCCGCGCCGACCTCGTTCGAGAGGGCTAGGACGTCGGCGAGCGCGGCCACCCCGAGCTCGACCAGAAGGTCGCGTGTGTTCTCATCGCAGTTGCTGACGATCGCGATCTTGATGCCGCGGGACTTGAGCGTACGCAGGAACGGAAGAACGTCGTCATACAGGCGCCCGGACAGCAGCAGTAGTTCCCGGCTCTTGTCCGTCATCGCGCGCACTAGGTCGGGTCGAGGCTCCACGCCGCACGCCCGCAGGATCTCCGTGTAGGCCTCGGCGATCGAGATCTCGCCGACGGACAGCGCAGGCGCGAGCCGCCTGAACTCGCGGAACATGGCATCCGCGGAGATGCCCGCCAGCTTCGGCAGCTCATTCCTGTGCGCGCTGAAGTCGGTGTGCACGATAGTGTCGTAGGCGTCAAGAAGACATGCGTCGCGGTGGGCCACCAGATAAGGGTAGGCTCCAGCAGCCCCTATTCCCCGTAGAGCTCCGCGACCGCCGCCTCGAACCGGTCCATAGCGCGCTCGACCGGCCCGCGCGCGGCCGACGGCAACCAGTGCACGGCCCGCCGGAAGCCGGTCCGCTCGTACGCTTCCAGCACCTTGGCGTCGGCGGGTACGCCCATGACCATCAGGTCGATCGGCCGGTCCGCACGGGAGCGCAGCTCGGCTGCCCGGTCCAGGATGCCGTTGCGGGCGTGGTTGGGGAACCACGCGTCGCCGAAAGCCGGCACCCGCTCGCGCAGGAGAGCCATTCGCCGACGCGGGTCGGTGCCGTGATTGGCCATCTCCTCCCGGTTCCAGCCCGCGCCGACGCCGAACTCCAGCCGGCCACCGGACAGGTAGTCGACGCTGGCTACCTCCTTGGCCGTGATGATCGGGTCCCGCTCGATCACCAGGCAGATGCCCGAGCCGACCCGGAGCCGCGTGGTGGCGGTCGCCGCGGCGGTCAGCGCCACGAACAGGTCGAAGGTGTGCGCGTACTTGCGCGGCATCTCGCCGCCGCCGGGGTACGGTGACTGCCGGCTGGCCGGGATGTGCGTGTGCTCAGGGAAGAACAAAGACTCGTGTCCGCGCTCTTCGGCTAGCCGCGCAATGTCGGCAGGGGCGATGGCGTCGTGAGTGGGGAAGATCGCTACACCGGTATCCATGCGACCCAAGCCTAGGCGGCCCCCGGCCCCGGCATCATCAGACATGGCAGGCGCGCCGCTCCCCGACGCTCACTCGTGTCAGAGGTCCGCTAGAGCCCGGGCCGGATCGGTATCCGGCGAGCCGCTGGGTTCCCAGTCCTGGTCCGATCGCGCGTACGGATACCAGCGCAGGTCCCGGCCGAGCCGCAACTGCAGGTGGCCCGCGGTGATCCGGTTGCCCTGGATGGTTTCCGCCGCATTGGCCTTGGTGCGCAGCGCCGCGCGCGCCGCCGTCAGCAGCTCGAAAGCGTCCGGATCGTCCGCGGCCGGTTCCCATTCGGCACGCAGCGATTCCAGACCGGTCATGCCGCCCTGCCGCCAGGCCAGCGCCTGGCGGGCGAGGTCACGTTCACCGACCCCGGAGCGCACCGCGAGCACAGCGAACGCCGGCGTGCCTAGCGCTCGGGCGGCCCTGCGAGCTAGGTCGGCGTCAGGGTCGAGGGTCAGTCCGGCGTCGGCGGACAGGCCCATCGCCATGTCCCAGGCCCGACTGGCCGCATCGGCGGCTAGTTCCAGCAGGTCATCACGAAGGCCAGAGCGCCAAGGCGGCGGATCCACGGGAAGAGCCGCAGGATGACCAGGCCGCCTGGGCGGCAACGGCACGGGTGGAACCGGTTCGGACGCTGTCGGCGAGCCGAACGCCGCCCTAGCGTCCACGCCCTCGTCGGTGGCGGGCGGGCTGGCCACCGACGGTGCTTTGGCCTGGTCGCCCGCCGGAGCTTCCGCCGCGGCCCCCGGCGAGGTCGCCTGACCCGGCGCTGCGCCGCGCCGTCGGGCCCGGACCCCGGCCAGTACCTGATCTCGGGTCCGGCCGCGCAACAGAAAAAGGGTGAAGGGGTCAGCGTCTAGCGCATCGGTGAGGAGGTAACAGGCCGCCGCCGAATGCTTGCACGGGTCCGCCTCGTCCGGGCAGCTGCAACGCGGTCCTAGCTCGCCGCCACCTGGCAGAAGGTTAAGGCCTGCGCTGGCCGCGTCGTCGGCGATCTCGGGCGGCAGCTCGCCATCTAGCAAGGCCGCCGCGTGGCCGAGCCGGGCTGAGATGGCGGCGAGCACCCGGTCCCATTCGTCATTGGTGAATCGCCGCACCCGGATCCTGACCTCATACGGCTCCGTCTTCCGGCCCTGAACGTGAGCACGTGCCTCTCCCGACGCGAGGGTCAGGTCACCGACCGCGCCGGAGCGCGCGTACTCTCGGCCGCGTGGCAGCCGGTCAGGGTCCAGCTGCGCTCGCTGCTCCAGCGCCTCCAGCCACGCTCGGCCCCACCACGTCCGGCCGAAGGCCAGCTGCGCGGAACTCGTCGGGCCCGCCCCGGTCACGTCGCTCACGGGGCGGCTCGCAGGCTGACGAGATCGGCGAGCTCGGCGTCGGATAGCTCGGCGATCCAGCCCTCGCCAGAACCGATCACGGCATCGGCGAGCTCGCGTTTGGTCTCGAGCAGGGCCGCGATCCGGTCTTCGAGCGTCCCCTCGGCGATAAGCCGGTGCACCTGCACGGGCCGATCCTGGCCGATCCGGTACGCCCGGTCGGTGGCCTGATCCTCCACCGCCGGGTTCCACCACCGGTCGTAGTGCAGCACGTGGGTGGCGCGGGTCAGGGTCAGGCCGGTCCCGCCCGCCTTGAGCGACAGCAGGAATACAGGCGCCTGGCCGGCCTGGAACCGGGCCACCATATCTTCACGGCGCGGCACGGGAACCCCGCCGTGCAGGAACAGGGAGCGGATTCCGCGCGCGTCGAGGTGCTGCTGCAGCAGCGTCGCCATCTGGGTGTACTGGGTGAAGACGAGCATCGACTCGCCGCCCGCCAAGATGACGTCGGTCAGCTCGTCGAACGCGGCCAGCTTCCCGGACCGGCCGGCCAGCGGTCCCGGCTGCTTGAGGTACTGAGCGGGGTGGTTGCAGATCTGCTTCAGCGCGGTCAGCAGCTTGAACACCAGACCGGCCCGCTCGATGCCCTGCCTGGTCTCGATCGCCTCCATCGTCTCGCGGACCATCGCCTCGTACAGCGTCACCTGTTCGGCGGTCAGCGGCACGAACAGGTCCGTCTCGGTCTTGCGTGGCAGTTCGGGTGCGATACCGGGGTCGGTCTTCTTGCGCCGCAGCAGGAACGGCCGGATGAGACCCGCGAACCTGGCCGTCGCCTCGGCGTCGCGGTACCGCTCGACCGGCACCGCCACCCGGCGGGTGAAGGCCTCCAGGTGCCCGAGCAGGCCGGGCGTCGTCCAATCGAGGATCGACCACAGTTCCGACAGCCGGTTCTCCACCGGCGTTCCGGTGAGTGCGACCCTGGCGGGCGCGGGCACCGCCCGCAGTTGGCGCGCCGTCCGTGACAGCGGGTTCTTGGCGTGCTGCGCCTCGTCGGCGACGACCAGGCCCCAGCCGATCTCGGCGAGCCGTGCCGAGTCACGCAGCACCACGCCGTAGGTGACCAGGACGATCTCATCGACGGCCAGGTCTTCCAGGTGTCTCCCGCCGCCGTGGTACCGGCGGACCGGGATGCCGGGAGCGAACCGGCGTACCTCGCGCTCCCAGGTGCCGAGCAGCGACGCCGGGCACACCACGAGCGTGGGGCCCGCCTTGGCGTCCCGTCGGTGCAGGTGCAGCGCGATCACCTGGATCGTCTTGCCGAGTCCCATGTCATCGGCGAGGCAGCCGCCGAGCCCGGTATCGCACATCGCGGCCAGCCAGGTCAGCCCCCGCTGCTGATATGGCCGCAGCGTCGCCACGAGCCCTTGCGGCGGATCGAGCGGCACCGGAGCGGACGCGATGCCCGCGACCCGGGCGGCCAGGTCGGCGAGCGGGCCTTCCGCGACCACCTCGACGGTCTCGCCGTCGATCTCCGCCGAGCCGGCGAGGACAGCGCCGAGTGCTTCTGACGTGCGCATCCGCGTCCGCGGCGGGCGGCGCAGCCGGTTGAGCAGGTCCGGATCGAGCATCACCCAGCGGCCCCGTAGCCTGATCATCGGCCGTTTCGCCTCGGCCAGGGCGGCGATCTCATCGGCGTGGAGCAGCGCACCGTCCAGCGTGAGCTGCCAGCGGAAATCCAGCAGCGCCGCGAGGCCGAATCCGGCCTCCGTCAGTTTTTCCGGCGCCGGGGTGGGGACGGCCCTCAGCTTGAGGCCGTCATCGACCATGCTGGAGGGCCAGAGCACCTCGATGCCGGTGCCCGACAGTTCCTCGGCCGCCGGTCCGAGCAGGCTGGTGAGCGCGTCGTCGTCGAGGTCGATGACCGACGGGCTGGCTTGCTGCAACACCTGAGCTAGCGGCGACCAGATCGCCGCGCCGCGGCGCAGCGCCAGCAGCAAGTCCGTCTCCGCCTGGGAGCCGAACCTGGAGATCACAGCCTCCGGCTGGCTCCACAGCGCGGCGGCGTCGACGATCAGGCTCGGATCGGCGTTGCTGCGCAACTGCAGCACCAGCCGGAACGCAGGCACGGGCCCGTCCTCCCACTCGGGCCCGTCCTCCCACTCGGGCCCGTCCGGCCCTTCGTGCCCTTCGGCCGGATCCGCCTCCGCGGCACCTGGGTAGTCCTCCTCGTCATCGGCCATGGGCGGCGGCGTCGCGACCGCCTCGATCCGAAGGCCGAGACGTGCCCCAGCTGACAGGCCGTCGGAGGTATCGGCGAGCCACTCCGCGAGATCGCTGACCCGGGTCGGCTCAGCGGCGGCGAACGCGCGCGACGCGGTCGCCCTGGGCGCCGCGGGCGAGCGTGCGATCATGTCGGCGATCGCGTCCCAGAGGTCGCGGATCAGCGCATCCGGAGAACGAAGCCGGATCGGACGCGAGCCGGGAATCGCCAGGGCATGCGCGGCCGGCGGGAAGGCGGCGGCGAGTTCACGCAGCCAGCTAAGGTCGGCCGGATCGAGCGGGCCGGCCCGCCACACGTCCGTGTCGTCAGCGCCGACTGTCGGCAGAAGCCTGCCGCGGGCCACCAGGCAGACACCCGCCGCGGCCGCCGCGGCCCATACCCGCGCGCTCCGCCGCATCGGCGGCCCGGCCTGCTCGTCAGGACCAATGGCCAGCAACGCAGGAAGAGCCTCGCCGATCGGGATGAGGTCCGCCGAGACCAGGCGCTTGCGCAGATCATGAGTACCACGGGGGAAGACCAGCTCTAGCTTGGCGGATCCCGAGCCAGTGCCCCAGCGCGCGAACACGCCTCGCCGGGGAATCTCGCTCGGTACGAAGACCAGCTCGCCGTCCAGCACGAACCGCACGATACCGGTTCTCCTATCGGCCGGGCCGGACTTTCCTGGTCTTCGACGGGAGGGCGACTGAGTCAGAGTGCCTGGCTGCGACCATCACCGCACCTGAGAGCTGCCCTGGCCTTGCTTACGACCAGAGCATGGCCTCGACTTCCGGCAGCGACCGGACCATCGTGGTTCCCGCCGCGGGCACCTCCCCGTCGATCCTGTTGAGCTCGCCCCGGACAATCTGCGCCGCGCCGATGCCCAGGGCCGCCGCGCCCGCGCAGAAAGCCGCCTGGTCGTCCACGAACAGCGCGGCACCGGCCGGAACACCGAGCTGTTCCAGCGCGTGCCGGAAGATCTCCGGCGACGGCTTGGCCGCGCCCACCTCACACGAGAGAACCACCGCGTCGACGAGTTCGGGCACGCCGAGTTTGACCAGCAGATCACGGGTGTGCTCCGAGCAGTTGCTGACGATCGCAGCCCTGACGTCGTGCGATCTGAGGTTCTCAAGGAACGGGATGGAGTCCTCGTAGACGTGCGCGGAGGCCAGCAGCAGTTCCCGGTCCGCCTCGACGAGCGCGCGCACCAGGTCTGCGCGCGGCTCGACGCCGCACTCCTGCAGGATCTGACCGAAGCCCTCGGCTTTGGTCAGCCGGCCGACGTTGAAGAACGGCCCGACACGCCAGATCCCCGCGCGCCAGGCATCAGGCGCGACCCCGGCCAACGCCGGCATGTCCGTGCTATGCCGCGAGAAATCGCAGCTCAGAAGGGTCTCGTAGACGTCGATAAGGCAGGCGGCGGGCTGGGTCACAAGAGCAGCGTAGGCCCGGCCCCTGCAGGCACCAAGGGGCCACGGCAAGCAGCCCGGTCAGTTCGTCCTGCTAAACTGGGGACAACGAGAGGCGAGTGGTATGGACTGGGTGATATCAGGCTTGCTGCTGATTCTCATCATCGGCACGCTGGTCGTGCTGCAGAGGCGCGAGCGCAGTAGGGAATAGCCTCAGGAGCCACGCCATGACCGCTGCGGGGATAGACCTGTCGGAAACGGCGTTCTGGGGCCTCCGGTTCGCCGACTTCGAGAACCGGATCGAGGGGCGGTGGATGAGATCGTGCGCTACGTCATGCTGCGCGAGCTACTCACCCGTGTCCCCGACATCACGGCGGGCGAGCCCGCCCGGCTGCTGTCCAGCTTCGTCAACGGCATCAAGCGGCTGCCCTGCCAGTTCGGCGGCTGATGTTCGGCATCACCCGGTAACGCGGATGTAATCCGAACGACAGATCATGACAGCCATGGCGTACCTTCACGCTGGCAACGGCGGTCCGGTGCCGCCCACGGGTTACCTGCCGATCGAAGAGCACGGGATCGTCGGTGACCTGCGGACGGTAGCGCTCGTCGGCACCGACGGCACGGTCGACTGGTACTGCCCGTCCAGGTTCGACGCCCCTTCGCTGTTCGGGGCGCTGCTGGACGCCCGCAAGGGCGGTTACTTCTCGTTGCGTAGCCGCAGCAGCGGCCGGCCGAAGCAGCTGTACCTACCGGACACCAACATCTTGCTGACCCGGTTTCAGGGGGCAGAGGCGGTCGGCGAGGTGATCGACTTCATGGTGCCGGAGACCAGCGGTACCGGCCGGGCGCGTGACCTGCTGGTCCGGCAGGCGCGCGCGGTCCGCGGCCGGGTCACCTTCGAGCTCGCCTGCCATCCGGCGTTCGACTACGGCCGGGCGCCGCATGCCGTGCGGCTGGTAACCGGCGTCGGCGCGGTCTTCGAGTCATCCGCTGGCCGCTGCGTGCTGCGCTCCGATGTGGCGCTCAAGATCGAGGAGTCCGGTGTCGCCGCAACCTTCACCCTGGAGGAAGGCCAGGGCGTCGACATCGAGCTGGAGTGGAATGGCGAGGTACGGCCGCTGGCCGAAGGGGAGACCGAGGAGCTGTTCACCCGGACGTCGGATTTCTGGCAGAACTGGGTCAGCCAGTCCAGGTACCGGGGGCGGTGGCGGGAGATGGTGCAGCGTTCGGCGCTGGTGCTCAAGCTGCTCGTGTATCACCCGACCGGGGCGCTGGTCGCCGCGCCGACCACCTCGCTTCCCGAGCGGCTGGGCGGCGGCCGCAACTGGGACTACCGGTACAGCTGGCTACGCGATGCCGCGTTCACCATCTACGCGCTGATGACGCTCGGCTTCCTGGAGGAGGCCGCGTCGTTCATGGAATGGGTGCAGCGCCGCTGCGAGTCCGCGACCGCCGAACGCGACGTCATGATCATGTACTCGATCGACGGCAACGAGGATATCGAGGAGTCAATCCTTGATCATCTGGACGGCTATCAGGGGTCGCGGCCGGTGCGGATCGGCAACAGCGCCGTCGGGCAGCGGCAGCTTGACGTGTACGGCGAGCTGATGGACTCGGTGTACCTGTACAACCGCGAGGCGCCGATTTCCTACGATTTGTGGACCGGGCTGTGCAAGCGGCTCGACTGGCTGGCCAAGCACTGGCAGGAGCCGGACGAGGGCATCTGGGAGATCCGCGGCCCGCGGCAGCGTTTCACCTACTCGGCCCTGATGACCTGGGTAGCTTACGACCGGGCCGGCCGCCTGGCCCGCGACCGGGGCCTGCCCGCACCGGTGGAGCGGTGGCGCAAGCTCGCGGCCGCGGCTCACCGGTATGTGCAGGAGTCCTGCTGGGATCCCGAGCTGCGGAGCTATGTCATGTATCCGGGCAGCAAGCTGCTCGATGCGTCGGTGCTGGTGATGCCGTTGGTGAAGTTCGCCGGGCCGACCGACCCCAGGTTCCTGTCCACCCTGGACCGGATCACCGCGGAACTCACCTCCGACAGCCTGGTCTCCCGGTACGCCAGCACCGGGCACGACGGGATCGCCGACGGCGAGGGCACGTTCAGCCTGTGCTCGTTCTGGTACGTCGAGGCACTCACCCGGGCCGGCCGGGTCCGGGAAGCCCGGATGATCTTCGAGAAGATGCTCACCTACGCCAACCACCTCGGGCTCTACGCCGAGGAGGTCGGCGCCTCAGGGGAGGCGCTGGGAAACTTCCCGCAGGCGTTCACCCACCTGGCCCTGATCAGCGCGGCGGTCAACCTCGACCGGGCGCTGGACCGCTGACTGCCGGGTACCAACTAGTACCCGACATCGCGCAGACTGATGCTGGCGGCGAAGAGGTGACGTCTGCGGGAGCGGCCCATGTTGCGACGGAAGACCACGGGTGCGGTGGCTCTGGCGGTGGGGGTCGTCCTGTTTATCGCGGGCGTCGTTGACCACCTGTTCGCGGCCCCCAAAGCGGCGCTGTGCCAGTCGAGCATCGGCCAGATCGCGCAGGGTTTCGATACGACAGTTGCGCATGACTGCGGCCTGGTGACCGTGCTTGAGTCGGCCGTGGGCTGGCTCCTGGTCACCGGAGTCCTCGCCGCGGTCTTCGGCGCTGCGGTCCTGTACAACTCCCGGACCATGATCCGGGCTGCAGCCCCCGCCGCACCCCGACCGCCCGCCGCGCCGTCCGCGCCCCCGCCGTCACCTTCCTCTCCGCCTTCCGCCGACCGTCCCTGGTGGACTCAGACTCCAGAGCCAGGACATGACCGTTTCACTGGATGAGCACAGGCTGGGAAGTCTCCGCTGGATCGTGCTGACCGGCCCGGACCGTGAGGCGTTCCGCGCGCTCGGCGAGCACGTTCGGGGCGAGCTGACCGCGCTGGCACAGGCCTGGCCGGCCCTAACCCGGCTGCGCCGCCATGTCTCGGGCTCGCCGGGGCGCGATCGGCTATCCGCCGTGCGCCGGGCCACCGAGGCGCGATTCGGCCCGGCATGGGCCGAGCTGGCCGCGTTCGCTGCCGGGGCCGCGGTGCCGCTTGGCGACCTGGCGCTGCTGAACTTCCGTGGTGACCTCGGCCTGGTGGAGGGGGGTATCGGCTGCAGCGACTTGGCCTGGTGCCGGGAACGTTCGGTCATCGCGCACAACGAGGACGGCGCGTCGGAAGACGTAGGACGGTGCGGACTGCTCACGCTGGCGGCCGAGGGGCGGCCGCCGGTCACCGCCTTCTGGTATCCGGGGTTCTTGCCGGCCAACGCGTTCGCCGTGACCGGCGACGGGCTGGTGTGGACCATCGATCACCTGCCGGTCGCTTCACCCGGCGACGGCGCGGGCCGCCACTTTGTGGGCCGTGGCCTGCAACGATCGGCGAGGACCGTCGAGGCGGCGATTGACTACCTGCGAGCGAATCCTTCGGCGGGCGGATTCGCCTACACGATCGGCGACCGCACCGGGCGCGTCGTCAATGTCGAGGCCGCGGCCGGATGCCATGCCTTCGTGGAGGCCGGGGCCGGGTCGGGACCGCTGCTGTGGCACACCAACCACGGCCGGTACGTCCCTGGAGCCGAGCCGTCCAGCCAGGGAACCAGCCTGGCGCGCGGCGAGAAACTAGACTCCCTCGCCGTCCCGGCCGAGGATCCCAGCCCAGGCTGGTTCCTCAGAGTCCTGGCCGGCGCGCCGCTGCCCGACGGCGTCCGCGCGGAACCCGGACCGCACAGCGGGGCCACTACGCTCTGCACGTTCGTCGCCGACCTCACCGCAGGCGAGGCCATCATCGCCGCCCGCGACGATGATCCCGTCGCGATCCCGCTGCAGGACCTAGCCGAGGGCAACCCCACCGCCCAGCATGCCTTGGCCCAGTTACATCCACGATCCCGGCCGTTGGCCAAGCAGAGCCCTGATCAGGTCGGCGAGCCCGGGGGGCCAGATCACTTCGGTGGTGGTGTCCATTTCCGCCAGCGTCCACCAGTGCCACGCGGCGATCCCGTCCGAGGTGTGCATGGCCGATACCTCACCGAGCCCACGCTGGGCCAGCTCCACCCGTCCGAGAAAGAACCTCTCGTGCTGCCGGACTATCTCGTCGGCGTACTTCATGGTCAGCGTCCGCTCGTGCACCTCACCACTCAGCGACACGTCGGTCCAGCCGGTCTCCTCAGCCAGTTCCCGCCGCGCGCCCGCCGGGTAGTCCTCCCCGTCGTTCAGTCCGCCGCCCGGCGTGCACCAGTGCCGCCCGTTGGGCAGCTCGTCGTCGTACCGGAACAACAGCACCCGGTCATCCGGATCAAGCATGATCACCCGCCCGGCCCGCCGCAGCCGCAGCGGAGCTGCGCCCTCGGGCCCTGCACCGGTCTGCTCCATAAGCACTATTGTCCCGGCTCGTTCCCCAGGCTCGCCTCTCGCATCTGGTTCAGGCCGCCGAACCGGATGAATCGAGACGATCTCGGCGCGCCCTGATGCAGGAGCGCTGCGAGTGGTTCTACCGTGGCAGCCGTGCTTGCCTGCGGAGCTGGCGTCAGACCTGCCCGGGAGTCTTCCCGGGCAGGCGGCCGGCGGTGAAACAGGAACCCCGGCGGGTGACCGCCGGAATCCCTGTCCTTCAGTTCAGGGGCGGGGAAAGGTCAAACGGACACGGTGGCGCGGATGCTCTCCCGCAGAGAACTCATGGTGGCCAGTACGGCGCTCGGCTCGTAGCCGCAGTGCGCCATGCAGTTGTCGCAGCGCGGGTCCTTGCCCCGGCCGAAGTTCTCCCAGTCGGTCGTATCGAGAAGCTCCTGATAGGTCTTGGCGTACCCGTCGGCCAGCAGGTAGCACGGCCGCTGCCAGCCGAACAGCGAGTAGGAGGGAACGCCCCATGGGGTGCACGCGAAGTCGCGCTTGCCCTCGAGGAAGTCCAGGAACAGCGGTGAATGGTTCAGCCGCCACTTCTTCCTGCGCCCCTCGGCGAAGGCGGCCCCGAACAGCTCACGGGTCTGCTCCACGCCCAGGAACCGGTCCTGGGTCGGGGCCTTCTCGTAGGCGTAGCCGGGTGAGATCTCCATCCTGTCGACCTTGAGCTCGTCGTTGAGGTAGTTCAGCACGTCGATCACGGTCTGCGGTGAATCGGTGTTGAAGAACGTGCTGTTCGTGTAGACTTGGAAGCCGGCCGCCTTGGCCTGCTTGATGGCGGCCACGGCCTGGTCGAACACGCCTTCCTTGCTGACCGACTCGTCGTGTCGCTCGCGCAGCCCGTCGATGTGCACCATCCAGGCGAAATTCTTGGACGGCGTGAACTTGTGCAGGTGCTTGGGCAGCAGCACCGCGTTCGTGCACAGCACCACGAACTTGTGGCGCTTGACCAGCTCGTTGACCATCTCGTGGATCTGCGGGTGCATCAGCGGCTCGCCGCCCGCCAGCGACACCATCGGCGCCCCGCACTCCTCGACCGCGGCTACGGCCTGGTCCACCGGCATCCGCCGCTTGAGCTCCGAAGCCGGATGCTGGATCTTCCCGCAGCCCACGCACTTGAGGTTGCACGCGAACAGCGGCTCGACCTCCACGATCATCGGGAACTTCTCGACCCCGCGCAGCTTCATCTTCATCAGATGCGTGCCGAGCTTGATCGACAGATGCAACGGCAAGCCCATCGCTTACTCCGTTCCGTACTTCGTGTTCGCTACATACAGCCTGTATGGAAGACAATACATGCATGACTCCCACCCGTCGAGACGAGCATGTGGCCGACACGCGTCAGGCCCTGGTCGGCGCGGCCCGCACGCTGTTCACCGAGCAGGGCTACGCCGCCACCGGCACCGAGGAGATCGTGGCCGCCGCCCGGGTCACGCGAGGTGCGCTCTACCATCACTTCCACGACAAGACCGACCTGTTCCGCGCCGTCATGGAGCAGATCGCCCGCGAGGTCGCCGAGCACCTCATCGACGCCGAGCTATCCCGCCCAGCCGCTCCCTCACCCGCCGACGCCTGGGAAGAGGTCCGTGACGGCCTGCGCGCTTTTCTCGACCTGTGCGTCGTCACCGACGACTTCCAGCGCATCGTCCTGGTGGAAGGACCGGCCGTCCTCGGCCACGAGGCCTGGGACCAGCTGGTGGCCCGTCACGGCTCGAACCTCCTGTCCGAATGGCTGTCCCGCGCCGTCGAGCAGGGCCGCATCGCCCCGCTGCCGATCGAGCCGCTCACCCGCCTGCTGATCGCGATGATCTCCGAGTCCAGTCTGTACATAGCCCGCGCCGCCGACCGCGCCGTCGCCCGCGCCGCCATGGGCACCGTCCTCGACCGTCTCCTGAACGGCCTGGAGCTAAAGGACTGCGCGCCTCCCTTGGCATGATTCGCTAGCTAGTGGACCGCCCCGGCGCTGAACTCTGCGGCGTGTTCCTCGGCCATGCCCGCGCCCCGCGGCACTGCCCGCCGCGGCAGGAGCAAGGTCAGCCCGGTCGCGCCGAGCACGATCGCGGCGTCGACCACCATCGCCAGCACCATCGCGGACACCGAACTCCCGCGTGACGGCACGTCGCCCAGGCGGTCGTAGAACACCGCCCCGATGACCGCGATGCCGGCCGCCGTGCCGAACTGCTGCATGGTCGTGAGGATCCCGGCCGCCGCACCCGCTCGCTCCCTGGGCACGCCCGCCAGGGCGGCCCCGATCAGCGACGGCATCGCCAGCCCCTGGCCCAGGCCGATCACCGCGGTGGCGGGCGCCAGGCCCCACGCGGTCAGGTGGCCGCCGTAACGCATGCCCGTCGCGATCAGCGCGATCGTGCCGACGATGTCCAGTCCGGCTCCGATCGTGATCGACCGCGGCCCGAACCGGGCCGACATCCGCGGGCCGAGTATCGACATCACGGTGAAGGTGAGCGCCAGCGGGCCGGTTTCCAGGCCCGCGTGCAGCGGCGACTGCCCAAGCCCGATCTGCAGCAGCAGCGTCAGCACGAACATGAAGCTGCCGAAGAACAAGAGCAGGGCGAAGTTCACGCCGATGCCGGCGGAGAAGGCCCGGTCACGGAATAGCGCGAGGTCCAGCAGCGGCTCACCGCCCCGGCGGGTCAGTCGCCGCTCCCAGATCACGGTGAGTACGAACGCGGGCACCGAGGCCGCCATCGACACCCAGGTCCAGGCCGGCCAGCCCTCGTCGTGACCAAGGGTCAGCGGCACCAGCGCCAGAGCCAGGGAGGCCGACACCCCGACCGCGCCGACCGGATCGAGCCGGGGCCTGCGCTGACCGCCCGCGCGCGGGACCACCAGCGCCGCGGCGACCAGCGCGACCGCGCCGACCGGCACGTTCACCAGGAAGATCGGGCGCCAGGTCAGGCCCAGGACGTTCGCCTTGAGCAGCAGCCCGCCCAGGATCTGACCGGACACGAAGGACAGCCCGATGGTGACGCCGAACCAGGACAGTGCCCGGCTGCGTTCGGAAACCGGGAAGATCGCGGTGATCAGGGCCAGCACCTGCGGCACCATCGCGGCGCCGGTGAGCCCTTGCAGCAGCCGGGCGGTGACGAGTTCGGCGGGGGACCGGGCCAGCCCGCACAGCAGGGAGGCGGCGGCGAAGCTGGTCACGCCGATCATGAACATCCGCCGGTATCCCAGCAGGTCGCCCAGCCGCCCGCCGGTCACCATGCCACTCGCGTACATGAACGCGTAGCCGCCCACGATCAGCTGCAAGGCCGCGTCGCTCACGTGCAGATCGCGCTGCAGGGACGGGGCGGCCACGTTCACGACCCAGATGTCGAAGCCCGCCATGAACATCGCCATCAGCACCACCGGCAGCATCAGCCACCGCCGTGGCTCCGGCCCGGGCCTGAGCGGCTGAGACTGCGCCGACGAGGAAGCGCTTTCTGCCACGGACAGCTCCTCAGGAGTCATAGGTGTTCGAAGGCCATCGAAGTTCGATCCAGATCGAACTGTACGACAGGCGTCGAACTCACCGCAACTTTGATTTATGCTGGGGTACGTGATGGACGACGTAGTCGAGCCGGCGGCGGCTGACATGCTGCTGCCGAAGGTGCTGGCCGCGCTGGCCGACCCGCACCGGCTAGCGTCCGTCCGCTTCCTGGCGCGCCAGGGCGAGTCGTGCTGCACCCAGGTCATCCAGGAAGCCGGTCTCGAGCTGAGCAAGTCGACCTTCTCCCACCACCTGCGCATCCTGCGCGAAGCCGGACTCGTGACCAAGCGGATCCAGGGCGCCAAGGGCTACACCCAGCTGCGCAAGCAGGACGTAGACCGCCGCTTCCCCGGCCTGCTCGACTCGGTCCTCAACGCCGACATCACGGCCCGGCGGTAAAGCCTCTAGGCTCGCGCCGAGATGGCCGGCCTACCTCACCGCCTACCTCACCGCCTACCTCACCGCCTGCGGCCGCAACGGCGGCAAGCCCCTGTCCGGCTCCGGCCTGGAACGATTCCTGCTCTGGAACGCCGTGCCCGCCGACCTGCGCGCCTGGGCGCAACCGCCCCCGCCCGGCTGACACCGGCACGGGTCGGGCTCACCACGGCGTCGCCGCCACGAACCGGCCACGCCGACTGTCAGCATGCCCGTGACAGGGCAGGCTAGCTGGCCATTTCGGAGCCACGTACCTGGCCGCGCTGACGAAAGGACCTGCGGGACCCTCCACCCGCGTGGCCGCCTTGGCGTGCTTGCCGTCCGGGGTGATGAGCACTGCAGCTGGCCAAGTCGTCCAGTGGAGCAAGATTACCGGCCAGCCGTGCGGGACCTGGCGAACTGCTCAAGGCACCGCGGGCTAACGCCGCGGCCGCCGCTCGATGATCTTTGCGTGCAGCAGCCTGCCGGCGAACTCGACGCGGAGACGGGAATCGGCCGCCTCGTCCGTGGAGTGGATCTTGAGCCTGGAGTAGGTGCAGGTGAGCCCATCGGTGTTGATCACGATGCCCGGCGAGCTGACAATGAACAGCTTGCCGTGCACCATGTCCGCGTCGATGCGCAGGGCGCGCGAGGTGATCACCGCGTCGGTGAAGTCGAGGGTGACCCGGCACTCTCGCGTGCGCAGCGCGATGCGCGCAGGCACCAGCCAGCGTCCCTCCTTCACGTACTTGCCGCCGTGCTGCCCGACCACGAGGACGTCCCTGGCTGCGGGCGTGCCCGGCAGGTCGGCGGTGAGCTCGGCCAGCTCGCCGAGCGTCCGGGCGGCAAGCGCACGCTCCAGCCGGGCGTCAAGCTCCTCGGTAGTGAGCCGGCCGTCACCGCCGGCAACCCGCAGTGCGTCCACCACGCGGTCGCGATCCTCATGCGATGCCCGCAGATCGGGCAGATCATCCGGCATAGCAACCACGCTAACAAGGTAAGCCCTCCCCGGTAGGCATCGGTCAAAGTCGGTGGCTTCCGGCGGCGGGGGAACTGCAATGTGCTCCGTCAACAGCCCGATCACGCGATTTCCGAATACTTACGCTAAGACAGGCGTAACCCACGCTGACATCTGCCGCCCCATTCCTCAGCCTCTTCACCAAAAATATGGATATAACGGATATTACGCACTTGTATGTTGCGTTACGCCGAAGAGGCAGCATGGCCGCGTATGGCCCGGTAGTGTGCCCCAAAATCGATTGTCCGGTTGACTCGTTCGATCGAAAGGGGGGGCGTAAGTCATGATCACCGAATCTCGCCGGGCACAGCTCACATCGCTCAGCGAAGCTGAGATCATCAATCTCATCGCGGTTATTCCCGGACTCGCGGATAGCTGGGCGGGGACGGCCGGGACCGATACCGGGCAGCTTCAGCGCGGCGATCCGCAGGCGCTAGCGGCCATTCGGGCGGCGATGACCAGCCGCCACAACCAATTGCTCGCCTCGCTGGGCACCATCGGACTTGAGCACGTTCTGTTCCTGCTCGATGCGGCTGAATCCGCCGACGATGAAGCCGAGGGCCCCGCTGAGCTCGCTGCTGCTGCAGGCCGCGCCTTCGGGGCAGCTCCTGGGCGCCTCTTCTTGGCCGCTCTGGCCTCGGGTGACGGTCCCCTCGCCGCCGAGGTCGGCGATCGCCTGGCGGAACTCCAGGAATACGTGAGGCGTACCGCGCCTGCCGCGGAGCCGACGAGCCCAAGTATGGGCGATACCAGCCAAGTGGAAGACCTCAGGCCGTCCGTCACGGACCTCGCGGAGCGGACCAGGGAACTAACTGCGCTGGGCGCTCCCCTGGCGCGCGCGCTACGGGTGGCGGCCAACGACGTGGAGTCCGGCCGGCCCATCGCGAGGCTGGGTGACGACCTCACCCGGTGGTCCGCTGAGGTGAGCCAGCACCTGGCAGAGGCGGCGCAGGTGGTGGCGGTAGACAATCTCACTGCCCTCGGCGCGGAACTCGCCAAGTTGGCCGCTCAAGCACGGGAGGATGAAAGCAGACGGCAAGACACGCTTCGTGGCGCACGCCTGCTCCACGAGCAAGGACTTGACCATCTGGTCCCTGGCTTGCTCAAGGCCGCCGGGATCGACTCAGCCGACAACTGGCAAGCGGCGTCGGCCACGGGTCACTCAGAAACGACTGTGTCGGCCCCCCCATTGGAACCACAAGCAGAGCTGGAATTTCCGCCTGAGTCTGAGCTGGAATCCCAGCCCGAAAGCTACCTGAGACCTCAAGCCGAGGCGGAGGCCGAGCCGTGGCCCACTATCGAGCCCGAAGCGCCTGAGGAACCGGGGGAACAGGCTGAGCCAGAACCGCACCCCGGACCCGGTGCCATGGAGACGCCCTGGCCGTTGGCTCTTCCGGCCGAGGACGCGCTCCAGTACCCCTGGGATTACGGGGCGCCGCCCCTGCTGGCCTCGCTCGTCAAGAGGCAGCAGAGCGTGCTGGCCATATGTGTGGCGGCCGCCGCTGACGAGACGTTGATCAGGCAGCGCCTGCTGAGGTTCTTCTGCGCCGCGTACTCGTGCTCGTCAGCAGCACTAGAGCTGCAGTTGCCTGACCTCAGCCCACCGGACGCTGAGGTCAGGCAGATGAGCGTGGACGAGTGCCGTGTTTTGCTCGCGGCGGTCCTGCGGACCGGGCTTGTCATCGGTTACGCGCCGGTAGACCTGCCATCGTTGATCGATAAGGCCGACCTTGGGCACGCCAGCATCCGCACGGTCGCCGAAGCAGCCGCGGAAGCTATCCGCCGCGGCTACCGCCGGGAGGCGGGGACGGCGGTGGTGGGGCAAGCCGATCTGGCCAGGGAATGGGCCTCCTTCGAATTCGGGGCGCAGCAACTGCAGAACTCGCTGGCGCGACGCAGGATCAATCTGCAGCGGGCTTCCAACGTCCTCCATCGCATGGTCCGGCAGGATCAGCCCGTGGGCCAGATCCTTGCTATAGTCGCGGAGCTTGCCGCCGCGGGTGTGAGCGCGGCCGCGATAGACGCAAAGGACGGCAAGTGGAGCATCGTCGAGCGGATGGCTGCGGACCTGGCCAGCCCAGCTGGGAGAACCCGCCTGATCACGGCCGCTGATCAGGCGGTCAGCACCCGCAGTCAGTTGCTCAAGCCAATCATCGCCGGCGCCCGGGCGAGGCTGGACGGCTCTCTGGGGGAAGTCTCTGACCTGCTCAGGCGGTTCCTTGCCGCCCGTTCGGCGCTCCGCCTGTCATCCACCCAGGCGGACCTTGAGACCGCCGAGGAACTGTTCCGCGCGATCGACCGGCTGCCTGCCAACGGCGAAGTCGCCTCCGTCGGCGATGCCGCTCTGCAGCAGCTCACCCAGTGGCTCAGCGCCGCCGCCCCCTCCGCCGACGGCTCAGATGTGGATGATCTGATCCGGATGGAACTCGCCCCGCTGTATGAGATCCCGAGGGACGAGAACGGCTGGCCTACCCGGCTCCCGACCCTGGCCGAAGCCGGCGAACTCCAGCGGGGCAGGGACCTGCTCACGGTGGTACGTGGCTATCTGCGCACCGGGAACGTGGCTGCCGCCCGCGGCATCATCGCGGCAGCCAAGGACGTGGACCAGGTGGCTCTCGACGACGAGGTGCTCCAAGGGGCGCGCAAGGCGCGCATGCAGCATGAGCAGGCGCTGGAAACGGTGAAACGCCTCACTGCCCGGCTGCGCGCGCTCTACGAAGACGAGGCGGAACGGGCCCTGACCGTACGCGCAGATCTGCTCAAGATGGCGCCGGACAGCCGTTTCGACCTTACCATCGGGCCCCTCCTCGGCCTGGCCGAGGAGGGTAACGCCCGGCTACGCGACTTCCGCCAGGGCCTCCGCAAACGCGCGCTGGACTGTCCATGCGATGAGACGGACCGCCGGCGCATCTTCCAACTGATCGACGACGAAGACGAAATTCTCGCTGTGGAGTTCCTCACCATGGCGGAGGCGGGGCTGCCGCTGCCCGCAGTCGAAGAACAGCACGGTGACGATTTCTCCGACTTCTTCCCGGGCATGGTGAACGTCGCAGTAGTGGCCGCCCGCGCCCGTACGGACGCGGTGGCGGCAATCCGCGCCGAGGCTGGCGTGACCGCCGATCCATCGAACCGGAACCTTGCGTTCGGGCTGGAGGCCTGGCGGGAACTCAAGCGCAGCAAGCGCGCCGCGCCTGGCGACCGGTTTCGCCAGTGTGTCGCAGATGTGCTCCGGATGCTGGGCCTGGTTCCCCGCGACCAGAACTGGCTCCAGGAACTATCGAAAACCCACCGGTCTGGCTATGCGACCTTCAGAGTAAAGGCCATGCCAATTGACCGGTCGTATGTGCCGAGCCTAGGAACTCAGGTGCATGGTAACTATGATCTCACCCTGGTCTGGGATTCGGTCACGCCCGCACGGTTGCTGGATTTCGTCGAGGAAAGCCGTCGTACGGAAGCAAACGTGATCCTGTACTTCAACACTCTGGACCCGGAGCAGCGACTGACGCTGCGGCGCCTAACCAGTCACGACGGCGGTAAGGGTTTCTCGCCGGTCGTGGTCGACGAGCCGGTCATAGGCTGGTTGTCGACCCGGGCCGAGCCAGGCTGGCGCTTCACCCAGCGGGTCACGCTTCCGTTCACGACCATCAATCCGTATACGCCGTTCGCCGGGGGCGAGGTTCCCGAGGAGGTCTTCGTCGGCCGCGCGCAGGAACGGCAGGCCATCGAGTCGCCGACCGGATCCATGTTCGTCTACGGCGGCCGCCAGCTCGGCAAGTCTGCGCTGCTGCGTCGCGTGGAGCGCTGGTTCTCCGACACTCAGTCCCTGCAGCAAGATGGCCGAGGGCAGCCGCGCAGCGGCCGGGTAGCCATTTACCTTGACCTTAAGGCCGCCTCCATCGGCGAAGCCCAAGAGCCCGCCGCGCTGTGGACCGTCCTCGCGCAGCGGCTTCGCGAGGTCGGCGTGCTGCCGCCGCGAGCTGGACGTGGGGAGGGACCTGACACGGTCATCCAGCAGCTGAGGGCGTGGCTGAACGCCGATGGCGGGAACCGCCTGCTGCTCCTTCTCGATGAGGCCGATAATTTCCTGACCGTTGATTCTCAGGCCGGCCGGCCTGGCACCGGGGCGGAGTTCCCGACCCTGCAGCGGCTGAAGGGCCTGATGGAAAACTCGGGCCGAAGGTTCAAGGCGGTGTTCGCGGGTCTTCATCAAGTGCAGCGCTTTCACGACAGCTCGAACACCCCGGTCGCGCACGGTGGCGATGACATCCTGATCGGGCCGTTGCGCAGCATGGACGCGTACAGTCTCGTCGTCGACCCGATGAACGCCCTGGGCTACAGGTTCTCCTCACCTGAGCTCGTCTGGCGGCTGCTGCTCTTCACGAACTACCAGGCCAGCTTGGTTCAGATCATGTGCGAGGCGCTGGTACGCGAACTTAGCCGCCGGAAGCTGCCGCCCGGCGGCGGCCGCATCCTGGTCACCTCCGAAGATATTGAATCGGTCTACGCCAAACGCGAGGTAAGAGACCTCATTGTGCAGCGGTTCCGGTGGACGATCAACCTCGACAACCGCTACCGGGTCATCGCCCTGGTCGTGGCGCTGCGCAGTCTCGACTCCGCTCCTGGCGAGACCTTCACGCCCGAGGAACTGCATGAGGATTGCGAGGTCTTCTGGCCGGTCGGCTTTTCTAGCGGGGTGCTGACGACTAAGGAATTCCGGCGGTACCTGGTGGAAATGGTCGGGCTTGGCGTGCTCCATCGCCAGAGCGAGCAATTCGGGCTGCGCAGCCCCAACATCATCGGCTTGCTGGGTACCCGGGAATCCCTGGACCAGGAACTCGCCGAGGCGCCACGGCACCTTGAGCTTGAATACGAGTACAACCCGACCATGAACCGCAGGATCCTCGGGCAGTCAACCGAGCTGTGGGCACCGCGCTCGCCGCTGACCGACCAGGACGTTGCCGCGCTGCTTGGCCTGGGCGGCCGGGGCACCGGGCGAGTCCAGGTCGTGACGGGAAGTACAGCCCTGACCGTCGACCGCGCCGCCCGGGTAATCCAGGATGTGGCGGCCGAGCAGCGGATCAAATGTCAGCTAATCCGCGCCGATGAGATCGACAGCGCGGTCGCTGGTGCGCGACTGAGGCTGCACCTGGTGGTTGACTTGTCCGGCACGGACTTGGCCGCGCCTGAGCTGCCTGTCCTTTGCACCAGGCTGGCATCGCGGCATCAGGTTACCGCCACCGTCATCGTGGGTCCCGCCGGGCTTCCGGTTCCTGGAGAAACCGTTGAGCCCGGCAACCTCGTCTCCACCCGCCGCTGGTCGATCGAAGGGCTCCGGTCGTGGCACGAGTCGCCCTTCGACACACCCGACCTGCGCGCCCGGCTGTACCGGATCACGTCCGGTTGGCCGCGGCTGGTCGAAGAGACGATGCGCGCTGTGACCCATGGGACACCCGACGACGCACTTGACCAGATCATCGGGCAGCTTGCCGACCCAGGTTGCGCGCGGAGCCACCTGGCGGCGTGTGGAATTGAGCTGGAGGTGGCGGCTAACTGGGCCGCTTCGCTGGCTCTACCTGGCGACGACGGGCTGATCGAGGCATTCCCGGCGAATCTCGCGGAACTCACCGAGGTGCTGGGGACCGACGCCGGAGAGGTGGTCGATCGGCTGCAGGCGCTCGACCTCGTCGAGTCCACGCCGCATGGCTGGGTGCTAGACCGGGCGGTAGTCGCCGCGGCCGTGGCGCTGCGGGCCTGAAGCCGGTGCTCGAGTTGGACGAGCGCGTCTGGCGGCTGCCGGGCCCGAAGGGCTTCGTCCGCGATATCGTCGCCGAGCACCGCCGCGGCCGTCATGTTGCCACGGTCCTTCCGCAGTCGCTCGCAGCCGATGTCGTCTTCACCGACAGCCTGAGCGTAGCCTTGCTTGAGGAGTTCGCCGGGCAGTCTGTCAACGCACGCCGGGTCTATGATGCGGGGCCGGACGCATCCGTCCTTGAGACATTTTGCCAGGCGCTGATCTTCGATGACCAGCCTGCTACGATCCCAGATCTGCTGATCCACCCAGAGGTCAGGGACGTGGTAGCTGTGGTCGTCGCCCAAGACCTGCGCGCCCCGGCCAGGGATGAGCTAGCACCCTTCTTGCGGCGGGTAGAACTTGAGACGCACGCGACCGGCCCGGCCAGGCGGCTGTCAATCGTCGCGATCGTGACGCGGAGCCAGCTTCCAGCCTTCCCGGGAGGCGCGAGCTCGGACATAGCCCTGACCAGTATCTGGTGGTGGGCCCGCATAGCCCGCTGGGACGTCGCGGCGCACATCGCTGGTATGGCCGGACAGCCCCGTCTCAGCGGCGTGCTTGAGGAGGTCCGTGCCGAGTCGATCGTGGAACTCGCGCGATGGGACCTGGGCCTGGCCGAGCGGCTGGCCACCGGATGGGCCGGCGAGCTGAGCGCTCTATCGTCCTTGCTGCGTGAGTGCGGGTCAGCTCCGGCCAACGGCAAGTCCGATACCGCTGGCAAAATGGGCGCCGCGGCAAGAGTCTGGAAAGGCGCGGCCGCTGCCGGCGACGGGCTACGGCCGCCCGACCCAGATCTTGAACTATGGGACCGGCGGGCAGTCGATGGCTGGCACGATCGTCAATCTGTCACGGCGTACTCGCTTGCCGCAGCGCCGGACAAACTGAGCCGGGTGGTTTGGGCGGCACAGGCCCGGGTGCTGCTGCCGTGGATCGAGGAGTGCCGGTCGGCTCTGCTCACCCGAGTTACCGAGACGCTGGGGACCGAACGCCTGGCGGCTGTGCTTCGTAACAGGTTCGATCCGCCAGTTAAGGCGGACACGCTGGTAGAGATCGGAGTGCTCGACAAAGTGGTGCAGATGGTCATCGGTTCAGGGAACCCCGAGTTGCGGGACGCGGCCCGTCGGCTGCGGGAGGCGCGGAACTCACTGGCGCACCTGCGGCCATTGCGTCTCGCCGAGCAGGAAAGCCTGGTAGCGGCATGCGCGTTCCTCCTTGCCGAATGAGCCACGGTGGCGACGAGCGGTCGCTCGCTTTCCTCATCGAGCGCAGCGCAGAACTTGAAGAATGAGGACGCTAGGGCGCGACGCGGAACCGGGGTCAGACCGATAGAATCGAGACTTCGTACTTCTGGCAGTTTGAATCCCTGGTTACCAGCGTGAGGTCTTCGCATTTTGCCTGGGCGACCAGCATCCGGTCGAACGGGTCGCGGTGGATCAGCGGCAGGCGCCCCGCCGTGATGGCGTGCTCAAAGCTGATGGGCAGGGCCGCGAATCCACTGTCGCGGATCCGCTCGGGCAGGTCAGCCGGCTCTGCGAGCTTGCCGATGGCCTGCTTGATGGTAACTTCCCAGATGGTCGCGGCACTGATGTAGATGGCTGGGTCATGGTCGAGCCTGGCCTTGATATCATCTGGCAGCGCAGGATCGTCGGCCAGCCACCACAGCACCACGTGCGTGTCGAGCAGCAAGCTCATGGCATCATGCCGAAGTCGCGGGCGATGGCCTCGTCGACCTCATCGGAATCCCAGTCCGCGGTGACGGTGAGCTTGCCGCGCAGAGAGCCGCGCCCCGTCCGGTTGATCCTGCGTGTCAGGGGCACGACCTTGGCGATCGGAGTGCCCGCCCGGCTGATGATGATTTCCTCGCCGTGCTCAACTCGCTCGAGAATCCGCGACAAGTGCGTCTTGGCGTCGTGGACATTGAACTGGGCTGCCGTGTCGCTGGACATAGATCCTCCTTAGCTAAGAGCTTAGTCCACCTTCGATGTCAGAACCAGCCGGCCGACAGGTCCGCCAGGAGCTGGTCGGTGACGGTCTCTTCGTAGATGGCCCGTCCGGTCGCACGCATCGTCTCGCGCAGCTCAGGTTCCCACGGCGTCGGCACCGGCTCACCCTTGAGCGCGACCGCTGTATCCCCGGCCTTGACGCCTGACAGGTAGTCGCCTGCGGTCATCCGCCAGGGCCGGGCGCCGTGGCGGTCGATGATCTTCGCCGTAATGGCGACGCCCGGCCAGTCGAAGTCGCCGTGGTAGGCCAGTTCGCTGCCCGCCGCCACGGCGATCCGGGCCAGCGTGTGGAACGCCGTGGAGGGCTGGCCTTCCGCGCAGAGGAGCGGCGGGCACGCGGGACCGAGTTCCGCGCAGGCCCGCCGGAGCACGGCCGGATTCTCGCAGGCGAAAATCCGAGCTGGAGCAAGCCGGAGCGGGTGGGCGTCGAGCTGCTGCAGCGTCACCTGGAACGGGGTGCCGTAGCGGGCCGCTCCGGTTAGCCATTCGCCTAGGCCATCTCCCTGCGCGGGAAGGTTGAGGACCAGGACCCGGCTGGCCAGGTCATCGACGATGACACCGGAAAGGTCCCACAGCTCGCGTCGCTGCGCGGCGGAGGCCGGGCGGGCCACGCCCTCGCGCAGGGCCAGCGCCCGCATGATCAGCGTCGCGAGGGTGCTGCCGTGATTCAGTGCCTTCGTGTCGCCGGTGATGCGGGCGGCGAGCGCGGGCAATGCGATCGGCGGCGCATCGGCCTGCCGGGCGGCCAAATACTCCAGAACCCGGACCGCCTCACCTAGCGCCCTCGCATCGTCAAGCTTGGCCAGACGCGTGATCGTGCCGTCCCTGGTCAGATCGGCCAGCCAGGGGCGGTACCAGGGACAGGATCCGTTCAGCGGGCTGTCCTGCGCCGCCGCGATCAGGCCAGCGCGGGCGTCGGTCAGCACAGCGGTCTCGGCGGGCCGGTTCCGCAAGGGCTCGCCGAGAGCGGCCAGGACGCCCGCCAGGCCGAGACCGGTCGCCCGGCTCAGGGCGGCATCGACGTCGGTCAGCGGTACGGTCATCCGCCTGGTTCCCGCGGGCTGGTGGACCCCGGTGATGCCGATGATCGCCTTGCGCTCGGCATCGTCCGGGGCGGCGACGCTGATCCGGCCGGTCAGCTGGCCGCCGGTCCGCTCCAGGGATCTGCGGGCCGCGGCCAGGAGCCGCCGGTACTCTGGGCCGCGGTACCGGTCTAGGCCTCGATCCTCAGTCCGGGCGACGCCGCGCCCCTCCGAACCGTTCAATCCGAATCGGTGTCTTCATCGGCATCGTCCTCGGCGGCGATCACGAGCGTGCCGCCGGCCTCGGCGGGGACGTGCCGGGTGGGGCGGAAGCCGAGCAGTTCAGCGGAGAGATCTTCGTTGCCCGCGTATCCGGCGTCGGCGTCGATGAGCTGTTCGCCATCCCAGAGGACAAGAAGGGTCGATAGCGCGTGGGCGGCCTTGTCGTGCTGCATGTCGTAGTGCGCGATCAAAGGAACGGTCGGATAGTTGACCCACAGGTCGTGTCCGGTCATGAACAGGTCGAGGTCGAATTTGACCGTCAGGCCCAGCAGTTCGGGCTTGAATTTGTCATCGATCCCCGCGAACGCCTCATCGAGCGCGACCATGCGCGGGCAGGTCGGCTTGGAGGACAAATACAGCGCGTTGGCCGCGGCGAACAGCGGCATGTGGATCGCGGCGGATTTCTCCCCGCCTGACATCTCGGAATGCTTTTTCCTGGTGAGCCGCTGGGCCGGACTGCCGGGGGAGAGCAGCTGAAGTTCGAAGGCGTGCCAGGACCGGTAGTCGAGCACCGCGGCGAGGACTTCCCGGTAGGTATCGCGCGGATTGCCCGCGCGATGGTCATGGATCATCGCCCGGAGCTGCGCGCGCAGCTCGGCGAGCCCGTCGGGACCGAGGCCCGCGGCGTCGCGGTCGAGCATCCTCGATACCAGGGCCTGCTGCTCGGTGCGCTTGTCCGAACGGACCCAGCTGATCCCGATCGCCATGCCCGACGACATCGGCTTGGAGCGGGTATCGGCGTCCATCGCGGCGACCAGATCCTTGGCCGCGAGCACCCGGGAGTGGATCTGCTGGGCGAGCGCGGTGAGCAGCGAATCCTCCAGCACCGTCCGCTCGCGCTCTTCCAGCAGGACACCCTGGTTCTCTACGTCCTCTGCGATCTTGCGGGCGAAAGCGGCAGCGGACTTGCGTCCCTCGCTGGTGGCGACCGCGACGATAAAGGGCGCGCTCCCGGTCAGGTCGGCCTGGTAGCCGTCCTCGCCCGCCTTGAGCGCGTTCTCGAATTCCCGGTACGCGCCCCACATCCGGTCCACGGCGTTCTGCAGCACTCCGTCGGTGATCGCGCGGCCGCCCCTGGTCGCGGCGCTGTAGGCGTCGAGCAGCGCGGTGACGCCGACGGGCAGAACCGCGCGGATCGCCTCGACGGTGCCTGACTCGACGGTGCCTGACTCGACGGTGAGCACCTGGTCGGCGAGAGCGGCGGCGGCTTGCCCGGGATCAGGCCATGAGCTGGCGCCGGGCCAGGGCGCGATTTCCGTGACGCCGAGCAGCGGGCGCAGGTCGCCGTGGGCGTAATGCGCGAACACGGCCGACTGAGTCAACAGCTCGGAAATCGCCACCACCAGTGCCTCGCCGCCGCGCTCCAGATCTCGCCGTCCGGCCACGAGCTTGTCGTGTTCCGCCGCGGCGTTATCGCCAGCGGTCTTCTGCTCTGCCTTCGCCGCGCGCAGGGTACCCTCGGTCTCGGCTATCTCGGCGCTGATCTGCTCGTACTCGGCTCCGCTGGCCTGCTCGAGGACGCGAAGTTCGGTGTCGCTGGCGAGGTAGCCGGCCTGCCTTTCCCCGAGCAGTTCGGCGGTTTCGTCGTTCTCGAGGCTGAGTCGGCCGATGCGGTCGCGCCGTCCCTTCAGGTCCGCGCCGAGGTCGGCCGCGTCGCCGCGGGCCCGGACGAGGTCCTCGGCCGCGCGCTCGAACTCGGCCACGGCCCGCTCCACGGCGCTCACCTCGTCCGGGCTGACCGGCATGTCCCGGTCGGCCGCGGACCGGCGCAGCCGCCGGGTCCGCGCGTCGAGGTCCGCGATCTTCCCGTCGAGGGCCGTCTTGGCCTCGTCGAGCCGGCCGCGGGCCGCCGACAGATGGGCCGCGGCCTCGCTGACCTTCTGCAGCGCATCGAGAACCGGTGCGGTCCGTGGCAGTTCACTCCGCGCGAGCTCGGAGTTCGCCAGCGCGTCGGCGACGAGGCCGAGTTCGGCCGCGAGCTCATCGCGCTGCCGCTTGACCCGGCCGAGTTGGCGGTCCAGCTCGGCCAGGCGAAGGCGGCGCCTGGCCGCCCGGTTGGTCGCCCCGATGAACTCGGGAGCCGGCTTGGGCCGCGCGCCCAGATGCGGGCCGTAGCTGAACTGGGCCTGCGTAGTAACCACAGGGCCGGACGCTATCGACTCCGGCGGTATCGACTCGGATAGGGCGATCGACGAGAGGACCGCCTCGACCAACCCCGGCGCGACCATGTCCTGCTGCTCGGGGACGAGGACGTCAGCGAGCGTCCGGCCGGTCGGCCGTGCCGCAGCCGGCAGCGCGATCAGGTAACCGTCGGCCTCGGCCGCGCCGACCGCCGCCATGGTCAGCGACGGATCGGGATGAACCCAGGCGGTGAGCAGGCCGGCGCCGTACAGCGCGCCTTCGATCGCGGCGGCGGTGTCGGCGTCCACCCCAGGACGGAAGTCCGCTAGCCACCACAGGGGTGCCCCGGCTCGTTCGGCCCGGTCGGCAGGCCGCAGATCGGACGCCGGCGGTCCGTCGTCACGCTCGCCCGCTACGGTCTCCCGCTCGCTGGCCAGCCGCGCCGCTACTTCGCCAAGATCGGCGTCGCGGGTTCGCAGCCGCTGGCCCTGGGCGGTCAACGCACGGCCGCGTCCGGCGGTCAGCGTGCCGAACAGCTCGGCCAGGCTCGGCGCGTCAGGAGAGCCGATCCCATCCAGCGCCGCCGCGAGCAGTTCGACCTGGCCGGCGGTGACGGCGGCGTAAGGCTCGTCACCGATCCACCGGCCCGCCCAGGCTTCCAGCCGAGCCGACAGGTCCACCCGGGCGGCGGCCAGCCGGTCATCGGCCTCGCGGCAGGATTTCTCACAGGTCTCCGTCGACTGCCGGGCCGTGCCGAGCGAGCTTTCCGCGCCGTCACGGTCCCGTTCCGCGTCGCGGACGCGGGCGAGATGGTCGCGGACCTCGCGGATGTCATCGCGGCGCGCCGCGGCCCGGGCCTTTGCCGTGACCGGCAGGTCATCGCCGGTATCAGCGGCTGAACCATCCCGGCTGATGCCGGAGCTGTCCGCGGTCTCGGCGAGACGGCGCGCGTACCGGCCCGCCGCCCGGTCGACCTCGGCCAGCCGGTCCGCCACCCGAGCCGCCTCGTCCGCCAGGCCTGACACGTTGGCGCGGGCACGGCCCAGCCGGGCCTGCTCGGCCGCCAGGTCCCGTTTCTCCTGCTCCAGGTGGCCGCGCCGGAGCGCGAGCTTCTCGTGGTCCTTATACCCGTCCCGGTCCCTCAGTGCGAACAGGCGGGCCTGGCACGTATCCATGCTCGTCTTCGCGCCGGCTTCGGCCTGCCGCCACCGCTGCTCCCGCGAGCCGGACCGGGAGACCTCTCGCGCGGCGTTCCCGATCGCCGCCAGGGAACCGGCCGCCGCCGACATCCGCCCGGCTACCTGATCAAGTTCATGCCGGGTGTGAACGCGGAGGTAGGACACATACTGGTCGAGAAAGGCCCGCACCGCCGCGTCCGCGGCGGCGAGGTCGTCGTACTGCTTCTGGACGGCGGCCAGGTTCTCGAAGTCCCTGGCCGCCTGCGTGACGAGCTCGTCGTCGACTGGGCTCAGGCCCGCGGTCAGCGTCTCGGAGACCTTGCCCGGGTCCAGGTCCTTGGCGAGCAGCGGGCGGCGCAGCGCGATCAGCAGGTCGAGCAGCTGGGCGTACCGTTCCCGGCCGAGCCCGAACAGCCGCGCGTCCACCGCCTCGGTATACGCGCCCCGCTTGTCGCCGTAGTGCGCGTCGCGGCCGAGGATCGCGGTAAGCTGCTTGGCCGTCAGCGGCCGGGAATCAGCAGAGAGCAGACCGAAATCGATACCCATCCGCTTGCCGGTGAGGTAGAACGACGGGCGGGGGCGGTCCATGTTCTTGTGCGCCGTCAGGCCGACGACCAGGGTGACGGTCTCGCCCGGTCGCGCGAACTCCATCCACACGTAGCCGTGCTCGGAATCCTGCCCCCGGTAGAGCAGGTTCGCCTTCATGGTGCGGTTCTCGCCGCTGAACGGGTCGAGGCGGCGGGCGTCCAGGCTGCCGTCGAGGACGAACGGGAAGAGCACCT